>Ga0209438_1000732_pt1 | contig 10391 bp, 8 predicted proteins | sample GraSoi_2013_20cm_FD_185825 | JGI IMG/M metagenome (GOLD analysis project Ga0209438, IMG submission 185825) | Grasslands soil microbial communities from the Angelo Coastal Reserve, California, USA - Sample 9_17_2013_20cm (SPAdes) (version 2) | ecosystem: Environmental > Terrestrial > Soil >...
TACACCCTCGTAATCTCCGCGCCCGACTACAACTCTGCCACTGACTCTGTCGAATTCGTTAGATCAACTGGCGCTGACCAGCCCGGCGAGACTCGCACCGTAGAAATCACTTTGATAGCGAAAGGTGGCGTGCGCCCAGCGCGCCCAGGTCTTACTTTTGTGCAGGATATCCCGAAGTCCGCACGCGCCGCTTTTGAATCCGGAATTAAGTCTGCCCGTGAGAATCACGTTCCCGAAGCGGTGTCCGCTTACGAGAGCGCGATTGGAATTTTTCCAGACTACTTTGATGCACGCCTTGTCCTGGCGAACGAATTAGCCAAGCAAGGCAAGTTTCAGGAGGCAATCAAACATCTGGATGAAGCCCGGCGGGTTAATCCGAACGACGATCGGGTTTTCGACTTGTTCGCGCGCATAATGATGCAACAGCACAAATTTGCCGTGGCCGCGCGTATCTACGCCGAGGCCGCGCGCCTGAATCCTGCGGATGCGCTATATCTGCTTGCTGAGGGAACCGCACTCGTCGAGCAAGCGTCGAGCATCGCTGCCTCACAATCGAAAGCAGCTGCGGACGAGCGAACCTTCGTCTTCACTGAAGCTGAAAAGGTGCTGCTGGAGGCTTTGCGATTGAACAGGCAGCTCGCCGATGTCCATCTTCAGCTGGCGCGCGTTTATGAGAAGAGAGGCGAACGCCCACGCGCTGCAGCTGAACTCGAGCAGTATCTAAAGAAAGCGCAAAACGTAAAGAACGTAGAAGCTATTCGGCAGGCGATTAAAACTCTCCGGGGAATCCCGGCGAAGGGTTAGTATCGGTTTGAGTAGTTAAGGAACTGCAATTCAGGTCTTTTTCAGAAAGCGCGCAATTCCCTCTTGGCAATCATCTGTCATTCGGGCAATCACGTTTACGTCTACACCGGTCTGCAATGCATCGCCAAATGACATTCCATCCATCTGGTATAGCAGTGTCTTCGTTAATGCAACCGCAGACTTACTAACGTTTGCGAATCCGTTAACATAAGTAGTCACCGCTGATTCAAAATTTTCCTCCGGGAAAACCTGATTAACGAGGCCGAATTGCCTGGCGTCTGCGGCGCTTATTTGCTCACCGCGAGTGATCAATTCGAAAGCGCGCTTTTCAGATATGTTCCGGCGCAGTATCGCCATCACCATCGCCGGAACGAAGCCGACCTTAACCTCGGGATAACCAAACTGTGCGTCTGCTGACGCGAGTACAATGTCGCACGCACTCGCCAAACCACACCCGCCAGCCAGTGCCTTTCCCCTTACCGCAGCCACTACCGGAACACTAACCTGACGCATTAGCACAAAAAGTTCCATTAACGAACTTGCGTCAGCGGTATTCTCGGCAACTGAGCCATCCGCGATCTTTTGCAACGATGCGAGATCTGCACCAGAACAGAAGTCACTGCCTGCTCCGGAAATTACAACAACTCGGACCGCTGCATTGTCAGTTGCCTTCCGCAACGAGTCCTTGAGTCCACCGATCAGCGCTTCGTTGAGCGCGTTTCGTTTCTCCGGCCGGTTGAGCGTCAAACGCGCAACCGCTCCTTCAATCCGATATAAGACTGTATCGCCGGCTTCAGACATTCCCTGCTCCTGTGACTTCGACCCTGGCCCTGGCGCTGATTTCGGTTGTCAAAAATTCAAGCAGTGCGGCGTTCACTTCCGCCGCCGCTTCATTCTGCACCCAGTGGCCGCTATCCGGAATACGCACCTCGCGATAATACGCATCGATGTACTGTTCCAAACCGCGAACACTCGCGGGAATAATTGCGAAATCCTGTTCACCAAAAATAAATAAGGTGGGAACTCGAACCCGGCCGTTGCTCCGCCTCACATTGCCCTCCCGCTTTCGAGGGAAGAGCCGATCAAAAACATTCGCACGATAGTAGTTAAGAGCCCCCGTAAGTGCGCCGGGCTGTCGCGCTGCCTGTTTGTAAAGCTCGACTTCTTCGCGTGTAAAAGTATTCTTCTTGAAGATCTTTTTTGTGAAAGTATCCTCTATTGCGCGAAAATTCCGTAGTTTGATCAACCATTCGGGCAGGCGAGGGATCTGAAAAAAGAACATATACCAACTGCGCAGAAATTGTTCGAAAGTAAGATTGGCACGGAATGCCGACTGGAGCGGTACCTGCAACACTGCGAGCTTCGAGACTCGTTCAGGGTGTTTCTGGGCCAATGCCCAAGCCACGCCCGCGCCCCAATCATGACCAACAATCGCTGCCTGTTTAGCGCCAAAATGATCGATGAGGCCAATTACGTCTTCAACTACTCTGTCTATTTTATAGTCTTCAACTCGCGGCGGCTTATCACTCAGATTGTAGCCGCGCAGGTCTGGCGCTATCACATGAAAACGTCCCCTCAGCGCCTGCAATTGCTTGCGCCACGAATACCAAAACTCCGGAAAGCCGTGCAGAAGGATTACGAGCTTATCGCTGCTGCCTGCCTCTGCGTAGTGCAGGCGAACGCCATTAACTGAAGCATAGCCATGTCTTATTAACGAGGTTGAAGTTTCTGTGTCGACCATCTTGTGCGATCGGCGTCTAAATAAGAGCGGGGGCAAGCCCACCTTCCCGACCCAGAGACTCTCATATGATCTCTTGGCTCTATCTTGAAAGCCTCTCTACTTCGGACGTCCATTCCAGTAAGAGCAGCTCAAAGTCAGGGAGGTGGGCTTGCCCCGCCTGTTTTGTTTCCGAACCCTAGCCCAATTCGATAAGCTGAGCTTCGTCATCAGTGAGTTCAATTTCCATCCTCAGCAGAGCAGTAGAGAATGTTTTCCCCTGGGCGTCAGTCATTAAAGACAAGGTGCCGCCACCGCCAAGGCTTTCATGTAACAAAAAATTCAACGCGCCGAGGTTCGGCAACTCGAATCGTTCGACTTCACCTTTGCAAATGCCCTGGAAGTGTCGCTTCACGCGCTCCGCTGTAACCTCGCGCACCAGTATCGGATAAATCTCATCAAGCAGTGCAATCAGGCCGACGTTGGCTGTGTCGCCCTTGTCGCCTGAGCGAGCGTGTGCAAGTTTTACAAGCTGAACCTTCATTTTTAGCGTGGCTCTCTTTTAAATCCGTAAATGAGAAATGGTGGATTTAAGTTTCAAGAGTAAATTTGAAACTGCTCTTCGCTCCATGGGAGCGACATGTTTATAGCAACAAACCATCTTCCGCAGATACTCTTCGCTCTTGAGGAGCGAAATGTGTTTCCAGCCGCCCAGAGCGCCAAAGGCTATAGACATCTCGCCCCGCTGGGGCGAAATCCGACAAGATCAACTTGTTGCACTTCAAACTTGAATTCGCGAATGATAAAAATGGAAAAAACCGTCTTCACACCTCAATCACTGACACAATCGGCACAATCTCACGCTTCGGGATGAGCGCCGGCCAATACGCAACTATCTCTTCGACCTTCGGCCTGCCGCCGGCGAAACCGGTAACTCCCGGAGGGCCGGTTAACACCAGCGGCGCAATCTCTTTCGTAAACCTCTCGATGGCGGTCCGATCCTCACCTCTGACACCTACGCGCAATTGAACCTCAGGTAAATCGGCGGAAGGTTTGCCTGCAAGCGGTCCATGTGTGGCATTGGCGCCGACAAACTCCGTCAGCATATGATCAAACTTCAACCCCAGTCGATCGAGTCTCGTCCGAAGAATCTTGTCCGCAGCTTGAGCCTTGTCATACGCGTCCGGCCATGAATAAACCAGCGTTCCGACCGCTTTGTAACCGGCGGAATAACTTATCGAGACTTTAAAAGTGTCAGTCGCAGGTCGACCCTCGATCCCAAAGACACGCACGCGATCACGGCCTTCGTATTCAAGTCGCACACTGGCGAAATCGGCGATGCAGTCCGGTGTAATGTATTCGTGTGGATCGCCCATCTCATAAACGAGTTGCTCCTTGACGGAAGGAATCGTCACCCAGCCGCCGGTGCGTTCATGCTTGGTAATTACAAAAGTGCCGTCGGGATTTGCTTCAACAATCGGGAACCCCACATCCGCGAGGTTGGGGATGCTGCGCCATTCATATTGGCAGCCACACTCGATAATGTGACCGGCGATCGTGCCCGCCGCGATGCGATTCCAGTCGTCGGGAGCCCAACCAAACTCGTGCATCAGCGGCGCCAGGGTCAGCCCCGTGTCCGTTGCCCGGCCGGTGATCACAACCTGAGCGCCGCGATTCAGCGCTTCCAGCATCGGCGCCGCCCCCAGGTAAATATTGGCGCTTTGAATCCGATCGCGAACGCTCGAGAGCGGCGCTCCGGTGTCCATGTTACGCAACTCGATGCCGCGGGAAAGAAATTCATCAAGCTGCGGCATGATGTCGTCTCCGGTTACTAATCCGAGACGAAGGTTTCCGGCAAGACCAAGTTCAAGCGCGACTTCCCTGACCGCAGCCGCACAACCTTCAACGTTTACACCACCGGCGTTCGCCGTCACCCGAATATTCCGCTCCACACAAGTGGGTAGAATCCGTTTCATCAGCGGAACGAAGTCTTTCGCGTAGCCCGCCGCCGGATCGCGCGAGCGCTGCTTCTGCATGATCGACATCGTCACTTCCGCCAGATAGTCGAGCATCAGATAGTCGATCGGCCCACCTTCAACCTGTCGCACCGGCGCCTCGGGAAGGTCTCCCCAAAAACCCTGACCGGCAGCAATGCGAATCTTCTGTTTCATTGGAACTCTTGCGCCATGAAGTCAGTGCCACCACCCGGTAGCAGGTGGGTTGTGATCGCCGGGACAACTCACCCGCTACCGAGCGTGACTGACCTCATGAGATTGCAGATTGTCGTGATCGAACACGCTTTCAAATGCTCCGCCGGCAAACACGAACTTAATTTGGAACAGGGAATGTAATTGGTTTATTTCGGACATGCAATGCGGGCGGCTTGGTTTGTGACAACCGCACCGCCCGTTGAGTCTTGAGAACACTATTGAGGCAAGAAGAGCCGTAAGGTAAACGGCAGCGTCAGCTCGGAGGAGTAGCAGGCGTCGGCTTTGGCTTCGCGGTACCTCGGCGGCCACGAGGCGTAGACTTGGGAACAGCAGGTGGCATCGGTCCAGCCTCGTCCCCAGGTTCCGCGGGTTTAACCGGCGCCGCAGCAGGTTCAGCCGGAGTAGCTGGCGCCGCAACCGGTTCGGCAGCAGCAGCAGGTTCAGCTGCCGCGGGTGCCGGTGGTGGCATGCGACGAGCTCGCGCAGCGCGTTTTGCGCCGACCGGCGTAAATGAGCAGACATGCGTCGCGCCTTCAACACTCGTAAGCGTTAGTCGATCGCGTGATTTCTTTGCGTGCAGCGAAACGATGGTCGGTACAACTGCAGGCGTTGTACCCGTAGCCGGAGTAAATTCTCCAAACTGCATTGCAACTCCGGTATAGCCGTGGGTAGTTGCCGCCGTGATACGGCCGGACTTTCCATCCGACGTTGTGAATTGATTGCTGGTAATAGTCAGAGTGTTATCGCCCGTCAGTCCAGCATCTGCACAATCAAAAGTACCCGTATACGTTCCTGACAGATCAGTCTGCTCCGTGGTTGCTACCGGAGCGGCTGCCGCGGCAGGTTCTGTGGCCGGAGCAGCAGTAGTATCTGCGGCCGGTGTCGCAGGTGTTGTGTGTCGACGACCGCGTCTGCGACGGGTCGTGCCGGCGTTGGAATTCTCAGTCGTCATCGTGGTTGAGGAATTTGCGTTTTGACCAATTGCGCTTCCGTCGACACTGCGGGATTCAAAACAAAAAGCCGCGGCGGCGAATGCAATTGCCAACAGGAAACTACTCAAACGAAAGATTTTCATGCTCATGGATTGCCCTCCCATATCGTTTGCCGTGCAGGCAGGCGTCTGCGCGAACAATGATCAAGATCCTTAGGGGAAATCGCTTTAGCCGGGGGGATTGTTAGTCGGGGAAGGGTCAGCGTTGTCTTTTTTAACACCAACTGGTCCAGATCGCAAACCGCGACTTACGAACGTAGTAAAACTAGTTTGAAAAATCTCTCTGCGTTCTCTGTGCTCCTTGTGACTCTGTGGTGAGTTTTTTTCGAGTAAATTCACCAGGGAGACATGCGTGGCCCAAGCCGCAACCAAATGAACTGCTGAAAGAAATCATTCAACCAGCCTGCGAAGCTGGCGGACAGATTGATAGCCCCAAGGCGAAGGCAGCCGAGCCTGGGACGCAAAACTAAAATGTTTGGAGCCCACGTAGTAGGCGACGGAGGAAACGTTCAAGTAGTTCCTGATCATAGTGACTCAAAATATCTAACTGACCAATCGTCTGTCGCCCGCTTCGCGGGCTCGGTTCAGTTTTGGCTGTCACCCCAGGCTCGGCTGCCTCGCTTGGGGCTATCACTCTCTCCGCCAGCTTAACGACTCATTGCATGCTTTCCTCCAACTTATCTCCAACTACACAGCACTAGAACTTTGCCAAGAAAACAAGAAGTTGTCGGTTTGCTTCAAAGAGATCACAAAGGTGGCACAAGAGGAAAAGCAAAAACCAGGTCAACAGCCGTAGGAGGACGTTCCGAACTAGACCAGCGTCGAAGGCAGGACAAACTGCCCGATGTGAGGCCCGCTGTAGTTCAAGCTGGTTCGCAGCGCGAGCTCCAACGCATCACGCGTGTTAGCGGGGTGGATCACCGCATCGACAAACCCGCGCGCGGCAGCATACTTCGCATCCAGCTCCGTGTCGTAAGTCTCTCGCACCTGATCCATCTCCGCCTCAAGCTTCTCATCGGGTTTCAGATCGTTGCGGTTCAACTTTTCGAGTTGACTACCAAAAACAGCCTGCACCGCTGAGTCACCCTCCATCACGCCCATGCGCCCGGTGGGCCAGGTAAAGATGAAGTCGGGATCGAATCCCTGGCCAGCCATCGCGTAGTAGCCTGCACCCGATGCGTGGTTCACGGTTAAAACTATCTTGGGGACCACAGCGGTCGCCATCGCTTCCACGAAGCGCGCGCCCGCGCGAATGATTCCTGAATGTTCAGCCTCCGGCCCAACCATAAAACCGGAGACATCCTGAATGAACAGCAACGGCGTCCGGCGGCGATTGCAGGTTTCGATGAAGTACGCCACCTTCTCTGCCGATTCTGTATATATGATGCCGCCGAAACGTGGTGGGCCGCCCGCAGGTGGTCGAATCATGCCGCGGTTGTTCGCAATCACGCCGACCTGGATGCCGCGAACGCGCGCATGTCCCGTAACCATTTCCTTCGCGTAGTCAGCCTGGAATTCATCGAGATGTCCTTCGTCCAGCAGACACTCGAGCAGATGCCGTGCGTTGTAAGGCTGCTTGTGATCGGCGGGTATGATCTCGTAAAGCGCATCAGCGGGGCGCGCTGCTTTCAGAGCCGGCAGGATCGGGACCGGGCTAGCCGGCGTCACTGGTAGTTCAGATACAAATTCGCGAATTCGCTCGATGCACTCCTCGTCATTCTTCACCCGATAATGAGCCACACCCGAAAGTTCGTTGTGCGCTCGAGCGCCTCCAAGGGTTTCGTTATCGATTGTTTGCCCTGTCGCGCCCTTCACCAGGTTTGCACCGCCTAGTCCCATAAAGGAAGTGCCCTCCACCATCACGATCACATCGGAAAGAGCCGGTAAGTATGCGCCGCCGGCAATGCACGGACCCATCACCGCTGAGATTTGCGGGATTTTCAGGTATCGCCGCATGATTGAGTTGTAATAAAAAATCCTTGAAGCGCCATACTGACCCGGAAATACGCCACCCTGGTACGGCAGGTTAACGCCGGCAGAATCGACCAGGTAGATAATCGGCACATGAGAACGCATTGCGATCTCCTGCGCTCTTAGAATTTTCTTGATCGTTTCCGGCCACCATGATCCGGCCTTGACCGTGGCGTCGTTGGCCACGACCACAACTTCCCGATCATGCACCCGCCCAACAATGGTAACGACACCAGCGCCCGGTGCACCGCCGTCGTATTGATCATACGCGACCAACAATCCGACTTCTTGAGAGTAAGAATCTTTATCGAGAAGCAGATCAATGCGCTCACGCGCGGTGAGTTTTCCCTGCGAGTGTTGGCGTTCGATCTTGTCTGGTCCACCACCGAGGCGCAGACGTGCTTCGAGCTCCTGCAACTCGGTAGTTAACTCTCGCAGTCGTTGAGTGGGTTGCCTGCTAGCCGGCGGGACGTCAGAGATTTTCATGATTCAGACCGGCCATCGTTGGGGTGCTGGATAAGGCAACTCAAATTAACACAGCCAAAGTCGCCGGTACAATTATGCCTTTGGTCCGCAATCCGAGGTCATGGAAGGCGGACAGTAGTAACGAAATTCCTTCATGAGGGTACTCGGCTCAACACCATCGGGCACACCCTCCAGTATCGTTACACGCAGACCGCGCACTTCGATGACGACTACGCCTTCGCTGGTCTGCCACGAGTAAGAAAGGGTGGTTTCGATTTTGGGGTTTCGAGTTTCCGGTTGTGAACTGGCTGAATCGATTCGCTGTGCGCCAGGGTAGCGCAATTCGGTGCGCTTTACGTAGGCGTCGAAGAACTCACGCGCATCGTTCTCCGTATCCCAGAAAGTCAGTTGCGACAAGAACACCTGTCCGTTTGGCCCTTCATACAGCCCATAACGATCGCCCGCCCAGCCCGCCGCCGCGCGCTTCGATTCTGCCGGTGCGTTCAAGAACTGATCGAGGATCAGGTAGTAGGTCCATTCGCCATTCACGTCAGACTCGATACGGTGCCAGGAGGTAGCCGGGAGTGGGCTGTCGGCAGTGGGCAGTGGGGGATGCGAAGTGGTTTGCCTCCGGGAGGCCCTGGTCCGTCTTGAGGCGGGCGGGACGCCCGCGGTCCCAGAAGAGCGCCGGCCTCTTACATCGGGCCGTTGAATGTTGGCAGTCGTTTGCTCTTTCCTGTTTGCTGCTTGCTCACTTCTCCCGTTGAGCAGATTAGTAACGTCCGGCAACACGATCTTTATCGGGCGTTCATAGTTGAAATATTTTTCCGCGTGCAGAATCTGTTCAGTTGAAAGCGGCAACTTGGTAAAGGCGTTTGAGACCATAGTCCAACCGCCCTTGCGGTAGAGTTGCGTGGCCCACTCCGAGCCCTGCAGATAAGGAAAGATGAGCGATTCACGCATCGCCCGCGGGGCCTTGTCATACTGTTCCGTGGCTACTCCAGTCGTCAACGACCGGCCGAAGGCCAGTGCAACCAGGGGGTTTTTGGCCATGTAAACCATCATCGCCAAGGTGGCGTCGCCTTCGATCAGCGAGTGAGCTGCCAGCTCCGCATCTGAATCGCCGTGAGGCCATTTTTCAAAGCGCCGCAGGTTGAAATGCTGATCCTGAAGTGCATGGGTCAGTTCGTGAGCCATCACCGGCTTTTGTCCTTCCAGCTCCAGCCAGTCGGCCAGGTGGAATTCCTGTGCTTTGGCGTCGTAGTAGCCGGCAACCTGCTCCGTCAGAAGCTTGATCATAAACGACCGGTAATCAAAGTCGGCGGGCGCCAGACCAAACTTCCGCAAAGAGACGTCCGTGGCATGCATCTCGGCCGGAGTCATTTGCTCGTTAAGGTTTTTGATAAGCATGCGCTCAATCTCTGAACGAGACTGCCCGCCGCTTCTCACCGGTCTCAGGATGGCCAACTCTCTAATTTCACTGGTTTCTTTTAGTACTTCGGCGGTCGTCGTCACAATCGCAGCATTACGTACATTGCTGCCGGCGACATTAGCCCGCTGCGCAGAAACTCTGAGATCATGCTTTGCCAGCAGGGTCGCCATTCCCAGCGCCAGGAGAAAAAGGAGGGCTATGAAACGATTGATTCGCTTTGACATCATTGGGGGTTCGCTCTTATAGTCCGCTAAACGTTTTTAGAAAACTCAGCCTCGGGCTGATCACGAACGCTTTCCGTAGAGTTTGAAGGCAGGACGCTCATATGACAAGTCCGGCTCCAGAGATGACCCTGGGAGAATGGCACGAAACCCTGTTGCGTGTCCGCTATGCGGAAACAGACAAGATGGGGATTGTGTACTACGCAAACTACCTCATCTGGTTTGAGTTGGGTCGCACGGAGTTTTGCCGCGCCCGCGGTTTTTCTTATCGCGACATGGAAGAGAATGAAGACGCGTTTCTCGTCGTGGCTGAAAGCTACGCCCGCTACAAGGCGGCCGCCTATTATGACGACGAACTGCTGGTGCGCACTCACATCACTGAGATGCGTAAACGTTCGCTACGGTTTGGCTACGAGATTGTCCGCGCGGCAGACGGTCAGATAATTGCCGAGGGTGAAACCGGACACGTGGTAACCGATGCACTGGTCGCGTCCGCTCCTTTCCGGAAGGATACGCGCAGCGTTTGCTGGCGCCGCCGATTATTAAATCCCAAGCTTCAGGGGCGATTGTTCCGTCGGAA
>Ga0209438_1000733_pt1 | contig 10389 bp, 7 predicted proteins | sample GraSoi_2013_20cm_FD_185825 | JGI IMG/M metagenome (GOLD analysis project Ga0209438, IMG submission 185825) | Grasslands soil microbial communities from the Angelo Coastal Reserve, California, USA - Sample 9_17_2013_20cm (SPAdes) (version 2) | ecosystem: Environmental > Terrestrial > Soil >...
TTTCGGTAGTCTGATTGATCCGTGCCTCGATCTGAAACGGGCCGTAGACGAGCCTCTCCTTGGGGAACTCATAGACAATCAGCTTGCCGTAGTCCGGTGCGTCGCAACGCGCGGCGAGCCACGCGATCATATTGTCGCGGCGGCTCGGCACCATGGGGAGCATCAGGAAGAACTCGGCCTGCGGCTCGCCGGGCAGCCGCATGATGATGTAATACGGAGCCATCGTCGCGATGCCGTCGCCGCCCGGCTGGCGCGGGAATTGCCAGAGATCCTCGCGGTTATAGAAAACGTCGGCGGCTTCCATATGGTAGGTTTGATAAAGCCGCGCCTGAATCAGGAAGAGGTCCTCCGGATAGCGAATGTGTTTCTGAAGGTCCGCCGGCATGGCCGAAAACGGCTTGAACAGGCTCGGAAAGATGCGTTGGTAGGTCAGGGCGACCGGGTCGCTGGTGTCCATCAGATAGAAGTCGACGGTTCCGTGATAGGCATCGACCACGATCTTCACCGAGTTGCGAATGTAGTTGAGATCGAGGTCTTGCGCCGGCTGCGCAGAGGGGAAGTAGGAACTCGTCGTGTAGGCGTCCTGCATCCAGAACATCCGCCCATCGCTGATGACCAGATACGGATCGTGGTCGAGCCTGAGGAACGGAGCGATCGTTCGTATTCGTTCCCGGATATTGCGCCGGATCATGATCCGGCTGTCGGCGGTGATGTAACTTGAGAGGATCAGGTTGGGATCGTTGAAGTAGTAGGCAAACAGGCCTCTCCACACCGTCGCTCCGATCGGAATGCCACCGGTGCCGTCATAAGCCGCATAGGCATTGTCTTTCCCCTTCGGATAGTCGAACTCGGGCGTGCTTCCCTTGACGATGACGTAGTTGTCGCGCTCTTCGCCGTAGTAGATGCGAGGTTCACGAATTGGGGGGCCTCCATCCGCTACAGGAGGAATGTCGCGCAAATAGAGCACCGGCAGACCCTCGACGCTTTTGCGGGTGACCGGGCTCATCACGGCGCCGTTGCCGTGAGTAAACAACACATGCTGGTTGACCCAGGTCTGGGCATTCGGCGGCAGCAAGGAGGGCCGCAGTTCACGGGCCGAAAGCATCACGCTCTGGTAGGAGCCATCGAGCCAGTAGCGATCCACGTCAAGATCGTGGAATTTGTAGTAGGTGCGGATCTCCTGCAGTTGCGCGTAGGTATCCGACAAGGGCGTCCAGTCCCATAGCCTGATATTTTCGATTGTCGCCTTGTTGGCCTCCAGCGTCTTGAGGGTAAGGTTCTGTTCGGCGGCAAACGGCTTCGCCGCGATCTGGTGGAGATTATAGGCCTGCCGGGTGAGCGCGATGTTGCGTTCGATGTAGGGCTTCTCAAGCTGCAGCTCGCTCGGTTTGACGTACAGCTGCCGGAACAACGCGGGAGTTACGCCGGACAGCACCAAAGTGCCGATGACGACGAGCAACACCGCTGCGACGGGAAGCCGATAGGTGCGTATCCAGACGTTTGCCCAGGCAGCGAACGCCGCGACGATCGACAGGCCGATCATCAACCACAACATGGGCAACTTGACATGGACGTCCGTGTAGCTCGCGCCGACGACCACGCCATTGTCGCCGTAGAGCAGCAGATACCGGTCGAGGCCGTAGGAGGCGGCCTCCACAATGAAGAGGAAACCGAGCAGGGCCGAGCCGTGAGCAATGGCTGTCGGCGACATCGATCGGTGATGAATGTCGTATTCGATATCGCCGTGCACCCGGTAGATCATTCCGGCAAAAAGCGCGCTGAGAACGAGGGCGAACAGCATCCAGTTCTTGATGATGGTATAGGCGGGCAGTACGAAGAGATAGAAACTGATGTCCTTGTTGTAGAGCGGGTCGTCCGCACCAAAGGGCACGCGGTAGAGAAACTGCAGGAAGACGTTCCAATTGCCGGCGTCAATCGCGGCAACCAGGAGAGCAACCAGGCAGGCAGCGCCAGCGATAACCCGGGGCCACGGCAGCCGATCGCGCATGAACGTCAACAGGTCGGGCGGTGGCACATTGCCCGCAGCCTTCAAGACGAAGTCGGTGACGGATTGGGTGGGCGGCCGTCGCGCGAAACGCAACGCGAGCCATCCGTTGAGCCAGAGGATGACGGCAGTCGCCGTCCAGATCGCGAAAAAGACGGCGGCTTTGGCGCCGATTGTTGTCCAGAAAACCTGCAAATAGCCGATCGAGGAAAACCACAGCCAATCGACCAGGAAATCGCTCGCGAGCCCGAGCAGTATCAGCAAAATCCCGACGACGACGGCCGCAATAATGAGCTTGACCACGGCGCTTTGCCTTGGTGCCTTCCGTTCGGGTCCGGTGATCCCGATCGTCATGGTAAAATTATAGCAGAAACGAGAGAGACAGTTATTGCTTTATTCGCAATCGGGAGGACGCCTTAAGGCAAAGTGGCTTTCAAACACGACAGACGTCAGACCAATCGATGCCGTGGCGATGCCGGGCGCGGTTACGTTCGTCCGCGCCGGCGCGCTCCGCCAAAGATCACCGGCGGGACCGCGCGGTTCACGACCTCGCGCATGGCGAAGCTCGACTGGATCCGCGCAACCCGTGGCAATCGCGACAGCTCGGTTCGGTGAATGCGTTCGAAGTCCTCGATGTCCCGCGCCATCACGATGACGATGTAGTCGTCGCTGCCGGACATCAGGAAGCAGCGCACCACCGATGGACACTCGATGACCGCGGCTTCGAACGATTTCAACGCATCCTCGTTCTGGCTTTCCAGCGTGACCCTGACCAGCACGGTGGTGGAGAGCCCAAAGCGCGTCAAATCCAGGACGGCCTGATAGCCGCGGATGAAGCCTTCCTCTTCCAGCGCTTTCTGCCGGCGCGCAATCGCGGTGCTCGAAAGCCCGACCCGTTCGGCGAGGTCGACCTGGCTGGCCCGGGCATTGGTCGCGAGCTCGGAGAGAATCGTTATGTCGATGTGATCGATCTGCTCGGGCTTCATTTGTTTGGATTCCTGCGCGAGGACGGCAATCAAAGCTGATTTCTGGCAAAAAATTGCAATAATCCACCGAAATTGCAAGGACTTAAACCAGAATCCGACCTACATACATATGGGAGAGGGTTCAAAAGGGAGTGCCCAGCCATGCGCGTCGGAGTGCCCAAGGAGATCAAAGTGCACGAGTACCGCGTTGGCCTCACACCAGGCGCGGCGCGGGAGTATGCCGCCGCAGGCCACAGCGTCATCGTCGAGACCAATGCGGGCGCAGGTATCGGCGCGACCGATGAGACCTACCGCAAGGCGGGAGCGACGATCGCCGACACCGCCGCCGAGATTTTCGCGACCGCCGACATGATCGTGAAGGTCAAGGAGCCCCAGGCTCGCGAATGGTCGCAGCTCCGCGAAGGCCAGATCATCTTCACCTATCTGCATCTCGCCGCGGACCCGGCGCAGGCCAAAGGCCTGATGGCCTCGGGCTGCACGGCGATCGCCTATGAAACGGTGACCGACGCGAAGGGAGGCCTGCCCCTGCTCGCTCCCATGAGCGAGGTGGCGGGAAGGCTTTCGATCGAGGCGGCAGGCTCGGCGCTCAAGCGCAGCGCAGGCGGCCGCGGCATTCTGCTCGGCGGCGTACCGGGCGTTGCGCCCGCCCGCGTTGTGATCATCGGCGGCGGCGTCGTCGGCACGCACGCAGCGCGGATGGCGGTTGGGCTCGGCGCGGAGGTCACGATCCTGGACCGGTCGATCCCGAGGCTGCGTGAACTCGACGAATTGTTCGCGGGTCGTATCCGGACACGCTTCCCGACCACGGAAGCAATCGAACAGGAAGTTTTCGCCGCCGATGTCGTGATCGGCGCCGTCCTGGTGCCCGGCGCGAGCGCCCCGAAGCTGGTCACCCGAAAAATGCTGAAGTCGATGCAGCCGGGTGCCGTGATGGTGGACGTCGCGATCGATCAGGGCGGCTGCTTCGAGACCTCCCGTCCGACCACCCACGCCGATCCGACCTATGAGGTCGACGGCATCATCCATTACTGCGTTGCCAATATGCCCGGCGCGGTCCCCCTCACCTCAAGCCAGGCGCTGAACAACGCGACACTGCCGTTCGGCCTGGCGATCGCGAACCAGGGTTTTGCAGCCGTGACGCAAAACCCCCATTTGCGGGCGGGTCTGAACGTTCACCGCGGCCGCATCACCAACAAGGCGGTGGCCGAGAGCCTTGGCCTGCGCTACCCACCGATCGAGGATCCGATTGCCGCCTGAGTGGCGGGCGCGCCCCTCGCTCGCCACATCCGTTACCTTGGCGAACCCTGCATGCAATCCGTGCTGATGAACAGGCGCTGGCCGTTCGCAGTAATCTCCTTGAGCGCTGGCTGGGCAGTTTCGAAGTGACCCGCGTGGAGTGCGTCGTGGACGCCAAGACAGTTCGCGTTGGCGACGGTGCCCAAATAGGTCCAGGTCCCGTCGGCAAGGCCCTTCTTGAAGGCCGCGGCGACACCGGTCGGTAGATTGAAGAGCAGGATCTCAGCCTGTCCGTCCCCATCAAGATCGGTGAGGATCGCGTCACACCGGACGTCCGAAACGAGGCAGTTTGGGAGTCTCCATCGCTGCTGAAAGGCATTCCAGTCCTGCTGCACAAAGTCTTCGGGCAACGTCGCGCCGGCCGGGGAGACCACGGTGATGTGGAGCCCGCGCTGGGCCGGCGTCGGTGGCGCTGCCTGTCGCATCTCCCAAGGACCCTTGGCGCGCAGGGCGCGGCTGGCGCGCTCGGCGATGACAGCGGCCTGCGGACCTTCCGTTTGGGCTGCAAGCTGTTCGAGGGCTTGCCTGCCGTAGCGCCCTGCCCGGTAGCGCAGAAAGTCGAAATCGAAACTCTCCGCCGTTACCGTTCCGACTTGCAGCCGGCTCAACTGATCCGCCACGGAGATCCTCGCAGGATCAGCGACCGGTGTGCGCAGCGCGAGGAGCGCGCCGACGATGATCATTGACGTGAAGATATTGGTTGGCTCGAGCCACGCCATCGACGCGATCGAGTGTAACGTCGCGAAGAGGTAGCCGACCGCGTAGCAGGCGGCGACCATGACGCAGACGAGCGCCGTAATCCGCTCCGGCGTCCAGCCATATTGCGTAATGCGCAGCATCACCCCGTAGGCCGCGAGCGCAACCAGCGGCACAAGCACCAACGCGGCAAGCCGGCTCGCATACCGCAATACGGCGGCGGCGCGGGTCTCAGACCGGCCATCCTGATAGGCCGCATTGATGAGAAAGATCAGTGCCGCAGCTGCAACGAGGAGAATCGTGGTAGCCCGCCGCGTGCTCCAGAGCGGAGCCAGGCCGGTAAACAGCAACGCCACGACAAACGCCGCTCCCAACAGCACCATCAGTGGCAGCAGCCATGACAACAGGATCAGGGCAAGCGTCCGCGCGCCCTGGACGATGTTGGCGCGCACGTCGGTGATGTGGATGGCGTAGCTGAACGCCAGCGCCGTCACCGGGATCGAAAATGTTGTCCGCTTGATCAACTCCGCGAGAAATTCGATCCTGATGAGACGAAACAGCTCTGCCCCGAGGAACAGCAATCCCCAGAGCAGGCTGACGAAGCCCACCGCCAGCACGAATTGCACGCCGTGCTTCCAGGCGACATCGAAATGGGTCGGATAGCTGGCGATCAGCTTTCGGTCAGCTTCGCCGGATATGGTCAGTGTGTGGATGATGAACAAGATCGCCGCCAGTGACCACCACATGACCCAAGACGGCAGGAACCGCGGGACGGGGCCCGTCCCCGCCGTGGAAATCGAATCGCGAAAGATATCATAGACTGCGAGCCCGGAGCAGAGCAGCGTCGCAGCCACGGCCCAGGCCACCAGCGTACGCAACCGGAGATGACCAAGGGCGGATATGACGATCAAGGGGACGAAAGTCGCAGTAGCGACGAGCGGCGCGAAAACAAACCCGTCAGTGGCCGGCCACGTCTTCTGCTCTGACGCCTGATAAAGCATCAGGAGCGCTACGCCTTGCACGAGGCCAATGGCGAGGCGTATCAATGGCGTCGCTGTCGTCCCCACGCTAGCCATATCCTGCCTCCCCGGGCACGCGATGACCCCTAACCGACGCGACACAAGCTCCCACATTACCTAGACGATTGAGACAGGTCTAAGCCGAAAGACTTTTGATATTTATTTTTGGTTACACTTGAAGTGCAACTCGGGTGGAGACCGCTTTGACGTGGATCAAAACCTGCGTATTTGCCTTCGTCGCGCGCGAAGGACCCGCCTCATCGACGGTGAACACGTGAAACCATCTGACCCTATTCCGGCGTGAACCCGAAAGCGCGCTCGAAGCGCCGGACGTAACGCGGCCAGACATCCGGGTTGATGATGCGCGGCGGGCGCATGCCGTCGAGCGCATCCAAAACTTGCTCGGCGGCAATCCGGCCCATGTTGGCCCGCGCTTCCCTGGTCACTCCCGCGGTATGCGGGCTCGCCAGCACATTGTCGAACTCAAGCAGCGGATGGTCCGGCGGCGGCGGCTCCTTGGCCCAGACGTCGAGACCCGCGCCCGCAATGAGCTTGTTGCGCAGCGCTTCGAGCAGCGCAGCTTCATCGTGGATAAAACCCCGCGCCGTGGTTATGAAATAGGCGTGCGGCTGCATCAGCGCGAATTCGCGCTGCCCGATCATGCCGCGGCTTTCCCTGGTCAGCGGACAACTGACGGAGACGTAATCGGAGCGGCTTAACAGTTCATCCAGCTCGACCTTCTCGCCGCCGCGGGCCGCCATTTCGCTGACCGTGAGATAGGGATCGTAGGCCAGCACCTTCATGCCGAGCAGGCCCTTGCACAGGGCGGCGATGCGGCGCCCGACATTGCCGAGCCCGACGATGCCGATGGTCTTGCCGTGCGCCTCGGTGCCGATCAGGGCGTTGCGGTTGACATTCGCCTCGCGCCGCAGCGCGCGGTCGGCTTCGAGAATCCGTTTCGACAAAGTGAGCAGCATGCCCAGCGCGTGTTCGGCCACGGAGTGGGCGTTGCCGCCGGACTGATTGACCACCAGCACACCGGCTTCGGTGCAGGCCTCGACATCCACGGGGTCATAGCCCGCGCCATTGCTGGAGACGATCAGGAGATTCGGCGCGCGCCGCAGCAGGTCCTGATCGACGTGGAAATGTCTTGCCAATTCATCGCGCGCCGCGCCGATCTGATAGGCATGCGCCGCGGACAGGATCGGCGCCGAAATCTCCTCGGGACTTTCGTTCTCGAGCCGGTCGAGCCGCACATCGGGCCGCGCCCGCAGGATGTCGGCATAGATCTCATGCGCCAGATATTTGACGTAAAACACGCGCTTGTTATTCACAGACATCTTTGATGCGACTTTCAGTTCGGGAAGCCATAGAGCTTTGCGGGATTGGCCACGAGGATGCGGTGCTGTGTCGCCGGATGCGGCGTCCACAGTTGAAACAATTCGAACAGGTGGCCGGCATCGGGCATCTCGCCCTCGAGGCGCGGATGCGGCCAGTCGCCACCCCATACCAGCCGTTCCGGATTGGCCCGCACCAGCGCTTCATGAAATGGCCGCGCGTCGGGATAATCAGGCGCGTCGCGGCTGAGACGGTGGGCACCGGACAGTTTCGACCAGCACCAGCCCTCGCCGACCCCGCGCAGCAGCGACTGGAAACCTTCCGTACCAATGCCCGCCCGGGCGTCAGTGCGGCCCATGTGATCGATCACCACAGGCAGGCCGAGCGATTTCAGAACCGGAATCGCCTCCGGTAAATCCTTCACATCGATCCAGAGTTGCAGATGCCATCCGAACTCGGCCATCAGCGGCGCCAGCGTCGGCGCCGCCGATAGCGGCACGCCGCCGCGGTAATGCAATTGCCCGTCGCGGAAAAAATGATTGAAGCGCAGTCCCCTGATACCGAGACGATTCCACTCGCGCAGATCGGCCGGCGAAACATCGGCGTCGGCCACCGCAACACCGCGCAACCGATCGGGGCGTTGCCCGAGCGCATCCAGCATGGCGGAATTGTCGCGGCCGTGCGCGCTGCCTTGCACCAGCACGCCGCGCGCAAATCCGATGGTGTCGAGCATGCCGAGATATTTTTCGAGCGGCGCATCCGGCGGCGTATAACTGCGATCCCTGGTGTAAGGAAACCGCTCTGCCGGTCCGAATACATGGGCGTGCGTATCGCAGGCGTTCGGCGGCGGCGTCACTTTCGGCCGGCTGACGTCGCGCGGCGGGAGACAGGCTGGTATCATCAGCGTATCCACCACATCACTCGGCCTTTATGCCGGCGGCCTCGATGATCGGGCCCCATTTCCTGTAATCGGCACGAATCTTGGCATCGAATTGCTGCGGCGAGCTGCCGATCGGCGACGCGCCAAGCCTGGTCAGCCGCTCCTTGACGGCCTCCGTGTTCAAGGCCGCGACGAAATCATGCGAGAGTTTCTCAACGAGATCGCGAGTCATTCCGGCCGGCCCGAGCAAACCCCACCACACCTCGGTGTCGTACCCCGGCACGGTCTCGGCCATGCTTGGCACGTCAGGCAGAAACGATGCCCGCGAGGCGGTCGTGACCGCGAGCGCCCGCACGGTGCCGGCCTCGATCTGGCCGACCGACTCAGGCCCATTGTTGAACGACATCGGAATTTGCCCGCCGAGGAGGTCGTTGATGGCGGGCGCGCCGCCCTTGTAGGGAATCGCGTTGACATCGATCCCAGCGAGATTTTTCAGAAGTTCGCCCGCGAGATGCGTCGATGTTCCGGTGCCTGCATGCGCGAAGGACAGGCTTCCCGGTTTTGCGCGCGCCTGCGCGATCATATCGCCAAGCGTCCTGAACGGAGAATCGGCGCGCACCAGCAAGATATTGGGAGACGAGGCCAATAGCGAGATCGGCGCAAAATCGTTGAAGGTGTCGTAGGGAATTTTGGGGTACAGAAACGGATTGGTGGCGTGACCGCTTGCGACGACAATGAGGGTGTATCCGTCAGGCGGCGAGGTCACCAGCGCCTGCGAGGCAACCACCCCACCCGCCCCCGGCCGGTTTTCAATGACGACGGTCTGGCCCCAGTGCCGCGAGACCACGTCGCTCAGCGTGCGGGCGAGGATGTCCACTCCGCCACCGGCGGCGTAGGGGACGAAAATATGCACCGGCCTGGACGGAAACGGTGACTGCGCGGACGCTGTCCCGACCGCGGTAAACATCGTCACCGCCGCGGCGGCGATCCGGAACCACGCCTCCATGGCATTCCCTCCCACTGCTCTTGTTACTTCTTTATCGCATCCCGGCTCGCCAACGGCACCGCCGTGGCGCGCAGATCACGGATACGGACGGGACATGTTGACAATCCCCGAGATCGCGTCAAGTTTTGCGCTCGGCAGAATAGCCGCGATAGCGTCGCGAACGAAAAATCACCGCGCAGCAAGGGAGATTTCGATGGCGGCTGCCGAGGGAAAAACCTCGCCCAAGAGCTCGAATGAGAAGAGCCCGGATCAGAAGCCCTCTCAGGAGAAGGCGTCTTCCGAGAAGGCGTCTTCTGGAAAGGCCTGGCACGACATCGTGCTGCAAACGCTCAAGCGCAACGACATCCGCCTTGTGCCCTACGTTCCCGACCGCGTGCTGACCAGGCTGATCCAGGATCTTCACGCCGATCCGTTCTTCACCACTTTTCCCACCGCCCGCGAGGAAGAGGCAGTCGGCATCGTCTCCGGGGCATGGATGGGAGGCCTGCGCAGCGCGGTGCTGATGCAGACCTCCGGGTTCGCCACGCTTGCCAATGTGCTGGCATCGCTCGCCATCCCCTATCAGATTCCGCTGATCATGTTCGTTTCCGAACGCGGCACGCTTGGCGAATTCAATTACGGGCAGTCGCTGGTCTGCCGCACCATGCGGCCGGTGCTCGATTCGCTGGCGATGGAGCATCACACCGTGACCCGGCTCGATGAGTTCGAGTTCATCGCCGATCGATCGATCAAGCAGGCCATCACCACGCAGGCGCCGGTGGCGCTGATCCTGTCGCCGCTGTTGACCGGCGGCAAGGTGTTCGACAAGTGAGCGAGCGCATGAGCAAGGAAGCAACCACCCCTGCCCGCAACACCAAGGTGATGAACCGTTTCGATCTCACCTCGCGGCTGCTGGCAAAACTGAAGAACGAGGAAGCCGTGGTCGGCGGAATTGGCAACACCAATTTCGATCTGTGGGCGGCCGGCCACCGGCCGCAGAATTTCTACATGCTGGGCAGCATGGGACTTGCTTTTCCGATTGCGCTCGGCGTCGCGCTGGCCCAGCCCAAGCGCCGGGTTTTCGCGCTGGAAGGAGATGGCTCGCTGTTGATGCAGATGGGCTGCCTGTCGACCATCGCGGCACTGGCGCCGAAAAATCTCACCATGATCGTGATGGATAACGG
>Ga0209438_1000734_pt1 | contig 10357 bp, 10 predicted proteins | sample GraSoi_2013_20cm_FD_185825 | JGI IMG/M metagenome (GOLD analysis project Ga0209438, IMG submission 185825) | Grasslands soil microbial communities from the Angelo Coastal Reserve, California, USA - Sample 9_17_2013_20cm (SPAdes) (version 2) | ecosystem: Environmental > Terrestrial > Soil >...
TTCTTTACCACTCTGCAGAATCTCGCGCATCATGCGTTCCTGTGGCACCGAAAGTATTTCCAGTCCATAGGCTCGCCTCTGATCCAGCTGTTCCCGCTGCACGTCTGTCATCTCCGGCAGGTGTCTCTTGGTCCATTCGTTCTCGATGAACTCCAGCGGGTAATCTTTTCTGAGCGGATGTCCTTCCCAGTCGGGCGGCAACAATATTCGACGCAGGTCCGGATGATTTCGAAAGGCCACGCCAAATAAATCGTAGACCTCGCGCTCCATCCAATTAGCCGCGGGCCAAACCTCCGTCACGCTATCAATGCTCGCGCCTTCGGCTATCGACGCCTTTAGGCGGACGCGTTCGTTCCGCGAAATCGAATACAAATTGTAGACGACCTCCAGCGGATGCGATGCTTGCATTGGGTAATGAACGCACGTCAAATCCGAAAGATAGTTGAATCGCGCCTCAGCATCGTCTCGCAGAAAATTGCAAATTTCAACTATGCGATCCGGTGCGACACGGACCGAAACCTGACCGATAAACTCCACTGCCTCCAGCACCACTCCATCAAATTTCGCCTTTAACTTCTGTACCAACTTGTTGCCGGAAGCATCGGAGGGCTTGGGACCTTCGTCTTTTTTCTTGACAGGTGCTCTTGGGGCGCCAGGCGCAGCGGGTGTCGCAGCAGTTGTGGGCGTTTTCTCGCTAAGCGACTCCTTAACCGCAGCCACGCGAGACTTGGCCTGTTCGACCATCGCCGCTTTTTCCGCGTCTGCTCCGGCGGCTTCGCCTGCGTCCGGAATCGCGGCGGGCGGAGGCGTTCCGGTCTCCCCGGGAGGTACTACTACGCCGGGAGGGTCTGGAGTGGGCTTGTCTGCCTTGTCGTTGTCGTCCGCCATCAGATTCTCACTACCATAATCACACTGCTCACTGAAAGTGCGATCGCATTCCGTCGTTTGATCGCGCTAACGAGATCAGGTGAAGTGTTAATGCTAATTACAAAAGGTCGGCAGAAATTGATTTAAACATGGCGTTAATTTGCTGTCAACAAACTTGTTTTTGCCAAATCCTGGTAACGCAAATTGTTAGTTTTGCATGCAAGAGTATCGGACGGTTTAGTGCTGTAAAGGCTTGCGACGTCAACTCAAACTAACGTCCACATGTACCGGTGCAGCCTGGACTACTATTCAGTTTCATTAACACCGCGGCTTTAGCCCGGTGATCAGGCGCATGTCAGGAAAGTGAAACCGTTAAACGGTTTCCGGTTTCGTAAGCACTAGATCCCACCGGGCTAAAGCCGCGGCGTTAATGGGAGAGTCACTCACCCTACTAATACAAAGCCTAACTTGACGTTGTCAGGCTTAAAACCTATCATGGTTTGTTTGGAAAATAAGGCATTTAGCTGTCTATAGTGAGGGTCAAGGAACTATGAAACCAGAAATTCATCCAGCATATACCGAGATTACCGTTACTTGCGCCTGCGGCGAGACTTTTAAAACACGTTCCACTAAAAAAGGGGATCTGCACGTTGAAATCTGCTCCGCTTGCCATCCGTTTTTCACCGGCAAGCAGAAGTTGGTCGACACTGCAGGACGCGTGGATCGATTCAACAAGCGCTATGGCAAGAAGACTCCCGCGGAAAGCACCACCGCAACTCAGTAATATCTAGTTTGCGAGGACCAGAAGTTGTTATTCACAAGTCGCCATTAGCTTAACTTCAGTATCGACGCCGGCTCTGGTTTCAGAGTTCAGGCTTTAGTCTGCCGCTTGCAAAAAGCACAACTAAAGATTGAACTCCAAACAAGCCGGCGTTAGTGTTTTAATATGGAGCGCGCCAACCGGTTGGCGCACTCCAAAAAGGAATAAAACATTGAGTACCAACGAAAGAGATCTGATAGTCGGCGGGCAGGCGGTGATTGAGGGCGTCATGATGCGAACTCCAAACGCCTACGCCATTGCCGTGCGCAAGGCGGACGGAACTATCGTGAATGTCGCAGCCCGTTTGCCGAAGTGGAGCGCGAAGTTTCCGATCCTGAAACTCCCGGTCTTGCGCGGCAGCGCCTTGCTGGTGCAGTCGATGGGTCTGGGAATCAAGGCGCTGAACTATTCGGCCAACGAAGCCTTTGGCGATGCTCAGGAAGCTGATGCCAGAGAAGTTCGAGTTGCGCTAACGCCGGCCATGATCGAAGGCGAAGGAGACTTCGCCGGCCTGACTGGCGCCGTTCCAGGTCTCATTCCAGTGCCAACTCAGAAGCGCGCCAAAGACGAAATGAAACAGGGCGGAACGGCAGCCGCAGCGGGATCAATAATCTTCGCGATGATCTTTAACATCTTGCTGTTCGTGGCGGCGCCGCTGCTTCTGACGAACGCACTTTTTATCGGCGCTGGCTGGGCGCCCGCACCAGTTACGACAGCCGTTGCGACGTCCGGGCAGACGGCCGGTGCGCCCAGCGTTACCGTTGGCGATTCAAATGTCTCTGACTCGAATGCGCCGGCCTGGTACTCGCGCACATGGAGCACGGTCAGGACTTACCTGCATCCGGTTCGTCCTTCAGTCGCCTTCAACCTGATCGATGGACTGATCCGCATGAGCTTCTTCCTGATCATGATATTCAGTTTTTCCTTACTGAAAGACATCAGGCGTGTCTTCGAGTATCACGGGGCGGAACACAAGACGGTGTTCACCTGGGAGGCGGGATTGCCCTTGACGGTTGAAAACGCACGACCGCAACCGCGTCAACATCCACGCTGCGGCACGAGTTTTCTGATGGTTGTGATGCTGGTGTCGATTGCGCTGTTCTCGGTGATCAAGTTTGACTCGCTCGTCTACAATTTCTTAGTGCGCCTGGCGTTGGTTCCCTTCGTCGCTGGGCTCTCGTATGAAATCATTCGACTGTCAGCCAGGAAAGAGAGCGGTTGGTTCTTTAAGCTGATAACGCGTCCGGGCGTTTGGCTGCAAAACATAACGACGCAGGAACCGGACGACGGCCAACTCGAGGTTGCCATCGAGGCTTTGAAAGAATCGCTGAAACTTGAGCCGCAGCCGGGTGAAGCTGCGCTGGCCCCGTTGTCCTGAGACCGGAAGTTTAGAGTTCAGCCTTTAGGCTGTTGTAAAAATCATGTTAGAGAGACTTGAACAAATCGAAACGCGCTACGAAGAACTCGCGAATGAGCTATCCGCTCCCGAGTTGCTTGCGGACCAGACTGCCTACACTAAAGCGGCCCGGCAACACAGAACGCTGGGCGAGATAGTAGAAAAGTTTCGCACCTGGAAGACTCTGAAGGCGGAGTTGGCGGGTGCTCAGGAGCTCGTCGAAGGCGCCGACGATGATGAAATGCGTGAGATGGCCCGCAGTGAAGTGGAAACGCTGCAACGGAAGCTTGAGGCGACGGACACAGAGTTAAAGTTGCTGTTGGTTCCTTCTGATCCCAACGACGAGAAGAACGTAATCGTAGAAATTCGCGCCGGCACTGGCGGCGACGAAGCGACGTTGTTTGCAGCCGAAATGGTGAGAATGTACAGCCGCTATGCCGAACGACAACGCTGGAAGTTTGAAGTGCTCGAAGCATCGGAGTCAGGAATTGGCGGCTTTAAGGAAGCTATTATTTTGATCGAGGGCCAGAAGGTCTACTCCAAGATGAAGCATGAGTCTGGCGTGCATCGGGTGCAGCGCGTGCCACAGACAGAAGCGAGCGGGCGTATTCACACGTCCGCAATTACGGTAGCGGTGCTGCCGGAAGCGGAAGAAGTTGACGTGAAGATCGATCCTAAGGATCTGCGCATCGACACCTTCTGTTCTTCAGGACCCGGCGGGCAATCAGTTAATACGACCTACTCCGCGGTGCGCATCACCCACGTGCCGACCAACGTCGTAGTTTCAATGCAGGACGAGAAATCGCAGATCAAGAATCGCGAAAAGGCAATGCGCGTCTTGCGCGCGCGTCTGCAGGAGCTGGAAGAACAAAAGCAACACGACGCGGTGGCCAGCGAACGACGTTCAATGGTTGGCTCCGGCGATCGCTCGGAAAAGATTCGGACTTATAACTTCAAAGAAAACCGCGTTACAGATCACCGCATCGGGCTGACAATCCATCAGCTGGACCTCGTCATGGAAGGCGCCCTGGACGAAATCATCCAGGCCCTCATCACCCACGACCAGGCAGAGAAACTGAAAAACGAAACGGCGGCCGTCGCAGCTTAGGCAGTTCCGAGTTTCAAGTTCCAAGTTTCAGTTTCAAGTTCCAAGTTTCAGTTTCAAGCTTCAAAACAACGCGCGAGTTAGACTAAACTCCGAAGTTGAAACTTGAAACTCGAAACTTGGAACTATGTCTTTAACGACCCACGTCGTCATCATCCGTCACGGTCAATCCCAGGGAAACGCCGAGGGGCGCTTCGGCGGACACACTGACACGCCACTCTCGCCGCGCGGACGAAAACAAGCGCAAGCTACGGCCAAGGCGCTGGCATCGGAAAAGTTTTCTGCTATCTATTCGAGCGACTTGCCACGCGCGATCGAAACCGCCAGCCCACTCGCAAAACTTGTCGGAGTTCGGCTCGAGACTACCGACGCTCTGCGTGAACGCAGCGTTGGCGTGATGGAGGGTCTAACTTTCGAAGAAGCAGCTGAGCAACATCCGGAACAGTACCTGGCGCTGCTCCGCCGCGATTTTGAGCATGTCCTGGCGGGAGAAAGTTATCGCCAAACACTCGACCGCGCCTCACGACAACTTGACGAAGCAATTGAGCAACACAAAGGTGGGCGCATTGCGCTCTTTGCTCATACTGGAACCATCTGCATTCTGATCCTTCACTTGATGGGCGCCCTCGACGCCCCGGAACTCAAGCCCGTCTGGATCGCAACCGCAAACTGTGGCATCGCCCGATTCGATCTACGCGACGACGGCTTTGTGCGTGTGCTGACTATCAACGACACGCGACACCTCGCGGGGATGTGAATTGGGCCGCGGATTTACCCAGATGAACGCGGGTCAGATAGAAATAAAGCAAAATTCAGAAAATGGTTTTCCGAATCTGCTATTAGTTTTGGTGTGATCCGCGTTCATCAGCGTAAATCCGCGGCTAGTCCTTCGGCGCCGCAGCCAGTCGCGCCCGCTCAGCTTCCGTCCAGTCGCAAAGTGTCTTCACATCCTCAGCTGAGAGTTTTGATCCGGGATGCAACGGCGTATAACTACTGAGCGGCATCACACCCGCTCTCACTTCCCGGCACATTTGCCTCAGCAGCGAGTCACTGTCACGCTGACTGTACTTGGCCCAGTCCGAAAAATTGATGTTCTCACGTCCTTCATTGACGTGACCGATCACAAACCAGGACACGGGCGCGACGTTCGAATACCAGGGCCAGCGAGTCTTATTTGAATGGCAGTCGTTGCAGGAACGATCGAGGATCGCGGCAACTTGTGGTGTCACCTGAAGCCGAGCTTCAATTGACTGAGTCGCATCGCTGGCCGGGTTTGTCTTCGCAGGTCCAAAAAACTGGGCGATGACCAGGCAAACGACGCCGAGAATCAACAACCATTTCAATACTCTCAGTAGTCTCTTCATACCTGCTGCTCTGCTGCTCTGGTGTTCTCCCATGCCACCGCGGCTATAGCCCGGTGAATCTGGAACCTTGCGAAGCAGGAAACCGTTTAAACGGTTTCACTTTCCTCCACCGAACTGGATCACCGGGCTAAAGCCTCGGTGTCAATGAAAATAGGATGTAGACCCTCAAACTGCATCACTGCTCGGCTGTTATTTGTTTGACTGGGAACGCGCTTCTAGTTTAACGTCCGCTTGTTTTAAGCAAGTCCCACTCATGACTTGCCTCGCCCGACTCCCAAGCCATGCTCAGAAAGGAACGATTCCCCCATGCTCCCCAAAATTCTACTCATCCTCGCGCTTCTCGCAACCACAGCGCTAACTTTGGCCGCGCAAAAGCCAAGCCGCGACAGCGAACAAGAAAAGCCGATTTGGGACGAGCTGCATAGTATAGCCCCAGAGGCTGTTGAAGACTTCAAGGCCGGCACCATCGCCCTGGACGGCGGCGACTACGATGAAGCCATCCGGCGTTATGAATCCGTGCGCAAGGTGGCGCCCGATTTTGATCACGTACTGAGGAGACTTGGCTACGCGCTGGCGGCCAAAGGCGAAGTTGATAAAGGCCTCGAACTTCTCGATATGGCCTTGAGCAAGAAGCGCTCGCCTGAAAATCTGCTGGGCACGGCCAGGACGATGGCCTATCCAAATGAAACCATGGTGGTATCACCTGAGCAAAAAGCGCGGGCCCTGTCCCTGGCCAAGGAAGCCGATAGAATGCCAAAGACTGGCGATGATTCTGACTACAAGATCATGGTAGGCCAACTCGCCCTTGAGCTCGAGAAACTTGACGACTTCCGGAACGCCACCGAACAGCTGGTCGCCAAACATCCGGATCTGATGATCACGCACTACTTCAACGCAGTCCTCGCCGCCAGCGATGAAAAGTGGATCACAGCCGAGAACGAGATCAAGATAGCCGAGAGCATGGGATTGCCTCACGAGGTCGTGCAACGATTCCTCGATTCCGGAGTTCACACCCGCGCGACTGTCTGGCACTACCTGATCTATGCCCTTTGTTTAGTTGCCGTCTGGATCCTGGGGCTGGGTTTACTCTTCCTGGTAGGAAAACTGATGTCGAGAAAAACTCTTCGCTCGATTGAGTCGGCGGATCCGAATCTCTCAGCGAGCAGTTCCGATATTACCCTGCGAAAGTGGTACAGAATCCTCATCAACCTGGCCGGGTTTTACTACTACATATCAATTCCCGTAGTCATTTTCCTGGTGATTCTGGTGGCGGCCTCGGTCAGCTATGGTTTTTACATCGCCGGGCGCATTCCAATTAAGCTGGTGGCAATCCTTTGTATCGGTGCCGTGGTGACAGTCTACAAAATGATTCGAACGCTATTCGTCAAGATCGAAAGCGAGGATCCCGGAAGAAGCCTCTCTTACGAAGAAGCTCCTGGGCTTTGGGACCTCACGCGAGCTGTTGCTGCAGCGGTCGGCACGCGGGCAGTCGATGAAATTCGTATCACACCCGGGACGGATTTGGCAGTCTATGAAAAGGGTAGTTTTCGAGAACGGACCAACGATAAAGCAAAGCGCATTTTAATTGTCGGCGGCGGCGTCTTGAATGATTTCGAGCAGACTGGATTTCGCGCGGTGCTGGCGCACGAGTATGGTCATTTTTCACATCGAGACACTGCCGGTGGCGACCTCGCGATGCGCGTGAACGCCGACATGATGAAGTTTGCTCACGCAATGATCTTGAGCGGACAAGCCGTATGGTGGAATGTCGCTTTCCACTTTTTGAGAATTTTCCACTTCATATTTCGACGTATCAGCCATGGTGCAACTCGACTACAGGAAGTGCTGGCGGATCGCGTAGCGGCCTCAATGTATGGGCCGAAGGCTTTTGAGCAAGGCTTGACGCATGTGGTCCGGAAGGCGGTGGAGTTTAATTACCTGGCGACGAAGGAAATCAAGGAGTCAACTAACTCCCGGCGCAAACTGCAGAACCTATATGAACTGCAGCCGGCTTACAATCCGGATCTGGAGGAAGAAATCAAGCAGTCACTTAGCCGGGAGACCAGTGAAGACGATACGCATCCAAGTCCAACCGATCGCTTTCGCTTTACCAGCAGGATCGTAACGGCCAACGAGCAATCCGTCTCCGGCAAGGTCTGGGATCTGTTTAGAGATCGAGAGGGACTGACAAGCGAGATGACTAAGATGGTGCAGTATGAATTGTGAAACTTAAGACAACAGGAGCAGGAGGCAGATCTAAAAGAAGTTATTTGCGAGATCGAGAAACTTTCGTGAAAGCCTCCCATCCTGCCCCTGCCTCCTGGTTAGACGAGCGCCGGTGCAGCACTCTCGTTCAACGGCTCAGGATTGTCGTCCAAAGATTGCTGACGATGTACGGTGCCATCTGATTCGAAGATATAGGCCGAGGGTGCTTCACGCTTGATAATGTCCTGCAAACGCATCAGCCCATAGAGCAGCGCTTCCGGCCGCGGCGGACAACCGGGAATGTAGACGTCCACTGGAATACAGCGATCGACGCCTTGCATAGTGGAATAAGAATCGAAAGGTCCGCCGGTTGAGGCGCAGGCTCCCATGGCGATCGCCCACTTCGGCTCCGGCATCTGCTCGTAAACTCTACGCACCACCGGCCCCATCTTCAGGGTTACAGTGCCCGCAATAATTATCAAATCGCTTTGCCGCGGACTGGGACGAAAGACACCGGCGCCGAAGCGATCAATATCAAAGCGTCCCGCCCCGGTCGCGATCATCTCAATCGCGCAGCATGCGAGACCGAAGGTCATCGGCCACAAAGCGGAAGCCCGCGCCCAATTGACGACAGGCGCGCCGATGTCCATGGCCTTGGCGCCGACAGTGCGCCGCACCGAGTTCATCAGCGAATCAAATCTGGTAAGTAAAAAACCTTCTTCGTGTTCAGCCATTGTATTAAGGGATGAGGGCGGAGGGATGAGGGATGACCACTCCCGCCCTCTTTTGCTTCACACCCTTTGCCATGCTAACAAACATCGCTATCAACTCATGTGTTTCTCGCTCGAGCGGCTCAAGTCGAGTTGGCGTAATAATTTTTGCTTCCGCAAGAAGTTCTATCCAATAAAGCGTTTCGTCGAGCTCTTGCAATGCACCTTCGATTTTGCTGATGAAGTCTGCGTTAGATTTTGCCCGACAGGCTTCTCGATATTGCGCGCCTACTGACGTCCCAGATCTTAATAATTGCTTCCCAATGACTTGGGCTTCAGTGGATTTGGGCAGGGCCGCGTATAACTTAATGATGCGAAGTGCGAATTCCTTCGTTCGTTTCCGCAGATCCTGTCGACTCGCATTCATCCCTTATCCCTCCGCCCTCATCCCTTCGTCACGCCCATTCGAGTGCACCCTTGCGCCATGCGTAGTAATAACCAACAACCAGGATTGCTATGAAGACGAACATCTCGACGAGGGCGAATTTCGTGAACGAAAAATTGTCGCCCATGAAAATGATCGCCCAGGGTAGAAGAAAGATCGTCTCCACGTCGAAGATCAGAAACAACATCGCCACGATGTAGTAACGGACGGTGAAGCGAGAGTGGGCGTCGGTAGTCGGGTCGATGCCGCACTCATAAGGCCGCATCTTTCCCTTGCCGTAGACTGACGGGCGCAGAAACCTTCCCAGAATAATCGGCAGGATAGGAAAACCGATCGCCACGACGAAGAAGATCATCACCGGCAAATACGCCGTAACCGGTGCACCAATGTTCTGCGCAGCCTCTGTGGTTACCTGGAGCAGCATTAGGTTATCGAAACTCTATCGATTCTTTCGGGGAGTGCTCTAACGAAGCCACGTTGTAAAATTAGCGTTGCGGAAAAATTTTAAGCGTCGTGGTGATCAATGTCAACGAGGAGTTGCGCCAGCAAGTTTTGTTTATAGCTTTGTCCGGCTTTGTCTTTAGCTCCGTAGGAGCTCAATGTTTATAGATCGCGCAACCCTCAAAACGCTTCGCTCGTAGGAGCGAAATGTTGATAGCTTCCTATTTTGGAGTGCGCCGACCTGTCGGCGCTTTCGTCGGCTGCGACCTGTCGCAGCCCGCGTACATTGAAATTCACCGTAGCCAGAACGCGGCGACAGGCCGCCGCGGACCAAAGCGGTGAAGCGGGGTCCCCAGCCGGGCAGCCCGGCTGGGGTGCTGTCAGGTACCGCACTCCAAAGGTCTACCAACTCTTCGCAGCCTCTTCCGCGTCTTCAAGTTCTTCCTTCCGCCGCCAGTAGCCACACTGCTCGATCAACTTCCGTGCCGCCGCGAGATCTTCCTGCGGACTCGTCCACGGATACAGCTTCACATCATGAAACAGTCGCGCACGATAAAGATACTTCTCGCGCCAAATTTTCTCGGGTTCTTTCATCGCCTAAGTTCCAATTCGCGAATCTTTGCTCGTGCTTCATCGATCTGTTCCTTCAACGTAAACTTTTGCGCAGGATCAGAGGCCTTCGCCTCCTCCACCAACAGGAATTCCAACTTCACTCGCCACACACTAATCGCACTGGTGGGTTCCTTATCGGGTTCATCCGGGCGAGGAGCCTTCAAAAACTCTTTTCGCAGCTTGTCCATAAGCCTGACGGCCCTGATCCGCGGGCCATCCACGCGCTTGTTGGTAGCATCATCAATTTCGGCGGCACTCGGCCAAAGCTTTGCCTTCGGCAATCTGCTCATAAACTCGTCCGTGCCTAGATAGTCTCGCAGCTCCGACACCTTGACGGGTTCTTCGAACAAATCGGTCGCCATTGCCAGGCAATAACCGTTGACTGCATCCAT
>Ga0209438_1000739_pt1 | contig 10334 bp, 9 predicted proteins | sample GraSoi_2013_20cm_FD_185825 | JGI IMG/M metagenome (GOLD analysis project Ga0209438, IMG submission 185825) | Grasslands soil microbial communities from the Angelo Coastal Reserve, California, USA - Sample 9_17_2013_20cm (SPAdes) (version 2) | ecosystem: Environmental > Terrestrial > Soil >...
GGCGGTCACTGAGCGCGTCATGGAGAAGCTCGCCGCGTGTAACGCCGATTGTATCGTCGCTCTCGGTGGCGGCTCGACGATAGGCCTCGCCAAGGCATTGGCGCTCCGAACGGACCTCCCGCAGATAGTGCTTCCGACCACCTATGCCGGCTCGGAGGCAACGCCGGTGCTCGGCGAGACGCGCGAGGGGCAAAAGGCGACCATCCGCTCGATGAAAGTCCTCCCCGAGGTGATCGTATACGACGTAGAGCTCACATACGGCCTCCCGCCGGCGATATCGCTGGTTTCCGGAATAAACGCGATCGCCCACGCGGTGGAGTCGCTATACGCAAAGGATGCTAACCCCGTCACGTCGAGCCTTGCGGAGCAGGGCATCACAGCCCTCGGACGTGCGCTGCCCAGGATTGTTTCAGACCCGACCAATCGGGGTGCTCGCGCCGACGCTCTGTTCGGAGCTTGGGTCTGTGGAGCGTGCCTCGGAGCGGTAGGGATGTCGCTCCATCACAAGCTATGTCACGTGTTGGGCGGCGCTTTCGGTCTTCCGCACGCCGAGACGCACACCGTGATCTTGCCGCATGCTGTAGCCTACAACGCGGCTGGTGCGCCGGTCGCCATCGGCCGCGTGGCTCGCGCGCTTGGTGCAGACCATGCTGCGCAGGCCCTGTTTGATCTTGCCGCAACGAATGGAGCTCCTACCTCGCTTCGCGAGATCGGTATGTCTTATTCCGATTTGGACGGAGCCGCCGAGGCGGCGGTCAAATCTCCTTATTGGAATCCGCGCCCCGTCGAGCGGAATGCGATTCGGAAACTCCTGGACGACGCCTATAACGGACGCCGGCCTTCTTGAAAGGGAGAGCAGGAATGACATCGATCATCGCGGTTAATGATAGTTCGAGAGGAGAGATTTTCCCCGAGCTGACGCGCGACGTGATCGATCGCATGAAGGACGCCGAGAGCCCCAGGTTGCGTGAGATCCTGGAGTTGGTTGTCAGCCACGTGCATGCGATCGTGCGGGAGGCGAAGATCACGCATGATGAATGGTGGCAGGCGATCGACTTCCTTACGCGTGCCGGCAAGATGTGTTCGGACAGCCGACAGGAGTTCATCCTCTTGTCGGATATTCTGGGGATCTCGATGCTGGTCGACGCCATCGATCACGTTGGGGGTCCGGGCCTCAGTGAATCGACGGTTTTAGGTCCGTTCTATGCTGGACAGCAGCGAGAGCTTGCTGCGGGCGAGAGCATTCTTCTGCGGGAAGAGGAGAGTGACCCACTGGAGATGCGTGGCCGTGTTACGGACTCCCAGGGACGGCCGATCGCAAACGCGCTCGTGGAAGTCTGGCAGACCGCGCCCAATCAACTGTACGATGTTCAGGATGAAGATCAGCCGGACGGGCATCTGCGGGGTAGTTTTCGCACCGACGGCGCGGGCACCTTCCGATTCCGAACCATCATGCCTGTGAGCTATCCCATTCCCAATGACGGTCCCGCCGGTCAGTTGCTCGCGGCGATGGGGCGCCATCCGTTCCGGCCGGCACATATTCACTTCATGATCAGTGCACCGGGATATCGCACGCTTGTCACGCATCTCTTCTTGGACGGGGACAAGTATTTGGGGAGCGATGCAGTTTTCGGGGTCAAGCCATCTCTCATAATCCGTCCCAGGCTGATAGAGGATATCAACACGGTCGAATATGGCTTCGGGCTTGCCGATGGACGAGAGTCGACGCGAGCGCAATTCGAGGAACTCCGTCGTCAACATCGAGAGCTTTGAGCGATCGATTACGCGGCAGCCTCTGGTAGACTCATGAAGAGCCATTCAACACTTCGCTTGGCGTTCGGTTGGGAACTATGTTAATCGAAAGCCAAATGGCGAAGAAAGCTGTCCGGCGAGAGCGCCCGCGCAAGAGAGCCGAACAACAGCGCTCGATTGAGACGCGAGCCTCGATCCTCAATGCCGCGATTGCGGAATTTGCCGAACGAGGATTCGAAGGAGCGAGCATTCGCGCCATCGCCGATCGGCTCGGCCTGCAACATCCGCTGATCACCTATCACTATCGCAGCAAGGACATTCTCTGGCGGGCGGCAGCGCAGCATGCCTTCGCGCAGATTCGCACCGAGTGGGATATTTCGGCGCCGGAAGGCTCTGATTTGTGGTGTCCCGGATCAGAAATACGGCGAAGAAATATGCGCGTGGATCGTGCTCAAGCCCGGCAACGATTGCACTGAAGACGACATCCGAGAGTTCTGCCGCAATCAAATCGCCCACTACAAGGTGCCCAGATACATTCGCTTTGTCGAAGAAATGCCGATGACGGTCACGGGCAAGGCACAGAAGTTCGTGATGCGTGAACGCATGACCGAAGAACTCCAATTGAACGAAACGAAGACAGCTTAGGTCTCAACACTCAAAATCCAGGGAGATTCCGATGAGCCATCTGGCGACGCTGAACTTCTCGCCCGGCGAAGATATCGACATGCTGCGCGACACGGTCAATAGATTTGCGGCGGAAGAGATTGCCCCGCGTGCTGCTGCGATCGACGAGGAGAACCTTTTTCCGTACGATCTCTGGCGCAAGCTCGGAGACCTCGGTGTCCTCGGACTGACGGTCAGCGAGGAATACGGTGGCGCTCAGTTGGGTTATCTCGCGCATATGGTCGCCATGGAGGAGATTTCGCGAGCTTCGGCGGCCGTCGGCTTGTCCTTCGGTGCTCATTCGAACTTGTGCGTCAACCAATTGCACCGCAATGGCAGCGCCGAGCAGAAGGCGAAGTATCTGCCCAAACTCGTGTCCGGTGAGCACGTCGGCGCCCTCGCGATGAGCGAGCCGAATGCTGGGTCCGACGTTGTCAGCATGAAGCTGCGGGCCGAAAGGAAAGGCGACCGCTACGTCCTGAACGGCTCGAAGATGTGGATCACGAACGGCGGTGACGCCGATACGCTCAAGACGGATCCCGATGCGGGACCGAAAGGCATCACTGCCTTCATCATCGAGAAGGAGTTCAAGGGTCTGAGTTTCGGCACCAAGCTCGACAAGCTCGGCATGCGAGGCTCGAACACCTATCCGGTGTTCTTCGAGGATTGCGAGGTCCCGGCCGAGAACGTCCTGGGGAAGGTGGGTGACGGTGTCCGGGTCCTGATGAGCGGCCTCGACTACGAGCGAGCCGTTCTGTCGGGCGGCCCGCTCGGCATCATGGCGGCCTGCATGGATGTCGTCATCCCCTATGTGCATGACCGCAAGCAGTTCGACCAGCCCATAGGCGAGTTTCAACTGGTGCAGGGCAAGATCGCCGACATGTACACCACCTGGCAGGCCTGCCGGGCCTATGTCTATGCGGTCGGCCAGGCCTGCGACCGCGCGGATCATGCCCGCACGCTCCGCAAGGACGCGGCCGGAGCCATTCTTTACGCCGCTGAGAAGGCGACCTGGATGGCCGGAGAAGCGATCCAGACGCTCGGCGGCAACGGCTACATCAATGAGTATCCGACGGGTCGCCTGTGGCGCGACGCCAAGCTCTATGAGATTGGAGCCGGCACGAGCGAAATTCGTCGCATGCTGATCGGCCGTGAATTGTTTGCCGAGACGGCGTGAGGGTGCCATGTGCAGCCTTGACCGACTGTTCGCCAACAACCGCTCCTGGGCAGCTCAGCGCCGGTCGCAGGATCCAGAATTCTTCACGCGTCTCGCACGTCAGCAGTCGCCCCGATACCTGTGGATCGGCTGCTCGGACAGCCGCGTATCCGCCAACGAGATCCTGGGGCTCGATCCCGGAGAAGTTTTCGTTCATCGCAACATCGCGAACCTCGTCGTGCATTCCGACCTGAACTGCCTGTCGGTGCTGCAATACGCGGTCGAGACGCTGAAGGTCGAGCACGTCATGGTGGTCGGGCACTACGGTTGCGGCGGCGTGCAGGCGGTGGCCGAGAAGCGTTCGACCGGCCTCGCCGACAACTGGCTCCGGCATATCGAGGATATCTCGTACAAGCACGGCGAGCGTCTCGCTCGTGCCGGCAGCGACGGTCAGCGCGGGGCCCGGCTCGTTGAATTGAATGTCATCGAGCAGGTCGCCAATGTTTGCCGTACCACCATCATGCGGCGGGCCTGGTATCGCGGGCACCGTATCGAGGTGCACGGCCTCGTTTACGGACTGGACGATGGACTGCTGCGCCGGATCGGCTCCAGCGTCAACAACGGGCGCAGCTGGATGCAGTGCTACGAAGAATCATTGCAAGCGGTCGCGTGACGGTCAGGAGGAAGCGCAAATGCAGGCATTGAAGACACAAATAAATCCGCAGTCATCGGAGTTCCGCGCCAACGCGGACACGATGCGGGCTCTGGTCGACGACCTGAGGACGAAAGTGACGGACATGGCCCAGGGCGGCGGAGAGGCGGCGCGGGCCAGGCACACCGCGCGGGGCAAGCTCCTGCCTCGCGACCGCGTCTCTCAATTGCTCGATCCTGGCACACCCTTCCTCGAGATCGGGCAGCTCGCCTGCTTCGGGATGTACGATGGCGACGCGCCCGCGGCGGGCCTCATCGCAGGCATCGGCTGTGTGCAGGGTGTGCAATGCATGATCGTCGCCAATGATGCGACCGTGAAGGGCGGCACCTACTACCCGATGACCGTCAAAAAGCACCTGCGGGCGCAGGAAATCGCCGAACAGAACCATTTGCCCAGCATCTACCTCGTCGATTCAGGCGGGGCATTTCTCCCGAAGCAGGACGAGGTGTTTCCCGACCGCGACCATTTCGGCCGCATCTTCTTCAATCAGGCGAACATGTCGGCCAAGGGCATCCCGCAGGTGGCGGTGGTGATGGGCTCGTGCACGGCAGGCGGGGCCTATGTGCCGGCCATGAGCGACGAGACCGTCATCGTGCGCAACCAGGGCACGATTTTCTTGGGCGGCCCCCCACTGGTAAAGGCGGCGACGGGTGAGGAGGTCAGCGCCGAGGACCTTGGTGGCGGTGACGTACATACGCGAATTTCCGGCGTCGCCGACCAGCTCGCCGAGAACGATGCCCACGCCATCCACATGACGCGTCGGATCGTCGCCAACCTCAACCGCATGCCGCAGGTGCGGGTCGCCATGGAGCCGAGCGAGGAGCCGCTCTACGATCCCGCCGAACTCTACGGCATCATCCCGCAGGACACCCGCAAACCCTACGACGTGCGCGAGATCATCGCCCGCCTCGTCGACGGCTCGCGCTTCGACGAGTTCAAGCCGCGCTACGGCACGACGCTGGTTACCGGGTTCGCGCGCCTCTACGGCATGCCGGTCGGAATCGTCGCCAACAACGGCATCCTGTTCTCGGAGTCGGCCCAGAAGGGAGCGCATTTCATCGAGTTGTGCGCGCAGCGCGGCGTGCCCCTCCTGTTCCTGCAGAACATTACAGGCTTCATGGTCGGGCGGAAGTACGAGAACGGAGGGATCGCGAAGGACGGCGCCAAGATGGTGACCGCGGTTGCGACCGCCCAGGTCCCGAAGGTCACCATGCTGATCGGCGGCAGCTTCGGGGCCGGCAATTACGGCATGTGCGGCCGGGCCTATTCGCCGCGCTTTCTCTGGATGTGGCCCAATGCGCGCATCAGCGTCATGGGAGGAGAGCAGGCGGCCGGCGTGCTGGCGACCGTCCGGCGCGACGGCATGGCGCTCAAGGGCGGCGAATGGAGCGCGGAGGAAGAAGAGAAATTCAAGGCGCCGATCCGCTCGCAGTACGAGACGCAGGGCCACCCTTATTATGCGACTGCGCGGATGTGGGATGACGGCGTCGTTGATCCGGCCCAGGCCCGCAGGGTGCTTGGCCTCTCCTTCGCCGCGGCTCTGAACGCACCGATCCCGTCGACGAAGTTCGGCGTCTTCCGGATGTGAGCATGACCATGACCTATCTAACACTGAGACTGGAGCGCCGCGGACCTGCGGCCTGGATCTGGATGAACCGTCCCGAGGTCCACAACGCCTTCGACGAGACGCTCATCGCCGATCTCACGGCCGCGTTCGCGGCGGTTGATGCGGACCGGAATGTCCGGGCCATCGTGCTCGCCGGAGAGGGCAAGAGCTTTTCGGCGGGAGCCGATCTCAACTGGATGCGGCGGCAGGGGACAGCCGCGTTCGAGGACAACGCCGCCGACGCACGTCGTCTCGCGGACCTCTACCGCACGATCGCGCTGTGCGAGACTCCGACGCTGGCGCGTGTGCACGGCGCCGCGCTCGGCGGCGGCATGGGGCTGGCTGCCGTCTGCGACATTTGCGTCGCCTCGACCCAGGCCCAGTTTGCGACTTCGGAGGTGCGGCTCGGCATCATTCCGGCGGTGATCGGACCCTATGTGGTCCGCGCTATCGGTGAGCGGCAGTCCTACCGGTACTTTCAGACCGCCGAGCGGATCAGCGCAGCGCGCGCCCGCGAAATCGGTCTCGTCCACGAAGCCGTGCCGCCCGAGGAATTGGACGCGAAGGTCGACGAGATCGTTGTGGCGCTCCTCGCGGGAGGTCCGCGCGGCCAATCGGCTGCGACCGACCTGATCCGCGCGGTGGCCAACAGGCCGATCGACGATGCGGTGATCGAGGACACCGCGCGGCGGATCGCAACGCTACGTGCGACGACCGAGGCTCGGGAGGGACTCAGCGCCTTCCTCGACAAACGCCGCCCTGTCTGGACGGATACATAACACTCATGCGGGAACCGCGCATGAATTCTGGGAGGTAGGGATGTTCAAGAAGATCCTAATCGCGAACCGCGGTGAAATCGCCTGCCGCGTCATCAAAACAGCCAGACGGCTCGGGGTCGCGACCGTCGCGGTGTATTCCGAGGCCGACGCCAATGCGCGTCACGTTCGACTTGCGGACGAGGCAGTCCTCATCGGTCCGCCCGCCGCGCGTGAATCTTATCTCGTCGGCGAGCGCATCCTGGATGTCGCCAAGCGAACCGGGGCGGAGGCGATCCATCCCGGCTACGGTTTCCTGTCCGAGAATGAGGATTTCGCCGAAGCCTGCGAAAAGGCCGGTATCGTCTTCATCGGGCCGCCAGCGTCCGCAATTCGAGCGATGGGTTCGAAATCGGCCGCAAAGGCGCTCATGGGAGCAGCGGGCGTACCGCTGACGCCCGGATACCACGGCGACAACCAGGATCCCGCCTTCCTTGCCCAGCAAGCGGACCAGATAGGCTATCCGGTGCTGATCAAGGCCAGCTCCGGAGGCGGAGGCAAAGGCATGCGTCGCGTTGATGCCGCCGCCGATTTCGAAGCCGCACTCGCCTCATGCAAACGTGAGGCTGCCAACGCCTTCGGCAACGAACAGGTCCTGGTCGAGAAATACGTGCTGAAGCCTCGTCACATCGAGATCCAGGTGTTCGGCGACAAGCACGGCAACTGCGTCTACCTGTTCGAGCGCGACTGCTCCCTTCAACGCCGGCATCAAAAGCTGCTCGAGGAAGCGCCCGCACCCGGCATGACATTGGAGCGACGGGCCGCAATGGGACAGGCGGCCGTGAACGCTGCGAAGGCGGTCGGCTATGTCGGCGCGGGGACCGTCGAGTTCATCGCGAACCAGGACGGCAGTTTCTATTTCATGGAGATGAATACGCGTCTTCAGGTTGAACATCCGGTTACGGAGATGATCACCGGACTCGATCTCGTCGAGTGGCAGCTTCGGGTCGCCAGTGGTCAGCCGTTGCCCCTGACCCAGGAGCAACTCGAGATCGACGGTCATGCAATCGAGGCGCGCGTCTATGCCGAGGATCCGGATAAAGGCTTCCTGCCTTCGACCGGCCGCCTCGTTCATCTTGTTCCGCCTCCCGAGAGCGACTCGGTTCGCGTTGATACCGGGGTCGAGCAGGGCGACGAGATCACCCCCTACTATGATCCGATGATTGCCAAGCTGATCGTCTGGGGAGCCGATCGCAAGCAGGCGCTGGCCCGCATGCGGCGAGCGTTGGCTCAGTACAGAGTGGTCGGCGTCTCGAACAACATCAATTTCCTGTCCCGCCTCGTGGCTCTTCCGTCCTTCGTCAATGCGGAGCTCGATACCGGGCTGATCGAACGCGAACAGGGGCTCCTGTTCCCGCCTCAGGAGGAGGTCCCCGACGAAGTGTGGCTCGTGGCTGCCCTTGCCGAGCTTCTGCACGAGCAGCGCGAGGCGAATGCGAAATCCGCGGCCGCGGCCGACCGGGGTTCGCCATGGCGTGCGCTTGATGGTTGGCGGCTCAACGGCAGAGCGGAACGAAAGCTGGCGCTGCGTTTGCAGGAGGCGCTGCAGGAGGTGGTTCTCGTCGTCCTGCCCGGGGCCTATCAGCTTGCGCTCAACGGACGATGGGTGCGCGCTTCCGGAACGCTCGGCCGGGGCGGCGCGGTCCATGCCCAGCTGGATGATTGCCGCGTCAATGCTGCGGTGGTGATCACGGGCGAGCGCCGCCACGTCTTCTATCGAGGGCACTCATGGCCGCTCGCGCTCGTCGATACGCTCTACGTCGGCGGAGAGGGCGAAGACGTCGAGGGAGGGTTGCGGGCGCCCATGCCCGGCAAAGTCGTCACCCTGATGGCCGAGCCCGGCGCCATCGTCGAGAAGGGAACGCCGCTTCTGGTTCTCGAGGCCATGAAGATGGAGCACACCATCACCGCGCCAAGAAAGGGCAAGGTCGTCAGCTTTCTCGTGGCGGCGGGCGATCAGGTCGCCGACGGCGCCGAGCTTGTTGAATTCGAGGGGGCCGCAGAATGACCGACGTTCGCATCGTCGAGGTGGGCCCGCGCGACGGACTGCAGAACGAAAAGCAGGTCGTCCCGACAGCGACGAAGCTTGAGTTGATCCGGCGCCTGTGCGCTACCGGCCTGCGCGACATCGAGGCCACATCCTTCGTGTCGCCGAAATGGGTTCCGCAGATGGCCGATCATGCGGAAATCATGAAGGGCCTGCACAAGCATGCCGGCGTCACCTATTCAGTTCTGACGCCCAATCTGAAGGGGTTCGAGGCCGCGGTTGCGGCTGGTGCCCGCGAGGTGGCGGTCTTCGCGTCGGCTTCGGAGGGCTTCTCGCGTAAGAACATCAATTGCTCGATCGCGGAATCGATTGATCGCTTCGTCCCGATTCTGGAGGCGGCGCGGTCAGCCAGGGTGAAGGTCCGCGGTTACGTCTCCTGCGTTGTCGCCTGTCCCTACGACGGTTCGATCGAGCCGAAGAACGTCGCGGAGGTCGCCGCGAGACTCAAGGAACTCGGCTGTTACGAAATCTCACTCGGCGACACCATCGGCGTCGGCACGCCGGCATCCGTCTTGCGCATGCTCGAAGCGGTGGCTAAGGATGTGCCGGTCGAATTTCTCGCCGGCCACTACCATGACACGTACGGCATGGCGATCGCCAACATCTACGCATCGTACCAGTTCGGGCTTCGCACCTTCGACAGCGCCGTCGCCGGACTCGGAGGCTGCCCCTACGCGAAGGGAGCGACGGGCAACGTCGCGACAGAGGATGTCGTTTACCTTCTAAAGGGACTTGGTTGCGACACAGGCGTCGATCTCGGCGCGCTCCTGGATGTCGCCGCCTGGATCAAAACGGTCCTGGGACGCGCTCCGGGATAACAACTGGTAGGCGATGATTGAGCTCGAACGCGAAGAAACTGCAGTGCGACACAAACCGTGGCCGACGCCGGCCAGGAAGATGCCATGAAGAAGCGGGCAGATTTCGCTAAAGAGGGCTTCGAAAAGGCGCTTAGTAACATGCGAGAACTAGCGGAGATGGCCGCCAAATCTCAGAAAGAAGCTCTCGAAGTGGTACGCAAAAGGATCGAAGAAAACGTAGAAGGCATCCGGAACTTTGGAAATAAGCAGGTGAATGAACTACGTTTCGCGAAACCCCAACAGCGCCAATGTAGCCGGGATATGTCACGTTCAGCTCGACGCCGAAAAGGTGGCGATCGATCCGCGTTTCGAGAAATACTTGCTGAAACTCCCGGCCGTGGAGCGGCTGACGACGGGATTGCGCTGGGCCAAAGCTCTGGTCTGGTTCGGCTATGGGCGCTATCTCCCTGCAGCGCTCTTCCGACCAACACCCGGACCGAATATGAAGGCTCGATCATGTGAAGGAGTCTCGAACTGTCCCTAATAAATAATCGAGAAAGAAATCCATCGAGGTCCGCCATCGGCCAGTGCACTTTTGGCGGCCCTTCTCCGATCCGCCATACCCTTTCTCAGTGGAGTTTTCGATGATGCAGCAAGTCGAACCGCGACGTCACCCTCGCTTTCGAGTCCCAAATCGGATCGGAATGGCTTTGTCCGTTCCGACGATAGTGCGCTGGTAATTCGCCACGATTGGACCGCGGAAGAAGCTGCTGCAATCTATCACGC
>Ga0209438_1000741_pt1 | contig 10326 bp, 11 predicted proteins | sample GraSoi_2013_20cm_FD_185825 | JGI IMG/M metagenome (GOLD analysis project Ga0209438, IMG submission 185825) | Grasslands soil microbial communities from the Angelo Coastal Reserve, California, USA - Sample 9_17_2013_20cm (SPAdes) (version 2) | ecosystem: Environmental > Terrestrial > Soil >...
TCGCCGGCGCCGAGGCGCGCGACGAGGAGCCGGCACCCGCCACCCCCGCGCGCCCCCAGCGCAGCCGCCGGGCGCGGTAGGCTTCCGTTACCCCTCAGAACGCGCCGAACTTCTCGTAGGCGGCCAGCGGCGTCATGCCGCGCCGGACCGCAGAGCGTACCCGGTCCTCCGTCCCGACGAGCTTCTCGCAGCGCCCGAGCACCTCGTGAGCGGCGCGGCGCGGGACGACGACGACGCCGTCGAGGTCGCCGACGACGAGGTCACCGAGGCTCACGCGCACGCCGCCGATCGTCACCGGCTGGCCCCAGTCCGTCACCCGCCAGCGCGGCACCGAATCTTGTGGACTCCGGTAGCGCACGAAGGTCGGGAATCCCATCCGCACGATCGACGCGGTGTCGCGGGTCGCCCCGTCGATCACGGCGCCGCGCACCTTGCGGGTGCGGAACCACGACGCGCTCAGCTCGCCGAAGTGTGCCGCGACCTCGTCGTGAGCCGCGAGCACCAGCACCGAGTCGGCCGGCGCGGCGCCGAGCATCGCGAGAAACCGGCGCAGGGTCTGATCGCGCTCGCGCGGGGAGCCGGCGTGCGACCGGCCGCGCGCCGGAAACGCGTAGCCGGCCGTGCGCATGCCGGCCGCGAGCGGCTGGATCGTCGAGGGCAGCGTCTGACGCCGCAGACCCATCTCGTCCATGACGTCCGTGATCGCCGCAGTGTAGATGCGCGCGAAACGGCGAGGCAGGTTGTCGCTCGGGCTCATCGAGTCTCTCCTCCGTCCGGACAGCGGGTGGTCAGGATCGTCAGCGCGCGCGAACGCCGGTCACGAGCGCGCGGGGCGGCACGAAGTCGCCGAGGATACCGAGCAGGAGGTCGAGCAGACCCTGGCGCCGCGCCAGGAGCCGCGCCGTCAGGTTGGCGAGCGCGCGATGGGCGATCAGGAACTGGAGCGCGTGCGTCACGCGCTCCTTGTCGCGCGAGGCCAGGCGCCGGGCGCGGTCGTAGCCGGCGAGCGCCGCCGCCGAGAGGTCGCCGCGGCGAAGCGCGCGCACGGCGGTCTCCGCGGCCAGCTCCGCGCTCCGCAGGCCGTTGAAGATCCCCTCGCCCGAGAACGGGTCGTAGAAGCCGGTGGCGTCGCCCACCATCAGCACCCCGCCGGTCCGCGGCGGATCCACCCGGTAGGCGAGCGGGCCCATCGCCTGCACGGGAGCGACCCGCCGCCCGCCGGCGATCCGCCGGGCCAGGTGCGGAAGGTGCTTCGCGCGCGCGTCGAAGAAGCTGTCGAGCCGCCCGCTCCACGGCGCCGCGTGCGCCAGCGGCACAACAATGCTGAGGTTCGCGCGGCCCGGCGCGATCGGGTTGAGGATCGCGTAGTCCGGCGGGTCGACGAAGATCTCGCCGAAGAGCCCGAGGTCGGGGACGTCCTCGACGTAGGTGACGAGGGCCATCCGCCGGAGGCGATGGGGGCGCCGGAGGCCCAGGCGCTGCGCGACGACCGAGGCGCGGCCGTCGGCGGCGATCGTCAGCGGAGCGCGCAGCGTGAGGCGGCGGCCGTCGGCGTCGACCGCCTCGACCCCCAGCACCCGATCGCCCGAGACCAGAACGTCGGTGACACGCACCCCCTCGCTGAGCTCGACGGGCAGCGCGCGCACGCGATCGACCAGGATGGTGTCGAGCACCTCGCGCGAGAGGGCCATCGCGTGCTCCCGATAGGGACGCCAGGGCCCGATGGCGTGGTAACGGCCAACGAGCTGCGTGCCGTCGGGCGCGGTGATCCGCATGCCGCTCAGCGGGCTCGCGACGGCGTCGACCGCCTTGAGCGCGCCCAGCCGGTCGAGCAGCCGGGGCGCCTCGGGGCTCAGGTACTCGCCGCATATCTTCGGGCGCGGAAATCGCGCGCGATCCACGAGCCGGACCGCGAGGCCGTGCTCGGCGAGGAAGATGGCCGTGGCCGCGCCGGCGGGCCCGGCGCCGACGACGATGACGTCCGTCGTCACGAGAGCACCGCCAGCATGCGACCCAGCACCGGATACTGGCGAATCGTCAGCCGGCGCGCACCCGCCCGCGCGGCGAGCGCCCGCAGCTCGTCCCGCGAGTAGGAGCGGCGCACCGAGAGCGGCCCGTCGTGCCGCGAGATCGGATGGCACCGCAGGAGGCGCGTCGCCAGCCAGACCAGGCCGAGCGACAGCCGCTGGCGCAGAAGGTCGTTCACGACGACGGCAATGCGGGCGGCCGCCGTCATCTCGCGGAGGCCCGCCACGGCCTGCTCGGGCTCGAGGTGATGAAGCGTCAGGCTGCTCGCGACGATGTCGACGGTGTGCGCGTGAAACGGCAGCGCCGCCGCGTCGCCTTGGATCAGCAGCACCTCGGGATACGCGGAGACGACGCGGCGGGCGAGCGCGAGGGTCGCGCGATCGCGCTCGACGACCACGATGCGGATGGCCCGCCCGTGCCGGCGGGCCCAGTCGGCCAGGCGCGCCGCGAACGCCGCGGTGCCGCCGCCGACGTCGACCACGCTCAGCGCCCGATCGTGCGGCACGTCCGCCGTGAGGCGAAGGATCTGGCGCCGCGTCAGCGCGTGGCCGCCGAACCACGCGTTGAGGCGGTCGATATCGGCGAGCGTGGCGGCGAGCTCCGTCGCGCCGATCGCGCCGTCCAGCACTTCCCGCGCGCCTTCGGCGCGTTTCATTGTAGCGGGGGCCTCGAGGCCGGCTTCCACCGTGGGTGGCCTGAGATAGATGCTCGTGGCTCCGACACGCCCGTTTCCACCCGTTGTGGTATCGCTTGCGGCATCCGTTGTGGTATCGCTGTTTGTCTTATCACCACCGGAGCAGGGCTCCCTCGGCGGCAAAGCCGGGGCCGAGGCCGATCATCAGCGCCCAGTCGCCCGGGACGGGCGATTCGGCGCGCAGCGTTTCCTCCAGCACGAAGAGAATCGTCGCCGACGACATGTTGCCGTAGCGGCGCAAGACCGCGCGCGAGTGGCCCACCTGCTCCTCGCTCAGGTCCAGGAGGGCCCGCGCGCGGTCGATCACGCGACGGCCCGCGGAGTGCAGCACCCAGTAACGGATGTCCTCGCGCTTGAGCCCCTGCGCCGCCATCAGGATCGTCGCCATCTCGCGCATCATGGTGCCGCCGATCCGCCGCACCTCCTTCGAGAGGGTCACCCGCAGCCGTCCGCCCGGATACTCGAATCCCATGGCGCCCAGATGCTCGGAATGAAAGAGCGTTCGGTGGGCCACGATCGACGGCCCCGGACCGCCGGTGGTGACGGCGAGCGCGCCGGCGCCGTCCGCGAAGATCGCGTGCGCCACCGCGCTCTCGAGCCGGTCGTCCAGGAAGTAGGCGGCCGAGCAGATCTCGACGGCGATGACGAGCGCCCGGCGGCCGGGGAACGCGGTCAGATAGTTCGCCGCCTGCTGGAGCGCGACCATCGCCGAGGCGCAGCCGGTGTCCCCGACGTGAACCCGCTGGATGTCGGAGCGGCAGCCGAGCCGGCCGATCAGGTGCGCGTCGAGGCTCGGCGTGAGCCGTCCGGTGCACGTCGTGGTCGCGATGAAATCGACGTCGCGCGCGTCCCAGCCGGCCCGCGCCAGCGCGCCGCGCGCCGCCGACTCGCCGAGGTGCAAGGCGCCGGCGCGGAAGCGATCGTTGAGCTCGTCGACCGACTCGTCAGGCCGGAAGGTTGCCGGATCGATCCACAGATGACGGCCGTCGATGTCGCTGCGGCGAAAGAACCCGCGTCGCTCCTCGTCGGCGTAGCCGGCGAGCGCCAGCAGCTGCGCCTGCGTGAACCGATGAGGCGGCGTCGCAGTGGCGACGGCCGCGATATTCGGAAACGGCATTCCCACCTCCTGTCGCCTTCGAGTAAGATGAGAGCCAATTTCGAGGATACTGCGGGGGTCCAGCCCATGCCACTGTTCAGCTTCGAGGGCAAGCGTCCGAAGGTGCATCCGACCGCGTTCGTCGCGCCCACCGCGGTCGTCGTCGGCGACGTGACGATCGAGGAGCGCGCGTCCGTCTGGTACAACGCCGTCCTCCGGGGCGACTTCAACCCGATCGTGGTGCGCCGCGGCGCCAACGTGCAGGATTGCGCCGTCGTCCACGTGACGCCGCGCGGGGGAACCGAGATCGGCGCCGGCTCGACGGTCGGCCACAACTGCACGATCCACGCCGCGTCGCTCGGCGAGGAATGTCTGATCGGAAACGGCGCGACCGTGCTCGACGGCGCGCGGATCGGCGCCCGCGCCATGGTGGCCGCCGGTGCCCTGGTGACGCCCGAGACGGAGATTCCCGAAGGCATGCTCGCCCTCGGCACGCCGGCCAAGGTCCGCGGACCGCTCGCGGGCACGCCGGCCGAGCGCTGGGTGCGCGCGAACCCGGAAGGCTATCAGGCGCTGGCCCAACGCCACAAAGCCTCGGTCCAGCCCTGCTGACGCCATGTCGCCGAAGCGCATCGCGTTTCTCGTCTTCCCGCGCCTGACGATGCTCGACTTCATCGGCGCCTACGATGCGCTGCGGCGCGTCGCGGCGATGTCCATCGACCCGGAGGTCACGCATCGGATCATCGGCACCGACGCCGAGATCGTCGACGAGTCCGGCCTCAAGCTCACGCCCGACTCGGTGTACGAGGACCTCTCGAAGTTCGACCTCCTCTACGTGGCGGGCGGGCTCGGCACCGTCACGCTGATGGACAACCGCCGCGCCGTCGACTACCTGAAGACCTGGGGGACGAGCGGCCGCTGGCCGCGGTCTGCTCCGGCGCGCTCCTGCTCGGCCGCGCCGGCTATCTTAAGGACAAGCGCGCGACGACCCACCACCAGGCGGTGGAGCTCCTGCGTCCGCTCTGCCGCGAGGTGGTGACCAACCGGCGCGTGGTGGACGAGGGGCGCATCGTGACGGCGGGCGGCGTCTCGTCCGCGCTCGACCTGGGTCTCTATCTCATCGAGAAGTTCTGGGGCGCCGAGGCTCGCGCCGCGATCGCCAAGCAGATGGAGTACCGGGGCTACTCTCCCCTCTAGGTTGCCGCCTCAGCGCCCCTGGAACCGCGGCGGGCGCTTTTCCTTGAACGCGGCGACGCCCTCGGCGTGGTCGGCGGTCTGGCGCACGATCGACATGTGGGACGAGACCAGGTCGAGGTGCGTGCGGAGGTCGAGCCGGAGGCTCTGGTAGACGAGCCGCTTGATCATCCGGATCGGGATCTGCGGTCCGTCGGCGATCTGCCGGGCCAGCGCGTAGGTGGCGTCCTTCAGCTGCGCGTCCGGCACCACGCGCTGCACGATGCCGAGGCGATGGGCCTCGGGCGCCTCGATGAAGTCGGCGGTCCACAGGAGCTCGAGCGCCTTGGCGGCGCCGACCAGACGCGGCAAGAAGTAGGTGTCGCCGTCGCCCGGCACGAGACCGACGCGGACGTAGCCGGTGGAGAAGCGGGCCGACTCGGCGGCCACGCGCATGTCGCACATGACGCACATGCCCATGCCGGCGCCCACCGCGAGGCCGTTGACCATCGCGATGACCGGCTTGTCCACCGTCTCGAGCGTCTTGGGCACGCGATGAACGCCTTCCCAGAGGGTGTTCTTGCCGTCGAGCGCGCTGGGCTCGCCGTCCCGCATGCGGCCCACGTCGCCGCCCGAGCAGAACGCGCGGCCGGAGCCCGTCACCACGATGACGTTGACGCTGTCGTCGGTCTGCGCGGCGTTGAGCGCCTTCGCCCACGCGTCGATCATGTCGCGCGTGAACGCGTTGAGCTTGTCGGGCCGATTCAGCGTGATCGTCGCGACCTTGTCCTTCACCTCGTAGAGCAGGTCACTCATGACGGCATGTCCTTTCGACTAGTCCTTCGGCAGGCCCAGCACGCGCTCGGCGAGGATGTTGCGAAGGATCTCGGAGGTTCCCGCGCGGATTCCGCTCGCGCGCGCGAGCAGCTCGTAGAACTCCCACTGACCGCCGTCGGGCGCCCACTCCGATTCGCCGGCGACCTGCGAATAGGGGCCGATCACCTCGGTGGCAACGTGCGCCAGCTCCTGATCGACCTGGCTCCAGAAGAGCTTCGACGTCGAGCCCTCGGGGCCCGGCGCGCCGCCGCGCAGGATCTTGGTGAGGCTCCGGTAGCCGTTGAGCTGGAGCGCCTGCTCGGCGATCCAGAGGGCGGCCACCTTCTGCCGAGGCGCACGAGCCGGTGCAGGGCGTTGCGGAGCGAGATGTGGCGAATGAACGTCAGAATGTCGCGCTCGTACGCCAGCGTGGTGATGGCGACGCTCCAACCTTCATTGAGCTTCCCGACGAGATTGTCGATCGGAACTCTCACGTTGTCGAAGAAGACCTCGTTGAACTCGGCCTCGCCGGTGAGCTGACGGAGCGGCCGCACCGTGATGCCCGGCGTCTTCATGTCGACCAGCAGGAAGCTGATGCCCTTGTGCTTCACCGCCGCCGGGTCGGTGCGGACGAGCAGGAAGCACCAGTCCGCCACGTGGGCCATGCTCGTCCAGACCTTCTGGCCGTTGACGACGAAGTGGTCGCCCTCGCGGACGCCGCGCGTCTGCAAGTTCGCCAGGTCCGACCCCGCGTCGGGCTCGGAGAACCCCTGGCACCAGAGCTCCTCGGCCGTCAGGATCTTCTCCAGGTGGCGCTTCTGCTGGGCGGGAGTGCCGTACTTCATCAGCGTGGGGCCCAGCATCGACACGCCGCCCCGGTTGACGAGCTGCGGCGATTCGGCGCGGGCCATCTCCTGGTAGAGGATGACCATCTCGACGGTCGTCGCGCCCCGTCCGCCGAACTCGACCGGCCAGTCGAGCCCGACGTAGCCCGCCTCCCACATGCGCTTCTGCCACGCGCGCAGCCGCCGCACCTCGTCGCGGTCCGCCCGCGAGGCGGCGAAGGCGCGGCCGCGCAGGTCGTCCGGCAGGTTGGCCTCCAGCCAGCCGCGGACCTCTTTGCGGAACGCCTCTTCGGACTCGGCGAAATCGAAATTCACCGTGATCGCCCTACTGCATCACCACGCCGCCGTCGACGTTCAGCGCCTGGCCGGTGATGTTGCGCGCCTCGTCGGAGGCGAGAAACACGGCGGCCCAGCCGATGTCCTCGGGCGTCTGCTCGCGCTTCATCGGCGTGATGTCCCCGACCCGCTTGTCGAACACCTGCCGCGCCGTCATCCCCTTGAAGGCGGGGTTCGTCTCGGCGAGATGGGCGGCGAGCTTCTGCCAGAAGTCCGTCCAGAGCACGCCCGGACAGATCGCGTTCACGGTGACGCCATGGGGCGCCAGCTCCTTGGCGACGATGCGGGTCAGCGTGATGACCCCCATCTTGGCCACGCTGTAGGGCGGCATCGTCGGCGCCGACATCGGTCCGGCGATCGAGGCGATGTTGACGATGCGCCCGGCCTTGCGCTCGATGAAGTGGGACGCGACGCCTTTGCACGTGAGGAAGACGGACTTGGTGTTGACCGCGAAGGTGCGGTCCCAGTCCTCCTCGGTGTTGTTGGTGAATGGCATGCCCGGAGGCCCGGCCGCGCCCGCGTTGTTCACGAGAATGTCGATCTTGCCGAACGTCTCGCGCGTCCGGTCGATCATGGTCTTCACGTCAGCGGCGCTGGTGACGTCGGTCTTCATGGCGAGCACCTTGCGGCCCAGCCCCTTCACCTCGCCGGCGACCTTCTCCGCGTTCAGCACCTGGATGTCGGGGATGGCGATGTCAGCGCCCTCGCGCGCCATCGCCAGCACGATCCCGCGGCCGATTCCGCTGCCTCCGCCCGTCACGACCGCGACCTTCCCCTCGAGCCGCATGCAGTCCCCCTCGATCTAAGATCGGTGCCACTGAAGGCCCACATGACAGCACACCAGGTCAGAAGCCGCAACTGGTGGCCCACGGATTCTCTTTCAGGCTGACACGTCCGGCGCTCGCCTTCAGCCGCCCTAGACCGTCGTCTGACGTCTACCGAATGAGGGTGGCACTTTGGCAAGCGCCGATCGACAATGTCCTGATTTAGCTCGCGACGAATCTGGTCCCGATCTTGCTCGAGACCGATTCGGAACCATGCCTCCGCTTCAAGTCCCGGTTCGGTGGCGCCCCCGTGGGGCAAGGGAAGACGCCCTGACCTTGCGCGGCGAGACCGGTCATTCATCCCTCACCTGGTGGTTCTTCTTCTTCCTCGGCTCGGGCTTTGCGGGCCTCGTTTACGAGATCGTCTGGCTCCGGCTCGCCATGGCGGCCTTCGGCGTCACGACGCCCCTGGTGTCGATCGTGCTCTCGGTGTTCATGGCCGGGCTCGCGCTCGGCAGCTGGCTCGGCGGCCGCGCTGCCGAAGCGGCGATCGGCGTCGTCGCGCTGGCGGTCCCATCCGGGCTGAGCGTGGGCCATGCCTTCTTCGTCGCGTCGGGCACGACGCTCGAGTGGGGCTCGGCCAGCTACCACCTCGTCTCCGGAGTCCTCGTCGCGCTGACGCTGTTGCCGTGCTGTGCGGCCATGGGTGCGACGTTCCCGCTTGCGATGGCGGCGATCCGCGCCGCGCATCCGGATGCGAGCACGCGCGCGTTCAGTTTCCTCTATCTGGCGAATGTGCTGGGCGCGGCGTGCGGGACGCTCGTGTCGGCGTTCGTCCTCATCGAGCTGCTCGGGTTCCGCGCAACGCTGGCGATCGCGGTCGCGACGAATGTCCTCGTCGCGGCGGCGGCGTTCGCGCTGAGCCGCCGGCACGCGCCGGCGCCGGTGATGGCCGCGACGGCGGCTCCGTCGCCGGAGACGGCCGCGATGCGTCCGACCGTTCTCCTGGCCCTGTTCGTGACGGGCCTCGTCAGCATGGCGATGGAGATCATATGGATCCGCCAGCTGACGCCCTATCTCGGCAATCTCGTCTATGCCTTTGCGGGCATCCTCGCGACGTACCTGATCGCGACGTTCCTCGGCTCGCGTCTCTACCGGACGTGGGTCGGGCCTGAGACATGCGCCCGCGCCGGGGGGCTCACCTGGCTCGTCGCGGGCGTCGCCGGCTTGCTGCCGCTCGTGACGGCCGACCCGCGCCTCGCCATGCCGCCGCTGGTGAGGTTACTGCTCGGCGTGACGCCGGTATGCGCGGCGGTCGGGATCCTCACGCCGATGCTTATCGATCGGTGGTCGGCGGGACATCCCCATCGCGCGGGCGCCGCCTATGCCGTCAATGTCCTCGGGTCGATCACGGGCCCGCTTCTGGCGGGCTTCGTCCTGCTTGCCAACGTCGGCGAGCACACCGCGCTGGCCTTGCTGACGCTGCCGCTCTTCGTCGCGGCCGCCGCCGGGATCGTCCGCCCGGCGCTGGTCGGCGGGGACGGACCGTCATCGCTTCGTCGAGCGGCGTGGGTGCCGGTCGCACTGGCGCTCGCGGTGACCGTGCTCTTCACAACGCGGAGCTTCGAGACAGGTTATCCGGAGCGCCAGGTCCGACGCGATCACACGGCGACGGTCATCGCCACCGGCGAAGGCATGTCGCGCGACCTGCTGGTCAATGGCACCTCGACGACCGTGTTGACGCCGGTCACGAAGTGGATGGCGCACGTACCGCTCGTGTTCCTCGAGCGCCCGCCCACCGATGCGCTCGTCATCTGCTTCGGGATGGGCACCACGTTCCGCTCGCTGCTGTCGTGGGACATCCGGGTCACCGCGGTCGAGCTCGTACCGAGCGTGCCGGAATTCTTCCCCTACTTCCACGCCGACGCCCGGGAGCTGATGCGATCGTCGAACGCGCGCGTGGTCATCGATGACGGCCGCAGGTTCCTCGAGCGGTCGCGCGACACCTTCGACGTGATCACGATCGACCCGCCGAACCCGCCCGAGGCCGCGGGTTCGAGCCTCCTGTATTCGCGCGAGTTCTATCGGCTTGCGCGGACGCGGCTGCGCCCGGGCGGGATCCTTCAACAGTGGATCCCGATCACGGACCTCGGCACGCTGGCGTCGGTCACCAGGGCGCTCGAAGCCTCATTCCCGCACGTACGCGCGTTTCCTTCCGTAAACCCCCACCCGACGCTGCAGGTGCTCGGTGTCCACTACCTCGCCAGCGATCGTCCGATCCCCCGTTACTCGGTGGCAGAGCTCGTCCAGCGTCTGCCGGCGCGCGCTGCGCGCGATCTGATCGAGTGGCCGATCGAGCCGACCGTCGCGGGCAACTTCGCTCGCCTGCTGGGGCACGAAACGCCACTGGTGGCGCTGACCAGCCTCGCGCCAGGGGCGCCGGCCCTCGCCGACGACCGGCCGTTCAACGAGTACTTCCTGCTCCGCCGCTTGGTCCTCGTGCCGTAGGGTCTCCTGACCGCGCGCTGGTGGTTCCTTCGGATCAAAGGGAAGAAAAGGTACGGAGGGCTGATG
>Ga0209438_1000743_pt1 | contig 10317 bp, 7 predicted proteins | sample GraSoi_2013_20cm_FD_185825 | JGI IMG/M metagenome (GOLD analysis project Ga0209438, IMG submission 185825) | Grasslands soil microbial communities from the Angelo Coastal Reserve, California, USA - Sample 9_17_2013_20cm (SPAdes) (version 2) | ecosystem: Environmental > Terrestrial > Soil >...
CCGCCTGCTCCGACTGAGGGCTCGGCGGATCGACGTTGATCAAGAGCCGCGCGGTGATCTCGAGCGCGTCGGGATCCCGGCCGGCCTCACGCGCGGCCTCGCGACAGACGGCAATCGACTTCGGCACGTCGTCCGCCGAGAGCCAGTTGATGATCACGCCGTCCCCGACCTCGCCGGCGACACGCAGCATCCCGGGCCGTAGCGCCGCGACATAGATCGGGATCGGGTGCTCCGGCGGTCGCGTCAGCCGAAAGCCGTCTACCGAGAAGGTCTCGCCCCGGAACACGACGCGCTCGCCGGTGAGCGCGCGGCGCAGGAACTGCGCCGTCTCCCGCACCCTGGTCGCGGGTCGGCTGAATACGCCGCCGTTCCACGACTCGACGATCGGCTGCGAGCCCGCGCCGATGCCGAGGCAGAAGCGGCCCGGCGCGACCTCGGCGATGCCCGCCGCAGACATCGCGAGAGTCGCGGGCCCCCGCGTGAAGACGTTCGCGATGGCGGTGCCCAGCCGCATCGACGTCGCCGCTCCGACGACCGCGAGCGGCGCGAAGCAGTCGATGCCGTCGGCCTCGAGCGACCAGGCGTCGGCGTAGCCCAACCGCTCGGCCTCCCGTGCGATCTCCGCGTGCTCGGCCAAGGTAAAGCCGTCGAACGGAACCGAAAGGGCAAGCCGTCGCAAGGTCATGATAGGCTCGCCTCGGCCGGCGGGGCCGCAGCCCCGCGACGGCCTGCAGCTCGCAAAGCCATCACTCCGGCCGCGCCGGCGCCGGCTGCTTCACGTAGGCGATCGACGAGCCCGCGCCGTGAGCCTTCTCGGCGAGCGCCACCGCCTCCTCGACGCTGCCGGCGACCTCGAAGCCCAGATGGCGCGGGATCGCCGGGTCGCGCGGCGCGGCGACGATGACGCGGCCGACGTGGCCGAGCCGCTTGAGCGGATAGACCGCGAAGATGGCGTGGACCGGATGGAACCCGAACCGCGAGCGGTACGCCTCGACGTAGTCCGGGCGTCGCGCATAGTCGTCGGCGTAGCGCTGCATGATCTCGTGCGGGTCGCGCGTCGTTCCGAGCACGCGCTCCCACACGTCCGGATACGACGGATGCGCGACCCGATCCCAGCGCTCGGGCACGGGCGTCGCCATGATCACGGTGCAGCCCGGCTTGCCGATCGCCTCGACGAGCCCGCCGAGGTAGCCGAGCCCCGACGAGATCAAGGTGAGGATCGGATTCACGTGGGAGAAGACGGCGTACGGGCTCCCGTCGGGCACCCCGTACAGGATGACGTCGAAGCGCTCGCCCGCCTGGTCACGCCGCGGCGGGAACATCGCCGCCATCGTGCTCACGATCGCGCCGCGCGCCCCGGCGACCGAGCCGGCAACGACCCGGGTGACCGAGAAGGGATCGGCGCCGAGGGTGTCGATCTTGAAGACCGGCCGGCCGAGCCGGCGCTCGAGATGCCGGCCCATCTCGTCGAGCACGGCGTGCATGCGGTTACCGTGGACCGACATCGACATGCCGTCGGGTGTGTGGGTCACGCGGATCGATTCGTAGGTCGAGAGCCCGACGCATACGGACTTCCAGCCCCCGTTGAAGCCGCGCATGTGCCCGGCGTTCACGTAGACGAGAAGGTCGGACTCGGTGACGCACCGGTTCACGACCACCGGATAGCCGTGCTCGGGCGTCCGTCCGAGATCGACGAGGCCGTCCGGGTTCTCCGCGTCGTGGCACGAGAGCCGCTCCCCGAACTCGGCCACGAGCGGAGCGCCGATGATTCGCGCGAGCTCGGCCGGGCGAAGCTTTCGATGGAGCGCGTTGGCACAGATGAGCGAGACCTGCCCGCGCGCGACGCCGGCCGCCGCCAGCTCGCCGAGCACCGCCTCGATGGCGATCGTGCGGATCGGCCCGTACGAGGGCACCGTCGCGTCATCGAACGCGATCGTCACCCGTGCGCGCGGCTTCACCAGCTCGCCGAGACGTGGCAGGCCGATCGGTTGCGCGAGCGCCTCGCCGACGGCCGTCGTCAGGTCGCTGACGGGCGCCGGGACGACCGCTTCGCTGTTCGAGAACACGCGCGTTCGCTCGGGGAGCGTCGCGGTCAGGGTGGTCTCGCCGTAGGGCAGCTCGACGTTCACGGACTGCCGTAGATCCGGCGGTACTCGTCCCAGGAGAGCACGACCTTCTTGACGTAGAGACGCGTCTCGTCGAACGGGATCTGCTCGACGAACGCCTCCATGTCGTCGCTGCGCCGCGTGGAGAGCCACTGGCGCACCCGAGTGGGTCCGGCGTTGTAGGCCGCCAGCGCCAGCCGCGGATCGTTGAACTCGCGTATCAGCCCGGCGAGGAAGCGCGTGCCGAGCTCGATGTTGAAGCCGGGATCTTCGAGGTCGCCGGTCGGCACCATCAGGCGCGCGGTCGACGGCATGAGCTGCATCAGCCCCCGCGCGCCCACCGGTGACGTCGCGCGCGGATAATAGCTCGACTCCTCGCGGACGACCGCGGCGACCAGATACGGATCGATCCCCCGGCGTTGCGCGGCGTCCCGCATCTCGTCGCGCCACGCGTACGGATAGAACATCTCCCAGAACGCGCGCGGCAAGGCCGGGTCGCCGGTGGCCGCGACCGACTGGAAGTGTCGGCGCATGATCCGGAGAGCCATGTGATAGCGCTCCGCTTCGATGTACACGCCCGCCATGCCGTAGAGACGAACGGGGTTGCCCCCCGCGCCCTGAACGGCGTCATCGAGCTCCGCCGCGGCCTCGTCGACCAGATTGAGTCTCCGGAGCAAGACGACCCTCGCAAACCCCGAATCGGCGGTCAGCGCCTCGCGAGGCTCCGGTGGCAGCACGATCAGCCCTGCGACGCCGCCCTCTCTGGCGCGGCCGAGCCGGCCGGCGGCGAGCATCCCGTAGTAGCTCCGGGGCGCCTCGGCGAGGATCTGGTTGTAGAGGTCCGCCGCCCCGGCGCCGCCCGCTTGCTCGCGTGCCCGGCCGGTCCAGTAGAGCGCGGGCAGCCGGTAGGCGCCGACAGTGCCGAGCTCGGACAGGCGCGTCCAGCTCTTCTGAGCGCCGTGCGCGTCGCGCTTGCCGTAGGCGAGCCAGCCGAGCCGCCAGAGCGACGCGGCCGCCGCCTCACGGGTCGGAAACTGCGCGGCGACCGCGCGGTAGGCGGTGATCGCATCGGCCTCGCGGTTGACATCCTCGAGCACGCGGGCCTTCAGGTAGAGCACTTCGGCCTTCTCGGCCTCGGTGCCCGTCCCGGCGATCCCGTCGAGCGCCGTGAGCGCGCGGCTCGGATCCTTGGCGCGCACGTACAGCCGCGCCTGCTCGAGCTTGAGGGCCGGGCGACGCTCGGCAGGCGAGCGATCGATCACGAGCCCCAAGGTGCGAACCGACACGTCGTAGCGCCGGAGGTTCCGGGAGGCGTCGACGATCACGCGCAGCGCGCGCGTCACCACGGCGCCCTCCTTGGTTTCGTCGACGATGGACTGGGCCTCGCTCATGGCCACATCGGGCACGTTGGCGCGGAGCAGTCGCTCGGCCCGCTCGACCCGCTGGGTCGCCGTCAACGGCGGCAGACGAACACCCCCGGCCTGCAGCGCGACGATGCGATCGCTCGCGCCGTCGGCGTAGCCGCTCGCCGGCGTGAGGAGCCGGACATCCCGGTAGGTCAGCGCCGCGGCGTCGAGCTGGCCCAGCGCCTCGGCGGTCTGCGCGAGCAGATAGAGCGCGTCGGGCAGCTCGCGCGAGTCGGGATACGCGTTGATCAGTCGCACCAGCACGGTCTGCGCGGAGGCATCCTGATCCGTACGCAGATCGAGCGTCGCCGCGAGCAGCAGCGCGCGCGGGGCCAGACGGCTCTTCGGATAGCGGTCGACGACGCTCAGCGCGGCCGCGCGGGCGGCGGCGAGATCGTCGCCGCGCGAGAGCGCCTCGGCCAGCAGGTAGCGGACGTGATCGCCGATCACGCTGTCCTTGGCCGCGTCGGTGCTGAACTCGCGAATCAGCGGGTCGACGTCGCCGAGCTGGTAGGCCTCGATGGCCGCCGCCCACGTCCGCTGGGGCTCCGAGTCGGTGCCGGGCGCCTCGGATTCCGCCACGACCCCGACCGGCGCCAGCAGCACGGCGGCCACCAGCACGACGCGCAGCAGCGCGGCGTCGCGCGTGGCCCGCCACGTGAACGCGATCCGCTGCAGCGCAGTCAGATTCGAGAGCACGGCGAGGAGCCAGAGGGCCGGCTCGAGCAGATCGAGCAGCGCGCCGGCGATCAGGCAGATCATGCGCTCCGGGCGCTCCATCATGCCTACGGTGCAGCGCACGCCGATCGACTCGGCGCGGGCCTTCGTGTAGCTCACCATCATCGAGCCGATCAGTCCGGCCATCGCGACGACGACGCCGCGCGTGTGGGACGTCTGGGCGTAGAGCACGACGATCGCGAGCAGCACGACCAGGTCGGAGTATCGATCGATGACCGAGTCGAGGAATGCCCCGAACGCCGACACCTGGCCGGAGGCGCGCGCCAGCGAGCCGTCGAAGAAGTCGCACAGCCCCGCGAGGATGAGGAGGAAGCCGCCGGCGCGAATCCGCCCGGCGCCGAACGCGGTCGCGGCCAGGAGGCTCACGCCGAGCCCGATGAGCGTCAGATGATTCGGTCGCAGGTGGAGCCGCCGATAGAGCGCGAGCCCGATCGGGTCGATCCAGCTGCGCACGGGCTCTCGGTAGCGGCCGAGCATCGTCAGATCGGCTGAACGAGCGCTTGCTCGAGCGCTTCGCGAACGCGCCCGAGCGCGTCGGCGTCCTCGACCTTGCGGCCCTGGCCGTCGTGGACGTAGAACGTGTCGACCGCGTGATCGATCTCGGTCGCGATCCTCGCCGTCGCGATGTCCAGGCCGAATCCGGCGAGCGTCTTCGTCACCAGATACAAGAGGCCCAGGCGGTCGAGACACTTCACCTCGAGCACGGTGTAGTCGTCCGAGAGGTGATTGTCGAGGGTGATCTTGACGGAGCCCTCGGCCCCGGCCGCGGCCCGCCCGGCGGCGCGCCGCTTCTCGAGCAAGGCCGCGACCTGAGCGTCGCCCGTCAGCACCATTCGCAAGGCGTCCAGGGTCCGACCCCAGTACGCGGGCGACGTCACCGCATCGCCGCTGGGGTCGTTGACCTGGAAGGTGTCGATCGCGATCCCGTCGCCGCGTGTATGGATCTGGGCGGAGATGATGTTCACGCCCTGCGAGGCGAGCGTGCCGGCGATCAGCGAGAAGAGTCCCGGCAGATCGCGCGTGACCACGACCAGGTCAGACGAGCCGAGATCGGGATGATGGAACAGCTCCGTCACCACCGAGGTGCTGTTGAGCTGCTGGAGCATGCTCAGGTGCTCGGCCATCCGCTGCACACCGGTCGTGGCGAGATACCGCTCGGACATCATCGCCAGGTGCGCCTTCACCGCCTGCGCCGAGAGATCGTCGCCGACCGCCACCCGCAGCCGCTCGGCGAGCAAAGTCCGGCTCGGACGCTCGCGCCGCCCGCCGGTGAGCCGGGTGAGCGTGCGCGTGTAGAGCTCGTGCAGGATCGTCGCCTGCCACGGGGTGAGGACGCCGGGCCCGACCGCGCGCATGTCGGCCCAGGTGAGCAGGTAGAGCATCCGCAGGCGCTGCGGGTCGCCGGCCGTCGCCGCGAAGTCCGCGATCGTCTTCGGATCATCGATGTCGCGGCGCTGAGCGATGTGCGACATGGTCAGGTGGTGCGCCACCAGGAACTCGACCAGCGCGCCGTCCTCGGGGTCGAGCTCGAGGCGCGTGACGAGCTCGCGGATCAGCGGGATGCCCTTCGCGACGTGCCCGTGTCCCCGGGCCTTGCCGACGTCGTGCAGCAGCATCCCGAGCATGAGGAGCTCGGGCTTCTCGACCTCGCTCAGCACCTGCGCAGCACCTTCCGACTCGGCGGACTGGCCGGGGGCCAGCGCCTCGAGGTGCTCCACGGCGAGGAGCGAGTGCTGGTCGACCGAGAACTTGTGGTAGACGTCGTACTGCACGAGGCACGTCAGCGCGCCGAACTCCGGCAGGAATCGTCCCAGCAGCCCGAGCTCGTGCATTTCCCTGAACGTCTGCGCCACGCGTCCCCACATCCGGCAGATGTCGAGGAACAGGTCGCGTACGGCAATCGATCGCTGGAACGAGCCGTCCGCCAGATACAGCGAATCCTCGAGCGCGCGCTCGAGATCGAGCGACAGCTCGCAGCCGAGCCGGTGCAAGTGCCAGAAGACTTTCATGAGTCGCGTGGGCTCGGCGCGCAGCGGACCGGAATCCCGATCGGCCAGATGGAGCTGGCCATCGAAGAACACGAGCCCATCGGCCAGCGCCTGCTGCCGCTGGCGCCGGCCCGCGGAGCCGCGCCGCGACAACGTCTCCTGGCAGCGCGCGATCAGCCGGCGCGAGACGCGGTGGATCGCGCGCGCGTGCAGATAGTAGTCGCGCATGAAGCGCTCGACGCCGAGCGAGGTCTCGTCGTTCTCGTAGCCGAGGTTCTTCGCGATACGCGGCTGCAGATCGCGCGACAGCACGTCGTTCTTGTGGCCCGAGAAGAAGTGGAGCTCGTTGCGCACGCGCCACAGGAAGGTCAGGGCCGCGTCGGTCGACGCCTGCTCGCGCGGCGTGATGAGGCCCTTGTCGCTCAGCTCGCGCAACGTGCGCGCCCCGAACTTGGCGGCGCCGAGCCACATGGCCGTGTGGACGTCGCGCAATCCCCCCGCCGACTCCTTCACGTTCGGCTCGCCGATGTAGGGCGAGGCGCCGTAGCGGCGGTAGCGCTGGTCCCGCTCGGTCAGGGTCGTCTCCAGGAACTGGGCGAAGTCGCGCCGGTAGACGTTCTCGCGCAGCACCTTGCGGAACCGACCGAAGAGCCGCCGGTCGCCGGCCAGGAACCGCGCCTCCTGCATCGAGGTGCGGCTCGGGAAGTCCGTCCGCGCCATCGCCACGCAGTCGTCGAGCGAGCGCAGGCTGTGACCGACCTGGAGCCCGAGGTCCCACAGCGAGTAGAGAAGCTCTTGCATCATGCGTTGCACGTACGGCGCGAGCTCGGCGCCGTCATAGACCACCATCAGATCGATGTCGGAAAGCGGATGGAGCTCGGCCCGGCCGTAGCCGCCGAGCGCGGTGACGACGAGGGCGGTCGGCTCGAGTCGTGCCCGGTCGGCGTCGTCCGCGATGAGCCGGGTCAGCGAGAAGATGACATCGTCCATCAGTCGGGCGTGCGTGCGGACTGATTCCTGCCCGGACGCGCCCTCGGCGTGCCTCACTTTCAGGGAGTCGAATCCCTGCGCGAGCGCCTGACGGAAGAAGTCGAGCCGAAGGCGACGCCGGTCTTCGGCGCGCTCGGCCCTTGCTTCGGCACGCCGGGCCCGGCGAAACAGCTCGACGGACATGACAGGAGAGCGTAGCAACGCGGTGGGAAGACTGTCAAATGCGGCGCAGACTTACTAGAATGAGCGGGTGAGACGACTCTGGCGCTCCGTCCTCGACGGCCTCATCCCGTACGACGCCGGCCTGCCCCTGGAGACGCTCGCCCGGGAGCTCGGGCGGTCCGACCTGGTTCGGCTCTCGGCCAACGAAAATCCACTCGGCCCCTCCCCGCGGGCCGTGGCCGCCGTCGAGCGCGAGGCGGCCCGGATCCACCTCTACCCCGACGGCGGATCGAGCGCCCTGCGTGAGGCGCTCGGGCGCAGCCATGGGATCGCCCCGAACCAGATTGTCGTCGGTAATGGCGCCGACGAGCTGATCGCGCTCATCGCCATGGCGGCGTTCGAGCCCGGCGACGAAGTGGTCGTCCCCACGCCCTCCTTCGAGCCCTACGAGATCTCGGCGCGGCTGGCCGGCGCCCGTGTGGTCGCGAGCCCGCTGGTCGGGTACGACGCGGATCTTGACGACGTGCTCCGCCGGGTCAGCGACCGCACGAAGGCGGTGATGCTCTGCTCGCCGCACAATCCGGCGACGACCATCATCCGCCGGGGCCCTCTGCTGGCGTTCCTCGACGCGCTGGGCTCAGACTCGCCGCTGGTCGTCCTCGACCAGGCGTACATCGATTTCTGCGACGACAGCGATCACGCCGACGGCATCCGGCTCCTCGAGCGCTACCCGCGACTGGTGGTGCTCCGCACCTTCTCGAAGATCGCGGGACTCGCCGGGCTGCGGGTGGGGTACGCGATCGCGAACGCCGAGACGATCGACCGCTTCAACCGCGTCCGGGCCCCCTACAACGTGAACCGGCTCGGCCAGGTCGCGGCGCTGGCAGCCCTCGAGGACCATGCGCATACCGAGAAAACCAAGCAGCTGGTGCTCGAGGAGCGCGCCTATCTCAGCGCAGAGCTGACCAAGCGCGGGTACGCGTTCCCGCCCTCGCACGCGAACTTCTTCCTGGTCGCCGTGCCGGACGCTCCGAGCCTCCGCACGCACCTGATGCGGTCGGGTATCCTGGTTCGCGACGGCGCCGGCATCGGCTTCCCCGGCCATCTGCGCTTCTCGGTCGGGCTACGCGAGACGAACGAAAAGCTCCTGTCGCTGCTCTAACCCGGCGGGCGGCGAGACTCCAGCTCGTCGAGCCATGCGCCGAGCGCCCTCAGGTGCAGGTCGATGAGCGCGTCGATCTCCGTCGGCACGGCGAGATTTCGGACGCGACAGTAGTCGGCAACGGTCGCGTCGACGTCGAAGAACGACGTCGCGACGGCGCCCGCATCCATCTCGTCGACCTCGGCTCGCCGCTCGGCGCGCCGCTCGTTCTCGGCGGGCGCCATGCGCTCCAGCAAATCGACCATGCGCTCGTACACGGTCCCGTAGCGATCGCCCATCGCGAAGTACGGGGCCAGTCCCTGCGCCGCGAGGTAGTCGGCGACGGTGCCCTTGTCGCCGTAGACGCCGGCCGTCTGGGGATGCGGCTCCAGGTGGCCGAAGCTCTCGTGGCCGTCGGGATCGACCCAGCGCGCGAGCGGGTAGATACGACACGCCAGCGGCCGGTCGGGATGGACGCTACAGCCGCGCTCGTCCAGAAAGACGCACGAGCGATCCTCGCGAGTTTGCAGGACGGTGCCGCCCGCCTCGGTGTGGCGGGCGAAGAATTCGGTCGTCGTCAGACCCAGCCTGCGAGCGAGGCGCAGCGCCTCGTACGGTCCTACGCGGATCGCCTTGCCGTAGCAACAGCGCTTGCACGCGTTGCAGACGTACGAGAAGCGGCTGCCTCGCTCGAGGCTGAAGTCGACCTTCCCCAGGAGATCACGGTATGGAACGGCCGTGCTCCTGACGAAGGATCACCCTACTGCTTTCCTTCCGCCTTGCCTTCGGCCTTACCGCCCGACTTGCCTTCGGCCTTGCCACCGGACTTGCCTTCAGCTTTGCCACCCGACTTGCCTTCGGCCTTGCCGCCGCTCTTGCCCTCGCCCTTGCCGCCGCTCTTCCCTTCGGTCTTGCCCTCGGTCTTGCCCTCGGTCTTGCCCTCAGTCTTCCCTTCGGTCTTGCCCTGGGCGATCGAGTCGGCGGGGCGGACGCCCATGGCGACGCCGAACGCCGCGATCGCCGCGGCAAGCTTGAGGGTGTCACGCCGGCTGATGCCGGCCTGCTCCGGGGACTGCTCGTTCCGATCGGTCCCTCCTGGCTGTGGTCGCACTGCAATTCTGCCGCGCGCCGCACGATAGCATGAACATCGGAACTACCGAAAAGTAGTATGCGACCTGGCCTAGAGTCCTAGGCGGCTCAGCGGGCCTGTTTACGAGCGGCGGCCAGCTGCTTCTCGAGCTCCTCCAGACGACGGATCAGCGTGTCGCGTTCACTCGTCAGCTGGGAAACCTGGCGCTCGCGCAGGGAGTACCGCTGATCCTGCTGGGCGATCCGCGTCTGGAGCTCCGCCTCGCGCTTGTAGAGGTCCTTCAGCTCGGCCTCGAGACCGGCGACACGCTGCTTCGACGGCACGTAGCCGACGAACAGCACGTACAGAACGAGCAAGAAGAGGACCACGCTCGCGGCGACGAGAAACCAGGGGATCCGTGCGTTCGGGCGGTCGGCCACGGGCTCGGATTCTAGCAAAATTCAGAATTTGCTATCATCCGAGCTGTGGAGCTGCGCGCCTTCTTCGAGCGGGCGATTCGAGCGAGCTTCCACGACCTGTCCATCGGCAACGACCCGGCCTCGCCGTATCTCGCCGATCTCCTGACCCGCTTTGCGCGGACCGAGAACCTCTATCCGCGTGGCACGACGATCCCGCGGCTCGAGACCGTCGTCGACATGCTCCTCGAAGCCGGCACCGCCTGGGACGGGTCCTACTTCCAGCCCGAGCACGAGGTCAC
>Ga0209438_1000746_pt1 | contig 10306 bp, 13 predicted proteins | sample GraSoi_2013_20cm_FD_185825 | JGI IMG/M metagenome (GOLD analysis project Ga0209438, IMG submission 185825) | Grasslands soil microbial communities from the Angelo Coastal Reserve, California, USA - Sample 9_17_2013_20cm (SPAdes) (version 2) | ecosystem: Environmental > Terrestrial > Soil >...
GCCCTGCACGAGCGTGAACAGCGAAGTGTTCGATGCACTTGCCGTAACGAGCGTCAACAGCGATGTGCTTGTCCCATCGTAAGTTAGATCATTCAGCATCATCCGCGCGTTCGCGGTCAGGTTGAATGTCGTTCCATCGATCAGCACTAAGCCGAGCGTTGAACCGCTTCCGGTTTGCACCACGTCGCTCTGATAGACCGTATCGCCATTGTTGGCATCGATCGTCACGCCGTTGCGAACGATACTGGCGCTGCCGGTCATCTTGACGACATGGCCGACCACCTTCGCAGCAGGGGCGGTCCCCGCGGCCTGGGCGTAGGCATCATGCCCGGTCAATGCTTCGATGACTTTGGGATCGAGTGGCGCGCCCTCTGGCGAGACTAGTGTTGGACGCTTCTCACCGCGGAAGTAATCATGGATCACTACCCGATGATCATGGTCAGAAACAATCAGATCTAAACCCGATCTTTCATAGTCTCCGGAGAATAACAGATGCCCGTTCGGTATTGTAACTGTGTTAGCGTGACCGTCGAGAGAGAACGACCCGAGATCGGCATGCATGCTGAAATGCGAAAGCGAGGAATCTTGTTCGAATTTTCCTGGGAAATTCATTAGGTCACCGCTTTCGATCTGTCGCCGAATGCGGGATTAATGGCGTCGACCCGGTTCAGGCCGATCGCGGTCGCGCCACCGAAGCGGTTGTAGTCACCCAAGAAGAGTAGATAGGCGTTGGAACCTCTGACGGTTTCGGCATGACCGTGCCACCAAGGCGCGTGGGTTTCTTCATTCGAGTTGGAATGCAAACCCGTCACGTGAAAAGGAATTTTTGGAGTGAAATTCAAATGCCTCACCCAAATTTAATATTTAATATTTAATAAATATTGTCTCCAAGTTAGCTACATTTAATTCAAACGCAATGCGAATAAGGCCGGCATGACCATTCACCGTAAAACTACGGGGCGCTCCTCCTGCGGGACACACTCAATCTCCGTAGTCTGCGGAGACCCTCAGTTGCGAGAGGCCGATTTAGTAACCAAGCAAAATCCAATCTCCAAATGCGCCATTCTGATGCAGCATCCATCAACCACCGTTGGATTGGACATTAGCGGGGGCCTTGGCTCGCCGTCGCAACCGGCCCACTTGCCCTCCCTCCTGCCGGAGAGCCGTTTGTGCGGCAGCTTGCCAGAGTGGCCTGGTGGCCCAGTTCAGGTCGGCGAAGATCGTAATTGTTAACGCCCACGTAAGAAATCTCGGTCCTAATAAGCTGTGGTTCAATTTTTGCTCTGCGATAAATTGGTTGAGCGTAAAACACATCATTTGAAGCACGAAAAGGCGGCACAAGTGCCTCAGCCCGATCTCAAACTGGGCGCCCGTTTCCGACTCACCCAGTTAGGCGCCGAGAGGTGCCCGGAATTTTGCGGCGATACCGGCACAGTTGTTGGATTTGCCCGCAATAGCGGTGGGATTCGCGTTTTACTCGACGGGACAAAGAGACCGCGGAGTTTGCACCGAAGTTATATCCGACCGGTCGACCACGATGATCGCGCCGAACCAGCTTCGAACTCGTTTTTCAGCCAAGGACCCGCTACTAAATAAACGCTTGGATGGGACGACCATCGGGACATCGTCGTCGAGCTGCATCGATCGCCGGTCGTCGCTTGTTTCGTCTCTTAGCGGAAAAGTTAGTCGCACGGGCGATGGTCTGCTTTATTGCGTGCTTCTTCGGCGGGCCATCCGCGAGCGCCGCGCCGCAGCGATAGCGTTCGCACGTGCGAGAGGTTTCTGGCGTACCACAGCAATTCGTTTTCCAGATCGAATTCGGTGTACGATGTCCGTGTGTGGTGAGGCTGGGCCACGATGACATATACCATTCATGCGTCAAAAAACGACCAAACCAGAGTGACGGTCCGCATAAATCCTGCCACCGCTATCGACAAAGCCCGTGTGCTTGAATTGTTGGGCTGGCAAGTTCACGTCACCGACTCATCCGGACATTTGTTTACTCCATTGGACTTCGATCGACTTTCATCGGTTGTTTGCGAGACAGGGTAGCTTACCCAATCCACGGAAGCGTTATGGCATTTGGATGGTTTAGATCGAAAGACGCTCGTGATCGGAGCAGATTGATCAAGAAGGATCGTGAGCAACTTGAAGCGAGGGCGCGACATTTTCTAAAAAGCTATTTGAAGGCGGATGAGAACGGAAAGGCGCAGTTCTACAGGGTGGTCGAAGACGTTGTTCTGAAGTGCCAAGCCGATGCTGGGGTCGGCCAGCCGTCCACAGAGCTCGAAGATGAGCAGGTTGCGAGAGCTACTTCTGCCGCGGCGCTTAAAATTCTTTTGGCTCAAGAAAACAACGAGGCCAATAGCAACGCCACTTTTATCACCGACGCTTATGCGACCGTAGCTATCGCATACCATCGTGCGGCGGGGGTCTATAGTCAGGATAAGCCCATGCAAGAGTTGGGCACCGCTGCTGTTCACCTGCTAACAATGGCAACCCCATATGCGAGACAGCGTTCTGACAGCTGAACGAGGTTCAGAGTTGCTTAACTGTACGACAAACAACTTCTCAATTTCACCCCTCTTTTGCGAGCCTGCCCTTTAACAGCCTGAATCCACCCCAAGCTTACATCGAACCAAGCTGCTCGGCTTGAAGGATCGGCCGTGATCAGGATAGTTGGCGTAGTGGTTGTTTGTTCGCTCGGTCTAACGGCAATAGTAGCTAAGGCCGGGACGGCAGCGTCGCGTCCTCCGCACGTTGAAACATATCTGGACCAAACGACCGTTGTTTCAGGCGTTCCGCAGGATACGTTGACAGAGGCCGATAAACTCGAAACGGGGTATGTTCGAGAGGCAATCGAAGCCGAGCCAGCAGCGCCAACCGCAAGGGTGCTTAACGAAACTCCACCACAACCTCCTCGCCCACCAGCGACGCGGAAGATTGTGACCCAGCATTCGCACGACCCCAACACCAAGAAAGTCACAGTAGCGTCTCCTGGCCGAGGCATCAAAGGCCAAGAGTCGAAGAAAAGTAAGAAAGTCGAACAAGCCAAACCACTACCGGTGGATCTCAGGCCCTGCCGACGCCCGGAAGCCTTTGCCGGTTTGTTAAGAGCATTGAACCTCTCGCCAGGATGCGACACGTAGTTGGCTTTGTTGGGGCCAGTGCGCCAACCTGATGAGTCAGCGCAATATGTTGAGAACATTAGGTGTTTTGACAAACTGCACCAAAATCCGCGCATTACTATCAAAGGGTTGCAGGCAAAATACAAACTGTCGAAGGACTGGCGTGAGGCGGCTCATGCTCGGACCGCAAGTAGCTGCTGTCTTCGTCCCGCCACCTAAAGCAGCCACCCCCGGTCGCCAAATGCAGAAAGGTCAACTCCAGGCGGAGCATACCACCCCTCGGAGCCATAACGGGCGCCGAGCTTCAGAGCGACTTCCTTGTTGCCATAAGGAATCCGCAGTGGAGTCCTGATCGAGTTTGCTGGCACGGAAGCCAACAAAGCGGGATCGGTGTCAACTTTTTGTTTTCGAGACATCTTCGGCGGCGCAGCCTGAGGTGCAACCGACCTTACCGGCCTTTTGGAGGTTTTGCGATCAAGCTTGCGGCGCTTTTTAACTCGATTCGTATCAATCCACACGGACATCGCGGCCGAGTTGGACCTTGCATCATCGGGGATGATGGAGCCTTTCCCCTGCGCCAGCTTCTTGGCGTACAACAGCTGTGCTGAACTTACCGGTTTGGGGTCGAGCTTACCGGCCGTTTCACCGCCGGACTTTTTAGGCGCGTGTTCGCTAAGGAATTTGCGACAGATCGATATCGACGTCTTATAGCCAAGCGGTGGTTTGATGCCTTTTTGCCGGACGAGGCTGTCAGCAAAGCGTTTCATCGCAGGCGTCGGTGGATACGTTCCTGTACCATTGCCCCCTGCGCTGCCAAGCAAAGAAGGTCCTCCCGCGATAGCACCCTCCTTCAGCTTGCAGATAATGCGCTCAGCAACTTCGCACACGGCGTCAATCGCGCCGACCATCTCCTGTTTACCTACAACGACGTCGTCGAGCAGGCATTCAAGTTGCGCCGTCACGCCCGGATCGACTAGCGCCGGATCGGCTTGTTTGAGAACGCCGAACAACGCCAGGCCGGTCTCGGTCGGCACGATATTCTTTCCCTGGGCAATCAGGAAACCCTGCTTCTTCAGCCCACCGATGATCTCGGCTCGGGTCGCAGGCGTGCCAATACCCTTGGCTTCCTTCAAGCGGTCCCGCAGAACCTCGTCATCAACAAAACGCCAGGCATTCTGCATAGCCTCAATCAGAGTGCCTTCGTTATAACGCGGCGGCGGCCGGGTTTCCTTGTTCTCAATTTTTGGATCGTGCAGTTGCGCGGTCTCGCCGTTGCGCAGCGGCGGCAGCAATTGCGCCTCATCGCCCTTTTCGTCGGCGGGTTGCCACTCCGGGAATGCTGCTCGCCAGCCGAGATCAATGGGTTGGCGACCGGCTGCGCGGAATTCGAAGCCGCGCACATCGAGCGTTGCAGTTGTCTGCCGGTAACGGAAGTCGGGCATGAGGGCGGCCATATATGCCCGCGCGATGACGTCAAAGAGTATCTTCTCGTCAGATGACAGACGAGGCCAGACATCCGGCAGGTTTTCGATTGTGTTGACGTTGGGAATGATGGCATGATGGCTCGCACCCTCCAGTCCCTTGTCGTAGAAGGTGCCGCTCGCGCCTCTACGAATCACCGGCAGCTCTGGTACAGGGATGGCACTGAACGATTGGCCCACCCGCAGTCCAGCTATGATTCGCGGCACGTCCGATATCAAGCTCTGCGGCAGATAGCGTACCTCTGCGCGAGGATAGGTGACAATCTTCTTGCCCTGGCCGTCATACAGCTCCTGCGCCACTTCGAGCGTTTTGCTGGCTGACCAACCGAAGCGCGAGCCGCAGAATTTCTGCAACGACGGCAAATCATGCAGCTTGGGTGGCCCTTGCCGCTTATCCTCGACGCGCACGGCAAGCGGGCCCTCGAAGCCTTCAGCCGCTTTGACTACGTCCCGGGCGATCTCGCGCTTAACAATTCGGTCCTGCGGCGCGTGCCGCATCTGGAATTGCCCACCCGCAACTTTCGCGGTGACGACAATTTCAAAATAGGCAAGCGGCACGAAGTTTCGGATTTCCAACTCGCGCTTGCATACAATCGCTAATGTCGGCGTCTTAACGCGACCAACCCCGATCACTCTTCGCGTGCCCTGTCCCAGGATGACGGTTGCGGTGCGAGTGAGTGACAGGTTATAAATCTGATCGGCCTGTCGGCGCGCAACGGCGGCGGCGTAAAGGCGGGCATATTCGATATTAGGTTTTGCACGACCGAATGCGTCGCGGATGGTCTGCGAATCCTGCGCGGTGAACAGCACCCGCATCACCTGACCGCGATATTCGTAATGCTCAAGAATTTCCTGACCGATCAGCTGACCCTCGCGGTCACAATCGGTGGCAAGCCAAACTCGTTTGGCCGTGCGCAATGCCTCGCGAATGGCGTTGAGCTTAGCGGCCTTGTTGCCACCCTCTGCCGGGCGCGTTCCGTAAAGACCTTCAGGCCGTAGAAGTATCGGGGACCATCGCTTCCAGGCCGGAACAACGTCCTCCGGTTCGAGGAGATCGAACAAATGGCCCTCAGCTGGAAGAACATCACCGTAGCGAGAACCGATTGCGGCGCGGACGTCTTTGGCCTGGCTGGTTTTCTCCGTGATGACGATCTGATCTGCCATGACGGCCCACTTGGGAGGATGTATTCAATGATGTGCCGCAGTCAGAACATATCATGAACACGATAGATGTGCAAGTTATACTGTATCCAAATCCTGCTAAGGCCCCGCCGCAATGGGATGCAAGTCCGCAAGCTGCAACGACCGCTATCGAATGGCTCTTTGAGTGGGACGCGAGCGGGGTCCTATAGCAGAAGGCACTGACGATGGTGCATGGCCGCACGACAACCTCACACCCTATTCAGAACGGACCGGATCACTCCGAGGCCCGCCGGGGTACATCCGCCCGAACAGCATCAGGTTCCAATTTTCGTGATAGGCGTCCCTGCTATCAAACGTCCAACTCGATGCTTTGGCGGATCGACAACAACACCCTCGCAAACGATGAGGTTCACTGTTTGCTCGTTGACGTAGGACCGAACCATTTTGAATTCGAGCGTGTCATATCCGGGCAGGGTCTCGCCGGACTTCGGCGACAACAACTCGGTCCGACCTTGAATATTTAGCGCAGCATGTCCGGCACCGTGAACATCGGGGTTCCACATTTTGATCCCGGTCTCTGTCCAACGTCGGCGAATTAGCTTTTCTCTCTCGGACTGGTCGCTGGACGGCTGCAAAACAGCGGCATGCTGATCAACCGTGTTTATGGTGACGCCGGACGCTTCGCCGAGAAACTCGCTGGCGAGCGGTTCGCCGCTCTCCTTGTTGCGCAGCAGCGCCTCAAACTTAGCAAATACCAACCGCACCGCTGGAACACTGCGCAGCATAGCGGCCAGTTTCGTCAAGACTGCTAGCGGTGACATCGACGACACTCAGGATATGAAAGGTGCTCTGCACTCGCGCTGTTGTCAAATAGCAGCGTCCCGATGAATGTGAACGGGTTGGCCCGGCTTCGGTGGACCCGTCATCAAAGCGGAGCGGTGGCTGGGTTTGTGCCCTTTCTGGCGGCGGGTTTTCGCGGGCACGAACTCCTGATTGGCTGGCGAGGAACGTGTTCTCTCTTCCGCCGTCCGCAAAACCCGTTAGGCTATGTGAAAGAGTTTGGAATCCACTATGGACGACAACAATCACGTCGATTTTGATGCTCCCGCAACTCTTCGAAAATGGCCTTCGATCAAGAATGAGCGCGCTAGGGCCGCCGACGGCCCTTATTTAATAGTTGACGGCACTCTGGATGATTGCATCCCGCAGTTCATGGCGAAGTCTACAAGTCAGCATCACCTGTATGAAGTACATACTGCTCCGCAGGGCGAATTAGTCAGCGCCGTCTTGTCAGCGATCCATATTCTTGAAATTGTCCGGCTGCGGGATTTCCTCTAAGCCGAGGAAGGCCGAGAAGTCGCCGTCCAAAGGCAAACCCCTGCTCGGTTTGCGTCGAGCAGGGGCTGTGCAACGTGGATAATGGATTGGAATGCCCGAAGGCACGGTGAACCATCAAGTACCTTGCCGTTGAGCCGCAGTCTGATCTGTCCCATGAATTCAATATTCCGCAGCAAGCCTCTGTGATCGAAACTCGCAAATCAGTCGAAGAAGCCATGCGGGTTTCGCGGCTTCGGCTTGTACGAACCCTTGCGCCACGTAGACCACCGCTTGCCTCTCCCTCTTTCGGAGGGATGCATTAGTCTAGTTCACCGCCGAACTCCTTGATGAAACCGTGGAGCGTGCTGTTCTTCGGTGACCAATGACTTAGCGACGGTGGGTCACACGCAAGTATGCTTATGCGTAACGATGTTTTCATACTCGGTGACCCACTCAAAAGAAGAAAAACGGCCCCAGCGAGGGAGCGGATAAGCTGAGGCCGTGGGAAGGTGTGTCCTGACCGGACACGAATCCATAATTCCTAGCCCGCAAGCCGTTCCCGTCTGAGCCTGGTGGTCAATATTGACCGCCCGTGCCGAACAAATAGCCAACGTTCTCAGTGGCCTACAGCGGTTCAGACCCCGAGCGTTCCACACCTAGAACATCCCTAGGTTTATAATCATTTCTGATCGGGTTGCATTACGCGAACGCGAACCAAACGCCAAGGATCAATATGGCGACGCAGGTAGTGACTGTCACCCGCGCGATCACTGACGGGCAGGGTCGTACCTCTATTGCCGTTTCTACGGTAGCACTGTGCTTGTTGGTTACCATCACACCCTCCCTAACAGATCAGAGAAATTGCCTCTGTAGGTAGGTCCAAGCCAGCGGCTCAAGGTTCAATCAAGAGATGTCCGAAATCTTAAATTGACGGACGGTACGACCCGCTCGAATCCGAACATGCGACTGGCTGGCTTGAGCGCGAGTTACAGCCACCAAAGGTAAATTGCTTGAAATAGACCGTCTATTTTGACCACGTTCGTTTCGATTCTTTCCTAGTTGCGCATAGGATGGGGGGTGCAAATGTTTACAGTCGTCGAATGCCGCGCGAAGGCCAAGGAAAAAATAGAACTGGCAGCGCTAAATCCAAGACGCCGCAGAAGCCTTATGTTGGCTGCCAAGGATGGGACTTCCTGGCTGACCAGATTGAAGGCGCCGACGCAGCCTCGCTCCGCATTCAAGCAATAGCCACCGACACATAAGGCCGCATCATTTGGCGACATCTAAATATACGGCCGCAACGCTCCGGTTCAAGCCGTTACCGTTAGGTGGCCTATTTTTGATCTGCCAGTGGCCTAACTTGAAATTGGCAGTGGCCTATTCTGAAAAGTGAGTTGAACGGCACGCCGGGGTCGTGCGTAATAACGCACGAGCAGTGAGGAATACCGCCGTCAGGCAACATACGCTAAGAAGCAAGCGCGACTTGCCAAAAACGACGCGGAACGCGCGTCGTGGCTCTGGATCGCGCAAGGCTGCATGAGTCTGTTGCGGAAGCGCCCATAGAGACAAGGAAGTTTTCAACCAGCAACGCCAAGACATGGAAACCGGGCATGACGATTCGGAATCCTCGCATTAAGGCCGCCTTAATTGGTGGTCTCTTCATTTTGTCCGGCCGCGTTCGATTTCATTCGCGGCTCGGCTAGCCAAGTGATGTGCCTGGCCGCCAGGGCCGCTCCCTACACGCACACTTGCCGAGCGATGAACACGAGCGCCCTTACCATCGAAGCGCAATCTCCCGTCCTACGAAGGAACGGCCCCAACGCGGGGGCGACTGAGGCCGTTTGGGAAACAGTGCCGGTGGGGTGATGGCACTGTCCCAAAAAAAGTTTCTTCGGGTTTCGCAGCCGGACTAGATCCCAAGAATCCAAGCCGCAACGATGGTCCCGAGCACGGCTAGGCCGCTGACCGTCCAACCCATCGCGTAAACCGCTCCATCCGTTTCCGGCCTGTCCACCGCAGTATGGTGCCAGTGCGACATGGTCGCCTTCTGATTGTTCAAATAGGTGGCCTCCGCCAGCGGCTGGCCGTTCAAACGTGCTCGATTAAATCGCGGCATTGCTAGCGAGTTCATTCGCGCCCAGTGCACCAAAGCATTCATTTAGTAGGCAACAGCGTGCCCGCGGTACGAACCAGTTTGTCCGCTTTGATGAGGGCGTAGTTATTGTCAGGCTGCTCTTTGGCAAAAAAGCTAATGGCCACAAACGCCGCGCAAAACAGTAAGCCTACCAGCATGACTTTCCGGTGGGTGCGCTTGTCTGCGTTGTGAAATGACGAGGACATCCATCAGCCATTCAATTTAGACATGCGTCAGCCATACAATTTAACGTTTTGAGCGCAATTAAATTCGCGTTTAAACCTTTATTAAGGTTAACAGACGCCCGTTTCCCAAAAGAACCACCCTACCCGACCGCTCACGGCGGGCTTTCAGGTGGGCATCACTGCCGGAATTTACCCGGCCACTTAAGGGATACTATGAGCACCCGTGCGCAATGCCTCGCGAATGGCCCACGTCCGATATCAAGATCACCGGAGAGCATAACGAGACACTCGCTGGCCATTCCGTGCGAGTTGTTACACGTGCGCGGCTAAATGAGATAAGTGTGAGCAAGGAAGGTTGTGCTGGCGACGACGCGTTCGCAGTACTCGTTGTCACCACTGTGACGCCTAAGCCCGCGGCGGGTCGCGCTCAGCAACGTTCAACGCCGCCCAAGCTTTGCATAAGGTTTCCCGCAAGGTGCGGAAGTTGAAGGCGCAAATTGCAGCGACGTACGACGCTCCTCCTCCCATTCGACGGTCGATGACAGGCAAGAGCAATAGGTTACAAACCGAAGAGACTGAGCGACTAATTGGGTACGCGCGAAAAGTTCACGGGATTTCTAACCGATCTAGCTTGCGCCCCAGCGCGATCCCTGCCGGGCTATGGTAACTGGCAGCACCGGCAGGGATATGCGCAACAGGGATGCGGCAATCAGTTTCGTGCTGGCTCGCCCGCTTCGGACAGACTTGTTTGCGACACCGGTGAAAGGGTCACTTCGTTTGCTGGCCCATGTTTTTCCAATGTAGAAGCCAGTGGCGCTCGCGCGCTCAGCTGACGCTTGCGAGCGCGGCGCGGATGCGTTCTGGCGCCCATCGTTTGACCGGCGTCGGCGGCGTGCCGGGCGAGACAAAGTCCGTACC
>Ga0209438_1000759_pt1 | contig 10239 bp, 10 predicted proteins | sample GraSoi_2013_20cm_FD_185825 | JGI IMG/M metagenome (GOLD analysis project Ga0209438, IMG submission 185825) | Grasslands soil microbial communities from the Angelo Coastal Reserve, California, USA - Sample 9_17_2013_20cm (SPAdes) (version 2) | ecosystem: Environmental > Terrestrial > Soil >...
CGAGAACCAGCGGGTCTGGACCGACGATTATTCCAACGTGCTCGGCGCGGTCTGGCGGCGGCTGCGCGACGGCGAGCCGTAGCGCTTCGCCGTGGCCATGTTGCCGAGAAGGAGAGGAACCCGCCGGCTCGAGCGCGCGTTCACAATGGACTCGGCTCACGATCGGACTAAAACTCCGGGCAAGAGGAGATAAGCCTGAAATTGCCCGACTGACACCACAACGGAGGTTCGCCATGCCAATTAACGCTGAAATGAAGGATCATGTTTACAAGATCCTGGAGCTCGTCGGATCTTCCGAAAAAAGTATCGAGGATGCGATTCAGAATGCCATCACTCGCGCATCAAAGACCATTCGCGATATGAAATGGTTCGAGGTCGTGCAAACGAGAGGCCATATCGAAAAGGGGTCTGTCGGCCACTACCAGGTCACGTTGCGCGTTGGATTTACGCTGGAGCGCTGATCGGGCGACGAGCAGTATAGCTTCGCGACCGCGCGAGAGAAAAATTCGATGCATGACAAGGTCGATGTGCTGATTATCGGCTCTGGCGCATCGGGTGCCGCGGTGGCGTGGAGCCTTGCCGATACCAGGATGCGGATCCTCTGCCTCGAGCAGGGCGACTGGGTCAAGCCGGCCGATTATCCGAGCAACGGGCGTGGAGGCGCGGCTGTTCGGCGATTTCGCCGTCAGTCCCAATCGCCGCGCGCGGCCGACCGATTATCCGATCAACGACGCCAATTCGCCGATCAAGGTCGTGAACTTCAACGGCGTTGGCGGCAGCACCATCATGTACACGGCGCATTTCCCGCGGCTGCACCCCTCGGATTTCAAGGTCCGCACGCTCGACGGCGTCGCCGACGACTGGCCGGTCGATTACGCAACGCTGGAGCCGTTCTTCGCGGAGAACGACCGCATGATGGGCGTCTCCGGCCTCGCCGGCGATCCGGCCTATCCGCCGAAGCAGCCGCCGATGCCGCCGCTGCCGCTGGGCAAGTCGGGCACCCGCTTCGGCAAGGCGATGAACCAGCTCGGCTGGCACTGGTGGCCGTCCGATTCGACCATCGCCACGACCGATTACGAGGGGCGGGCGCGCTGCATCAACCTCGGTCATTGCACGCCGGGCTGCGCGCAGGGCGCCAAGGCCAGTACCGACATCACCTATTGGCCGCATGCGATCCGCGCCGGCGTGGAGCTGCGCACGCTGTGCCGGGTCCGCGAAATCACGGTCGACGAGCACGGCATGACCACCGGCGTCGTCTATTACGACGCGGAGGGGAAAGAGCAATTCCAGCCCGCCGAAGTCGTCATCCTCGCCTGCAACGGCGTCGGCACGCCGCGCCTGATGCTCAACTCGGTATCGGCACGCTTCCCTAACGGCATCGCCAATTCCAGCGGGCTGGTCGGCAGGAACCTGATGTTTCACCCCTACGCCCTGACCTACGGCTATGTCGATGAGCCGCTCGACGGCAATCACGGTCCCCCGCTATGTCTGTGGAGCCAGGAATTTTATGAGACCGATCCAAAGCGCGATTTCGTGCGCGGCTATACTTTTCAGTTCAGCCGCGGCGTCGGCGCGATCTTCGAAGCGATCGTCAGTTCACAAGCGGGGCGGCTGCCCTGGGGTGAAGACCATCACCGGGTCTATCGCAAGCTCCTGAACCATCGCATCGGTCTTTCGGCGATCTGCGAAGACCTCCCCGAGGAACACAATCGGGTAACGCTCGATCCGGACCTGAAGGATTCCAGCGGCATCCCTGCGCCGAGAATCGATTACACCATCAGCGCCAACAGCCTGAAGATGATGCAGCATGGCATCGCACGGGCGAAGGAGGTTCTCGCCGCTGCGGGCGCCGGCGACATTTGCGTCGAGAGCCCGATCCTGAATGGCGGCTGGCACCTGCTCGGCACCGCGCGCATGGGCACCGACCCCGAGCGCTCGGTGGTCAATGAATGGGGCCGTTGCCATGACGTAAAAAACCTGTTCATCGTCGACGGCAGCATCTGGGTGACCTCCGGCGGCGTCAATCCGACCTCGACCATCCAGGCGCTGGCGCTCTACATCGCCGACAGCATCAAGCAGCGTCTCGCCAATCTGTTCGACTGAGAGCGATTGCCATGCATCATGAGGAGCTCACCGCCGAACAAGCCCGCGACCTGCGCGCGCTGGCCGGCGCGATCATCCCGCCGAGCCGGGACTATGGCGTGCCGGGCGCCGACGACGAATTGATCTTCAACGACATCCTGCGGAGCCTGGAGCGCGACCATGGCGACATCCGCCGCGCGCTGGCGCAACTGGCCGCGCTTGCGGGCGGCGCCTTCGCCGACCTCGGTCCGGAGCGCCGCACCGAGGTAGCCGCCACCTTTCGCGAAATTGGCGGCGCGCCGCTTGCGGCGTTGGTCCGCGTGGTATTGCTTTGCTACTATCGCGACGACCGGGTGATGCGCTCGCTCGGCCAGGAGCCGCGCCCGCCTTTCCCCAAGGGACATGTCGTCGAACAGGGCGACTGGTCGCTGCTCGATCCGGTCCGAGCGCGGCCGCCGATGTATCGTGTGGTGAAGTAGGCGCTATTGCTGATAGCTGTACTGCCCGCGCGACTGATAGTACTGCCGCGGCGCATAGGCCTGCGGGGGCTGTGGCGCGTATTGGCGCGCGTAACCGCTTCTGTCGTAATATTGCGGCTGCTGGTACACCTGCTGCTGCTGCTGGTACACCTGCGGCTGCTGATACATCTGCGCGTCATAGACGCGCCGGCCGCGCGGCGCCGGATAGGCCCCGTTCGCGCTGCCGTCGGCCGAATAGATGTAATTGGGATCGGCCTGCTGCGGCGTCAGCACGACGGGATTCCCGGCGGCGTTGTATTGCGGAATATATTGCTCTGCCGGGTCGCGGCCCGCCACGGCGGTATTGGCGCGGTTGCGGGGATTGCGCGCCAGCGCGATCTGCGACGAACCGGTCAGCGTCACGGTAGTCTTGAGCACGCCTTCACGTTGCACCAGACCATACAGCGTCGCGGCGTTGGCGCGGGACAGCCGCACGCAACCATGCGAGGCGGGGCTGCCGAGGCGGCCTACGGAATCGGTGCCGTGAATGGCATGGCCGATCTTGGTGAAGAAGATCGAATGCGGCATCGGCGCGTCGTCGAATTCCTTCGAGTAGTGGTCTTCCTCCATCCGGAAAGTGCGGAAACTGCCGTTCGGCGTCTCGTAGGATGGAATGCCGGTGGAGACCGGCCAGTGGTAGCGCTCGACGCCGTCGACCGCGACGGTCATCTGCTGCGCATTCTTGTCGATGATGATGGAGACATTGGCCTGGGCCGCGCCGGTGGCGAACAGCATCAGGCCGGCGAGAGCAACGGGGAAACAACGCATTTTACTTTGGCCTCCAAGCCTTGACTGCAGCGCCGCTCTCCGTCCCCCACCTAATATGCCCTGAAGGCGGCTTTGGTTCCAGTGGCCTGTGCGAGCAATCGTTGACGTGACCAGGGGCGCAAACAAGGCGGAGGCGGGGTTTTATCCCACGAAGCCGCGCGTTTCGCGAGCCGCCGCCGGGCCGGTGCATCCCGAATTCATCACAAGCGCGTAACTTTTTGGCCGCATCCATGGTACAGATTCCCAAGCTGCCTCGGCGCAATCTCGGCCGAGTAGGAGGAAATTCGGATGAAGACTAAGGTCAGAACATCGGCGCTGCCTGGCGCTTGGACCGTAATACTCCATTTTGCGGCTGCGGCGATCGTGCTCGCATTGCTCGCGATACCCGATATCGGTCATGCCCAGGGCATCGTGCGCGGGGCGCAGGAGGGTGCGTACGAGGGAAGCCGGGTCGCCGGCCCCGTGGGCGGTGTGGTTGGCGGCGCGGTCGGCGCCGGCGTCGGCGGCGCGGTGGGCGCCGTCAACGGCGTGTTGGGAATTCCCTATCGCGGCTATCGCTGCCGCGGCTATTACAACCGCTACGGTCGTTTCCACTGCTATCGGTGACCAATTAACCGTCATTGCGAGCCAACGGGTCGCGCGAATGCGCGCCCGATGCCAGGCTTCGCGAAGCAATCCAGAGCCACGAAACAAGCCTGGATTGCTTCGTCGCTTTGCTCCTCGCAATGACGAAGAGTCGCCGCCGTCAATTCTTCAGCCGATAGCCGGTCTTGAAGATCCACCACACCACGACCATGCAGATCGTTAGAAACATCAGTGTGATGCCGACGCTCACGCCGACACTGACGTCGGCGATTTCATAAAAGCTCCAGCGGAAGCCCGAGATCAGATAGACCACCGGATTGAGCAGCGTGATGGTGCGCCAGCCCGAAGGCAGCATGTTGACCGAATAAAAGCTGCCGCCGAGAAAGGTCAGCGGCGTCACCACCAGCATCGGGATCATCTGCAGCTTCTCGAAACCGTCGGCCCAGATGCCGATGATGAAGCCGAACAGGCTGAAGGTCACCGCGGTCAGCACCAGAAACGCCAGCATCCACCACGGGTGCTGAATCTGCAGCGGCACAAACAGTCCGGCGGTGGCGAGAATGATCAGGCCGAGAATGATGGACTTGGTCGCGGCCGCGCCGACATAGCCGAGCACGATCTCGAAATAGGAGATCGGCGCCGACAATAACTCATAGATGGTGCCGACGAATTTCGGAAAATAGATGCCGAACGAGGCGTTGGCGATGCTCTGGGTCAGGACCGACAGCATCACCAGCCCCGGCACGATGAAGGTGCCGTAGCTGACGCCTTCGACCGAGGTGATGCGCGAGCCGATCGCGGCACCGAACACCACGAAATATAGCGACGTCGAAACCACCGGCGAAACGATGCTCTGCAGCAGGGTGCGCCAGGTGCGCGCCATTTCGAACATATAGATCGCACGAACCGCGCGGAAATTCATGGCACCCTCACCAAGCTGACAAAGATGTCTTCCAGCGAAGACTGGGTGGTCTCGAGGTCGTTGAAGCGGATGCCGGCGCTACGGAGATCGCTGAGCAGGCTGGTGATGCCGGTGCGTTCGCCCTTGGTGTCGTAATTGTAGATCAGCTCGCGGCCCTCATCGGCAAGTTCGAGCTTGTAGGGCGCGAGCTCAGGCGGAATCGTATCGATGCTGCCTTGCAGATGCAGCTTCAACTGCTTCCTGCCGAGCTTTTGCATCAGCCCGGCCTTGTCCGCGACCAGGATGATCTCGCCCTTGTTGATGACGCCGACCCGGTCGGCCATCTCCTCGGCCTCTTCGATGTAATGCGTGGTGAGGATGATGGTGACGCCGGAGGCCTGCAGCGTCCGCACCACCTCCCACATGCCCTTGCGCAATTCGACGTCAACGCCGGCGGTCGGCTCGTCGAGAAACAGGATCTGCGGCTCATGCGACAGCGCTTTCGCGATCATCACCCGGCGCTTCATGCCGCCGGACAGCGTGACGATCTTGGCGTCCTTCTTGTCCCACAGCGACAAGTCCTTCAGCACCTTTTCGATATGCGCGGGATTTTTCGGCTTGCCGAACAGGCCGCGGCTGAAGCTGACCGTCGCCCACACCGATTCGAAGGCGTCGGTATGCAGTTCCTGCGGCACCAGCCCGATCAGCGAGCGCGCGGCACGATATTGCTTGTCGATATCGTGGCCGCCGACGATGACGCGGCCCTGGCTGAGATTGGCAATGCCGCAGATGATGCTGATCAGCGTGGTCTTGCCGGCGCCGTTCGGCCCCAGCAGCGCAAAGATCTCGCCGCGGTTGATTTCCAGGTTGATGTTGTCAAGCGCCTTGAAACCGGAGCCATAGGTCTTCGACAGATTTGCAACGGAAATGATCGGGGGCATGGCGGGTTGCAGCTCTGTATTGGAAATGCGGCACAAAATAAAGCGGCACTTCGGCCGCGGTTAGGCGGCGGACGGAGGCGGGGTTACACAGATAGGGGTGCTTGTCGCTATGTGCAATCGCCGCAGAGGCTAGTTTGCGGCCAGATTCATCAGGCCTTGGCAACGCATTTGATCGCGCCCCATTTCAAAACGCCGGCGATCTCCAAAACGCATCCTCTTGTGACTCGGGCAGCATCCATTGGCCTTATGTGGCTTGCACATGAGACACCCTGCGCGCGCGGATTTTGGGCGTTTGCGTTTATGATTCATGCCCGCTTTCTACACCCGCTCCACAAAACTATCGACCACCTTTTTCTCGCCGGCTTTTTCGAAGGCGATGGTGAGCTTGTTGCCGTCGATCTTCACGACGTTGCCGTAGCCGAATTTCTGGTGAAACACCCGGTCGTCCAGGGAAAATTCCGAGGTGGTGCCAGTGGATTTCGCCACCAGCTCGCCCTCGATCACCATCGGTCCGCGCTTGTTGCGCGAGAAGCCGCGGGCATCGCGGCGCGAGCCTGAGAACGGCGACTGGCTTTCATTAAAACCGCCGCCGGCCTGCCCACCACCGCCACGGCCATTCTGGCCGCGGGCGCGGTTGGCCTGCGCGCGCTGCCAGCCTGGCGTCGCATAGCTCGAGCCGAACGATTCCACATTGTCGAAGCGGGAGGGCCCGTAGCCGCTGCTGCCGCCCCAGCCCGAGCCGCCCTTGGATTCCGTGATCTCGACATTCGGCGCCGGCAATTCGTCGAGAAAACGCGACGGCATCGTGGTCGACCAGGTGCCGTGAATCCGGCGGTTGGTGGCGAAGTAAATCTTGGCGCGGCGTCGCGCGCGGGTCAGTCCGACATGGGCGAGGCGGCGCTCTTCCTCGAGGCCGGCGCGGCCCTGTTCGTCCAGCGTGCGCTGGCTCGGAAACAGTCCTTCCTCCCAGCCGGGCAGGAACACGTTGTCGAATTCGAGACCCTTTGCCGAATGCAGCGTCATCAGCGACACCGCGTCGTCCTCGGCGTCGCCGTCGCGATCCATCACCAGCGAGATGTGTTCGAGGAAGCCTTGCAGGTTCTCGAATTCTTCCATCGAGCGCACCAGCTCCTTGAGGTTCTCGAGCCGTCCGGCGGCGTCGGCGGAACGGTCCTTCTGCCACATCTCGGTGTAGCCGCTCTCGTCGAGCACGATTTCGGCGAGTTCGGTGTGCGCGGTCACTTCGCTTTGCGCGCGCCAGCGATCGAAATCAATGATGAGGTCGCGCAAGGCCCCGCGCGCCTTCGGCTTCAGCTCGTCGGTCTCGACCACGGCGCGGGCGGCCTCGGACAGCGGAATCCGGCGCTTGCGGGCGTGGTCGTGCAGCATCTGCAAGGTGGCATCGCCGAGACCGCGCTTCGGCACGTTGACGATGCGCTCGAAGGCGAGATCGTCGGCCGGCGAGTTGATCACGCGCAAATACGCCAGCGCGTCGCGGATTTCCGCCCGCTCGTAGAACCGGGGGCCGCCGATCACGCGATAGGGCAGCCCGAGGGTGACAAAACGATCCTCGAATTCGCGCATCTGGAACGAGGCCCGCACCAGGATCGCGATATCGTTGAGCTTGTGGCCGGCGCGCTGCAGCTCCTCGATCTCCTCGCCGATGCCGCGGGCTTCCTCTTCGGAATCCCAGGCGCCGGTGACGGTGACTTTTTCGCCGTCGACGTCCTCGGTGCGCAGCGTCTTGCCGAGCCGGCCCTCATTATGCGCGATCAGATGCGAGGCGGCGGCGAGGATGTGGCCGGTGGAGCGGTAGTTGCGCTCCAGCCTGATAACCTTGGCGCCGGGAAAATCGTGCTCGAAGCGCAGGATGTTGTCGACCTCCGCGCCGCGCCAGCCATAGATCGACTGATCGTCATCGCCGACGCAGCAGATGTTCTTGGGGGCTGATTGTGACGACGTCATTCCGGGATGCGCTGAAAGCGCAGACCCGGAATCTCGAGGTGAGTCCACTTCAGCTCCAGATTCCGGGTTCACGCCTTCGGCGTGCCCCGGAATGACAGAACCGCCTGGGCGCCCCGGAATGACGGGAGAGGCGGCGTGCCCCGGAATGACGGGAGCTATGACTTGCGGCTTGGCGGACGAAGGCGCCTGCGCCAACAGCCGCAGCCACAGATACTGCGCGACGTTGGTGTCCTGATATTCATCGACCAGAATGAATTTGAAGCGGTTCTGGTAATTTCGGAGCACGTCGGGATGTTCGCGAAACAGCCGGATGTTTTCCAGCAACAGATCGCCGAAATCGGCGGCGTTGAGGATTTTCAGCCGCTCCTGGTAGCTGGCGTAGAGCTTGCCGCCCTTGCCGTTGCCGAACACCGCGGCTTCGCCCGGCGGCACTTGCGAGGGCATCAGCCCGCGATTCTTCCAGCCGTCGATCAGGCCGGCCAGCATGCGCGCCGGCCAGCGCTTGTCGTCGATGTTCTCGGCCTGCAACAGCTGCTTCAAGAGCCGGATCTGGTCGTCGACATCGAGTACGGTGAAGTTGGATTTCAACTGCACCAGTTCGGCATGGGTGCGCAGGATCCGTCCGCCGATGGAATGAAAGGTCCCGAGCCATGGCATGCCTTCAACGGCCTGGCCCAGCATCTGGCCGAGCCGCAGCTTCATCTCCCGCGCCGCCTTGTTGGTGAAGGTGACCGACAGGATCTCCCCGGGACGGGCGCGGCCCAAGCTGAGGATGTGGGCGATGCGGCAGGTCAACACGCGGGTCTTGCCGGTGCCGGCCCCGGCCAGCACCAGCACCGGTCCGTCCAGCGTTTCCACCGCCTCGCGCTGCTCGGCATTGAGGCCGGCGAGATATTGCGGGGTCGCGGCCGCACGCGCACGCGCGGCGATGCCGCCAGCCGCGGGCTGGTGGTCGGGCACGCCGTGATGGGTCAGCTTGTTCGGCTCGGTCATGCGAATCGTCTTCCGCCCACGATGGCACCGCGGGGCCGTGAAGGGGAGCCTTCATAGCAGGATTGCAGGGCATATAGGGCTTTGGCGGCGGATTTGACAGGTTTTATCCCTCGCCCGGCGAACCGCCGTTTTGGACATCCGACCCGGATTTTGTTCCCGCCGGTATCGGGATTTTGAGCGGTCTATGTGTCCGGAACCGCTCGGAACATTTGTTCCCAGGCCGGATTATTTCTGCAGTCAAAGCGCGACGATCTCAATCGCGCTGATCGAAACAGAAAGTGGAAACAGAGGTCCGTGTCATGCTGAGCTGGGTTGTTACATTTCTGGTAATCGCGTTGATCGCAGGCATTCTTGGCTTTGGCGGTATCGCCGGAGCCTCGATCGAAATCGCCAAGGTCATCTTCTTCATTGCGGTTGTGCTGTTCCTGATCTCGGCCGTGGTCGGCCTGGCGCGCGGACGTACCCGCGTCTGACACTGAAATAGCTATTTCGAGGGCATCGCGACTTTTCTGCCGATGCCCTCGGGGCGCGCGACGCATCTATGAGCGTTCGCCAATGCCTCGATGCGGGCGCGAATATCCGGTGGAAACTGCGCGGTCTTGCGCGCGATCATGTCGATATGAATGGTCATGTTCTCCGAGGTCGCGGATAACCAGCCCTCGGTGGCGTGGCGCATCTCTTCGAACGTGTGCAGCCGCTTCTCGTCCGCGTCGACCAGCAGGACCGAAACCTGCACGGGATCGCCGAGATGAATCTCGCGCAAGTATCGCACATGACATTCGGCGGTGAAGGTCGATCCCTTGCGCTCCCTCATATAGCCGGGTCCGATGCCGAGCTTGAGCCATAATTCGTCGATGGCGCGGTCGAACATCACGTTGTAATAGGCCATGTTGAGATGGCCGTTATAGTCGATCCATTGCGGCTCGATCTGCATCACCGACGCAAGGAACGGCGCAGGCCGGAGCAGCACATCGTCGCCGGCGGCAGCACTCGTCATTCTTCCATCCCCGCTTGTTCGATTTCGATCCTTGACCCCTTATATATCCTTTGCCACGGTATTTTTGCCGGGAGGATATTGCGTGGCCATAAGCGTAACCAATAATTTGCAGCGTCCGGAACCGCAGGCATTGGCGGCGACCATTGAAGCGCTGGCCGCGCGGTTCGGCAACCGGCTGATCACCTCGCAGGCGGTGCGCGACCAGCATGCCCATACCACGACCTGGCTGGCGCCGCAGCCGCCGGACGCGGTGGTGATGGCGCAAGAGACCTCGGACATCCAGGACGTGGTGAGGATTTGCGCTCGCCACGGCGTACCCGTGATCGCATTCGGCACCGGCACCTCGCTGGAGGGACAGATCAACGCGCCGGCGGGGGGCGTCTGCATCGACTTGCGCGACATGAACAAAGTGCTGGAAGTTCACGCCGAGGATCTCGACTGCGTGATCCAGCCCGGCGTCACCCGCAAGGCGCTCAACGAGCATCTGCG
>Ga0209438_1000760_pt1 | contig 10226 bp, 5 predicted proteins | sample GraSoi_2013_20cm_FD_185825 | JGI IMG/M metagenome (GOLD analysis project Ga0209438, IMG submission 185825) | Grasslands soil microbial communities from the Angelo Coastal Reserve, California, USA - Sample 9_17_2013_20cm (SPAdes) (version 2) | ecosystem: Environmental > Terrestrial > Soil >...
GATCCGCGTTCTCCGGGTTTATCTGCGGCAAATATTCTTATGGATTTGCCTGATTTCGTTCTTTTGCCTTGAGTTGCTTCGAAAGTTCGAGCTGATCATCGCCTTCGGCTTTCCGTCCCGCAGCAAGATAGGCGCGGCCCAGTTGAAAGTGGACATGAGCCTGGCCAGGCTCAAGCTTTGCCGCAATCTCAAGGCTCTCAACAGCGCCCTTAACATCTCCTTGTTGAAGCAGGGCCTTTCCCAGCTCAAAGCGTGCGTCACCGTAGTCCGGTTTAGCTTGAAGCACCTCGCGCATCAACTTAATACCACGCTCAGTTTGTTGGCGCGCGAACGAAACATAGCCCAGGTTGTATTTCGCCTGAACGTCAGCGGGGTTTAGACTCAGCTCAGCTTCAAACTCGCGGTTAGCTTCGTCGAGCTTTCCCAGCTTCAGATAGATGACTCCGGTATAGAAGTGCGCCAGACGTGTCTTACTGTCTAGCGCGAGCGCCTTTTGTAATTCCTCAAGCGCTTTAGCTGAATCGTTCTTACCGTAGTATGCCTGTCCCAGGAGGATATGAACCTGCGGGCTATTATCGCCCCTTGTTAACATCTGCTGAATAACTCCATCCGCTGCCTCAAGCTTTCCCTGTTTGATCAGAGAGAGTGCCAATGGGTAGTAAAGTGCAGGTTCGTTAGGCTTCGCGGCGACTACCTCTGACAATAGGGCAGAGGCTCGCGCGTAGTTTTCAATCATGAAGTAACTCAAGCCTAACAACTGCCGGGCAGACATGTTTTCCGGATGTGCCTTCAATTCGTTTTCGAAAGGAGCGACAGCTTCCTGGTACAACTCAGATTTAAAACAAGCCAAGCCCCAGTTGTAGTCGAGTCCTTCCTGCTCAGCGTTCCACTTCGCAGCAAGCTTGAACTGCTCCGCAGCACCGCGAAAGTCCTTTCGTTCCGCTCTCAGGAGACCGATATTGTTATGAGCCCTGGCAATTACCATCGTGTAAAAAGCGCCCTCGGAGACCATCGCTTGCAGGGCTTGTTGGTTTGGCGCTCCTCGCTCGGCAATAACACCTTGAGCCGAACTCAACTCAGGGAACTTATTTTGCTCGGCGAGGTTCGCGGTGTTAATGAATACATCTAACTTTGCTTCGTTTCTCTTGAAGGCTTTGGCTTTGAGATCCGCGGCGAGCTGCAACTCATTGCGGCCCTCTTCGGCCCGGCCTGCTTTGATCAACGATTGCCCCAAACGGTAGTGCGCGTTCGTAACCTGATAATCATTGTGGGCCAGGTCAGGATTGAGCTCAATGGACTTCTTGAGGGACTCAATCGCTTGCTCGTATTTCTCGAGGCTCTGATACGCCTGACCAAGAAAAAAATAGGGGTCCGGATTGTTCGGCTGTATCCGAGCTGCCTTTGCGAGAGGCTCCATGGCCTCGGCCCATTTTGCCTCAGCGGCATAAACGATGCCGAGGTAATAATTTCCAAAGAATTCATCCGGGTGTGCGGCCAATTCGAGTCTGAACTCCTCCGCGGCGTCTCCCAGCCTCGCAGCGCCATCCTTGAGCAGGTAACTCAGACCCAAATGGTAGTGGGCCCGCGGAAAGTTGGCATCCACCGCAATGGCTTTCTTGAACTCTTCTATTGCCTCAGGAAGAAAGCCAGTCTCGCGGTAAGCCCTACCTATCAGGATTCGTAACGGAGGCTTATTACCCAGCTGAACAATCATGCGGTCGTAGAGCTGTTTTGCCGGCGCGAACTTATGCTGCCGGAGGTACGTGAGACCGAGCGTGTAGGCAATGTCATAATCTGCGGGTGATAATTTTTGGGCTGCTTCGAGTTCATGTTCGGCTTTCTCGAATTCACCAATCATGAAATAGGTTTTCCCCAACATGTGGTGTGCAGCTGAGTTTTGCGGTGTTACGGCAAGAGCTTTGCTCAGCGGCTGAATAGCCTTCTGATATTGCCCGATATAGAAGTAACTTATCGCCAGATCAACCAGAAGCTGAGGTGAATCAGGTCGGTAAGCAGTTGCACTCTCAAACGCGCTAACGGCGTCTTGATAGTTCGTCTGAGCTATGTAGATCGTTCCCAGCCTGTGATATGCCTCGGTAAGCATCGCAACGTACTCAGCCTCTGCCGCTACGAAATTGCCGGCTCGATGGTTTGCTTCCGCCGCTTCATAATGTTGTCGAATGGAGTCCCGAGGCGATTGGAACAGTAACAGCAGGAACGAAATAAGGAGGCAGGCCACTCGTGAATACATTGCAAAAAATATGTTGGATTAGAACTGGCCACAGAACAAATCTATCTCCAATATGCCAGCCGCAAGGATAAGACGCAAGTACCTATGAAAATAAGATGGAGGGCCGATAAAGAAGGCCCTCCATCTAAAGTCAAGCAGGATCGACGAACTCAGAAAGTGAACTTAAAGCCAAACTGAATCTCGCGCGGTCCTCGAGTGGAAGTTGCTCTACCAAATCCAGTATTGCTCAAGTTGTTCTCAATCCCGCCCCCGGCCTGACTGAGATTGTTCGCTCTAAAGTTCGTATGGTTGAAAACATTGAACATCTCAGTTCGGAACTGAATCCCATAGCGCTCTTTCACTGTCCAGTTCTTTGCTACCGAGAAGTCGATGTTGCTGATACCAGGCCCACGCACATCGCCACGTTTCAGATTGCCAAACGTTCCTAGGGCAGGAATCGCGAATGCGGCAGGATTTACGATCGCCAGAGGATCACCGGCGATGTGCAGATAAAGAGGTACTCCTGCAACGCGGTCAGGACGCTGGGTTGAATTGCCAGTAAGCCCAGCACGATTGACTCCGGAAAGGATATTAAGCGGCGTGCCGCTGTAGAACGACGCAATAGCATTCAATTGCCAATCGCCCAGAATCGCACTTCCTGCCTCGCCCAGGTTCTTGAATGACGGCAATGCGTAGACCGTGTTGAAGACAAGCGCATGTCTTCGGTCAAGGTCTGCATAGCCTTTATCAAGGTTGTAGTTGAAAACGTCGGTAGTTGCGCTTACGTAGGACTGAGTCGGAACATTACTTATCGTCCGCGACAACGTATAAGCAGTCTGGAAAGCTAAACGGTTAGTGAACCGGCGGTCGATCCAAACCTGAAGCGCGTGATAACTCGAGTCGCCCGTGGACTCGTCCCTTCTTACATTGTTGGCAAAGCCAAACCGGCGGGCCGTATTACCGTCAAGTGTTCCTGCAGCTACCGCTGCACGTTTACTCGGAATCACATCGTTGTAATTACCGTCGATGAAGCGCCAGATGTGGAGACCGTGATTGCCAACGTAAGAAACCTCCGCCACGGTACTCTTCATGATCTCGCGAGAGACGGTTACATTCCACTGCCAGCTTTCAGCAGGCCTGAAGTTGGGATCAATGGAATTTACCGTCCCTGTCCCCAAACCGGCCACGGCAGCTTTCAACCCTGGGTTAATGGTATCAAGGCTGCGACAAGTCGGACAATCTGACAGCCTAATAGCTTCGGGATGCCAACCCGAGTCAACCGAGGTGTTCCATGGTGGGTTACCTGACAGCCGGAGTAATCCTGAGATCACGTTTGCCCTGCTCATGTAGCGCCCTGCACCCACGCGAAGCGCCATCTTGCCATCACCTTTAACGTCCCAAGCCAGACCCACGCGTGGCTGAAAGCCACCATGATACGTATTCACAAGGGCCCTGGGCAGCCCGGCTGCGCTGGCTTGATCCGCTCGCACGAAGCCGGTATTGATGTCGTGCCCGTCGAAGCGTTCAGGGATCCAGTTGGTGATGCGGTCATCGTTCGCGTAAGCAGGTGGAATGATTGAGTATCGCATGCCCAAGGTCAGTGTGACATTCGGTCGCATCTTCCAAACGTCGTTCCCGTAAAACTCCAGGTCATGCCAGCGACCCAGCGTTGTGTCCTGACGCGCGACTTCAGCGTAATCAAGAATCGGCAGATCTTTAAGCAACAACTCAGCAACGGCGTTACCCGTTCTGCTGGCATCCTGTTGAACTGTGTAGAGTCCGCTGCCACCGTTTGGGTTCTCATTTTTGATGTTATGGCTGAACAATCCGCCGAATTTTAGATCATGGTTACCGATCACCTTCGAGAAGTCGTCCTTCCAGATGAAGAGGTCCTCATGATTTTGCCACGGTGCCTGGTGCCAGAGATTGCCTATGCCACCTGCACCCCAACCAACGGTTGGAAATCCAGTGCCTGCGACCCGCGGGAAGACGGTTGGGAATACTGCAGCCACCGCATTGTTGAGTGCATCGCTCGAAGGACTCGTCGCAATAAAGATGTCATTGCCGGCGCGCGAGAACTGAAATTCGTTGACCGCCGTCGACGTAAGCGTGTTGGTTAACTTGACTGAGAAACTGCGACTGGGCTGATCCCAATCAGAGGACAGGGTCGGAAATGGAGTGTCGCCCCAGAAGTTGCCCGACGCGACGCCATGCGTCCAGTTCTCGTGTATATAGCGAATCATCAGGTTCATCTTGTCAGTGATAGTCACATCACCACGGATCAGATCCTGACGCGTGTCAACCGGCTGCAATGGCGCTGAGACCCAGTTGGTTCCAAGCGGATCGGATGCATTATTGGGTGCGGGGAAGATTCCCATCATCGCAAGTCCGGCGGGGCTGAGCCGGGCTGTCGGGATCCTGTTGCCAGGGAACGGCAGACCAGTCAGCGGATCCTTTGGCTTCAGATTTGTGGCAAGCGGCCCAGTAAAATCTCCGGTTCGTTCAGCAAGCGTTGGAACATGTCCCGTCAGCGCGGTGCCGCGTTGTTCACGTCGCCACTCCTCAGACCAGAAGAAGAAGACTCTGTTCTTGATAATTGGGCCGCTGAAATTGCCGCCGAAGTTCTTATACTTCAACTGCCCTTTAGGCTGATCAGCCTTATTAAGGAAGAAATCATTAGCGTTGAGCTTGTCTGAGCGCAAGAAGTAGAACCCGGTACCGTGAAACTGATTGCCGCCGCCTTTCGTCACCAGGTTGATAACGGCGCCCTGTGCCTGGCCGTACTCTGCGCTGAAGCTATTGCGCTCGACTTTGAACTCTGCAATAGAATCTATCGATGGAAACACGAGCAGCGTCGCGTTTGAACCGACGTCCATATTATTAACGCCGTCCACAGTCCACATGTTGGCGTTCGATTGGTTGCCATTGACGGATACGTCAACGTGAGAGTCGAGCCCGGTACCCCGAGTACCAAAAGCACCAGATTCATTTGGCGCCGACAAGCCAGGTACGAGCGTTACCAGGGCAGCATAGTTGCGGCCATTCAACGGAAGCTCGGTCACCTGCTTCTCTGAAATAAGACTGTTCACATCACCGCTGCGTGTTTCAACCGGGGCAGCGTCGCTCGTCACGGTGACCGTTTCAGTCACCTGCCCGAGTTGAAGATCCAGGTTGACAACCTTATTTTCCGCAACGTGTAAATCCACTCCAGCGGCAACCGATTTCTTGAAGCCTTGTGGAGATACGCTGACAGAGTAGCGACCTACGGCCAGACTCGGAGCCGAGTAAAAGCCATTCTCATCGCTCATCACCGTACGCGAGGTTCCTGTTCGCTCGTCAGTAATTGTAATTTCAGCTTTGGGAACACCAGCACCTTGAGGGTCGCGCACATTGCCACTGATATTTCCTACAGTACTTGTCTGGGCTTTCACTGCAGCCAACAGACCTATGCTCAGAAGGAGCACAACAACTTGAAGTCCAAGCCTCTTCGACATATCCGAACCTCCTCACTGTAACGCTCAACGTACTAGCTGGAGAGTCATCGTTCAGAACGAATGGCTCAGCGAGTGCGCGAAAGATTCATTGCCCATAGTTCATGCATCTGTGTGTCTAGCTTGCCAGGACCTGAAAAAATATGGACCAAGGCAAACAGCCCCGCACCGGGAAAAAGACTAGTTTAATTTTCTAACTGCTGAAAATGTTGCAGAGAAGAGTTCTCAGTTGTGGAAGACCTCAATTGAGAACACCGAACAACCAACACGGACGTGGGAAACCCACCAATCGATTTCCTAATGCAAAGAACATTCCTGCCTGCTGGTTAAGAACTAAATTACGCGAACGCAAGTGGTTAGAAGATCCCTTCTTAAGAAAACATCAGATGGAAATCCGAGATTTCAAGAAATCTACAAATTAATGGAGTTCGCGGTTTGATAAGCTCAAGCGTACTTTGTTGCACTTGTGGACAAAAGCGTATATTACGGATTCGCCTTGCTTGTCAAGAAGATTCTTGCAGGAGAAGAAATCAAAATGGTTGAATTGATAGAAACCTAAGAATACCCTAAGTCTCAGATGCTGAGGCGAACTTGCGCGCCAATACCAAACTTATTGCCCCCATCAGGGTCGGCTGCGGTCCGAGCGTAGAAGCGATGATCGGAGTTGAAGGCAGACCTCGACAGATACTGCTTTCAACAGCACCTTTAAGGTCCTCAGAAATCACCGGCCAGGCCCGTACAATTGGACCACCGACGATAACAGCTTCCGGTGCCAGACCTTGAATCAGGTTGGAAATCCCGATGCCCAGATAATGAGCTGTCTCTTTCAATGCAGCGCATGCAGAATGGTCGCCGCTCAATGCGAGATCGATAAGCTGGCCACAGTTGATGTTAGTGGATCCGTTAGATCTGCGTGACAGTTTGGCGTAACGAGCCAATGCCGCGCGCTCGGACGAAAAAGCTTCCCAGCACTCACGACTTCCGGCTGCGCACGCCACAGGTGCTCCCACACCAATTGTCATGTGACCAAACTCGCCGGCAGCACCAGCTTCACCTCGGTAGAGCTGCCCGTGAAAAACGATACCGGTTCCCACACCCTCTTCCACCAACACCATAATAAAATCGCGCACTTGTCGAATTTCGGGACGACCAAACCACAGTTCGGCCAGTGCCGCTGCGTTAGCATCATTTTCAACGGTCACTGGTAATCCAACAGCCGCCTTTAACTCATCTGCCAAACGCAGGTCCCGCCACTGGAAGTGCGGTATGTATGGTTTGCCTGCTTCGGGGTCAACGAGTCCTGGCACACTGACACCAATGCCTTCAATGGTGCGCTTGTTTTTCTCGATGAGCTTACGCGTACGCTGAACAATCTGACGGATTGTCTTAGCGGCGTTGGGATCTGTCGCAAAATCTTCCTGCTCCAGGACCCGACCAGCGAGGTCACTGGTCGCCAGAACGGTTCGAGCAGTGCCCAGGTCCACGCCTATGGCGACGGCGTCGGCCGTTCGCAATGAGAGCAGAATTGGGGGACGGCCCCCAGTAGACTCTCCGCTCACTTCTTCGATCAATCCATCAGCTTTCAGTTCATCCATGATGAGGGAGATCGTTGACCGTTGCAGCGCGGTTTCATGCGCTATCTCCGATCTGGAAATTGGCCCTCTTTCACGAACGTAATTGAGAACGATCTGACGATTAATGTCTCGAATCGTATTCGAACGGGCAACGTTGGCACTTTGGAGATATATTCGTCGCACAATAGTTCAAAGCGAACAGAGGTACTTAAAGGAGCAGTCACAAATGTTGGAAGAAGAAATAGTCGACGCTATAAGTAGTACAGGTGGGCCTTTCAGTCAATACCGCTTCCTTATTCTCACGAAAACTCGGTCTCCAGTAATTTCAGTTCCGCCGGCTCGAAATGACCACACGCATTGTATCAACTTAACCCTCGGGGCTATACTGACATTCCTCAGTAGATAGGGCATTGCCATGAAAACTTTTCGCAACCTACGCAGAAGAAAAGACGGGCTAATAGTGTTAGCCCTCCTGGTGAGCACGGCGATGGCTACTCTGGCGCAGCAACCGGGCGAACCACCCCTCAACCGGTCGAATACCGATCGCGAACGCCAACAGGAGATGAACCGACGTGAAATGCTCCTGCGTGGATATGGCCTTAGTCCGGCAAAGCCTAACGATGGAAAAAAAATTCAGGCCCTGGGCGACCAGGTTGCGCAAGACTTCAGTCGCATCCTAATCCTTCACAATGAAATTGCCCGTGCTATTTCTGGAGCGAACAGGCTTGACTACGCTTTTGTTTCGGATGCCACCACGGAGATTAGAAAGCGCGCCATTCGGCTGCAGGCTACGCTGCAGCTCAAGCCAGAGGTGAGCGAGCAGACCACAGAGAAACCGATCGCTTTAAGTGATGCGGAACTGAAAGACGCGCTAGTCGCTCTCTGTACGCAGATTAAAGGCTTTGTGACCAACCCGGTAATCGAAAACCCGGGTACGGTAAACGTCGAGCAGCTAAACAAAGCGCGACAACATCTTCAGAGTGTCGTTGAACTCAGCTTCAAAATAAAGAAAACTAGTGAGAAGCTGTCCAAGGCTCCCCATTAGTTTATTCTCCAGTCCTCCGAAAAACCGCTATCCCATCTTCGCACTGTTTCAGTGACAGCATTGCAAATCTCATCGATTTTCTAAGACGTTACTCGATCTCGAAATGCGTACTCTGTGAAGCCGTCGTCTTGGATACGCGATCGATAGCTGTGACCATCAACTCGTAGCGGCCGGGGGAGAGTTTCTCAAGCGATATGTCGGCGGCATACGGAAGTCTCCTCAAATCGGGCATACCTTCAGTAGTGATTTTGCGGAGCGAAGTTGTTATCACAGGCTGGTCGGATCGTAAGATCTGTACCTGAATGGCGATATCGGGTGTTACACCGATCTGTAACTGTGAATAGATGAAGACCAGAAAACGAAGAAACGAATTTCGTTTAAACCGATGGTCCACGCTAACTGTCACGCGGTCTTGACCTGGCTGACCGTCACTGGGCGAAGCTGCTGCTACCTGCGCTGCGGCGGAGGTTACGGTTCGCTCGCTAACGATCACGCTGCTCAGAACAACCTTATGGGCGGAGACATCGGGTATCTCGATCCATTGTTGCGTGCTGCCGATCCTTCCCTTCTTCTCGTCGCGTACAGCGACCCGCACCTGATAAAGTCCGGGCGGTAGAGTTAGGGGATAGTTATAGACGAGGTCGGGACCGATATCTGTATCTGTCCCATTTGTTGGGCCAGTAACTGTCAGCCGCTCACCAAAGCTCGCGCCCGCCTTTCCCTCTTCGTTATAGACGAAACCAGTTAAATCAACTACTGCCTTTTGTTTCCCGCGTTCTCCTTCGAAAGAGATGGCGCTGCCGTTCACCTGCAGCGCGATATTCAGAGTCTGTCGTTTCTCTGCAGTATCGGTCCAGGTAAGGCTTAATGATACTGGCAGGCCACGTTCAGGAAATGGAGCGGTGATCGCCGCGCGAAGCTGGGTTTCTGCTGTCTTCTCCTTCGCTTCATCAGTTTTCTGGTCAGGATTTTTGGGCTGCCGGGCAGCCGTAACGGGCGTTCGCTCGAGATCGAAGAAGCCTTTACGTACACGCACGGTGAGCTCGGGCCGCCCGATGACATTGACCTCGAAGTGCCGAAATTTCTCAGTTTTTTGTTCATTACGTTCGGGCCGCCAGGCGAGCAAGTAATAAGTAGAAGTCTCCTGTAGCGCCTGTCTAACGCCAACATCCAGAGCGTTGGTGTTGAAGATAGTACGTCCCCCAGTGTCACTCGCAAGGGCGTTCATCGCGTCTTGCGATTCTACGAGTTCACCGCCCGCAATACGCTGCAGACGTCCCGAGGGATCCGGGGCGACATCGCTACTGGCGTCAGTCAAACTGGCGACAAGGCCGCGTGCATCAATCGAGTAGATCACCACGCCGCTGCGCGCAGCCAGACTGGTGATGTGCCGCAGCCGGTCGCGATTGATCGAATTCTGATCGTCAAGGAAAAAACCGTCTGAAAGAAAAAAGACGAGTTTACGCCCGGGTAACTGGCTCGACGACCGCACGAGGCTCTCGAGACCGGAGAGTGAGTTTGTCGAGATTGCCGAGGCTTGTTGCAGTATCGTACGCGCACGATCCTTTACGTGCTGCTCTGCTCTTCCCCTTGGCAAACCTCCCGGAGCCGCGATCGTAGAGAGATTAGGGAGATCCTTCATCAGCTCATCAACAAAATAATCAATCACGTCGCGATTGTTGCGCTCGACAGCCAACGCCTGATACTCCGTCATCGTCGGACGTTCAGAATCGCTGACAAGATAAGGCCGGGTTTTCAGGCGTTCAATCGCTGCGCGAAGGACGGTTTTGTTGTCGGTGAGTTGCTGCAAAAACCCTATCTGACCGCTCGCGGACGTAATACCTGCCTCATCGTTCTGCCGCATATCTTTTTCAATGTAATTGAGC
>Ga0209438_1000762_pt1 | contig 10208 bp, 6 predicted proteins | sample GraSoi_2013_20cm_FD_185825 | JGI IMG/M metagenome (GOLD analysis project Ga0209438, IMG submission 185825) | Grasslands soil microbial communities from the Angelo Coastal Reserve, California, USA - Sample 9_17_2013_20cm (SPAdes) (version 2) | ecosystem: Environmental > Terrestrial > Soil >...
CCGCTGTAGCCATCTTCGTAACCGTTCGCAAATCCCTCGCGGAAGTAGCGCTTGTAAAGTTCCCTATCACCAAGTCGCGAACTGTAGTCTTCCGTGGCCCTCTGGAAATCGCCTTCGTCACGATAGTCGAAGCGGTCACCGTGCCTACGGTCCTTGCGACCTTCCTGGATGCCGTTGTTGTAGCCGGCGTTCAGCGCAGTCTGGCGAAGTTGGAAGGAACCACCGTAGCCACCATAACGATCCCAGTTGCGGCCGCGGCGATTTCGATCGTATTGGTCGTTGCGACCGAAATCATCACGACGCTGGCCGTTGTTCTTGTCCAGGCGACCATCGCGGGCATCGTGCCCATTCACGAAAACATCAGTCGGTTTGCCGCGCCCTCGGCCATTGTTCTGCGCGGAAGCCGTTAGCGGCAGCGCTAGAAAAGCCACCAAAGCCAACATGCCAACTCGCGCGAAGAATTTTTGTCTCTTGTTATTCATCTTGTTCTCCTTCAATTTCAACAGCCCGATTGCGCAACCTTTAGCGGTCGAGCGATATGCCCGCTGCTTACTCAACAACCGCTATGCCAATCGCAAACTGCAGGTAAAAGGCCAGAGAACGCAAAGTCTTGCATCCAAGGAAATTACAACTTACCCGAAATAGTGTGCGCAGTGCTCTTTGAGAGGGTACAGGTTGAGATAGCGGAAGGGCAGAAGCGATCAAGCGATTTGCTGGGACCGCGGGCGTCCCGCCCGCAATGAGCGCGAAGCGCGAAAAGACTGATTCCAAAAACTGCGCGCCTGTCGGCGCGTTTGCGGGCGGGGACGCCCGCGGTCCCAGCAAATCTCTTGAGTGACTAGCGCCAGTCGCCGACGAGTACAAACGGCGCCCAGTAAAACGGCGCGCTATATTTCTTACCGGCGATCATCGCCAGCTGGGCGTCGCGCATAGCAGCGGAAGGTGAGACCGAGGAAGGCTCAGCAGCTGAGGAGCCGAGTAGCCGTTTGTAAAAGTCCGTCATCAATTCGGCGGTTGATTTGTCTGCGACTGACCAGAGACTGACTCCGACGGTGGGTGCACCGGCATACATAAACGCACGCGTCAGGCCCATCACTCCCTCGCCACGTTTCTCTTTGCCTAGTCCGGTCTCGCACGCCGAAAGCATAACCAGTGGTGAACCGAGACGCAGATTAAAGACTTCATCGGTACGCAAAAACCCGTCTCCGGTTTTGTTACCGACCAGCGAAAGCACCAGACCGGTGAACTGCGGCCGTTCAGCATTCAGCAAACCGTGGGTCGCAATGTGCACGACGCGATATTTGGTGACATCACGCGTTTCAATGTTTCCTTCGTTGGCATCAAGGTCGAGCCACATATCTGCTTGTGCACCTGAAGTCTTCGCCAGTTTGACGATTTGTTCTGCTTCAGTCCGCGTGCCGGCTAGGCGCGCGAGAGGCAACCCCTGCATCTTGGTTGAGCCGGCAGTTGCCGCCGCGTCCTGGCCGGTAACATCGGCTAAGGCGCTTTGAATTCCCAGGCCGCGAGTATCACCCTCATTCGCGGAAGCTGCAGCACCTTTGGCGCGCGCGTCATTCGAGTTGAAAACCGGATCCGCCAATATCAACATTGCCCGGCCGGTCCGGTTGTTATTCTGCTGCTTGATGACTCCGACTACCGACGCCGAAGGCGCATAGATAACTTCATTAGATTTGATCAGGTAAGGCAGCGAAGAATAGTCTGCACTTTCCGGCGATTTTACCAGCGCTTCGAAAGGAACATAATTCAGCGCACCATCGGCGACGATTAGTAGACGTTTCTCCCCCAGCGCCGTCCCGGCCGGCTCGAGGGCCGCTTTGTAAAGGGCGCTGGAAGCGGTAACAAAAGCGGCTGCGTCTTCCGCAAAAGGGGTGGCGCTTACGCCCAGCCCGCGCTGGCTATCCGCCATTACATCAATGCCTACAATCCGGCGCTGAAGCTTCGAAGGAATCAGTTGCGCGCGCAGATCGGTGGCCAGTTTGTCCAGCACCTGCCGGGCCGGCAGTTTATATAACGACACTGCAGACTTCGTTACCGCCCAAAGATATGAAGTGTCGCGCCCCAAACTGTATTCGAGCAGCACAGTTTGATCGTCAAGCACGCCGCTCTGGACTTCAGCCAGCGACAACGGCTTGCCGGCAGTTAAGCTGGCATACCTGGGGCTGGCGGTCCTTATTTGATTCTCGATTTCCTCAAACTCTGTCTGCAGTTTTTCAAGAGCTGACTCGAGATCAGACGGCTTCTTTTCGCTGTCGGCAGCCAAACTAATTCCGGTCAAGGCCTCAGCAATTTCCTGCTGCCGGTCGAGGTTATCCTGTTTGCGCTTTAGCAATTCAGGTGGGAGACCTTCGGTTACGAAGGCATTGGTCTCACTAAGCAGGTCGAGCAACGAACGCGCGCGCGATTGTTCGGTAATCGTAAAAGCCGCCGCCGCATAATCCAGGGCTTTTCCGGACATGGCTTCAGCACTGTTGCCGGAAGCCGGTGCGCTTAACAAAGCCATCTCAGCAAAGGCGTTGGCCGCATCGTCGAACACATCCTTCGTCGTGCTGAGAAAAATTGTGCTCGATTCGTCGGCGCGTAAGCTGCCGGCGCGCAGGGCTTCTACGGTGGTGATCGCGTCCTGAAAGTTCACGAGGGCTGATTCCCTCAACTTAGTCGATTTTTTCGCGTCTTTTTCCTGGGTCGCCTGGGCCCATTGACTCCGACCCATTCCCAGTTGTGCGGGCCACATCAAGTCCAGACGCTTGTCGTCCTTCGCGCCCTTAGCGGCTTGTTCGTAAAGCTTGAAAGAGTTTTTGTAGTCGAGTTGGCGCAAAGCGACGTCAGCGAGATTGGTGCGGGCGGCGGTACGAAAGCGGCGGGTCTGGCCCAGATTCGCGATCATCGGCAGCGCGCCTTTACCGGCGTCCTCCGCATTTTGAAAATGCTTCCGTGCTGTTTCGAGATCGTTCTCGGCGAAGGCAATGCGGCCCATACCCAACTCGTAGGTCATGTAAATTATTGAGGTACGATATTGCTCAAGCTCGTTCTTCGCCACCAATGCGCCGCCGACCGCGCCGGCCGCCGAGCCTATTGCGGCGCTGTCGGTGGCGTTACCGACAAGGATCGAGGGAGCCAGCTTACCGAACATCCCACCAGCTTTCTTGGCAGCGCTCTCCGGCTTCGTCGGATTCATCAGACCATACGAGGCGGCGGCTGTGCCTAGCTCGCCCAGCTGATAGTTAGTGTCCCCAATTTTCGCGAGCAGCAGCTTGGCGTTGAAGCCGGTATCGCTGGCACTCGCTGCGGTATCGACAGCTTCGCCGGCTTTGGCGCTGGGCACCATTCGAGCCGCGGCACCAGCTGCAGCTGCGTTTTTTTGCTCCTGTCCAAGGGCGCCAGTCAATGCGTCGTAAGCCAGCTGATAATGATCCAGAGCAGTCTTGTTTTGGCCCTGCCGCAGGTAGAGATCGCCCAGCTCATTCTGAGCGGCAGCGATTCCCTTTCTATTATTCGAAGCCGTGTAAAGACTCAGGGCCGTTTGCAGACGTCCCAGCGCCTGGTCTGCTTTCCCTCGCTTTAGGAGTCGCCTTCCTTCCTGCAAAGCATTGCCTGCCTGATCCGTCTGCTGCATCCCTGGGTTCGTTGGCCTGGAGGTTTCGTGAGAAAGGGCGACCACAGCTAGTCCCAGCACCAGGCTGGTACTAACCACAAAAGCAATGAATCTCCTCGCCGTTGCGTTCACCGGGAACTACTCCTCCCGCTTACTCACTGTCTTCATTCATATCGCCGGCCGTGGATTTATGGATCAAATCGAGAGACACCACGAGCATGTTCTTGCTCGTCGACGCCGTCAGCATGATTAGTGCCGGCTCAGGATCGTCTCGATTTAGACCAATGCCTCGCGTCGTTGCCCGGCGCTCGCTCGCAGTTTGCGCCTTCCCCAGGCCGTCACCTTTGGCACTCTTTACCGGCTCGCTCATCTCTTTCCGAATCTGGGCCCAAACCTCAGCTGCGGGAGACCAGGGACATTTCCCTTGGTTCTCACGACAAAAAGTGATGAGATCGTCTTCGATGGGAACTGTGGCCAGCGGCTCACGGGTAAAGACAAAATAAACTTTTTCCGCGCCGGAGTGTTCGTCAAAAGTTAACCATTTCAGTCTTTCTTCGGCGGCGAGGCTCGACGGTAGCTCAAACGGGACGTGAGCTTGAAAGTAATTGCCCGCTTCATCCAACTCCGGATCGGGGTAAAGCATGATTGGCTGCCCATTGTCTGTGGTGTTGAAAACGTAAAGATAACCATCGGTATTAGTTTCGATCAAAACGCGAACATGATCGCCTTTGTGAAACACGTGCGATGGATCGGTCCGGACTGCCAGACCATTTGAATCTCGCATGAACAGGGTTAAGCCCAGACCGATGCGTGGCAGGTTTACTTTCGTTGGAGTGCTGGGACCATTCGAAACGACCGGGGGCGTACCAGTCGGATTCGGGGCCGGCGTTTTCGGATGCCGCCGGCTCGGCCTCGGTGACGAGGTCGACTTATTGCCACTCGCACTTCCAGTTGCCTTGGGCCGCGTTGTCATGAACGCACCCCGCACGTCCTCGTCCTGAGCTAACGCGATTGCGGGAATAAAACTCGCCAGCGCAACCAGGAAACTAAGAAAAATAGTCTTCATTTTCATTTCGAAATCTTCTCCTCCAAAACCAATACGAACCCCGGGAGAGGGTGGGATTTATTTATGCTCGATTCGCACATTAAAAACAACAGGCGCCCCTGCCTCGTTAGCAGCCTGGGGCACTTTTACCTTAACAAAAGGCCGCGCGGCGTCTTTGTCGTCGACTTCAGTTACCGGCTCGCTCTTCTTGTATTTAGTCAGAAAATCGCGCAATTCCGCCTGTTCAGTATCGCCCAGAGGTTTTCCGGTTGCCTGAGAACGCAGAAAGTCAGGCCCAGCCAGCTTCTCCCGAGAAAAAATGATCGTGTACTCGTCGGTGCCCGGATTCTTGTCCAATTCCAGCCAGTGTTCAAGCCCATTCGGAAAACTGAAGTCACTGCCCTTAGACACCTGATTAGATTCCAAGCCCGAAATGGCAGCAGGTTTTTCTGTTAGAAACGCGGTCGGCTGATTCCTGTCGCCCGGGCCAATGACGTAGACATAGCCGCTGCTTCCAAACTGGAAATGAAACTTGAAAGCCTGACCCGAAGCCAAAGGTTTGGCGCCGGCAACTCGCTCGGTCTCTATAGCCAGTGGATTTGGCAACACTTCCAGCCAATACCGACCAAGGTCGCCGGCTACAGCGGTTCCCGAGCCCTCAGTACCATTACCTGCTGTCTCAGTTTTCCCAGAAGTACCGGTTGGCCCGCCAGTCGGTTTGGCTTTGAACCAATTAAGCGCAAAGAATCCGCCAACGCCAACTACAATTAAGACCAGAACAAGAACGCCGGCGCCTTGCCTCGAGATTTTTTCGGAGCAGCCTGAGGCTTCGGAACCTGCACTCTCGTTACACTGGATGACAGGTCAACTTCAGGTTGTATCTGCGCAGCTGATTCGCGATACACCGGTGGCGGTGGTTGAACTGGCGGTAAAACAGGAGCCGGATTGGTTTGCGCGGCATCAACCGTAAGGATCGTCGCTGCGTTCACGTCTGATTTACTGGTTCTTCCACCCGGCGATCCTTGCGTGTGCAAGTAAGAGCTACCACCTTGAGGAATATCCGGAAAGATTTTTCCAGGCACATCACCGGTGGTATCGCTTAGTCCTGCGCGCAATTGCTCGGCTAGTTCACCGGCAGTTGCCTGTCGGTCACCGCGATCTTTCGCGATGGCCCGATCGATTGCCGCACTGAACGCAGGCGGAACGTCAGGAATCTTTTCAACTAACGGCGGAGGCTTTACCGTTATGTGTTCTCGTCGCAGCTCGTGAAGCGTCGCGGCACCATAAGGGCGCTGCCCGCTTATCATTTGATAGGCCACTAGCCCGAGACTGTAGATGTCGGTGCGGCCATCGATTTCAGGATTGCCGTCGCGCGATATTTCACCCCATTGTTCCGGCGACATGTAATAGGGCGTGCCTAGTACCTGGCCGGCCATAGTCAACTCTGTGGTGCCGCTGCTTTCAACGCCGGCAATCTCCCGCATTTTGGCGATTCCAAGATCAAGCAACTTGATCGGCGCTTCTCCATTCTTTTGCGCCTTACCAATGTTTTCAGGCTTGAGATCGCGGTGAACAACACCCATGGCATGGGCAGTGTTCAAGACGCTCATGATGGGTTCAAGAATTTCGAGGGTTTCGGCGGGAGTAAAGCGTACGCGTTTTTTCAGTTCGGCATCGAGCGTCTGACCTTCGACGTATTCCATCACCATGTAGATGGTGCCGTCTGCAGCCGTCCTCAAATCGTAAACGGTAACGGCGTTTGCATGACGAAAGCGGCGGGCTGCCTGTCCTTCCCGGCGAAACCGGCGCAACCACTCGGCGTTGGATCGAACTTCAGGCGGCAGGATTTTTATCGCAACTCGATCGCCCAGCAGGATGTGCCGGGCAAGGTAAACTGCGCCCATCCCGCCTTTGCCCAGCAGCGATTCGATTTGGTACTGGCCATCAAGCACCGAGCCAACGAACGAAGACGGATCGTCTTCCAGCACTTCGCCATCAGTGGAGCAGAAGCTTACGTTGTCGTCATATTTTGATTGGCAGAGTGTGCAATATTTCATGCGGGTCTGGTTCCGAGACTTCGTTAGTTTAGCACACGACCCCGACGCTAGGCGCGCTTCGCAAATGCTCGATAGAATCCTGAAGTTGCGCTACTAAGCCGAAGCCGATCGAGTGATTGTCTGGGACCGCGGCCGTCTCGCCCGCAATGAGCGCGAAGCGCGAAAAGGATTGGAAATTACTTTCGAAAGACTGCGCGCCAGCGGCCGGTTGCGGGCGGGACACCCGCGGTCCCAGACAATCACTTGAGCTATTTCGCGGGGTCAAGGTGAGGGTACGACCAGGAATAGATGCGTCGCGCGTATTCCTCAACCATTCGATCGCTATTGAACTCCGGAACCAGCGTGGCGATTGAGTTCTTCATTAGCGCGATCCACTTGCGCGGGAGGCCACTGCTGTCGCGGTCATAATAAAGTGGCACGACCTGTTGCTCGAGTACGCTATAAAGTGATTCGGCGTCGCTGGCATCAATATCGGCGTTCTCTATCGCCGCCACTTCATTGCCAACCGCGAAGCCGTTGCTTCCGTCGTAACCTTCAAGCCACCAGCCATCCAACACGGACAGGTTAAGTCCGCCATTCATCGCTACCTTTTCTCCGCTCGTGCCCGAAGCCTCGAGTGGCCGGCGGGGAACGTTTAGCCAAACGTCTACCGACTGAACTAACTGACGCGCGATCTCATGATCGTAGTTTTGCAGAAACACCGATCTGTTTCCGACTCCGGCAGTGCTCTCCCACTGAGCCACTTCCTGCAAGACAAGTTTCGCTTCCTGGTCCTGTGGATGAGCCTTTCCCGCAAACACAAACTGCACCGGACGATCGGCACTATTAATAATTCGACGAAGACGCTCAGGGTCTTTCAGTAACAGGTTCCATCGTTTGTAGCCGGCCACTCGTCTTGCAAAACCGATCGTCAGTGAACCAGCCTCGAACATCGCTGCCGCTGCCGCGGCCGACTCGGCTGACTCGCCGCGGTTAACACGCGCGAGCAGCGAGCGTTGGCGAATGAAAGCCACCAAACGATCTTTCAGGAGTAAATGCGCGGTCCATAGTTCTTCATCAGGAATCTGGAGCACGGCGAGCGCCCAACCTGCCCGGTTTTGCAGTTTTGTCTGCCAGTCGCCGCCCAGGTGTTTCTCGTAAAGCGACCTGAGTAGCGGGGCCACCCAGGTCGGCGCGTGGACCCCATTGGTGACGTGTGTGATTGGAACCTGATCGACAGTTTCGTGGGGCCACAACTTCTGCCACAGCGCGCGCGAAACTTCGCCATGCTTGCGGCTCACGCCATTAGTTGAACGGCACATTCGAATAGCCAGCGGAGTCAGACCAAAGGCCTCGCGCGGATTCGTAAGATCAGTGCGACCCAGGGCGATGAATTCCCCATGACTTAAGCCAAGTTCCTTTTCAAAGCTGGCGCCAAACGACCGGGTCAAGAGATCGATCTCAAACTCATCGTTTCCCGCAGCGACCGGCGTGTGGGTGGTGAACACGCAACGCTCTCGGACGCGTGCGGCTGCTTCCGCAAAATTGAGACCTTCCGATTGAATTAACTCGCGGGCCAACTCGAGCGTGAGAAAAGCGCTATGCCCTTCGTTGAGATGGAAAACCTTTGGTTGAATGGCGAGTTTCTTTAAGAGCCGCACACCACCGATTCCCAGCAGTATCTCCTGTACGATGCGCGTCTCGCGGTCGCCACCATACAAGTGGCCGGTAACCCAGCGATCAGTCTCTTCGTTGGCGGCAATGTTTGTGTCGAGCAGATAGAGCGGCACCCGACCGATGTCGGCTCGCCAAACCTGGGCCCGCACTGAGCGCTCGCGAATCAAGACCTCGACGAGCAATGGCGTCCCGTCTTCAGCCTTCACGGAATGCAACGGTAGTTGTGCTGGATCAGTCTCACCATAAAACTCTTCCTGCCAGCCCACCGAATTGAGACGTTGGCGAAAGTATCCATAGTGATAGAGCAAGCCCACGGCCACGAGCGGCAGGTTTAGATCACTTGTCGACTTCAGATGATCTCCAGCGAGCACGCCGAGTCCGCCCGAGTAGAGCGGCAGCGAGTTGTGAACCCCATACTCGGCGCAAAAATAGCCGACTGGATGTTCCGCGGTTATGGCTTCTTGAGATCTCAAACCTGAAATCTCAGATCTTGATTTTAAGATTTGAAAGCTGGGCTCGTTGCTCCCCATGTACTCATCAAACTGCTCGGCCAACTTGCGGATGCGGGCCACGTAAACCGGATCGGTAGCCATCTCGGCGAGGCGGTATTCAGAGACCCTCGAGAGGAGCAACCGAGGATTGTGTTCACATTCGTCCCACAGCTCGGCGTCGAGGTCGCGATAGACGCCCGCGCCATCGGACGACCAACTCCACCAGTAGTTCCAGGAGAGCCGCTCGAGCGCCTGGAGCGGTGACGGTAAGGTTGAGGTTGCGGTTGTTTTGGTGTTCAACGGTTCAATTGTTTCAATCATCTAAAATAGCCCTGTAGCGCAGATTAAGACTCGCACCGGCCGACAGGAGTGCTTCTCAGTGATGCCGGGTGAAACAAAGCGGTTCTTATAACACGCCACTCGGCAAGTACAGAACCCCGCGCGGTAGCGAGGGATCCCTGAGGCAATTTTGGCAACCCTTCTTAGTGCTCAGTTGTGTCGAGAATCCCGCGCTACCGCGCTGGGTTTTATAACAGGTTGCAACGCTCCAAACACAGAGGTAGCACAGAGTACTGAAATTAGGACCTCTTTGAATCACTCCTGCCACCAAATTTTTGATACTCCAAAAATATCTCGGCACTACTCACTTGAAAGAACACCAAACGCACTTCCCTAATCTGATCATCCGTCAGGACATAACTCTTAATGATTTCCGAAGCGAGCTGGGCCGCCTCCGGCTGAGGATAACCAAAGGCGCCGGTTGAGATAGCGGGAAACGCTATCGAGGTCAAGCCATGCTGCGAAGCAAGGGTCAGCGAATTCTGGTAACACGCTTTCAGGAGCTGGGCCTCCTGACCATCGTGACGGCCATAGATTGGCCCAACGGTGTGAATGACATGTCTTGCCGGCAGATTTCCACCAGTGGTGATCACCGCCTCGCCGGTGGGCAGTCCCTGCGGGTATTGCGTTCTCCTGATTTCCCGGCAAGCAGCAAGAATCGCTGGTCCACCGATGCGATGAATCGCACCGTCGACGCCACCACCGCCCAATAGAGTCGCGTTGGCTGCGTTGACGATTGCATCGACATCAAGGCTTGTGATGTCTCCAACGACGACAACGACGCGCCCGTCGAGAAACGTTGCGTCAGTTTTCTTCACTGGATTCGGAGTCAGGTGGGGATTCTGCTTGCAGTAACTCGGCCGCTTCGTCACGCGCCTTAACCTCGATCTCGTCAAACATGTCCTGCCGCTTTAGGGCCTCGGCAACGCCCTTCGCTTTCAACTCAGTTAGAGGATGTTGCGCGTCGGTGCTGGCGATTTCAAACAAGCGCTCGTCAAGCATAACGA
>Ga0209438_1000763_pt1 | contig 10195 bp, 8 predicted proteins | sample GraSoi_2013_20cm_FD_185825 | JGI IMG/M metagenome (GOLD analysis project Ga0209438, IMG submission 185825) | Grasslands soil microbial communities from the Angelo Coastal Reserve, California, USA - Sample 9_17_2013_20cm (SPAdes) (version 2) | ecosystem: Environmental > Terrestrial > Soil >...
CACTTCCGCCCCACCGACCCGCACGGTGCCGCGCGTCGGCTTGTCGAGACCGGCGATGAGATTGAGCAGCGTCGACTTGCCCGACCCCGACGGTCCCATCAGCGCGGTGAAACTTCCCGCGTCGATATCGAGCGTCAGGCCCGTGAAGACATCGATCTTTTGCGTGTCGCGCTGAAATGATTTGTAGACGTCGCGAATCTCGACTAATGCCATGGGCGAATGTCCAATGAAGAATGTTCAGTGATCAATGATCATTGAACATTGATCATTGATTATTCGGTTTTACGCGCTGGCCCTCTTTGGGAGTTTCAATCCCACCCACGAGCAACTGCTCGCCGCCCGAAAGTCCGGAACGAATCTCGCGGAAGTTACCACTGACCGGACCAGCGTCAACGTCACGCTTCTGTAACCGTCCGTCGCGGACGATCCACACGACGTCGTGGCCGTTGGCGTTGCGCACGGCCTCGGCGGGGACGACGATGCGCGGGCGCTCGACCGGCGCGACCGACCGTGGGGCTTCGAGAAACTCGACTTTCGCGCCCATCTCGGTGAGAATGCGCGGGTCGCGATCGAGGATGGACACCTTCACCTGCACGGTGGCGCGCTGGCGGTCCGCCGTCGGGATGATCTGCCGGACCGCCCCGCGAAAGGCCGTGTCCGGATACGCATCGAGCGTGATGCGCGCCTGCTGATCGCTGTGAATGCGCGCGATGTAGGCCTCGTTGACGTCCACTTCCACCTCGAGCGTCGCGAGGTCGGCCATCGTCACCACCGCGCCGCGCGTCAACCCACCGCCGACCGACGGCGCGACGACTTCACCGACCTCCGCTTCCTTGCGCAGCACGGTGCCGCTGAACGGCGCGCGGACGTATGTGTTCTCGAGGTTGGCCTGGGCGACGCGGAGCGCCGCCGCGGCCGCATCCACGCGCGCGGACTGCGCGCCGAAGCGCGCCTCGGCCTGACGAGCGCGGCTGTCCGCGTTCTCGACATCCTGCGGTGAGACGAGATTGGGATTCTGCGCGTGGATGTCCCGCACACGCACGTAATCGCGCTGCATCTGGTCGCGGTCCGACTGGGCCTCGATCAACGTGGCTTTCGCGCTGGCGAGACCGGCCTCCGCCTGGCCCACGGCCGCGGCGTAGTCGGCGTTGTCGAGCCGCGCGATGACGTCGCCCTTCTTGACGGTGGAGCCTTCACTGACGTTGAGCATGGCGAGCCGGCCGGGAATCTTCGCAGAAACAGCGGCTTTCGTCCGGGCGACGACATATCCGTTCGCCACCACCGCCACGGACCCGCTCGCGCCCCCTCCTGCCCCTGTACCGCCGGTCGTCGTCGAGACGGTCACGACCTGGACGGGGACCGTGCCCCCGCGGCGCCCGATAACCACGACGACCGCGATGATCAGCGCGGCGGCGGCGGTCAGCCACAGCGCGCGACCCAGCGCCCGCTTGACCGCGGGCGGTGGGTCGTCGCGATTGATCCGAAGTTTGGAGAGGTCTGCCGCTTGCGGAGCGGTCACGCCCCGGCAGGCTCAGGCGGTGGATTCCGGAGAATCCCGCCGGACGTCCGCTGCGGCGTCTTCTCCTTCTCCTGCTCACTCTCGGCGCGCGGCAGCGGAGCCGGGGGCACATACGGCGGCAACGGCTGGCCGGCGATCACCATCTCGACCTGTTCGCGATCCAGCGTCTCGCGCTCCAGCAGCGCCGCGGCCAGGCGATCGAGCGCAGCACGCCGCTCGAGCACGATACGCGCCGCCTCGGCGTAGGCGCGCGTGAGGATGTTCTTCACTTCTTCGTCCACGATCTGGGCGGTGCGATCGGAAATCTCCCGACGCTGGACGACTTCGCGGCCGAGGAAGATCTCCTGCTCGCGGTCGCCCACGGCAATCGGACCGATCACCGCGCTCATCCCGAACTGCGTCACCATGCGGCGCGCGATGTTGGTCGCCTGCTGGATATCCTGCGCGGCGCCCGTCGTCACCTTCTCCGGCCCGAACACCAGCTCCTCGGCGACGCGGCCGCCGTACGCCATCGCGAGCCGCGATTCGATCGAGCGCTTGGTGTACTTGTGCAGCTCTTCCTCCGGCAGATAGGCCGTGAGGCCGAGTGCGCGGCCGCGTGGAATGATCGTCACCTTGTGCAGTGGATCGGCGTCTGGCACGGTGAGCCCGACGAGGGCGTGGCCGGCTTCATGATACGCGACGAGACGCCGCTCCTCGTCCGAGAGCACGCGACTCTTGCGCTCGAGGCCCAGCATCACTTTGTCCTTCGCGTCCTCGAAGTCCTGGCCGTCCACCTGCGCCTTGTTGCGGCGCGCGGCGAGCAGCGCGGCTTCGTTGACGATGTTCGCGAGCTCGGCGCCGGCGAGACCCGGCGTGCCGCGCGCAATTCGCTCGAGGTTCACCCCGGGCGCCATCGGGATCTTGCGCACGTGCACGCGCAGGATCTGCTCGCGGCCTTTCAGATCGGGCATGTCGACCACGATCTGCCGGTCGAAGCGGCCTGGCCGCAGCAGCGCGGGATCGAGGATGTCCGGCCGGTTGGTCGCTGCCAGCAGGATCACGCCTTCATTCGATTCGAACCCGTCCATCTCGACGAGCAGCTGATTGAGCGTCTGCTCGCGCTCGTCGTGCCCGCCGCCCAGTCCGGCGCCGCGATGGCGCCCGACGGCATCGATTTCGTCGATGAAGATGATACAGGGCGCGTGCGCCTTGCCCTGCTCGAACAGGTCACGCACGCGCGAGGCGCCGACGCCGACGAACATCTCGACGAAATCGGAGCCCGACATCGAGAAGAACGGCCGGCCCGCTTCGCCCGCGACGGCTTTGGCGAGCAGCGTCTTGCCGGTCCCCGGAGGCCCCACGAGCAGGGCGCCCTTGGGCAGCCGGCCGCCGAGCCGCTGGAATTTCTGCGGATCCTTCAGGAAGTCGATGATCTCCTCGAGCTCCTGTTTGGCTTCGTCGCAGCCCGCGACGTCGGCGAACGTGACTTTGGGGGTGTCACCCGCAAGCAGCTTCGCCTTGGACTTCCCGAACGCGAAGGCGCGGTTCCCTCCCTGCTGCATCTGCCGCAGCATGAAGATCACGAGGCCAAAGATCAGCAGGTACGGCAGAAACTGCAGCAACACGATGCCGAACGATTGGCCCGGCTCGCGGGCGCGCACTTCCACGCCCTTGGTGGACAGATTGGCGACGAACTTGTCGTCCGCCTCGTACGGCAGCAGGACGTTGAAGCGCTCCACCGTCTGGCGCTTCACCACCACCGGATGTTGGAACGCGCCGCGCACTTTCAGGCGCTCGGCGATCTCCACCGAGGCGATGTTGCCGGCGTTCAGTTCTTCGTTGAACTGGGTGTAGCTGATTTCCGCTTCTTCACGCCGGCGGCTCGAAGCGAGCTGCACCAGCGCGATCGTCCCGACGATGAGGAGCGCCCAGAACGAGAGCGTCCGCAGCATCCGGGCCCAATTGAATTCCCGCGGTGGCGGGGGGATACGATTAGCCATCTATGTCAGACTCGCTATATAGGGAAGGTGCCGGAAGTTTTCCGCGTGATCGAGGCCATAGCCGACCAGGAACAGCGTCGGGGCGTCGAATCCCAGGAATTTGGCCTCCAGCTCCAAATGTTCAGCGACATGTTTGTGCAACAGTGCACAGATCTCCAGACTGCGCGGCCGCCGCTGCCGGAGCAGCGCGACCAGCTTGTTCAACGTCTTGCCGGTATCGATGATGTCCTCGACGAGCAGGATGTGCTTCCCGGCTAATTCCGTTTCAGGGTCATACACCAGCCGGACGTTCCCACTCGACACCGTGCCTTCGCCGTAGCTCGATGCGACGATAAAATCGACCTGGAGCGGCCGGTCGATGCGCCGCACGAGATCGCTCAAGAAGATGAAGCTGCCCTTGAGGAGACCCAGCACGAGCAGATCGCCGTCGGGGTAGGCCGCCGTGATTTCACGGCCCAGGCTCTCGACTCGCTCGGCGATCGTCTCCTCTTCGAAGACGATGCGCTTGAGCTCACGCCCCCCCGTCTGCCTCAGCTGAGCCGTGCTCGGTAACATCCAACCTCACCGCTCGAGTTCCAGGCGCCGGCACGCCTTCCGCACTGCGACAGATGCCCGGCACCCAGAGAATGGTCGCCCCTCTACTGACTACGGGATAGCGCGGCCGCGCACTGCGCGGCACTCGCGCTTCCATTAGTAACCGCCTCAGCGGCCGGTGTCCGACGCCGCCCAGCGGCACCAGCGAATCGCCGCGCGCGGGCCGCCGCACTTCCCACGCGGCGCTGTCCAGCCAGGTCGTCCACGTCGCGCGCTCGATCTGCGTGGGCGCCGCCGCGGGCGACCACTGAATCTCGAACCCGCCAAACCGTGCCGAGCCCCGCTCGCCGCTCGGCCAGACCCGGTCGAGCGCGCAATCGACCGCGTGGCCTGCGTCGCGGCCGATCCGCAACTGATCGAACGCCACTTCGGCTGACCATCCATCGCCCAAGGGCAGACGACGACCGGAGGGGCGTTGCGCCAATGCGACAAGCTGCCGGGCTCGCGTGGGCCCCAGGACCAGTCCTACTCTGCGCGCCGCGGCGCGCAAAAGCGCGACAGACAATGCGTTATCATAGCCGGACACACTCGCGCGGGCAACGGTAACGGTCGTCCCCTGCACGGTGAGCGCTAACTCCGGCACGATATCCAACATATGATCCCAGGCACGACGATCGCTGGCCGCATGACGACCCTGCTCTAACAAATCGCGCCGCAGCCGTGAACCGAGGCGCTCGTTCAGTAACGGCAGGAGCGTCGTGCGGACCCAGGAGCGGAGGTGCCGAGGATCGCGATTCGCAGGATCCTCGTAGACGTGCAGGCCGCGCTCCGCGACGTGGGCCAGCAGCTCGCTGCGCGTGAACGGCAACAGCGGCCGCACGAGCCCACCACGACCGCGCGGGGAAATTCCTGCGAGACCGGCGGGCGCACTCCCGCGCAATCCGCGCAGCAGGATGGTCTCGACCTGATCGTCTTCGTGATGCGCCGTCACGATGTATTTCGCGCCGCGGCGTTTTTGCACTTCACGAAGGCAGGCATACCGCGCGCGCCGTGCTTCAGTCTCAGTCGTGTCGGGACCGAGGTGGAGCTCGGCGGACTCGAATGGCAGTCCGTACTTCTCCGCGAGTGTTTTGACCGACTGTCCAACCGTCCGACTGTCCGACGAAATTCCGTGGTCCACGTGGGCAACGACGAGAGTGAGTCCGAGCTCGGTGGCCATCTGGTGCAGCAGATCAAGCAGCGCGACTGAATCCGCACCGCCGGAAACGGCGACGAACGCCTCCCCCGGCTCCCGAAAGAGCCGATTCTCGCGAATGTGCGCCAGCACGCGTGCCGGCAGCGAGGCACCAGTGGTCATGTATCTTGAAGTATGCCTGAGCCCGACCTCACATACCAACTCCTCCGCAATCTCACCTCACCCGTCGTCGCGATCACGGCCGAGCGCAACGGGAAAGAGAACGGGATGATCTCCGATGCCGCGGTGCGGGCGTCGATCGTGCCCACGGTGCCGCGGCTGTCGGTGTACGTCCACAAATTCAACTACAGCCACGACATGATCTTCGAGACGGGCCGTTTCGCGATCCATCTGCTCCACACCAAGCAATTGGACGTCGTGCGGCAGCTCGGCTTCGTCAGCGGACGAGATCGCGACAAGCTCGCGGGGTTGCCGCATCACCGCGGCGAGCTCGGCGTCCCGGTGCTCGATGAATGTTTCGCGTCCTTCGAGTGCGAAGTCGCCAATGTCATGGACACCGGCAGCTCCACACTCTTCCTCGGCGACGTGGTGGCGGTCGGGAGCGTCGAGCCCCGCGGCGAGCTGCTGACGGCGAGTTACTTCCGCACGAACATGCCCGCGGAGTGGCGCACGGAGTACGAAGCAAAGCTCAAGGAGGCGCAAGGATTCGCGGAAGCGCGGTCTCGGGATATCAAACCCGTTGTTTGGAAACGGAGGTAGCCATGCGCGCGATGCTCGGAGGTTTCCTGGGAGTCGTCGCACTCGCCTGCAATGCGAGCCCGGTTTCGCAGACCCTGATGGACAGCGAACGGACCCTGATGCGAGCCGCGACCGATAGTTTCACCGCCTACGTGGTCATGCACCGCGACTCGCTCGCCGCGGGACTGTATGCCGAGAATGCGACGTTGATGCCGCCCAACCACGCGCCCGTAAAGGGCCGCGCCGCCATTCGCACGTTCATCAAGGAGTTTCCACGGCTCCAGCGTTTCACGGCGTCACCCATCGAGATCGAGGGGCGTGGGGACCTGGCGTACGTGCGCGGTTCGTACCAGATGACGTTCGAAACGGGAGCAACCGACTTTGGAAAGTTCCTCGAGATCCGGCGCTATCAGGCGGACGGGCGCTGGCTCGTGACGCTGGACATGTTCAACTCGGATTTGCCGGCGCCCCTCCCGGCACCGGGGGCGGGGCGGCGATAAACTGGCCGGAAAACGGTAGGGGCGCAGCGTGCTGCGCCCCTACATGTCGCGATTGCTTCCGCGGGCTACCGATTCAACAACGCACTGACGCCGAGCGCGATACCCCAGTTTCCGTTGTAACTGACCAGGTAGGACTTGTTGGCCGAGCTCGGCATGAAATCCGCATGGCCGTCGAGCCGGACGGCGAGCATCTTGCCGAACCGCTGCCGCACACCAACCTGCCCCCCGATGCCGCTGTCGTTCGCTTTGTAGCTGCCGGTGTAGGAATTCTTCACGTATCCGACCGCCGCGGAGAGCTCGGCGCGGCTTGTGGGCGGCACGTTGTAGACGAGCCACACGTGCAGCGGGCGGTATTTCGCGCCGTTCTTCGAGGCGCTGGCGATGTCCACCTCGACGGAGAGGTAGCGGAGCGCATTCACGCCCACGCGCCCACCGAATCCGAGCGCGTTGCCGACGGGGAGAGAGTTGTCGGCGTTGAGATACGCAGCGAACGCGCCGATTTCGAACGAGCCTGGCTTTTGGGCTCGCGCGGGCACTGCGGCGGTACACGCTGCTCCGACAGCGACCACTAGGACGCGGAACGTCATGACGGCCCCCTTTTGGGGTTGATGGCAGGGTCAGAATCTGATGCGCGAAACGGCAGGGCGGTAGAGTCGACGGCGGTCAAGAAACAAATGCGGCGGTCGGAGTGGATCGACCGCCGCGGTTGCGTTTGACCGCCTTGACCGCCGCCGTTGCCTTTCAATAGCAGGGGTGGGATTCGAACCCACGACCCCGGCATTATGAGTGCCGTGCTCTCACCAGGCTGAGCTACCCTGCCGTGACTCTGCGCTAGTTGACGCCAACCCTTGCCTGTACCGAGGCAATCAACTTGGCAGAATCGTAGCCGACGCCGTCCTTAAATACAATCGTGGGGCTGCGGATCACCGCGGGATCGGCCGTCAGGTCGCCGTGGAGCACGACGAGGTCGGCGAGCTTCCCGGGCTCGACCGTCCCCAGACTCTGCGCGACGCCGAGAATCTTCGCGCCGTTCGCGGTCATGATCTGGATCGCCTGCGCCGGCGTGAACCCGGCTTCGATCAACAGCTCGTAGTTCCGCTGATCACCGAAGCCCGCCAACGCGCCGCCGATCCCCGTCGGGTCGACGCCCGCCGCCATCAGGCCGCCCGCGGCGACGAATGAGCGCTCGAACGCCATCGCGTTCTTGAACGCCGGCAGCGATACCCACCCGCTGGCGCTCGAGTCGATCTGCTGGCGCATCTTCAGGTAGCTGTCGCGCACCTCCGGATCCATCGCCTGCAGCACGCGCTCGTCCTTGGTCGGACGATTGGCGACGAACGGCTCGTAGACGGCGAGAGTCGATGTCATCGACACGTGGTGCTGGACCAGCGACTGAATCGTCGCCTGCCCGGCATTGCCCTTCGGATCCGACGCGCTGATCTGCGTCATCAGGTTGACAGGACACACGTCGGCCTGTTTTCCGGACGTGAAATCGGACGCGGTCAGCATGCCGTGCTCGAGATTGTCGATACCGAGCGCGACCGCCTCCTGGAAGCTCACCGAACAGAGATGGCCGGTCACTTTGATGCCGCGGCGATGCGCTTCTTGAATCGCGGCGCCGAGCTCGGCGCGGCGGATGTCGGTGTACGCCTTGATCCAGGTCGCGCCCTCGGCCGCCCAATAGGCGACGAAGCGGCGCGCGGCTTCGGGAGAATTCAGGATCGCCATCGCGCCGCCGCCGTGCTCGCCCGTGATGTATGGCGCGGTGAGATGGATGCGCGGGCCCGGCGCGAGGCCATGGTCGATCGCGTCCTTGAGGTTGATCTCGGCGTACGGCGCGCGACTCCCCGTGGTGCGAATGGTCGTGACGCCCGAGCCGAGATACAGACGCGGTCCCGTGTAGCCCATCTGCACCGCCCGGCCGCCTGCCGCGGTATAGAACAGGTGATCGTGCATCCCGATGATGCCGGGGATGACGGTCGACCCGTTCATATCCATGACGCGCGCACCGGCCGGGATCTGCACCGACGCCGCGGGACCCACCGACGCGATGCGGCCGGCGCGAATCACGATCGTCTGATCGGTCTTGGGCGCAGCGCCCGTTCCATCGACGAGCAGCACGTGCGTCAGGGCGACGAGTGACGTGTCGACGGTGATGTACTCGCGCACCCCCGCGGCGAAGCTGTCAGGACGCTGCGTTATGAGGGCTAGCAATAAGGGGATCGTGTGCACAGGCGCCTCGCTAATCGACGGTGAAGTGCATCATCATCCCGGCCGAGAGATGCTCGGCGATATGACAGTGGAGCATCCATTCGCCCGGGTTCCGAGTATCGAGCAGAATATCCACCACCGCGCCGGCGGGCACCAGCACGGTGTCTTTCCATGCCAGGTCGTCGTTGGGCACGCCGTTCACGGCGAGCACGAGGAAACGCTGGCCGTGCAGATGAATCGGATGTTGCATACCGTGGAACGCGCGGCGCTCGTTGACTAGACGAATCTTCGCGGGCTCGCCGCGATGAAACTGCCAGGCGATGTCCATGTTCTCATGGCCCGTCGCCGGATCCTTCAACACCCAGCGCACCTGCTGCCCGGTCGACGCCCAGTTCATCATCGGCATCGTCCCGCCCCATTCGACCGGCGCAAAATAGATCGAGTCGAGCTGCATCAAACGTTCAGTGATGTACGGCAGGCCCTCCGTGCGCAGCGTCAGGACCAGCGTCTGATCGGGTGGACGATTCAGGTATGAAGAGGCCGCGGCGAAGGGCGGCGGAAGGAGGTGAAGGGCGACAAAGGCTTTGCCCAGGTCGCGGCTGACGCGTTGTGGGCTCACCGAGACAATTCCGAGCGTGTCCACCATCGGAAAGAATCGACCGAACAAGTGATCGAGGGCGACAACCTTGTTCAGCAGAGCGGTGCTGCCGGTCTGCTCAAAGCGTACATCGACGACATAGCGCTCGGCTGGTGCGATCACCACACTCTCGACCCAAGCCTCGCGCTCGAATGGGCCGGCATCCGCGGCGACGAGCTTCATGCGCGCGCCGGGAAACGAGAGATTGAGCGTGCGTGTGTTCGAGACGTTGGTGAGATAGAAGCGTACCACCTCACCGCGACGCACCGACAGCCGGTAGCTCGGCTCACCGTTTACCAACACCACGTTTCCAAACCGCCCCATCAGCGCGTGGGTCGGTGATTCCAGCCCAAACGGAATGAGGCCTCCATCGCCGATCAGAAGATCCTGCACCATCAGGATCTCTTCTCGGTTGGCGGGGACCTTCGCGCCAGGCTCCCGCACGAGAATGTTGCCGTACAGGCCGAGCGCCTGCTGGACGTCTTCGCGAATGTGCGGATGGTACCAGAAAATCCCCGCATCCGGGAATTTGAGTTTGTATGTGAATTCGTCGGTCACCCCATCCACTCCATCAAACGCGTTCTCCAACCGGATGCCGTGCCAATGAATGCTCGTCGAGTCCGCCAAGTGATTCTTGAAGCGCACCATGATCTCGGTTCCACGCCCGACTTCGATCAGTGGTCCCGGATACTGCCCGTTGTAGGAGTACATCGTGAAGGTCTGTCCGTTGATCGTGCGACGGACGAGCTCGGCATCGAGATCGATCATCTCGCCGTCCTTCGCACGGATCACCTCGTGCGACTCTGCGTTGGGGAGCGGCTCATCCGCGGCGGGAAGAAATGGCGTCACCGCAGGTCGGAGTGCCATCTCCGACGGCAG
>Ga0209438_1000765_pt1 | contig 10189 bp, 7 predicted proteins | sample GraSoi_2013_20cm_FD_185825 | JGI IMG/M metagenome (GOLD analysis project Ga0209438, IMG submission 185825) | Grasslands soil microbial communities from the Angelo Coastal Reserve, California, USA - Sample 9_17_2013_20cm (SPAdes) (version 2) | ecosystem: Environmental > Terrestrial > Soil >...
GACTCGGAGAGCCAGGCCTTTCTCGACAGCCTCGTGGACAGCCTGCCCCTGGCCCGCGCGCTCGTGCTCGTGAGCTACCGGCCCGAGTACCAGCACGGGTGGGCGCGCAAGAGCTACTACACCCAGTTCCGGATCGATCCGCTCCCGCCCCAGAGCTCGGAGGAGCTGCTGCGCGCGCTCATGGGCGACGACCCCGGGCTCGGTCCGCTCAAGGCGCTCCTGATCGAGCGGACCGAGGGCAACCCGTTCTTCATCGAGGAGAGCGTCCGCACGCTGGCCGAGACCAAGGTGCTCGCGGGGACGCCGGGGCACTACCGCGTGACCCGCGAGGTGCAGAAGGTCCAGATGCCGGCCACCGTGCAGGCGGTGCTCGCCGCGCGCATCGACCGCCTGCCCATCGAGGGCAAGCGCCTGCTGCAGGCCGCCGCGGTCATCGGCAAAGACGTGTCGATGGCCCTGCTGCAAGAGATCGCCGATCTCTCCGAGGAGACGGTGCGCCGCAACCTGACCCTGCTCCAGTCCGGGGAGTTCCTGTACGAGATCAGCCTGTTCCCGACCGTGGAGTACACCTTCCGCCACGCGTTGACCCACGAGGTGGCCTACTCGAGCCTGCTGCAGGATCGCCGGCGCACCCTGCACGGCCGGGTGGTGCACGCGATCGAGCAGCTCTACGCGGACCGGCTGCCCGAGCACTTCGAGCGGCTCGCCCACCACGCGGTCCGCGGCGAGGTGTGGACCAAGGCGGTCGCCTATCTCCGCCAGGCCGGGACCAAGGCGGCGGCGCGCTCCGCCAATCGCGAGGCGGTCATCTTCTTCGAGCAGGCGCTGGCCGCGCTCGGGCGGCTGCCCGAGGGCCGGCCCGCCACCGAGCAGGCGATCGACCTGCGCCTCGACCTGCGCTCGCCGCTGCTCCAGCTCGGCCAGCTCGAGCGAGTGCTGACGCTGTCGCAGGAAGCGGAGGCGATGGCCGAGAAGCTCGGCGACGAGCAGCGGCTGGCGCGCGTGTACACCTACCTGATCAACTATCACTACCTGAAGGGTGAGCCGGACCTGGCCATCGAGTACGGCGAGCGTTGCCTGCGCATCGGCGACGCGGCCGGCGACCCGGGGCTGCAGGCGCTGGCCCGCAGCTACCTGGGCTATAGCTGTCACGCGCAGGGTCTCTACCGGCGCGCGCACTCGACCCTGCGCGAGAACGTGGAGGCCCTCGAGCTGGTGCAGGGTGAGACCCCGGGCGGGCAGGCCGGCGTCTCCTACGTCACCTCGAGCGGCTGGCTCGCGTTCACCCTCGCGGAGATCGGCGAGTTCGACGCGGCCGCGCTCTCGCTCGACAAGGCGCAGCGCGCGGGGGAGGCGAGCGGCCACGCGTATACCCAGACCATCGCGCGCACCATGGCCGGGCTGGCCTGGCTCCGCCGCGGCCAGCTCGAGCGCGCGCTGCCCGCGCTGCAGCGGAGCCTCGACGCGTGCCGCGAGAAGAGCCTCGACGTGTGGCGGCCGATTCCCTCGTCGCTGCTGGGCCTCACCCTGGTGCTGCTCGGCCGGCGCGAGGAAGGGATGCGGCTGCTCGAGGACGGGGTGTCGCTGACCGAAGAGCTGGGGGTGCGCGCCTACCTCGCGCTCTGGACCACGAACCTGGGCGAGGGCCTGGCCGCGGCCGGCCAGCTCGAGCGCGCCCAGAGCGTGGCCCAGCGCGCGCTCGACCTGGCGCTGCGGCACAAGGAGCGCGGCCACCAGGCCGGCGCGCTGCGCCTGATGGGCGAGCTGGCCTCGCTGAGCGAGCCGCCCCAGGTGGGGGAAGCGGAAGGGTACTACGGCCAGGCGCTGACCCTGGCCCAGGAGCTCGAGATGCGCCCGCTGCAGGCGCGCACCCACCTGGGACTGGGCCGGCTCCTGCGCCTCTCGGGCGACCGCGAGCGCGCGGAGGATCACCTGGCCACCGCGCTCGGCCTCCTGCGCGAGATGGACATGCGCTTCTGGCTCTCGCGGGCCGCCGAGGAGCTCCTCCATCTCGGGCACCTGTTCGTGGTGGCGCGCCACAATATCCAGCTGTACGACTACCTCAAGCGCGAGTACGCGGGGGAGCCGGTCACCGTGATCCTCGACCGGCGTCATGGCGAGCGGCGCGAGCGCGCCGAGGCCGCCGCGAGTGAGCGGCGCGCGGCCGACCGGCGGCGCCAGCTCCGCGTGGACGAATCCATCCGCACGCGCGGCTTCGCGGTCGTCCCCGAGATCATCGGAGGGGCCTGACCCCGCTCGCGGCCGCCTCCCGCCCGAACGACGAGAGGCCCCGGCTCACCAGCCGCACTTCGGTCGCGCGCTTGCCGTCGGTGCCCGGTTGCGGCTCGAACGAGACGCGCTCGCCGACCCGGGGTGTCATCCCGCGCCCGTCCCGTCCCCGGATCACGTAGAGGTCCTGATCGTCCCCGACGATCAGGCCCCACGCGGTGGGCCGATCGTAGAACTCGACGCGCCCGGTCTTGATCATGGACGGATCCTAGGGCGCGGCGCGCGGCCGGCACAATGTCCAGAATGTCGGACACGGGTGCACTAGAATATCGGCGGTCCAAGGAGGCCCATCATGACCGTCAGCCAGAGCGAGAAGGCCGCCCGCTTCCGTGCCCTCCACGAGGCGCCGGGGGCATTCGTGATTCCGAACCCGTGGGACGCCGGCTCGGCGCGCATCCTCGCCGCGCTCGGCTTCCAGGCGCTCGCCACCTCGAGTGGCGCCGAGGCCGGCACGCTCGGCCGCCGTGACGGGAAGGTGACGCGCGAGGAGGCGCTCGCGCATTGCCGCGCGATCGCGGAGGCGACCGATCTGCCGGTGAGCGCGGACCTCGAGAAGTGCTTCGCGGACGCGCCGGCCGCGGCGGCCGAGACCATCCGGCTCGGTGCCTCGGTCGGCCTGGTGGGCGGCTCCATCGAGGACGCCACCGGCAACAAGGACAAGCCGCTCTTCGACATCGGCGTCGCCACCGAGCGGGTGGCCGCGGCGGTGGCGGCCGCGCGCGCGGTGGGGTTCCCGTATCATTTCACCGCGCGCACCGAGAGCTTCCTGCGGGGCAATCCCAACCTGGAGGACGTCATCCGGCGCCTCCAGGCGTTCGAGACGGCGGGCGCGGACGTGCTCATGGCCCCGGGCCTGCCCGACCTGGCCGCGGTGCGCGCGGTGTGCGCGGCGGTGAAGAAGCCGGTCAACTTCATGGTGGGCATCAAGGGCAAGTCGTTCACCGCGGCCGAGCTGACCGCGGCGGGCGTGAAGCGGATCAGCCTCGCGACGTCGCTCTACCGCTCCGCGATGAGCGGCCTGATCGACGCGGCCCGCGAGGTGCAGGCGGGCGGCACCTTCGGCTACGTGGACCGCGGCGTCTCGTCGGCGGAGCTCGCCGGTTTCATGGAGGGCTGAAGGGCGGGGCGCGACCTCAGAAGCGGAGCCGGTTCGAGGCGTCGAGCGCCGCCACCTTGTAGCACTCGGCCAGCGTCGGATAGTTGAACACCGTGCTCAGGAAGTAGTCCAGGCCGCCGCCCAGGCCGAGCACGGCCTGCCCGATGTGCACCAGCTCGGTGGCGCCGGTCCCGATGCAGTGCACCCCGAGGAGCCGGTGGTCCTCGCGGTGGAACAGCATCTTGAACATGCCGGAGTGGTCCCCGAGGATCTGGCCGCGCGCGATCTCACGGTAGCGGGCCACGCCCACCTCGTAGGGGATCTTCTGCCGGGTGAGCTCGTGCTCCGGGGCGCCGACCATGGAGATCTCGGGGATCGAGTAGATGCCGATCGGGAAGTGCGCGCCCATCGGGCCCGCGTCGACGCCGAACGCGGCGCACGCGGCCAGGCGCCCCTGCTCGGACGAGGTCGCGGCCAGGCTGGGGTAGCCGATGACGTCCCCCGCCGCGAAGATGTGGGGCACCGCGGTGCGGAAGCTCGCGTCCACCCGGACCCGCCCGCGGTCGTCGGCGTCCAGGCCCGCCGCGGCCAGGTTGAGGGCTTCGGTGCCCGCGACGCGGCCGGCCGAGAAGAGCACCGAGTCGGTGACGATCCGCTTGCCGGATTCCAGCGTGAGCACCGCCTTCCTCGGCGGGCCCGCGGCGAGGTCGATCGAGTCCACCGCCTCGCCGAGCCGGAGCGTGACGTTCCGGCTGCGCATCTGGTGGAGCAGCTCGTCCACGATCTCGCGGTCGAGGAACTCGAGCGGCCGCTCCCGTCGCTCCACCAGCGTGACCGCCACCCCCATGGCCGCGAGAATCGAGGTGTACTCGATCCCGATGACCCCGGCGCCGACCACACACATCGTGCGCGGGAGCTGCTTCAGACGGACCATGTCGTCGGTGTTGAGGATCACTTCACCGTCGTTCTTGACGCCCGGCGGCGGAGCCGGCTGCGTGCCGACCGCGATCAGGATGTGCTCGGCGGTGACCTGTCGCCGGCTGCTCTCGGTCTCGATGGCGAGCGTGTGCGGATCCACGAACGAGGCGACCCCGGACAGGACGGTCACGTCGTTCCGCCGGAGCTGGTTCTCGACCACCTCGACCTCGCGGGCGATCACGCTGTCGACTCCCGCGAAGAGCTGCGTGCAGGTCGGGCGGCTCTCGACCCGGGCCCAGGGGAGCCGGTCTCCCTTTCCGGCGAGGCCGGAGAACGTCACGACCGCCTCCCGCAGGGTCTTGCTCGGGATGGTGCCGGTGTCGATGCAGGCCCCGCCCACGCAGCGGCGCTTCTCGACGACCGCCGCGCGCCGTCCGAGCTTGGAGGCCTGCACGGCGGCACGCTGGCCGGCCGGGCCGCTCCCGATGCAGATCAGATCGAAGTCGTAGGCCGGGCTCACTCGACCCTCGTCGGGGTGACGCGCCAGATCTCGTCGGCATACTGCCGGATCGTGCGGTCGCTCGAGAACTTGGCCATGTTGGCCACGTTCAGGATGGATTTCGCCGTCCAGGCGGCTTCGTCGCGGTAGGTACGCGCGACCCGCTCCTGGCAGGCCACGTAGGACGCGTAGTCCGCCAGCAGGAGGTAGTGGTCGCCCCCGGACAGCAGCGAGTCGACGATCGGGTGGAAGAGGTCCGGCTCGCCCGGGCTGAACGCACCCGCGCGGATCATGTCCACCGCCATGGCGAGCTCGGGATCCCCGCGGTAGATCGCCCAGGGGTCGTGGTGCGGCCGCCGCGCCGCGACCTCGGCCGCGGTGAGGCCGAAGATGAAGATGTTGTCGTCGCCCACCTCCTGCCGCATCTCGACGTTGGCGCCGTCCAGGGTGCCGATGGTCAGCGCGCCGTTCAGGCCGAACTTCATGTTGCCGGTCCCGGAGGCCTCGGTGCCCGCCGTCGAGATCTGCTCCGACAGGTCCGCGCCCGGGACGATCTGCTCGGCCAGGGAGACCCGGTAGTCGGCCAGGAACGCCACCGCGAGACGGCCGCGGACCGCCGCGTCGGCGTTCACGGTGTCGGCCACCGCGTTGATGAGCCGGATGACGAGCTTGGCCATCGTGTAGCTGGGCGCGGCCTTGCCACCGAAGATGACGGTGCGCGGGACGAGGGGGGCGTCGTGCCCGAGCCGGATGCGGTTATACAGCGTGATCACGTGGAGGACGTTCAGGAGCTGGCGCTTGTACTCGTGGATCCGCTTGACCTGGACGTCGAAGAGCGAGTCGGGATCGACGGTGAGCGCCTGACCGCGCCGCTGGTACTGCTGCCCGATGGTCTGGGCCAGCCGGACCTTGTTTTCGCGCTTGGCCTTCCGCCAGGCAACGCCCAGGCCCGCGTCGGTCGCATGGGGCGCGAGCCCGCGGAGCTCCTCGAGGTCGGTCACCCACCCGGCCCCGATGGTCTCGGCGATCAGCCCCGCCAGCGGGGGGTTGCTCTTGAGGAGCCAGCGCCGCGGGGTGATGCCGTTGGTCTTGTTGTTGAAGCGCTCCGGCCACAGCTCGTGGAAGTCGCGAAAGACCTCGCGCTCGAGGATCTCGGTATGCAGCGCGGCCACCCCGTTCACGCTGTGGCTGCCCACGATGGCGAGCGAGGCCATGCGCACGCGCCGCCCGCCGTCCTCGTCGATGAGCGACATGCGGCGGGCGCGGGCGTCGTCGCGCCCGAAGCGCCGCCCGACCTCGTCAAGCAGGCGCCGGTTGATCTCGTAGATGATCTCGAGATGTCGGGGCAGCATGGCGCCGATCAGGACCGCCGGCCATCGCTCGAGCGCCTCCGGGAGCACGGTGTGGTTCGTGTAGCCGAAGGTTGCCCGGGTGATCTCCCACGCCTCGTCCCAGCCGAGGTGCTCGAGATCGACGAGCACCCGCATCAGCTCCGGCACCGCGAGGGCGGGGTGGGTGTCGTTGAGCTGGATGGCGACCTTGTCCGCGAAGCGGCCGAGGCCGTCGACCCCGCCCGGCTCGGCCAGGAGGCCGTCGCGCTTCTTGTAGCGCCGGAGGATGTCCTGGAGCGTGGCCGACACGAAGAAGTACTCCTGGGCGAGCCGGAGCTCCTGACCCGCGACCACGTTGTCGCTCGGGTACAGCACCCGGCAGATGTTCTCCGAGCGGGCGCGCGACTCGATGGCCCCGATGTAGTCGCCCGCGTTGAACTCGTGGAGATCGAACTCCTCGACGGCCCGCGCGGCCCAGAGCCGGAGCGTATTGACGGTCTGCGTGCCATAGCCGGGCACCGGCGTATCGTAGGGCGTCGCGAGCACGTCGCGGGTGTCCACCCACTCCTTGACGAGACGGCCCTGGGCGTCGACCGAGGACCGGACCCGGCCGAAGAACTGGACCCGGAACCGGTCACTCGGACGCGGGATCTCCCACGGGTTGCCGTAGCGCAGCCAGCCATCGGGCACCTCGACCTGCGCCCCGTTGACGATGCGCTGATGGAAGATGCCGTAGTCGTAGCGGAGGCCGTACCCGTAAGACGCGTAGCCGAGCGTGGCCAGCGAGTCGAGAAAGCACGCGGCCAGCCGGCCGAGCCCGCCGTTGCCGAGGCCGGCGTCCCACTCGGCCTCGCGCACGTCCTCGAGCCGATAGCCCAGCTCGTGCAGGGCGGTGGCGCACTCGTCCAGGAGGCCCATGTTGATGAGGCTGTTCCCGAGCGTGCGTCCCATCAGGTACTCGAGCGAGAGGTAGTACACCCGCTTCGCGTCACGGCGATAGTAGGTGTCCTGCGTGCGGACCCAGCGCTCGACCATCCGATCGCGCACGGCCAGCGCGAGCGCGACGTACGGCTCCCACGCGGTGTCCACGTGCTGCGGCAGCTCCGCGAGCGTGTACTCCAGATGCGTGAGGATGCCCCGCTTGAGGGATTCCGCGTCCATGCCGAGGCTGCCGTACGGCAGGCGCTGGAGTGGCGCCGCGGGGGCTGTCCGGGGGGGGCGATCGTTCCTGAGCGTCATGTATGCGCTGACGATCCCTCGTCGCCGCCCCGCGAAAAGACGACAAGGCAGGCGGCCCGTGGTGGACCGACTGCCCCGTGTCTGTGGATCTCGGAGATTTTGGTGGAGCTGAGGGGGCTCGAACCCCTGACCCCAAGACTGCCAGCCTTGTGCTCTCCCAACTGAGCTACAGCCCCACCGCGTCGACCAGCTTACTGAGCGAGCGTTCTTTTGTCAAGATTGGCGAATACTTGCGACTGCTTCAGCCGCCGGCGGCCTGGCGTGCAGCATTCAGGGCCTCGTCGTAGTTCGGCTCCGTCGTGATCTCCTTCACGTATTCCGCGTGCTTGACCTTGCCGTCCTTGCCTACCACGAAGACCGCCCGTGCGGTGAGGCCGGCGAGCGGACCTTCCTTCACGAGGACGCCGTAGTTCTGCGCGAACGACCGCTCGCGGAAGTCGGACAGGGTCTTCACCGCGGTGACCCCGGCCGCGCCACACCAGCGCTTCTGGGCGAAGGGCAGGTCCATGCTCACCGTCCACACTTCCACGTTGGCGCCGAGCTTGCCTGCCTCCACGTTGAACCGGCGCGTCTCGGTGTCGCAGACCGGCGTATCGAGCGAGGGCACCGCGCTGAGCACGATCACCTTGCCCTTGGCCTGGCTCAGCTTGACCGGCTGCAGCCCGTTGTCCACCGCGGTGAAGTCGGGGGCGTCGCCGCCCGCCTTGATCTCAGGACCGCCCAGCGTGATCGGATTGCCCTTGAACATCACGGCGCCTGCTCTATCGGCCATTGGGGCCTCCATTGAATGGGGATGCGGTTCACCACGGATTCCGGCAGCGCCCCACAGTATACAAGGGAGGGTTGTCGTATCATAGGCGCGCGCCGAAGTGGCGGAACTGGCAGACGCGCACGACTCAAAATCGTGTACCCGTAAGGGTGTGTGGGTTCAACTCCCACCTTCGGCACCAACCCCGTTCCTCGAGGTGAGCGGCCATGACCACCGCGACGCGCAGCGCGCTGCACACCCCGCTCTGCGATCTGCTCGGCATCCGCTACCCGATCTGCCAGGCCGGCATGGCCTTTGTGGCCCGCGCGCAGCTCGCGGCCTCGGTCTCCGCGGCCGGCGGGCTCGGAGTCATCGCGGCCGCGCACGGCACTCCGGCCGATCTGCGGGAGGAGATCCACCGCGTCCGCGAGCTCACCGACAAGCCCTTCGGGGTGGACATCCTCTTCGCGAGCGTGCGCACCGGCGGGGAGGAGACCGAGCGCTTCACCGACGCGGTGAAGGGGTGGATCGACGTGACGCTGGAGGAGCGTGTGCCGGTGCTGGTCGCGGGCCTGGGCAACCCGGGGCCGGTGACCGCGGAGGCGCATCGGCTGGGCATCACCGTGATGGCCCTCTGCGGCAACGTGAAGCAGGCGCGCGATCACGCGGCCAACGAGGTGGACGTGATCATCGCGCAGGGCCACGAGGGCGGTGGCCACACCGGACGGGTGGGCGGCGTGGTGCTCACGCCCGCGGTGGTGGACGCGGTGGCGCCGCGCCTGGTGGTCGGGGCGGGCGGCCTCGCCGACGGGCGCGGGCTGGTGGCCGCGCTGGCGCTGGGCGCGGCGGGAGTCTGGATGGGCACGCGCTTCATCGCCACGCGGGAGGCGTTCGGGCACGACAACTACAAGCGCAAGATCGCGGCCATCGACGAGGAAGGGACCGTCGTCACTCGCGCGGTGTCGGGCAAGCCCAACCGCCAGATCCGGAACGCCTTCACCCGCGAATGGGAGAGTCGCCAGGCCGAGATCCAGCCCTTCCCGGTGCAGTACGAGCGGGTCGGCAAGCCGGCGGCGATCCGCGCGCGCGAGGAGGGCGATGTCGAGAACGGCAGCGCGGCGGCCGGCCAGTCGGCCGGGCTCGTCCACGACGTGCGCCCGGTGGCCGACGTGATCGCGGCGATCGTGGACGAGGCGGAGGCGATCCTGCATCGGCTCGGCGCCCGCGCGTGATCCGACCGCTCGAGGGGCGGGTGGCCGTCGTCACCGGCGGCTCGCGCGGGATCGGTCGGGGCATCGCGCTCCGGCTCGCGCGCGACGGCGCTCACTGCGCCATAACCTACCGTAGGGACGCCCCCTCCGCGGTTCGCGTGGTCGCGGAGCTCGAGGCGCATGGGGTGCGCGCGGTCGCGGAGCAGCTCGAGCTGGCGGAGCCGGAGCAGGTCGCGCCGGTCTTCGAGCGGATCGGGGCCGCGCTCGGCCGCGTGGACGTGCTGGTGGCGAACGCGGCGGCCACCGCGTTCCGCCCGGTGCTGGAGCAGAAGGCGCACAATGTCCGGCGCACCTTCGCGGTCTCGGTCGACGCCTTCGTGGCGATGACCCAGGCCGCGGTGCCGCTCATGAAGGGACGGCCCGGCCGGATCGTGCTGATCTCGGGGATCGACAGCTTCCAGGCCATGGCCGGCCACAGCGTGCTGGGCGCGGCCAAGGCAGCCGCGGAGAGTCTTGTGCGCGGGCTCGCGCTCGAGCTCGGTCCTCTCGGCGTCACCGTGAACGCGGTGACGCCCGGCTTCGTCAGGACCGACTCGTCCACCTACTACGTCACCGAAGGCCTCGGCCTCGACTACGAGCGGGCGACCGCGCGCCTCCTCGCGGCCACGCCGGTGCGCCGGCACGGAACGCCCGAGGACGTGGCGGGCCTCGTCGCCTACCTGGTGTCGGACGCCGCGTCGTTCCTCACCGGCCAGTGCATCGTGATCGACGGTGGGCTGACCATCACCTCGCCGCTCAGTCGCATGGAGGACGGGGCCTGATCGTGTAGACTGGCTGCCATGCCCTCGTCATGGTTCG
>Ga0209438_1000767_pt1 | contig 10179 bp, 16 predicted proteins | sample GraSoi_2013_20cm_FD_185825 | JGI IMG/M metagenome (GOLD analysis project Ga0209438, IMG submission 185825) | Grasslands soil microbial communities from the Angelo Coastal Reserve, California, USA - Sample 9_17_2013_20cm (SPAdes) (version 2) | ecosystem: Environmental > Terrestrial > Soil >...
GAGTCGCGCTGGCGTGGCTGATCGGACGCGCGATCTCCAGGCCGGTAGTTGGCCTCTGCGCCGGCATGCGCGAACTGGCCGAAGGCAATTTCCAGGTCATCCTGCCGGGTCTTGGCCGGGGCGATGAAGTCGGAGATATGGCGCAGGCGGTCGAAACCTTCAAGGTCAAGGCCGAGCAGAAGGCCCGCGAGGAAGCGGAAGCCAAGATCAAGCAGGATCAGGTCGCTGCCCAGCAGCGCAAGGCGGACATGATCAAGCTCGCCGACAACTTCGAATCCGCTGTCGGCGAAATTATCGAAACCGTCTCCTCGGCTTCGACCGAGTTGGAAGCATCCGCCGGAACGCTAACCAAGACCGCCGAACGCGCACAAGAGCTCACCACGATGGTCGCAGCGGCGTCCGAGGAAGCCTCCACCAATGTGCAGTCGGTGGCCTCCGCGACCGAGGAAATGTCCTCGTCGGTCAACGAGATCAGCCGCCAGGTACAGGATTCGGCGCGGATGGCCAATGAGGCGGTCGACCAGGCGCGCAAGACCAACGACCGTGTCGGTGAATTGTCGAAGGCCGCAGCCCGCATCGGCGACGTGGTTGAGCTGATCAATACCATAGCGGGACAGACCAATCTGCTGGCGCTGAATGCCACCATCGAGGCGGCCCGCGCCGGCGAGGCCGGCCGCGGTTTTGCGGTCGTGGCGTCCGAAGTGAAGGCGCTGGCCGAGCAGACTGCGAAAGCCACCGGCGAGATCGGCCAGCAGATCAGCGGCATCCAGGCGGCGACCCAGGAATCGGTCCACGCGATCAGGGAAATCAGCGGCACCATCGAAAAGCTGTCAGAGATCTCATCGACCATCGCAGCCGCCGTGGAAGAGCAGGGTGCTGCGACCCAGGAGATTTCCCGCAATGTGCAGCAGGCCGCACAGGGTACCCAGCAGGTCTCATCTCACATCACCGATGTGCAGCGTGGCGCAAGCGAGACCGGATCGGCCTCGTCGCAGGTGCTCTCGGCGGCGCAATCGCTGTCCAGCGACAGCAACCGCCTCAAGCTGGAAGTCGGCAAGTTCCTCAACACGGTGAGGGCCGCTTAACAAACCGAGCCCGGCTCATCCTCGTCGAGCCGGGCTCTGCTGCATGAAGGCTCCGATGGCATCGAATGAGGGTAATATGAGCAACGTAGTTCCATTGTTTAAACAAGAAACAATCGACAATCATCCGTCAGATGATCCTAGCAACAGCGTGACAATCGCTATCGCGAACATCTTGGCGTCGTGCATCCAACTGGGCCACGCGGTAAAGGATCTTTCAAAGCATTTCGGCGCTGTCGACCATGTTATCGATGGACTTGGCGATGCTGAATCTAAGAACCGGCTTGACCAGTTGATGGAACTGAGAAGTAAAGCATTGGCCGCTGCCATGCACGAATTGTCTCAAGCGATTAGAAAATTGCCTAGGCTACAGGTCGACGCCATGGCGAACGTTGCAAAGGGAAAGTGACAGCAGCCATGGTTTCTGATGCAACGTGCATCGCTTGCAATGTCAAGAGGATCGTAAAAGGAGTTACGCCTGTCGCCAGAGGGTACGTGATGCAGTCTCTCGAATGCCCGCGATGCAGCAACCTCTTTGAAATCGTCGTTCGACACCGACGTTCGCACGCCAGCTATCGCGCGGCATTCGTTGACAGCGACGATTTCCCCGACAATATAAAGAGAGATGGCGGCACGGGCGGATGTACCCCGCTCGCCGTATAGGATCGGGGCCTCGGAGAAATCTGGGGCCTTTTTTTGACCCGTGGTTCCACGGGGCGCGGTTGAGAGACACTTTCCGTGAGACCACGGGAAGTATAGAGCGGTGGCACACCCAAGGGGGCGGCCAGATGACGGCGATCATGTCACTTGAAGAACCGAGACCGCGCGGGACGGTGGTCGGCGAGCGCGCCGACAGGCGGCGCGTCAGCGAGGCCGAAAACTTTTTCCGATGCAACGTTTGTGGCGGCTATCTCGACGCGCGGGATTACGCATGGGTTCTGGATCACGAAGGCCCGCTGCCGCACCCCGCGCAAGACCAGGCGCAATAGTTGCGATAGTGCTTTGCCAGACCGACCTTGATGATTTCTTAGGTCATTCCGGGATGGCAGCCCCCATAATATCGTCCAAGGCGGATCAAATGCCGGTCGCACGCTCGCTCTATGTGAGCGATGTTGTGACGCAAACAGCGCTACGAAAATTGGCCGATGAATACACCGCTCAAGCGGAGGAGATCGAAAGCAAAGAATCAAGGCCCGCCATTGAAGGCGGCTCATCCACCTAGCGTGGCCTCGTGGTGCCCTCGAAGGCGGCAAGCGCGTGTTGTCCCCTGGCCATCGCGCCGACGCATGACGGCGCTGCGCTGATGATCCTGCGACGAAGATTAGCGCTGAGAAGCCGCAATCATCTCGACCAAAATTACAAGTTTTCTCCGCACCGCTTTGTCTTTGATGGCGGTGTAGGCGCGCAATAGTCGGAGGCTGAAAACGCTGTTGACGAGGAGCAGGCTGTCGCCGTCTGGTTCCTTGCCGCCACCATCGTAGAAAAACGGTATGTCGACGCCGAGCATCTTAGCGATTTGCTGGAGCTGCGCCGCGCCGACCCGGCTGATGCCCTTTTCGTATTTTTGCATCTGCTGAAAGCTGAGCCCGAGGTGATCGGCCAGCTCTGTTTGAGAGATGCCTGTTTCCCGGCGACGGAGACGGATTCGCCGCCCCATCTCGATGTCCGCGATCCCGGCAGATCGTGGGCTGAGCTGCTTGGTCTAACTCGACCTCGGTTTGGGTTTCTTGCGCATGGTGGGCGATCATTCTGCAACCCAAAGGCGACGGCAAGGGCGGCCTAGGGGATTTTATTCTATTTCAGGTCGCTGATGGTGGTGGATAGCATTTTGGAAGTTCATCAAGACGCCCGAGGGCGCGAGTTAGCGCGTTGGAGCGCGCGGATCCGCGCTACATTAAAGCCTACCCGCCGTTTCGATGTTGCATTGCGCTTGAGCTGACTGACTGTCGATCAGGCCGACGTTTATCTCTTTGAACGCCTTTTTAGTCTTGGCAGGGATGCTATCGAAAATGGTGTGATTGCGGGCCGATAGCTCGGTTCCGCTCTTGCCGCTGAAATAGCACCGGATACCGACATCCTTCACCGCGAAGTCATTCGTGTTCTCGATGGTGACATTCACGACGCCGACGTTCTTGAAACCGCCGAGGCTCCACGTCATCGCCTTCATGGCCAGCCTGTCGGCGGGATTACGGTTGCGTTCGCGGAGCAGGGCTTCGCCTTCTGCCTTCGCTGCTCTCAGGTTTTTGTCGCGAATGGCGTTGTCGGCGGCAGCCTTGGCTTGATCCGCCTCGACGCGCGCGCGGTAGGCTGCCGGATCAGATATTCCGAGTTTCTCGGCGGCCTCCATTTCCAGAGCTTCCGAGAAACCTGCCGCCCGAGCGGGTGCGTCTCTTGCCTCGTTTTCAATTCGTGCAGAGGTCATCGACCAAGCAAGCAAGCCGACGACAGCGCAGACCGGCGTGAATACGGCGATAGTCTCCCAGTGCTTCATTGACGCATCAAAGCGCTGGATTCGGCGCTAAGGCAACCCCGAGAGACGCGCGCATGGCAAAGTGACACCAATCAGGCGTATCAGGACTCTGTCCGAACGTGATCTCGCAACCACGTCTCGTTCCTGAAGAGGCCTACGCAGCGAGACAGCTATCTGCAGGTGTTGGTTGTGCTTGGCTTCCCGGAGGAAAAGAACGAGCGTAGCGCAACATAGTGCGCCCCAGGTCCGTCAGTTCATCTCGGTTGTAGATAGGCTCGACGAGCAGTTGGACAGGAGTCGTTGAATCGGGCTTGCGCCGTTTGCGGCGCGAACGCGAGTAGATCGCGATCACATTAACGGCCAGGGCCCTCAATGGTATGTACGCCACACGAGCAATAGACGGCATGACGGCCACCTACGAAACGGCGACGACGATGCTTTCGGTCGCGGCACACATAAGGCAGGCGTAAGTACGCAAATCGAAGCCGGGCTTATCAGGTTCAAGACGCGAAAGGATCATTGGAGACTCGCAGTCCGCGCAGAACGGACGCTCGCTTGTAGCTTTGCCATGGAAAAACGAGGGGACGGAACGATTGAGCATTTGGCGTTTCCCTTCGTAAGGCGGGAGCGCGACAATGCTCTCAGTCACCGATAGAGCCGGGACGGGGCGGTGATGCAACCATCATGCACCTCGGGGGCTCGAGCCTGTGGTCAATATTGCTCACTTTTAGAAGTTTGGCATTGCCATCAACTATCACCTCAGGCGGAACGCTTGGGGGTATTTAGACATTAGCTCACTTGGAGGTGGCTGTTGCCGCATTATTATTTCGATATCAAAGACGGTCATAGGTTCGTTGACCCGTCAGGACTAGATTTCAAGAATGATGACGCCGCCGTCGCCAAGGCGAAGGTGATCGCGATTGGCGTTTCTCTCGACAAGCCGGCAGCCGATCCGAAGCGGCGCATTGCGGTTTTAAACGGATCACGGCAGCAAATTTTTAGCGTGCCCGTTTATTCCAAACAATCAATGAGCACCACGTAGGCATTTGCCAGCCTCAGGCGGAGGGAACGCAATGGCACGAAAAGAAGTCGAAGAGAGCCACAATCAGACAGACGTGCGGTACATCCGCAACCACCCGAAGCATGACCGGCTTGGCTTGGCGGCACTACTGATCGCCGTTGCCATGATCCTGCTTGTCGTTCTGCCGTTGCCGTGGCCTACCCAGTAGCTCGAAGAAAATCCCAGGCTGGCGCTTCCAATGCAGAAAAGTTTGGGGTCAACGTCGCGCGTCCGGTCTATCGGTGTGCTGTCTGGTCAATAAGAAAGTTGTTACAGGGGATTCGTCCATAGCACGAATGCCTGAGAGGCATGGTTGAGGGTCGGAATTCTCGTAGACATTTTTTCGATATGCAGATGCCCCAACACGATCATCGTGGCGGCAAATACTACCGTCAATAGTGCGTTGGCCAACTGGTGGACCTCGTTCATTCCGCCTCGATGATCAGTGGCCGAAGAAGAGCCACAACAGAATGATCACCGGAATGGGCACACCAACCAGCCAGAGCAAAAGTCCTCGTCCCATTACCGCCTCCTTCAAAGCCTGATGGATTTAAAACGCAAAAGGGGAGGTCGGGTTCCGCCGTAAAGTGACTTCAAATGCCGACCCTGCCCCTGCCAACGAAAACCCGCCCGATGGGATCATCGAGCGGGTCGTCTCTCGTGTCAGGCGTGGCTCTGAACGAAGGCCACGTGTTTCCGCTTTTAATTGCGGTCGCGCTCGATGATCACCTTGCGATCAGGTTCCCTCTGGCGTTCCCTGATGATCGTTGTTTCGCGTGGCTCGCGCTCGCGCTCCTTGATTACGGTCGTTCGTTCCCGATCTCGGTCGCGGTGATCCGAGCCTACCGTCACTCCGGCTCCGACCGGGCCCACTCCGACACCAACACCGACCTCTTCCGCGCTCGCCGGTACTGCGGCGCATATACTTGTCGCCACAATTATTGCCAATACGTACTTCATGAAATCTCTCCTGGCATTGTGCTGCACCCACGGGCTCAATCCGATGCATCAGCTTTCGTTCCTACCGGATCGATCAGGGGACCGCATTACGCCCGACGTAGGAACCTGACCCCCATTTAAGCGTTGGCGCATTCTCGTAACCCGGAGGAAATCGCCATGGACTGGAACCGTGTTGAAGGGAATTGGAAAGAGGTCAAAGGCAAGGTCAAAGAGAAGTGGGCGAAACTGACGGACGATGATCTGACCGCCATTGACGGCCAGCGCGACCAGCTCGAAGGTCGGCTGCAAAAGCGGTACGGTTACGCCAAGGATCAAGCTCGCAAAGACGTCGACACGTGGTTCTCGACATTGAAGTGAGCCTGCTTAGGAAGTGAGCCTGCTTAGCCTTACCCGTCTCGCCACCTGCGAGGCGGGTTTTTGCCGCCATGGTTTTCGGGGGCGGCGCACCCTCGTTTGATTGGCAACGCACGACGGAATCAGGCGAGTGAGTCGCTCAGTTCCGTTGCTCCGGGAACCGCTGCTTTTGGTGCAGTTGGAGTCATACGCAGATGGTCCAGGAAGACCTCGATGCCGAAAAAGACAGGGTCGTATCGCTAGACGCCCACCGAAGTGCGGCATGATTCTGATCGTCAGTGTTCGTTTTCGCGGTCACGATTCTTGCCGGCATCTGGTTGCCTTCTTCCGAATCTGAGGACGTAAATGCATCCGGCGGCAAAATTTCAATTCGAGCGGGCGGTGCGCGAATTCGCGCAATGGCGCGCAGTACCGGCAGACGAGCGATCACCCGCGCCAGCCTGGTGGTGGCAACCCGCATTCGAAGTAGTCGCACAGCAAGAGGAGATGCCACCCCTGTGCAGCATACGCCTGGAGCTTCCGCTGTCGTCGACCTATGCAGACGGCGCCGCTGTGCTAATAGCAACCCTCGCTGATCAGACGTCCTTGACCTGGCCGGATGAATTCCCCCGCAAGAGCGAGAGAACTGAGAAGCCGGAAGCCGATTAGCCCGCGTTAGAACTCGATCCAAGTTCAGCGGCGACTTTTAGCTTTCCCGGGTGTAGTCCGAAATGGCCGAAATGATTGTATTGGGCCGCTCCTACGCACGGCCTGCCCGGCCGGCTCCGCCCTCAAAGGCCCTTACTCAGGGCGGCGCCGTGCTCATCAGATTTCTAATAGCACCAGACGTTAGCGGCGTTGACTGGTAGCTGGACAGTAACTGGCTTCTTTTCTTGTTCGCCCACGCTCACGTCTCCAGCTTTTCCGCCGGTTTCGCGGGTCGAACTGCCTGTACCCGTCGTGGTCTGGCTGCTTTTCGCATCCGGTTGACCGGGAACATGGCTAGAAGCGCCAGGCCTTTCTTGTTCTCCTACATATCCGGACTCTCCGGAGTTGCGAGTCTTGATTCCTCTATCGGCTTCATCCTGCGTCTGTTGTTGGCTGGATGATCCTGTCGATTGCTGTGCCTGTGCTGGCACGGCGATTACCAATCACACTCGATCTCGATCCTGCGACAAAGCCGATTTTTGTCGATCGCGTGCAACTGGAAACTGCGATCACTAACCTGGTAAACAATGCCAGGATCAGCCTCAACACAAGCTAGCCGGCGTTCCAAGACGCGTCATCATTTCTAACCCTCGCAGGACAGATAGCTCGGGATGTCGCGCAACACGGCCATTGGAAATTTTTGGCAGCACCCTTCGGCCTCGTCTGCCCTCTCACCGTGCATCATCAGCGGGGCCAAGCGAAAAGTACGCCACATTGGCTCCATCATTTCCGCGCTACCGACGACGGCGGCTTGGACGGACATGTTCGCCAGCGGCATTGATTCCAAAGAGAAACCCGCCGAGTCGTTCGGCGGGTTTCCAATTATCTGGTTGTGATGACTAAGAACTACGCATCTTCGCAGTCGTCTATGCCGCTGTTGCAGCAACGCCCGTCTACCAGACACCTCGCGAGATAGGCGGCATAGCCTGTCTTCCTCGAGCAGCACAGTGCGCAGCCGAGGTCGCTGGCAAGCGAGATCGCCTTTTCGTGGGCGTTCTTGCCCGCCAACTCTTTCAAGTTGACGAACAGTGACACCGACTCGTTTTTGGGGTTGATGATCTTCAATTCTAGATCATCGTCATTGCGACGGGAAGCAGGTGAATCGTCACGGATGAAGGCATGATGCGAGTAGTGATGGGCAATTTGAACGGCACATCAGAAGGCGGCTAAGCCAAGACAATTAAAGGCGCGGTGAGCTGTTTTGAGTCGATCCGGTCCTTGCCTAAGATGACTTTAACCTGAGTCTCCCATGGAGGGATCGATGATTGGCAAGCAACGCGAGCATCTTCTGCGAATGGCCAGGCAGTTACAAACCGCCTCTCAAATCAATGAATGGCTATCATCGCCTGCGTTGCAGCCGCCGAAGTAAGACGGCCTCAATCGGCGAGTCGGGGCGGAACGAGCCGCTCCCTTTTCGCAGCAAGCGCCCGGTCAATCGCCTTCTCGGCTGCGGTCACCGCTTCAGATTTGATTGCCGCTTGGCCCATGATCACTGCGCCCGCAACCGAAGCGGACCATTTCCAGACGCCGCGCTTGATGCCTTAAACGACGGTATATTCGATGTCCCGGTATTTCATCATGAGCCGCGCTTTTGCGGAACGGGGTGGGCCTCTTCGGTGGGATACACGCCGCGTAGCACTTCCTCGAAGTGGTTCTTGACCGCTTCATTGCAGAGGCAGGCCCGGATCCGCAGCGCCTCGCGGTCAAGCACCAGGATTGAGCCGCGACGGGTCTCCAGCACACCCTCCGCCTTGAACGTCTGAATCACGCGGCTGGAATAGCTGCGGTGGACCCCCAGCATGGTCGCAAGCTGCTCATGCGTCAGCGGCACGGCTTCTTCGCCGTTGGTACGCTCCATCGCCGACATGATCCATTTCGCGGTGCGCTGCTCGATCGAATGGATGGCGTTGCAGGCCGTCGACTGGAATATCTGGGCCAGCATGCAGTCGGCATAGCGGGCGAACACGTTGCGCAGCGTAGCCGACTTTGTTTTCGCGCCGTCGAGCTTTCCGACATGCAGGCGCACGAATGGCCCGCCGAACTTGACCACGATGCGCGTATAGGCCGGTAGATATCCCTGGCTGACAATTCCGCCGACGGCTCCTTCGCGGCCGACCAGTATGGTTTCGACCTCGCGGCCGTCCTCGTTGGAGACCATGTATGACACAAGACTCGGCCCGCACGGGAAGTGGACGATCTCGACATGGTCGCCCGGATTATAGAGCAGTTCGTTGGCCTTGGCCTCTTCATACGCGAGATGTGGCGCGATCAAAGCAAAGTCGCTGGCGCTGAGCCGCCGCAACAGGTTGTTGAACAGCCGTCCGGTGTCGTTCAGCGTTTCCACGTCGCGCCGCCATCCCGAAGTGCGCTTGCCCGCAGTACCGACAATAACTGATCATATCCGATTTTTGTGCGCACAAGTGTACAGATAGCGGAACCGCGATGTGATGGTTTCGCCGGGAACCCTATCGACACGCTTGGAAAGGTGCCAGAGGCAGGCCCGGTCCGAGTCCCGCTCGGATTCGACTTCAGGACCTCTTGACGGCGAGCGCTCCCTCTGTGTGGTCAGAAGGACCGTGATCATACATCGACGTTAGGCCGTCTCAATTGGCGGCGTCTTCGGCGCGAGTTAGATTAGTTTCTCGATCTGCTTTCCATCCGTCCCAAGGGAACTTTTTGTTGCCTTCCGCGTGAATTGTTTTTCGCTTGGAGGGAAATTATGAGCGAGTGTAAGCCCGACGCATCGTCACCCGACAATGTTGACACTCTTTTGAATATGCCGCGCGGCCCGGAGCGAGATGAAGCCCTCAGGAACGCGCAACAACTCCGTTACGCTACGGAGGCCTACAACTATCTCTTCTCCAAGGAACTCAAACCGCCCCACTAGGCGTTTGGAACCACGAGTTCCCAAAGTTCACTTTTGTACATTTGGCTGGAACCAAATTCCAGACATCCGCGTTTTGCGCTGGGCGGTAGGGCGTATATCGCGGGGAACATCGTGTTGAGTAGGGATTATTTCGTGAGTCAGGTGACGTCGCTTCTCAAGTTTGCCAAGGAAACCACAAACCCTCGGCTTGCTGCCGTCCTGATTGAGAAAGCGGCCGATCTTAAATCTCAAGTTGATGAATCGAGTACGACGCCGGACCCAAGTCCTCAAACGCCGGATGTCCAACCCGAAACCAGCCCCACCCCCCGCTACTAGCTCTCCGTAAGCCGAGTTGCTGAAGGGCTGTCGCCATAAGCGGCCTATACTTTCCATCGTATCGCCTTGCTTTGGTCAAACCGGGCTGGATTGTGGCAGATCGACGACCTAACGTAATCCGCCCCCGCCCTCATGCGGGTGACATTGGATGGGTACGGAGCGCTAATGGATACTACGCTGAACCCGGAACAAACCGATCCGCGCCATGTCCTGGCCGCGCGCGCGGACGAAGAACTTGCGCACGCCCATGAACAGATCACGCGCGCGGGTGAAGAGATCGCGCGCGCGGAGGAACAGCTTTCCAAGCTGGAGCACGATGCCGTCCCGGGCAGCCGACGGTTGTTTGACAGGCCGGCGGTACGCG
>Ga0209438_1000770_pt1 | contig 10175 bp, 8 predicted proteins | sample GraSoi_2013_20cm_FD_185825 | JGI IMG/M metagenome (GOLD analysis project Ga0209438, IMG submission 185825) | Grasslands soil microbial communities from the Angelo Coastal Reserve, California, USA - Sample 9_17_2013_20cm (SPAdes) (version 2) | ecosystem: Environmental > Terrestrial > Soil >...
CGTTCTCTTCCGAGCCGAGCAACCCTTCCTCGCCCGCGTGCGGGTTCAGGCCCGCGAGCGCGATGCGCGGGCGCGCGATGCCGAAGCGCGGGAGCTCGCGCGCGGTCAGGTCGATGATGTCGCCGAGCAGCGCCTCGGTGAGCAGCCGCGGCACCTCTGCGAGCGGGACGTGCACCGTCGCCAGGACGACCTTCAGCGGCTCGGACCAGAACATCATGGCGACGCGCGGCGAGCGCGTGAGATGCGCCAGCAGGTCCGTGTGCCCCTTCCAGTCCAGCCCGGCGCGTGAGAACCCCAGCTTGTTGACCGGCGCGGTCGCAATCGCGGCGACACGGCCGTCCATCGCATCGCGGACCGCCTCGCAGATCGACTCGTACGCGGCGAGCCCCGCATCCGCGGACAGCACGCCCGGCTCGAAGCGCGAGCCGTCAGGGGGGCCGTAGATCACGGGCTCGCAGACGTCGCGGACGCGCGGATGATCGGCTGCCTTCTGTGCGATCTCGGGGCCGATGCCCGCCGGATCTCCCGCCGTGATCGCAACGATGGGTTTCACTTTATGCGTTACCTGATTCCTGATCCCTGATCCCTGATACCTGATCCCCGCCTGTCACCTGATACCTGACACCTGAAACCTTCACAGCTCCAGCAACAGCCAATCCGCCACGACCTTCGGGCTGGCGTTGCGGTCGAGCGCGGCAAGCGCCCGGTCGACGGCCGCGTACGCGCGCTGGCTGCGGTCCGCGTCGAACGACGAGGAGAGCGTCTCCAGCCTTCCCTCGAGGTCGGCGTTGGCGAGCATCGCGCGATCCGCGCGGCTCGCGATGATGCCGACGTCGCGCAGCAGCGACCCGAGCGATCGCAGGCGCACGGCGAGACGGTTCCGCTCCTCGGCCGGCGTCCGCTTGCCCTCCGTGAGGTCGCGGGCGAGGTTGATGCGCTTGACCGGATCGGTGTCGTGCGCGGTCGCCTGCAGGATGCGTTGGGCGTCCTCGCGTGCTTCAACCAGGTCGTCCGACCGCGATTGCAGCGCCCGGCCGACGCTGCCGTCCGCGTCGGCGGCCGCCGCGCGCGCGTCGTGTTCCGAGTAGCCGTGGTCGCGCATCAGCACGCGCGCGACGTCGCCCGGCGTCAGCGGCCCGAACCGCAGGCGCGGGCATCGCGAGAGCACGGTCGGGAGCAGCGCATCGGGAATCGACGACACGAGGATGAACAGGGACGCCGATGGCGGCTCCTCGAGCGTCTTCAGCAGCGCGCTTTGCGCGACGGGGCCCGCGGCATCCGCCTCGTCGATGATGACGACCCGCCGCCGGCCTTCGAAGGGCCGGAACTGCGACTGGTCGATGACGTCGCGCAGCTGTTCGATCTTGATGGAGCCCGACTCGCCAGGCTCCACGGTCACGACGTCGGGGTGCGTGCCGCGCGCGATGCGGCGGCACGACGCGCACTCGCCGCAGGCGTCGCGCTCGAACTCGGCGGCGGTCGCTGAAGCCGGGTCCCGCTGTGCGGCTGATTCCATGCGCAGCGGATTCGACGTGTAGGCCGGGTCCCGCTGTGCCGCGGATTCCGGGCGCAGCGGACCCGGCGTAACAGGCTGCAGGCAATTGATCGCCTGCGCGACCGCGACCGCGGTGAGCCGCTTGCCGACGCCGGCAGGGCCGGCCATCAGCACCGCGGGCGGCATCGAGTCGCGCGCGATCACGCGCGCGAGGAGCGACAGCAGGCGGGAATGACCGGCGATCGTACGGAACGGCACGATCGCATTATCCAGCGAGGCGGGCCACTGTAGCCTTCAAGACGTCTAGCGTCTGAAAACCCGTCCCCAGAATCCGCGCTTCCGCGGCGCGGTCCCGGCCGGGGTCTGGGGCGGCGCGGCAACGGCGGGCGACGTCGTCACAGGCGTGGCGTCGCCAAGGTGCGTGTCCACGCGCGGCGGCGTCGCCTCGCGGAGGTGATCGACGGGTGCGAGCGCTGGCAGCTGCGCGGCGCCGGACGTCGCGGCCACCACGGGGCGCCCGGCCCCGTCGCCCGAGGTCGCCACGGCGTTGTAGATGCCCGTGTGCAGCGGACAGAAGTCGTCGGGCTCGGTGCCGCGCACGAAGTACTCGGTGTAGACCATCGAGCGATCCGTCGGCAGGCCGTCGCGGTCGAACACGACGGCGCCGCGGCAGCCGTCGGTCGCCAGCTTGCCGCTCAGGCGGCAGACGGTCACGGGCACGACGGTCGCCGGCATCATGAAGCGCTGTGGCTTGTCGCCGCGCGTCGCCGCGGCCATGAACCGTCCCCACATCGGCACCGCGAGCTCGCCGGCATAGCCGTTGGCGATGATCGTGCGCGGCATGTCGTAGCCAAGCCAGACGCCGGCGACCAGGCGCGGCGTGAAGCCGATGAACCACGCGTCGCGGTAGTCGTTGGTCGTGCCGGTCTTGCCCGCGGCCGGCAGCGTGAAGCCGACGCGGCGCGCCTGCCACGCGGTTCCGCCGTTGATCACGTCGCTCAACATCGACGTCATGATGAACGCGGTCGACTCGCTCAGCGCCCGTTCCTCGCGCGTGGACGACATGTAGAGCACCTGTCCGGACGCGTCCTCGACGCGCCGGACGAGCGAGGGGGGCGTCATCATTCCCTGGTTGGCGAACGCCGAATACGCCGAGGTCATCGCCAGCAGCGTCACTTCTCCCGAGCCGAGCGCCAGCGACGGCACCGCGGGAAGGTTGCTGATGCCAAGGCGCTGGGCGTACCGGACCGCCGTCGGGATGCCGACCTGCTGCAGCAGCTGCACCGCCGCGCGGTTGCTCGACACCTTGAGCGCCGCGCGCATCGTCATCGCGTCGCTGCCGCCGTGGTCGTCGGGCACCCACGCGCCCTGGAGCGTCGCGATGGGGTTGTCGAGGCCGGTGATGACCATCGCGGGCGAGAATCCCTGTTCGAGCGCCGCGGCGTAGACGAACGGCTTGAACGCGGAGCCCGCCTGCCGGCGCGCCTGCGTCGCGCGGTTGAAGCGGCTCTGATCGAAGCTGCGGCCGCCCACCATCGCGCGCACCTCGGCGGTCATCGGATCCATCGCGACGAGCGCCGCCTGCAGCGGGTCGGGGCCGCGTCCGGCCCCGGGGTTCCGCTTCAGCTGGCGCTGCTCGATCTCCGCGACCGATCGGGCGACCTCCGCTTCCGCGGACTTCTGCATCTCCAGGTCGATCGTCGTGTAGACCTTCAGGCCGCCCTGATACACGCGGTCCCAGCCGAAGCGCTGCACGAGCTGCTTGCGGACCTCTTCCTTGAAGTACTGGCCGTAGGCCTCCTCGGAACGGAGCGCGTCGGCCAGGCGCGGACGGCTGCGCACCGCCTGCTGGTACGTGGCCGCATCGATCGCGTCGTTGTCGCGCATCGCCTGCAGCACGACGTTGCGGCGCGCCAGCGCCCGATCGAGGTTGATCGTCGGCGCGTAGGTGGAAGGCGACTTCACCAGCCCCGCGAGCAGCGCGGACTCCTCGACGTCGAGGTCACTGGCGTGCTTGCCGAAGAAGCCGAGCGACGCCGCCTCGACGCCGTAGAGGCCGTCGCCGAAATACACCTTGTTCAGGTAGAGCTCGAGGATTTGATCCTTGGTGAACTCGCGCTCGATCCGCCACGCGAGCACCGCCTCTTTCAGCTTGCGCCGCAGCGTCTTGTCGGATGTGAGGAAGCTCTGTCGCGCGAGCTGCTGCGTCAGCGTGCTGCCGCCCTGCGCCGCGCGATGCGCGCGCAGGTTCGTCGCCGCCGCCGCGAACACGCGAATCAGATCGACGCCGCCGTGATCGTAGAAGCGCTGATCCTCGATCGAGATGATCGCCCGCACCAGGTGCGGCGAGACATCCGAGAGCGGCGTCTCGACGCGCCGCTCCTGGAAGATCGTGAACGCCGGCTGGTTGTCCTTGTCGTACAGCGTGGTCGCCTGCGCCATCGCGCTGATGTCGCGCAGTTCCCCGGCGCCGGGCAGATCGTGCAGCACCACGTACGCCAGCCAGATCGATCCGCCGAGGACGATGACCGCGACCATCGCAAGGCTGGCGACGACTGCATGAAACGCGTCGGGATGAGCTCGCCGGATACGTGAGAGACGTGCGCGTGCCGCGGAGACCTGGTGATGAAGGATGTCCAGCATGAGAGCCGTCATCGAATATCGCAACGGGTATGCCACCGGTGGCACTTCGATTGCTGCTGTGCCAGTGGGGACAGCACACTATGACGGTCGAACGAGTCTGGGCCGCGGCGCTGGGAATGACGATCGTTTTCGCCCTTTCCGGTGTGTGGATGAAACAATCCGCGACGTTGCCGCTGCCGCCGATCACGATTCCGGCAGCGGACACCACAGCCGTTACCGACGTCGAACCTCGCGTTTTACCAACTCGAGACGACGATTGGGCTGAACCGCGCGTCGACCTCAACGGAAACGCGATAGACGATGCGGTAAGCGATTACCGAGTTGATAGAAGAGGGGAGATGTACGAACGGCACGCGCCGGATACGGCGCTGCTGCGTCTCACCGCTCCGCGGTTATAAATCCCAAATCCCAAAACCCAAATCCCAAACCACAAATTCCCAATAAATCCCAAATCACAGTTCATTTGCGACCTGGGATTCGGGATGTGGGATTTCGGATTTGACCCCCGCCGGAAGCCGCATCCAGAACAACAACCCAACCAGGCTCGACACGAGCAGGTGCGCGAAGATGAGCAGTGAGATGGCCACCGCGGCCTCTCGAGGTACGCCCAGCGGCTGCAGCAGGATGACGTGGAGTTGTTCGCGCAGTCCCAGCCCGTTGACAGAGACCGGGATGTTGCTGAGCAGCGACGCGGTCGTCACGGCCGTGAGCAGCGTCAGGTACGGCGGGTGCGCGCTCGTGTTCATCAGCAGGAACGCGCGGTAGACCGCCGTGAGCACGAAGAAATATGTAGCGACGACGGCGGCCGACTGGGCGACCACCTGCGGCCGGCGCGCGGCAGCGGCCATGTCGTAGCGAAACCGCTGCGCGCGTTCCGCCAGGGCGACCGCCAGCGTGCCGAAGCGCGAGAGCCGCTGCGGAAGGCCGCCCGTCCCGCGCGCCGCGAGCACGAGCCCGCCGACCAGGCACACCGCGATCGCGGTGACGATCGCGCGAGTGAGGGCGAACTGCGGCGACGGGTCGGGCGCGACCCAGTACATCGCCGTCGCCAGCACCGCGAGCAGGCCGATGCTCAACAGCCGATCGAGGACGATGGACGCGGCGATCGGCCGGTAGCCGTGGTGCCGTCCGAGGTAGTAGACCTTCGCCATGTCGCCGCCCACGGTGGACGGGAAGAAGTTGTTCAGGAAGATGCCGATGAAGTACTGCTGCACGGCGGTCCCGACCGTGACCGGCACGCCCGACGCGGCCAGCACCTGCTTCCAGCGCCACGCGTACAGCACCTGGCCGCCCATGACCGCCGCCAGCGACGTCAGGTAGAACCAGAGCGACATCGTCGCGAACAGCGAGCGCAGCGCGGTCAGGTCCAGGCCGCGGAACAACAGGAACAGGAGGCCCGCGGACACCAGGCACTGCGCGGCGAACGTGAGTCGCTTCCGCAGCGTCATCGGGGCGCGTCGCTCTGGCGACTGGCCGGCGTCTGCTTAAACAAGCACAGCGGTCTCCGCTTCGCTTCGTCGAACAGCAGCACCAGGTATTCGCCCATCAGGCCGAGTCGCGGAGAACGACACGATGGCGTCCATGGCGAGCCACGAAATCATGCCGCGCAGGAAGCGGTGGCGTTCGGGCATGGCGCGAAGCGCCGCCAGGAACCGTTCGATGAAGGAGGTCCATTATGGATGGTTTGAGAGGTCGCCGCAGTATAGCGGACGATGAGGCGCCCCGGGGTTCACGACCCGTCGCTGTCGATGAGACCGTGATTCAGCGCGAAGATCGCCAGCTCCAGCCGCGAGAACACGCCGAGCTTGTCGAAGATGCTCGACAGGTGCCGCTTGACCGTTTCCTCGCTGATTGAAAAGTGCCGCGCGACTTCCTTGTTGGTCTCGCCGATGGCCACCGCCGCGACGATCTCGAGCTGCCGGCGGGTCAGGCGGAACGGGTTACGGCTGGCGACACTCGCGTCCGCGGATCCGATCATCGCGCGCACCAGGTCGCGCACCTGCTCGGGCCCGAGCACGTACTGATCCCGAAGGACCGAACGGATGGTGTCGCACAGCAGCTTCGTCGTGGCCTCTCGAAGGACGACGCCACGAACGCCGAGGCGGAGGACGGTAATCAGTTCCTCCTGCGCGATGCCGTCGGCGAGGAGGACCGTTCGCGGCAGCCTGGAGACCGCAGCCAGCGCCCGCAGGACGTCGGAGCGTCCCAACCGCGTCATCGCGAGATCGAGCAGGAGCACATCCGGCTCGAGCCGCCGGACCAGTTGCAGCGTGCCGGCCACGTCGCCGGCATCGCCGACCACTTCGAAGTCGGCCTCGGTTTCGAGAAGCCGTCTGAGTCCATCCCGGGAGATCGGATGTCCGTCGGCAATCAGGATTCGGCCCGGAGACGCATCGTTCACAACAGTCCGGAGGTCGCAACCAGGGGGACGCTGCGAGAGCCTCTTCTATCATCAGAAGAGGAAGAGCGGCGATGCCGCTCTCCCAGTTGTTTTGAAACCGTGCAGACGGTGTTGTCAACCGCGGCCTTATGCCGGCTCGGCAGCTGGTCGTCATGTCCTCACAGCGAACGAAGGAAATTCAGGACGTCCTGCTGCTGCAACGCCGCGAGCCCGTCGAACAGGTCGATGACCTGATTGGCCTCCGAAGGACCGAACTTCGAATTGCCGGCGCTCCGATGTTCGTGGATCGCCCGCAGGAGATCGGCGGTCCTGCCGTCATGGAGGAAGAAGATCCGTTTTCCCAGCCCCCACAGGGGCGCCGTGCGGAACTCGTCGGGCGCAGCCTGCCCCTGGATGATGTCGTCGGCGAGGCCGGGACCCATCTTGTGGAGGGCGAGGTCGGAGAACAGGTCCGCGTTCCTGTAGCGCAACGCGGCGATCGGCGAGTTGCCCGTCGTCAGCGTTGGCGTGTGGCAATGCGCGCATCCGCTGGTGGCGTCGACCGGGTCGGGTGCATCGAGGTCCGCGACATCATTGGCCACGGGAGCCGCCTGGCACGAGGCCGCCTCCTCGCGTTCGGACTGGAACAGCTCGTTGGAGATGCCCATCTCGACGTTGTACGCCTCGCCCGAGAAGATCAGCAGCGACTTGTTCTGCGCCTTCCAGCCGAAGCGCGCAATCGTGCCGTCGTTGCCGTTGCGGTTGACCGTCGTGTTGTTGCCGATCGGGACGCGCGAGACCCGGCCGTAAATGCCCAGCGATTGCTTGATCGGCACGTTCAGCCCGAGCCCGCCTGCGATCGCGCTGTCCGGAATGGCTTCTATCAGGCCCGCTCTGCCTGGAACTTGAATCGCGCCTCGCGTGCGGGGCCGTTCGCCTGCACGAAGAACGGTACCCGGTTCGCCCCGCCCGCCGCTGTCGCCACCGCGACTTCTGGATTGATCGACGGGGTGGTACCGCCGATCGCGGGCTGGGAGTGACAGCCTCCGCATGAATCGAGGTTGAAGCGGGGCCCGAGCCCGTCCGGCACGGTCTCCGCCTCCTCGAATTCGTCCTTCCCCGCATCGAAGAATCGCTGCTGGCCCGGCGTCAGCCCTGCGAGCGGCTCGCCGGCTCCGGCGGCCCCGCCACGAACGCCCGGATCGTGGGCCCCGAGCGGCGGAAGCAGCTGCGCAGCTGAGCTCGCGCCGCCAGCTCGAGACTGTTACGCTGTCGGACCGTCTGACACGGCCGTTTCCACGACATGTTGATTCGCAGGGCGGTACGACCTGACGGTCGTCGCCCGAGCGAAACGAGTTTGACGGCAATGCGGCAGAGAATTGCTCTGTTTTCCATGACGGGCGAGCGGCGCGCCGGATGCGTCGATCGACGCGGGGAGCCACGCGGCGGACGCCGTCTCGGCGACAAGCTCCGGCTCGCGATCTTCGCGGCCGTGTTCGCCACGGCCACGATGCCGGCAACGGCATCGGCGCAGGTGAAGTTCGGCTTCGACGCGGACTCGATCCCCATGGCGCGGCAGCTCGGAATGCCCGTCGCGTACGCGAGCGCGTGGGCGGGCCCGTGGAATCAGGAGTCGGGCTGGAAGGACGTCGAGCGCCAGCTGCGCGCGGCAAAGGACGCCGGCGTCGTGCCCGTCGTGCAATGGTGGTACTGGGGCGACGACATCAGCCCGTCGTGCGTCGAACGTGGCTGCAGCGATCGGTATGAAGGCGTCTGGAAGGACAAGGCCGCCTGGACGCGGCTCTCGAACGAGCTCGCCGACCTCATCGTCACGGTCATGGGGCCGGACTCCGGCGCGCTCGTGATCACCGAGACCGAGTTCAACAAGAACGGGATCGAGGACTACGAGCCGTTCGACGGCGACCTCGCGGATCAAGCGGCAATCTTCCACGCGCGCCAGCTGAAGGTCGTGCTCGGCTTCGGCAGCTGGGGACGATCGCAGTGGCGGAATTTCGATCGCGCGGTCGCGTCGGCCGACCTTCTCGGCACGCAGATTGTTCGCTCCTCCGTTCGCGACGCCACGACGTACCTGTCGGGCGCCGACGTGTTGATGCAGGGCGCGCTCTACAACCAGCAGACGTTCAACAAGCCGACGTTCGTGACCGACTTCGCGTTCTCCTCCTACCCCGAGCCGTCGTACCTGAACGACCAGGACACCGTGGTCCGCGAGGTGTTCGCGCGCATGGACGAGTTCCGCGCCGCCGGCGTGCAGGGCATGATCTGGCGGATGCTCGCCGACGACCCGGCGTTCGACACGAACAACTATCACGGTGAAGCCGAACGCCACTGGGGACTGCTGCACGCGGACGGGAGCGCGAAGCCGGCGTTCACGCCGTTCCTCAACGGCATGCTGACCGAAAAGGCCTACGCGGAAGCCATCGAGGCGGCCGCCGCGGCCGCCGCGACGCACTAAGGCGGCAGTCGTCGCCTGGACGCGCCCGAAGGCGGCTAAGGTGCGGGCTCGAGAGCGGAATCTGCCGGGCGTCGCGCGAGACACGCTTCCATCGGAGTCGCCGCCGCGTCGCGCGCGAGCGTTGTGGTGGTCGAGCGCGAGTCGTCTTCGATCGTGCGGCGGATATGGTCGGCCTGCGACTCCGAGAACTCCAGCTTCATGCTCGCGACCTGCTGGATGTCGAGGTGATTCCAGTGGTCCTTCATCAGGCCGCCGCCCACGTGGGAGCCGCGGCCGAGCAGCAGATGGCTGACCTCGTGCGCCATCACCGATCCCAGCAGGCCGACCTCGTCCGCTCCATGTCCCGCGGCGATCCGCTGCACGCGGTCGTAGATCACGTACGCGATGCGCCCCATGCCGTCCTCCGGCACCGCCGCGAAGCCGAGGACGTCGTCCTGGATGTGCGCGCGCGCGGCCATCTCCGGCGTCAGCACGATCACCGTCAGCTTCGCGACCGGCACGCGTGACGGCTCGCGGCCGACGGCGGCGCCCGGGCGGCGAACGTCTTTCTTCACCGTCGGGTACCAGTCGATGCGCACGCCGATCCTCTCGTACAGCCGCGCGACCATGTCGCTCGCGCCCGCGAGCGATTCGCGCGACAGGTGCCAGTAGTCGTGGATCTGCGCCGTGACCGTCAGGTGGTTGTCGACGCACTGGGCGTCGGGCGCGCTGCGGGGAGCGCCAATCGGCAACGTCATCACGAAGAGCGCGAGCACGGCATGCATTGCGGTTCTGTGTCCCGCGCCGCATTCGTGCAAGGTGAACGCCGCTCGCGTGTGCCGGCTTGAACGCCCAATCTACCGGTGTGTTTCGAAGGCCCTCCCCATATTTGGTGACGATCCACGACGCGCGTTCATCGCCGGCCTTCGCCTGCAATCAGGACCGAGATGTGACGAACGCGTGTCCCGTCGAGCTCCACCAGGAACACGCGCTGCCACATCCCGAGCATAAGCGTTCCCCCGCAGACGTTCAGGCACGCGGACGTGGGAAGCAGCAGCGCCCGGCAGTGCGCGTGGCCGTTGACGCGCTCTTCGGCGGTGATGTTGACGGTGCGCGCGATCACGTCGTCGTGCCGGTAACGCCGATCGCGCGGGGCCGCCTCCTCGAGCAGCGCCGCGAAGTCCGACAGCAACAGAGGTTCCCCC
>Ga0209438_1000772_pt1 | contig 10169 bp, 6 predicted proteins | sample GraSoi_2013_20cm_FD_185825 | JGI IMG/M metagenome (GOLD analysis project Ga0209438, IMG submission 185825) | Grasslands soil microbial communities from the Angelo Coastal Reserve, California, USA - Sample 9_17_2013_20cm (SPAdes) (version 2) | ecosystem: Environmental > Terrestrial > Soil >...
AGCCTTTGACGCCGCGGCCATCGGCGAGTCGGACGGTGCCGATCGACAGCGGCGGCGGGATCGCGGCGACGAATTTCCCGAATGCCGCCGCGCCCAGCGCCCAGACTTCCAGCTCGATCGACGAACCTGCTCCGGCCTCGACGCGCAGCATGCCGGGTTTTGGTGGCGTGGTGTCCAGCGCATAAAGCTTGTAGTCCGGCGCGGTTCTCGCTTGCTCCAGCAATCGCCCGCCGAGCACCTTCAATTCGCCGTTCAGCACCATGCCCGAGAGATGCGCGCCGACTATCGCGATCGCGATCTCGTCGCCGCGCACGCCCGTCGGTAAAGTCGCAAGCGGCGGCTGCGGCACTCCCGTCGCGCCCATCGTCAGTTGGGTGTCGGCATGAAAGACGCGGCCGATGCTTGCAAGCTGCGCGTCGTTTCCGGCGGGCGCCAGCAGCGTGATGCCGAACGGAATTCCGTCGCCGCGGATCGCCGCCGGCAGCGCGATGCCGCAGAGGTCGAGCAGATTGACGAAATTGGTGTAGGTGCCGAGCCTGGAGTTGAGTTCGACCGGATTGGCCAGCACCTGCGCGGTGGAATAGGCGGTCGGCGCGGTCGGCAGCACCAGCGCATCGATGCCGGCGAAGGCGCGCTTGGCGATCTTGCGCAATGCCTGCAGCCGGTAGAGCGCGGCAAACGTATCGGCGGCGCTGAGCCGCGAGCCGGCGACGATGATATCGCGCGTCACCGGATGGATCGCCTCCGGCGACGACGCCAGCAAATCCCGGATCACAAGATATCGCTCGGCGACCCAGGGTCCTTCATAGAGCAGCCGCGCGGTTTCATAGAACGGTTCGAGATCGAAGCCGACCGGCGTGGCGCCGTGCGCGGTCCAGCGCGTGAGTGCCTCGCCGTAGGCTTTCTCCGCGGCCTTGTCGCCGAAGAAGATCAATTGCCCGTCGCGCGGTACGCCCAGCTTGAGATTGGCGGGAAAGCCCGACATCTCCCCCAGCGGCCGGCTGCGCGAATACGGATCGGCGCCATCGGGCCCGGCCATCGCGGCCAGCGCCGTCATCGCGTCGTCAACGCTGAGCGAGAACAGGGAGACGCAATCGAGCGTCCGGCATGCCGGCACCACGCCGGCGGTCGAGATCAATCCGAGGCTCGGCTTCAGTCCGACGATATTGTTGAGCATCGCGGGCACCCGCCCCGAGCCCGCGGTGTCGGTGCCGAGCGCGAGCGGCACCAGCCCCGCCGACACCGCCACCGCCGATCCCGAACTCGACCCGCCGGGAATCAAATCGCCGCGCATCGGATTTTTGGGGATGCCATAGGGCGAGCGCACGCCGACGAGGCCGGTGGCGAACTGATCGAGATTGGTCTTGCCGATCAGAATCGCGCCGGCCGCGCGCAGCCGCGCCACGCAGGTCGCGTCGTGCGACGGCAGATAGGAAAACGCCGGACAGCCGGCCGTGGTGGGCAGACCGGCGACGTCGATATTGTCCTTCACCGCGACCGGAATGCCGTAAAGCGGAAGCTGCGCGGCATCTCTCGCGCTCAGCGCTTCCGCTTCCGCGACCGCTTCTTTTTCATTGCGCAGGCTGATGAAGATCGCGGGATCGTCGTGATCGCGTATCCGGGCAAAGCTGCGCGCAACGGTCTGCGCCGGCGATGCGGTGCCGGCGCGATGCGCGGCAACGATCGCTGTGACGGTTTCAGTCACGCGCGGCCCCGATTGGCAACGAGCAGAATCGGCGGCTGCGGCAAGCGCGTCTTTCCGATCTGGACGGGAAGGTTGGGCCAAGGTTCGCCATCGCTGGCTGCTCCGGGAGGGCGGAAATCCGTGCTCATTCGAAGCAAGCGGTGTGCCATGTGTACACCGGAATGGCAGCCTCGATCCATGAAAATCAACCTATATTATCAAGCGCTTGGCTGATTTATCGGCGGTGTTTGCGGCGCGCGGGCCGGGTCGCGTCAATCGAATTTGCTCATTTTCTAAGCAAGGCTAATCTCATTATGATGTCGCCCTGGTTGGGGGACCGCAGCTTGGCAAAGGCGCGCGATGACGCATTGCCGCGGCGCGCGGTTCTCGCGTAGAGCAGACGCCAGCCCCGCCAAAGAGGGCATCCGAGGAAACCCATGACGATCGCCGCCGCCAACCGTCACGACCATCCCGAAGCGCTGTTTGCGACGCCTGAGATCGTGGCCGAGCGCCGCGCCGACGGCAGTATCTTGCTGAAATCGGCGACGCCGCTGCAACATCACGCACGTTGCGTCGGCGACTGGCTGGAGCAGTGGGCGCGGCAAACGCCGGAGCGGATTTTTCTCGGCGAGCGCTCCAGCGTGGAGGCGCCGTGGACGACGCTCACCTACAAGGACGCGTTGCGGCAGGTGCGCTCGGTGGCCGCCTGGATTCTGGCGCAAGGTCTGAGCGCCGAGCACCCCGTGGTCGTTCTGTCCGACAACAGCATCGATCACGCCTCGCTGGCGCTGGCGGCGATGCATGTCGGGGTGCCCGTTGCCGCGATCTCGCCGGCCTATTCGCTGATGTCGAAGGATTTCGAGAAGCTCAAGAGCATGATCGGTTTGCTCGATCCCGGCGCGATCTATGTCTCAAGCCAAAAACCGTTCGCGCCGGCGCTGGCGGCGATCAAGCCGCTGCATTCGGCCAGGATTGTGCATGGTGAAGCCGACGGCGAGGGCGCGATTTCATTTCGATCGGTCGCCGCGGCACCGGAAACTTCGGCGGTCGCAAAGGCCTTCGCGGCCATCACGCCGGACAGCATTGCAAAATTTCTGCTCACCTCGGGTTCGACCGGCACGCCGAAAGCGGTCATCAACACCCAACGCATGCTGACATCGAGCCAGCAGGCCAAGGCGCAGATCTGGCCGTTTCTTGAAAATCCGCAAACCGATCTGGTGATCCTCGACTGGCTGCCATGGAGCCATACCTTCGGCGCCAATCACAATTTCAATCTGGTGCTGCGCAACGGCGGCACGCTGTACATTGACGGCGGCAAGCCGGCGCCGGGCCTGTTCGCGACCTCGCTCGCCAATCTGCACAGCGTGATGCCGACGGTATACTTCAACGTGGCGCGCGGTTACGACATGCTGATATCGGCACTGCGCGGCGATGACGAGCTGCGTCGCTGCTTCTTCAGCGAAGTGAGGCTCGCATTCTATGCGGCTACGGCGCTGCCGCAAAATCTCTGGGATGCGATGGAGGAGCTCTCGTTCAAGACGGTCGGCCGCGCGCTGCCGATGGTGTCGGCGTGGGGGTCGACCGAGACCTCGCCGCTGGCAACCGACTGCCATTTCCAGGCCGAGCGCTCCGGCAATATCGGCGTGCCTGTACCGGGCACCGAGCTGAAACTGGTGCCGACGGGAGACAAGCTCGAGGTGCGGGTGCGCGGACCCAACGTCACGCCGGGCTATTGGAAGGCGCCGGAGCTGACCGCGAAGGCGTTCGACGCCGATGGCTTCTACCTGATCGGCGATGCCATGACGTTTGCCGATCCGGATCGCCCGGAACTGGGATTATTTTTCGACGGCCGCATCGCCGAGGATTTCAAGCTCGATTCCGGCACCTGGGTCAACGTCGGCGCGCTGCGGGTCGCCGGTATTGCCGCGCTGGCGCCGCTGGCGCAGGACATCGTGGTGGCGGGCCATGGCGGCCGCCACGTCCGTTTCCTGGTGTTTCCGAACATCGCCGGCTGCCGGGCGCATGCGGGCCTGCCTGACAGCGCTGCCGTCGCTGAGGTGATCGGCAACGAAAAAGTGCGCGCGGGGATCGCGTCCGGACTGGCAAACCTGAAGGCGCAAAGCGGCGGCAGCTCCTCCGGTCATGCGACGCGGGCGCTGCTGTTGGCCGAGCTTCCCTCGGTCGACGGCGGCGAAATCACCGACAAGGCTTATATCAACCAGCGCGCGGTGCTGACACGACGCGCCAATGCGGTGGCGACGCTGGCAGACGATGCGTCAACCGAATGGATCGGATGCGCGGACTGAGCCGCATCGATTGCCTCGCTCAGCGCACCACCTTGCTGCTGCCTTGGGTAATCAGCCGCGCCGCGCGTTGATCGCGCACGTAAACCCACAGCCAGCTCAGCGCGACGCTGAGCCGGTGGCGCAGGCCGATCAGGAAGTAGATATGCGCGATGCCCCAGATCCACCATGCAAGGGAGCCGCGCAGCTTGATGCGCCCGAAATCGATGATTGCCTTGCGCTTGCCGATCTGCGCCAGGCTGCCGGCATGCTTGTAGCGGAACGGAGCGAGCGCGCCGCCGCGCAGCCGGGCCTTGATCGAGTCGGCGACATAACGTCCTTGTTGTTTGGCCGCCGGTGCGATGCCGGGGACCGGCTTTCCGTCGGGACCGTTGATCGCAACGGTATCGCCGATCGCAAAAATATCGGGATGGCCGGGCACGGTGAGGTCGGGCAGCACTTGCAAACGGCCGGCGCGGTCGGCGGGTGCATCAAGCCATTCGGCGGCGGGCGAGGCGCGCACGCCGGCGGCCCAGATGATGGTCGTGGTGTCGAGCCGTTTGCCGCCGTAGACAACGTGGTCTGCGCTGCATTCGGTGACCGCCTGTCCCAACACCACTTCGACGCCGATGCTCTCGAGCGAGCGCTGCGCGTAGGCCGAGAGATCGTCGGGAAAGCCGGCCAGCACGCGCGGTCCGGCTTCGATCAGCACGACGCGGGCCTTGTGGGTGTCGATGTTGCGGAAGTCGGGCGGCAGCGTGTCCTGCGCCAGCTCGGCGATGGTGCCGGCGAGTTCGACGCCGGTCGGGCCGGCGCCGACAATGACGAAGGTCAGCAGCGCCGCGCGCCGCTGCGGATCGTTTTCGCGCTCGGCGCGCTCGAACGCGACCAGAATCCGCCGCCGCAGCGTGGTGGCGTCTTCCAGCGTCTTCAGCCCGGGCGCGAACGGCTCCCATTCGTCGTGGCCGAAATAAGCGTGCCGCACGCCGGTAGCGAGAACCAGCGTGTCATAGGACAGCGCATCGCCGTCATCGAGCAGCACGCGCTTGCCTTGTGCGTCGACGCCGGTGACGGTGGCGAACAAGGTCGTGACCTCGGGTCGATCGCGCAACAAATAGCGGATCGGCCAGGCGATCTCCGAAGTCGCGAGGGAGGCGGTGGCGACCTGGTACAATAGCGGCTGGAACAGATGGTGATTGCGCCGGTCGACCAGCGTGATCTGGACCGGCGCGCCGGCAAGCCGAAACGTCGCTTCCAGCCCGCCGAAGCCGGCGCCGACGATCACCACGCGATGGGGTTTTGTCGGCCCCGGCTGTTCTGTCGTCATCCTGGAAGCGCCCTTGGTTGGATTTCTCCGTGCCTTGACTGATTTAGGCGTTTACCCGCTGCGGTCCAAGTCCGATTTGCCAACAGGTCGACAACAAAAACGTATCCTCAAAGATTTTTTAAACTCCCGCCGCGAGCTGTGGGAGATCGGGTCGCTCGCTCGATGTCACCTCTCCCCTTGTGGGAGAGGTCGGATCGGGCCGGTGATGCGAAGCATCAACCGGTGCGATCCGGGTGAGGGGTAACCCTCTCCCACAAGGGGAGAGGGAGCTCACCGCCGTTGCTCGACGTGCCTGCCCGTCCTCGCGGCGCAATGCAAAACCACTAGCTTTAGGGGCTGGCAACGTCGCGACTACACCACGGCTTCGTCAGGACCAGACCCGGAATCTCGAGATTCCGGGCTCGATGCTTCGCATCGCCCCGGAATGACGACCTCTGGATTGCTTCGCTTGCGCTCGCAATGACGGTGTCTGGCGCGCGATGGAATCGAGAGGCCGCGGCGTACTGGATACCCCGCTGGAGCCTGTCATCGGGCTCGCAGAAGGCGAGACCCGGTTGGGGGGCATGACGGCCGGAACGATACGGGCACAAAATATTTTCCTTGCCACCGAATCCTTTTGTCGGCCCCGAACGTCTACAGGCCGAGACGCGATGATCCCGCGTCGCAAACCCAGCCGTGGAGAGAATAATGAAACGGACCTTGATCAGGTATAAGACAAAGCCGGAGTTGGCCGACAAGAACGCGGAGCTGATCGCAGGCGTATTTGCGGAATTGCAGGCCGCGAAGGTCGAGGGCGTTCGCTATCTTTCGCTGCGGCTCGACGATGGCACGTTCGTCCATTTCGTCGAGACCGACGCCGATGATGGGCCAAGCCCGCTTCCGAAACTGGCCGCCTTTCAGGCGTTCCAGAGCGGGATTCGCCAGCGTTGCATCGAGCCACCGGTTGCCGGTGGTGCTACCATCGTCGGCAATTATCGGATGCTTGAGGCCCCCTAGTCCCTGGATTTGGAATTGCGGACAGCAGGATGAAATTGATGCCCGTTACATCGGCCGCCGCCGGGATTGACGGCCTGCTCACGGCGATGCGGCCAAAACTGCATCGCTACTGCGCGCGCATGGTCGGCTCGGTGATCGACGGCGAGGACGTGCTGCAGGATGCGCTGATCAAGGCGGTGGAGTCGTTTGCATCCGCCGGCCCTGTCGGCAATCCCGAGGGCTGGCTGTTCAAGATCGCGCACAACACGGCGCTGGATTTCCTGCGCCGCCGCAACCGGCAGCAGGCGTTGCGATCGGGCGAGGAGGTGGACATGATTGCCGATCCGGCCGATGCCGTCCTAAGCCGCGAGATTGCAAGCGCAAGTCTTCGCACCTTCATGCGCCTTCCGCTCGTCCAGCGCTCCAGCGTGATCCTGACAGATGTGCTAGGTTGCTCGCTGCGGGAGGTCTGCGACGTCATGGATTCCAGCCTGCCTGCGGTGAAAGCGGCGCTGCATCGCGGCCGCGCCCGGCTCCGCGAATTGGCTGACGAGCCGGACGATCTGCCGCGTCCAACATTGTCGCAGGCCGATCGCGACCGCCTCGGCAGGTATGTGGCTCATTTCAACGCGCGGGAGTTCGACGCCATCCGCGCGATGATCGCGGACGATGTGCGGCTTGACCTGGTCAACAAGACCCGCATGATCGGCAAGGCCGAGGTTTCCAGATATTTTGGAAATTATTCGAAGGTCGCCGACTGGCATCTGGTGCCGGGGCTGGTGGAAGGGCACCCTGCGATCCTGGTGTTCGATCCCAACCAACCGGGCTCTGCGCCGGAATACTTCATGCTGCTGCAATGGTCCGCCGACAAGGTCGCGACCATCCGCGATTTCCGCCACGCCCGCTACATCATCGACGGGGCTGAGTATTTGACTGATCAGTAAGGAGAACGGACATGACTACCTACGACGTCCCGCATCCCCCGATTGTCTCGCGTGAGCATTGGCTGGTCGCGCGAAAAAAACTTCTCGCGCAGGAGAAGGAGCTCACCAAACAATATGACCGCGTCAACGCCGTAAGGCGCCGGCTGCCGATGGTCAAAATCGAGAAGAGCTATTTGTTCGACGGTCCCGGCGGCGAGGAATCCCTGCTGGATCTGTTCCAGGGCCGCCGCCAACTCGTGGTCTATCACTTCATGTTCGATCCCTCGTGGGAGAAAGGCTGCCCGGGCTGCACGGCTTACGTGAACGCCATCGGCGATCTCAGCATGCTGGACAAATGCGACACCACGTTCGCGCTGGTGTCCCGGGCGCCGCTCAGCAAGCTCGAGGCCTGCAAGGAGCGGCAGGGATGGCCTTTCGCCTGGGTTTCCTCGCTCGGCAGCGAGTTCAACTACGATTTTCACGTCACCAATGACGAGAAGATCGCGCCGGTCGAATATAATTATCGCAGCAAAGCGGAGCTCGAGGCCAACAAGGTCCCCAACGCGACCAGAGGCGAAGAGCACGGCCTCAGCGTTTTCTTTCGTATCGGCGAGGATGTCTTCCACACCTATTCGGCCTATGCGCGCGGCACCGAGCCGCTCACCGATGCCCGCGCGTTGCTGGACATGACGCCCTATGGGCGGCAGCAGGATTTTGAGGACTCGCCGCCGGGCTGGCCGCAGCGGCCCACCTACGGGTAGGTCGAGTGGGCGCGCGGCCGCGACAATCCTGGCCTACGAAGTAGAACTATAATTCTTGCCATCCGCACCGGCTGCGAACTATGGTGCAGGCCACTGGGGCATGAGCCGAAGGTTCTAAGAGGGAGCCGGCGGTTCGTGCTTGCTGCTAACCAGCGATTTCGCGCACAGAACGCGTCTCTCAAAAAGGAGAGGCCGAAGACGGAGCCGAGAGCGCTTCCGGTTCGGGGCCGGGTCATTTGACTGGCGGCGTATGCAGATTGTGAGGAGGGAACGGAGATGAGAACGGCATTCTGGCTGGCGGGCGCGACGGCTTTGGCGCTGGCAAACCCCGCAATGGCGGCGGATTCCATCAAGATCGGGTTTGTCTCTACCTTCAGCGGTCCGACCGCCGTGATCGGCAACGACATGCGCAATTCGTTCGAGCTTGCGCTCGATCATTTGGGTCGCAAGATGGGCGGCAAGCCGGTCGAGGTGATCTATGAGGACGATGGCCAGAAGCCGGACGTCGGCAAGCAGAAGACCGAAAAGCTGGTCCAGTCCGACAAGGTCGATTTCATCGTCGGCTATATCTGGTCGAACGTGCTGTTGGCCTCGCTCAAGACCGCGGTCGATTCGCAGACCTTCCTGATTTCCGCCAATGCCGGGCCCTCGCAGCTCGCCGGTGAGCTGTGCTCGCCTTACGTGTTTTCGACCTCCTGGCAGAACGACCAGACGCCGGAGGCCATGGGCCTTTACATGAATCAGAAGGGCATCAAGTCAGTGTTCCTGATCGGCCCGAACTATGCCGCCGGCAAGGACATGCTGGCTGGGGCCAAAAGCACGTTCAAAGGTCAGGTGGTGGGCGAGGAATACACGGTGTGGCCGAGCCAGCTCGACTTCTCGGCCGAGCTGTCGAAGGCGCGCGCCTCGAAGGCGGAGGCGGTCTTCGTGTTCTATCCCGGCGCCGCCGGCGTCCAGTTCCTCAATCAATATGTGCAGGCCGGCATCAAGCAGCAGATCCCGCTTTACACCGCCTTTACCATCGACGAATTGTCGCTGCCGTTTCAGAGGGAGAATGCGCTCGGCATTCCCGGCGCTCAGGAGTGGGTGAACGATTTGCCGAATGAGCAGAACAAGCGGTTCGTCGCCGACTACCGCAAGAAGCACGTCGGCCTGCGCCCGACCTTTTACGGCGCGCAATCCTATGATGCGGCGCAATTGATCAACAGCGCCGTGGTGGCGGTGAACGGCGATACCAGCAAAAAGGACGCGATGAAGGCGGAGATGGAGAAGGCAAACTTCAAGTCGCTGCGCGGCCCATTCAAATACGGCAACAACCACATTCCGATCCAGAACTTCTATCTGCAGGACGTGGTCAAGGACGCCGACGGCGAACTTTCGCTGAAAACCGTCGCCACCATCGTTGAAAACAACCAGGACCGCTTCCACGACAAATGCCCAATGAAGTGATCATGGATCACCCTGCCCAATACGGCGGCGGCGCTCGCGTGCTGCCGCTGTTTTCCGTTCGGCACATGTTTTGCAGCCGATGATTTTCAGTCCGGTGGCTTCATCCTTCGAGACGGCGTGGAGTTTATCATCGGGCCGCGCTTCGCGCGGACCCGTTGGCGCCTCCTCAGGATGAGGTTCTCTAAACCCTCATGGTGAGGAGCGCGGCAACGCCGCGCGTCTCGAACCACGAGGCCCGTTGGATGCCTGATAATGATACGCCTCACCCGGAAAATGACCTAGAGCGTTCATGCTGCTTGTCGTCGAACAATTCCTGAACGGATTGCAGTTCGGCCTGCTGCTGTTTCTGCTGGCGGCGGGACTGACGCTCGTGTTCGGCATCATGGACTTCGTCAATCTGGCACATGGCTCGCTCTACATGATGGGCGCCTACTTTGCCGCGACCTTCGTGGCGTGGACGGGCAATTTCGTCATCGGCGTGCTGCTTGCGCTCGGCGCGACGCTGCTGCTCGGCATCGTGCTGGAATTCGTGGCGCTGCGGCACCTTTACGGCCGCGATCATCTCGATCATGTGCTGGCGACGTTCGGGCTTATCCTGTTCTTCAATGACGCGGTGCGGCTGATCTGGGGCCCGGCGGGTCTTGCGCTGCCGCTCCCCGTCTGGCTGACGGTGCCGATCCAGATCATGCCCGGCGTGTTTTATCCGAGCTATCGGCTGGCGATCATTGTCGTTTCGCTGCTGGTCGCGATGTTTCTCTATGTGGTGGT
>Ga0209438_1000774_pt1 | contig 10164 bp, 7 predicted proteins | sample GraSoi_2013_20cm_FD_185825 | JGI IMG/M metagenome (GOLD analysis project Ga0209438, IMG submission 185825) | Grasslands soil microbial communities from the Angelo Coastal Reserve, California, USA - Sample 9_17_2013_20cm (SPAdes) (version 2) | ecosystem: Environmental > Terrestrial > Soil >...
GGAAGACCCACAGTGCGGCGAATCCGAGGACGACCAGCGGCACCGCGAGGCCCGACTCGGTCACCGAGTGGCCGAAGAGCGTGTCGGCGGGCACGTTGCTTTGCACGCGCATCGCCACCGCGAAGACGAAGGGACCGGCGGCGCACGCGGCGAGCACGAGGCGTGTCTTGAGCTGGGCCCCGAGCTTGGACCACTCGACAGCGATGACGGCGCAGACGCCGCGCAGCGTCACGACATCACCACCGGCACACGCGCGCCGAGCGTGGCCTCGGCCCTCGCCGTGGTGACCTCCACGGCGTCGGCGTTGCCGGTGATCTGGAAGAACAGCGACTCCAGGGACCGCGTCCGGCTCTCGAGCGCGCGGACGGCGATGCCGGCGCAGCCGAGCGCGATCACGTACTCGTCGAGCGCATCACTATGTCCTGACACCTCGAGGCCGCCGCCCGCGACCGCAGCCGCGCTGATACCCGGCCGAAGGCGCGCGAGGCCGAGCGCCGCGCGGTCGTCGCTCGTGTGGAGCGCGTGAACCCTCGGCGGCGCAAGCGCGCGCACGGCGCCGATCGTGCCCGAGAAGACCACGCATCCCTGGTTGATGAAGGTGAGCGTGGCGCAGAGCTCCTCGACCTCGGACATGTCGTGGCTGCTCAGCACGACGGCGGCGCCCGCGTCCGCAAGCCGGCGAGCGAGCGCGCGCACGTCACGCGCGCCGGCAGGGTCGAGCGAGCTGGTCGGCTCGTCGAGGAAGAGCAGCCGCGGCGACCGCATCAGCGCCGCGGCGAGGCCGAGGCGCTGGCGCATGCCCGCCGAGTACCCACCGGCCAGCTGGTCCGCCTGCGCGGAGAGACCGACTGCGTCGAGCGCATCGTTCACCCCGACAGCGCTGACGTTGCGGCCCTCGCCATCGAGACGGGCCAGCAGCGCGAGGTTCTTCCGTCCCGACAGGTACGGATAGAACGCAGGCGTTTCGACGAAGCCGGCGACGCCGTCAGGCACACGTCGATCCGCCGACTCGACGCGGCGTCCGAGCAGGTGGACGGTGCCCACGTCGGGCCGAACGAGCCCGAGCAGCACGCGCATCAGCGTCGTCTTGCCGGCGCCGTTCGGTCCGAGCAGACCGTGCAGTTCACCGGGCCTGACAGCGAGGTCCACGTCGTACAGCGCGTCGCGGTCGCCGTACCGCTTCGACACGCCGACGGCTTCGAGGGCGAGTGGAATCAACGCCTTACTTGTATTGCCAGGTCAGCACCGCGTTCACGCGCCGCGCGGTCATCGGATAGAACTGGCCTTCACCGAGCTCGCTCAGCTGCACGGCGTCGCGCCGATTGCCGAGGTTGTCGCCCGAGATCGACAGCGTGAAACGTTCGAAGCGGTATCCGAGCGACGCGTCCACGACGGCGTAGGCCGGCGCCTCGAACGTGTTGAGGCTGTTCAGCCAGTGCACGCCCACCCGGTTGGACGCGATCGACCCGCGCCAGCCGCTCTCGCGCGCGTAGAAGACGCCGCCGCCGGCACGCACCGACGGCGTCAACACCTGGCGCCTGCCCGCCAGCTGGATCGGCGCGCGATCGATCTCGGTGAGGAAATCGCGGTAGCGCGCGTCGCTCCACGTGACGGTGCCTTTCACCGACCAACCTGTGGCCGGGCGCAGCGTGCCCTGCACGTCGACGCCCTTGTAGCGCTGCTGGCCGACCGAGCGCAGCACCGCGATACCGGCGGCCGACGCCTGGACCGGCTGGTTGTAGAAGTCGACGAAGAAGCCGTCGATGTCGAGGGCGGCCGCCCCGCCCGGTGCATCCGCGTTGAGACCCATCACGAAGCTGCGCTGCGTTTCAGGCGTGAGCAGGCCGCCGCCCTCGGGCATCGCCTCGGGATTGGGACCGAACTCGATTTGCGCGGGCTGGAACGTGTAGCCCGCGCTCGCGTGCAGCGTCACCGCGGTGATCGGTCCTCGCGAAGCCCGCCAGACCCTCCACCCCGCGCCGAGCGAGCCGGTGAGACGGTTGACGTCCTGCACGGTGGACGAAGGCGTGACCACGCCCGTCCTGTTGACGCGAACCTCGTCGCGTGTCTCGTGCGTGGTGTTCCACCGCAGCCCGGCCAGCACGCTGGCACGCGGTGTCAGCTCGTACCGGCTCTGCGCGTACAGTCCGACAAACCGGCGGCGGTCGTTGAAATCGACGGTCCCTTTCGGACTGACGGAATCGATGTCCGGCGCCTGGCTCACGCCGTCGAGCAGCAGGCGGAGCCCGTGGCGGGCGCTGTCAGCCTCCGCGCGGCCAAGGAGCAGGTTGATGCCGGTCGTCAGGTCGACCCGCCTCTTGACCTTGGTCGTCAGGTTGCTGTCGACGAACAGCTCGTGGAGGCGCAGCGACTGCCTGAACGACTCGAGGTCCGCGTTGGTCTTCGCGGTCCACGGCTGTGGCGTATCTCCGACGTCGATGAAGCCGCGCACGCTGTCGGTCTGCGTGTCGGTATACGCGGCGGTATTGCCCCAGCGGCCGAACGCCAGCGGCACGCCGTAGTCGAGGACCACCTTGTAGCGGTCCGTATCGAGCCTGACGTCCGCCGGGTTCTGGTTGAAATCCATCGGCAGCAGCGTCGTGAACCGGCCGGTCGCTTCGTCGATTGGCAGCGGACCGTTCGGCCTCTGCCGCAGCCCGAGCACGTCGAGATCTGCCTGGAGGCTCCCCGTGCCCAATTGGGTGGCGAGCCGGTACGTCCCCTGGGCCCGTCGATACCCGGCCCGTTCGTCGGAGAGCCCGTCGTCACTCAGCTCGGCGCTGATCGATTGACGCACGCCGCCGCTCGACAGGACGGTCGCGCCGCCCACCGCGACCGAGTTGTAACTGCCGTAACGGAGACTGGCCGCCTGGTCGGCACGCCCGGCGGCATAGTGAATGACGTTGATCGTGCCGGCAAACGCGGTGGTGCCGAAATAGACCGGCGCCGCGCCGCGCAGCAGCTCGATCCGTTCGACGTTGTTCAGGCTGATCGCCTCGACCTGCGGTCTGAACGCGCCACCGGCGGGGATGCCGTCGATGAGCAGCAGCAGGTCGTCCACCTCGCGCACGCCGAGCAGGCCGGGGACGGCGCCGGCGGGACCGGCGTCGCCCCCCGGCGCGACGCTGACGCCACCGAGCAGCGCCAGCGCGGTCCGCAGGTCGGTGGCTCCACGCGCGCGCAGCTCGTCGCCGGTGACGACGCTGATGGCACCCGGCACCTCCCTGACCGGCTCACCAAACCGCGTCGCGGTCACCTGGACGTCCACCTGAAGCGTCACGGGCGATGGCGGCGACGACGAGGATGATCGTGCCTGCTCGTCAGGAGGTTGCGGTGATGATGCGGGTCTCTGGCCGTACGTTGCAGCGGGCACCAACATGACGATCAGCGCGAACGCGGCGGCGATGTTGTGAAATGTCATAGTCGAACCACGGAAGCGACGTGGTTCGAAAGGTAAGCGGGCTCCGTGAACGGCTCATCACGCCTGCGTCAACAACGCGGAACATCCGCGCGACACCCGCTCGACGCGAGCGCTGCGTCCCCGTTACGTCTTGTTGCGCGCGTTTACCAGTTTCGTATGGCCGTCGTCCCGCATGTGCCGATGTGCCGCCGATTCCGCGCGTCCCGCGCGTTTCGCACGGGTACTCCGCTTGCAGCCCGCACTGCCGCCCTTTTATTAGCGAGGAGGACAAATGTCTGACCGCCGAACTGATGAACCCGATGTGATCGGCCGCCGGGAATTTACGCTGCAGTCCGCGCTGGCGCTTCTGGCCGGCGTCGTCATTACCATGGATGGATGCGGAGGATCGACCACCACGCCCAGCCCCACCGTCACGCCGTCCCCCGCGCCCCCTCCGGTCGCGGACGTGAACGGATCGGTCGCGACCAATCACGCCGCACCCCACATAGCGGTCATCACCGCCGCGCAGATCACCGCGGGGAGCGCGATCTCGCTGAACATCCAGGGCATGGCCACGCACCCGCACCAGGTAGATCTCACGCAGGCCGAGCTCGTCTCGCTACGGAACCGCACGGCGGTGTCGAAGGAGTCGACCAACGTCAACAACCATACCCACGTGGTGACGTTTACACCGGCCTAGGAACATCTCATCGCGTCGGCGTGGAACAGTGATTCTGCCGCTCGACGAGGGAACCTCGCCGAGCGGAGTCACCTCCGCCTTCTGCCTGTTGAACCTCGGCCGCCCAAAGCTCGACCGTGGTCCTCTCCTTCGGATGCCCTCAGCCGCCTTGTCCCGTTGCACCCCCAGTTCCCGGGCACGACTGGTGCTCCTGAAGCGCCAGAGATCGTCGTCGCGCGCGATTTCCTGAACGAATCGTCTTCGAGCGCCGCGCACGATGACGACATGCCGTGATGGATCCGGCGCGGCGGTGCGCGAGCAGTCCGCGAGGTCCGCGAAAAGGAGGGACTGGTGAATCGCATCGTCCTGGCCGTGTTCGTCGTGTCCGCCCTGGTCGCGACCCTGGCCACGTGCGACCGTCATCCATCGGAATTGGTCTGCCTGCCCGGGTCGCTGCACGATCACATCGTCAGGCAGTGGGGCAACGTCAGGTCGTTCGTGATCCGGGATCGCCACCTCTTTCTCTCGCTGATGGCCGACGGCGGGATCTACGAGTTCGAGCCGGCGCAACCGCGCCAGACCTCTCCGTAGAGGCACGCATGCTGTTGGTGCTCGCCGCCGCGCTCGTCCTGGCCGCGGGGCCGCAGTCGTCCTCGACGGATCGTGGCCGCGCCGAGCAACTGGCGCGGTCGGGGAAGACCGTCGAGGCGATGGAGATCTTCGTCCGCCTCGTCCAGCAGGACCCGGCCGATGTCGAGGCGCGCCTGTGGGTGGCGCGCCTCGAAGCGCGCCTGGGACGCCTCGCCGACGCGGAAGCCGGGTTCCGCTCGGTGCTCCGCGAGCATCCCGCGGACGTCGACGCGCGCATCGGTCTCGCGACCGTGCTGACGCGGCGGGGGAAGCCGGAAGAGGCGCTCGCGATTCTCACCGACGTCGAACGGAACACCGGCGAGAACTCCGATCTCTTCGGCGGGCTCGGCCGCGTGTACCGCCGCGTCGGCGACGACCGGCGCGCGCTCGACTACTTTCGGCGCGCTCACCGGCTTGCGCCGCGCGATCCGGATCTCACGGCCGGCTTCGAAGCGGTCGCGCGCGTCTACGGGCATTCGCTGGCCTTCGAGGGATTCACCCAGGGCGGCGCGCCCGGCGCCGGGGTGCAGTCAGGGTCCGTTGGCACGCGCGTACGCGTCGTGCCGCGGCTGCACATCGACGTGAGCGGCAGGATGCAGCAGGGGCCCGGCTATTCCGACGCCACTGCCGGCGCTGGCGTCCTGTGGCGCGCTGCGCGCGCGACCACCGCGGAATTCCACGCGCTCGGAGGTCCGGACAACATCGCGCTGGCGACCAGCGACGTTTCGGGCGGCCTCACGCACTACGCGGGCGTGTTCGAGATCGGCGGCGCCGTGCGACGGTTCGCGTTCCCGGGCGCAGGTGTCCTCGCGGCCTATCCGACATTCGCCTGGGACCCCGGCGGCCGATGGCGGCTCGACTCGCGATACACCTACACGCAGTCGTCGTTCGACCAGACAGGCCAGTCGAGGGGCGATCACTCGGCGATGCTGCGCGAGACGTGGCGCGGATGGCGTCGCGTCGCCATCAACGCCGTGTATGCGTACGGCGTCGAGAGCTTCGAGCAGCTGACGGCGGATCGCCTCGGCTCGCTGGGCATGAACACGCTGGCCGCCGGGCTGCGAATCGACACCCCGTCGTTGACGACGATCGCGACGACGTGGGAGCACGAATGGCGGTCGAACCAGACGACGGTCGATCGGTTCACCATGTCGATCGTCCAGACCCTTCCATGATCGACCTGCTCCTCGCGTTCGAACGCATTGCGGTCTGGATGGTGTGGGCCGGCGTCGTCCTGGCGCTCTCGATGCTCTGCGCCGTCGTGACGGGCCGCGTCGCGTACGCGTGGCACGAGGAGCGCCGCCACCGGTTCGAGCGCCACTACGGCCCGCTCGCGGCCCGGGCGCTCGAGGGAGACCGCGCTGCGCGGCACGCGATCGTCACGTGCCCGCCGCGCGACCACTTTGCGATGGCGACGCTGCTCATCACGCCGCTGATCGACGATCGCGACCCCCGCCGCGTCGCCGCCACGCGTGCCATCGTCCGCAAGATGACGCGCGGACGCCTCGGGAACCGGCTCCTGCCGAGCCGCTGGTGGTGGCGCCGCGCGGTCGCGCTGCGGGCCATCGGGCTGCTTCAGATGGCAGACCGCACGCACGAGGTCATCGCCGCGCTCGACGACGAACATCCGGAAGTGCGCGGTGCCGCGCTGGACGCGCTGGCGGACATGCAGGATCCCGCGGCGCTCCCCGTCATCGTCACGCGCCTCCACGATGCGTCGCTGCAACGCGGCCGCCGCGTGGCCGCGCTCGCGGCGTTCGGCGCGCGCTGCGAGCCGCTGATCCTGGACCTGGCGCGCGAGGACGAGGAGCATCGCATCAACTACGCCCGGGCGTTGGCGGTCTGCGGGACGGAGCGGTCGCGGGCGATCTTGTGCGAGTGGACTCGCGATCCACGTGCGGATGTCCGCGCGGCGGCCTTCGAAGCGCTCGCGCATGTCGGCTTGGACGACCGGGCGGCCGCGCTGGCCATCAACGCGCTGGAGAGCACCGATGCGCCCGTGCGGGCGATGGCGGCAGGCGCGCTGCGCGGGTGGGAGGGCACCGGCAATGCCGCGTGGCACCTCGCGCCCCATCTGGACGACACGTGGGCGGTGGCCGTGAAGGCCGCACGGTCGCTGCAGTCGATGCGTCAGGCCGGCCGCGACGTCCTCGAGTCCTGGGCGCGTCGTTCGGACCTGGCCGGCATACTCTCGCGCCAGATGTTGTGGGAGAGCGCGCGGTCGTGAGCCTCACGGGGGTCCTCGAGATATTTACCCTGCTGGTCACGCTGTATTTCGCGCTCTGGAACGCGTCGCAGATCGCGATGGGCGCCGCCGCGTCGCTGTTCCTGTGGCGCTATCAGCGCCGGCGGACCCGCCGCAACCGTGCGCTGGCCGGCCGCCTCGCGTCGCCGCCGCTGGTCTCGGTGATCGTGCCCGCCTGCAACGAGGCGCTGACCATCGTCGACAGCGTCCGCGCCCTGCTCGCGCTCGACTACGAGGCGCGGGAAATCGTCGTCGTCAACGACGGCTCGTCGGACGGCACGCTCGACGTGCTGCGACGGACGTTTCAGATGCTGCCCGCGCCGGTCGCCTTCGCGCAGCCGTTGTCCACGGCGCGGGTGCGCGGCGTGTTCCGATCGATTGAGGAGCCCGCGCTCGTGGTCATCGACAAGGAGAACGGCGGGTGCAAAGCCGACGCGTCCAATGCCGGGATCAACGCCGCGTCGGGCGTGCTGGTCCTGGTCATCGATGCCGACACCGTCCTCGAGCCGGACGCGCTGAGCCGCGCCGTGCTGCCGTTTCTCGACGATCCCACGACTGTCGCCGTCGGCGGCTACGTCGCGATTGCCAACGGCTGCCGCATCGAACACGGTCGTGTGACCGACGTTGCGCTGCCGCGAAGCTGGCTGGCACGGTTCCAGATCGTCGAGTACATGCGCAGCTTCCTTCTCTTCCGGCTCGCGTGCGCCTCACGCAACGGGGTCACCATCGTTTCCGGCGCCTTCGGCCTGTTCAGGCGCGACGCGGCCATCGAGGTCGGCGGTTACGACCCGACGGCGATTGGCGAAGACATGGACCTGACGCTCCGGCTGCAGACGTTCTTCCGGTCACGGCGCCAGCCGAGCCGTATCGCTTTCGTGCCGCTTCCGATGTGCTGGACGCAGGCGCCCGAGGACCTGGCCTCGCTGCGGGCGCAGCGCTGCCGCTGGCGGCGTGGCCTGCTGCAGGTACTCTGGCGCCATCGCCGCGCGATTGGCAATCCGCGTTACGGCATCGTGGGACTCGGCGTGCTGCCCTATACCGCCATCGTCGAGGGGCTCGGGCCGCTGCTCGAGGTGTCAGGCTACGTCATTACGACGGTGGCGGCGCTCCTCGGCGTCCTCAACTGGGGTCACTATCGCGTGCTGCTCGCGGTGTCGATTCTTTTCGGCGCCGCGGCCACGATGCTGGCGGTGCTCCTGAGCGACGTCGCCACGCGCAAGTACAACCGCGGCCGCGATCTAGCACTTCTGATCACGATTGCGATCGTCGAAAACATCGGCTTCCGCCAACTCAACTCCTGGTGGGGATGTGTCGGGACCGTACAGGCGCTGACGGGCAAAGGCGGCTGGGGACCGATGCGCCGCCGCGCGTTCGAGAGCCGCGCCGCCTAGCCAGCCGTCCGCGTCGCGACGATCTTGTGATCGGCGGCCGCGGCGCGCCAGCTGATTGACGTCCTTCTCCCGCTGTTCACTTCGCCTCCACGCGTCGTTATCACGTATTGGTAAGCGCCTCATACGAGCGCCGCGGGAGAACTACGACGAGTCGAGGCCGACACACCATCTGCGCCGCCCCGCATTGACGAAAAAACTTGCGCGGGTATGGCGATCAGGGAACGCGAGGCGTATAGTGTGCGCTCCCCGCGTCTGCTCAGGTAGATCGGCGTCGAATGTCTCCTTCTCCCCCCCGGGAGCAGTCTGTTGATGTTCGAGCCAGGGTCACAGGTAGGGCGTTACGAAATCCAGCGGAGGCTCGGGCGCGGCGGCATGGGCACCGTCTACGCCGCGCACGACTCGATCCTCGGCCGTCTCGTCGCCATCAAGGTGTTCGCCGGCGATCTCGACATCCCCGATGCGCGAGAACGCTTCGTGCGCGAGGCGCGTTCGGCGGCCGCCCTCACTCACCCCCACATCGTCGCGGTGCACGACTTCGGCGACCACGAGTCGCAGCCGTACATCGTCATGGAGTACGTCAAGGGCGAAACGCTGGCGGAGCTGATTCGCCGCAAGGCGCCCGTCTCGCAGACCGACAAGCTGCGCTGGATCGAAGAGCTCGCCTCCGCGGCCGGCTACGCGCACCGGATGTCGGTCATTCACCGCGACATCAAGCCGGCCAACCTGATGATCGACAAGTCGGGCCGCCTGAAGGTGCTCGACTTCGGCATCGCTCGAATGCTCGGGACCGTCTCGAACACGCGCGACACCATCGGGACGCCGGGCTACATGGCGCCCGAACAGATTCTCGGCGAGGATGTCGACGGCCGCGCCGATCTGTTTTCGATCGGCGTGGTCTTCTACGAGCTGCTCGCCTACACCGAAGCATTTCCGGGCGACACCAGCCCGGCGATCACGCACCGGATTCTCAACAAGGATCCCGTTCCGCTCCTGCATCTCGTACCCGACCTCAACCCGGAGATCCAGCCGATCATCGAGCGGGCGCTGAAGAAGAACGTCGACGAGCGCTTTCCGGACGCGGAGGCGCTCCGCGTCGCGGTGAGCCGGGCTCGCAAGCGGTTCGAGGACGATTCCGCGCCGGTCGTCGCGCCAACGGTGCTGATTCGCCAGACGCCCGCGCCGACGCGCAAGTCCTCCGGCCCGGCGGAGGGCCGGCGCCCCACGACCGACGCGGTCGGCGTCGCCACGCCTCCGCCAACCGACCGCGACGCGCTCGCCCGGCGCCGCCTCGCGCAGCTGGAAGCCGCGCTCGCGCAGGGGCGGACGCTGCTGGCGGCCGGCGATCTCGACATGGCGTTCGACTTCTGCCAGCAGGCGCTGACCTTCGACGAGCACCACGCGGGCGCGCTGGAGCTGGAGCAGCAGATTGCGGCAGCCATGGCCGCGCGCCAGGCGGTGGTTGAGGAGGGCGACGCGCCGGCTGCCGGCGACGACGACGAAGCGGCCGCGGAATCGACGTATGCGCCGACGATGCTCGCGCCGCCCCGCGAGGCGCGCGTGCCGCAAGCGGCGCCTCGGCCCCAGCCCACGCCGCAGCCTGCGCCGTCCAGACCTGTAGAGGCTCCGCGTGCGCGGAAAACGCAGGCGCCGAAAACGCCTGCCCGGCCGCCACAGCCTTCCGGGCCGTCGCTGCTCACGCGGATGCGCGCGGCGGCCGCGGCGGGTCTCCAGCGCTCGTCGGTGGCTGTCGCCGCGGTCGGCACGGGTCTTCGCGCAGCGGCGCCGGCGGTTTGGAACCGGGGCCGCGCGGTCGTTCCAA
>Ga0209438_1000775_pt1 | contig 10150 bp, 6 predicted proteins | sample GraSoi_2013_20cm_FD_185825 | JGI IMG/M metagenome (GOLD analysis project Ga0209438, IMG submission 185825) | Grasslands soil microbial communities from the Angelo Coastal Reserve, California, USA - Sample 9_17_2013_20cm (SPAdes) (version 2) | ecosystem: Environmental > Terrestrial > Soil >...
CCGTCGCACCGGCCGGTCCAGCACCTCTACTATCTTCCGATTGTCCTCGCGAGTCTTCGCATGGGACCCGCGACCGGGGTGTTCGTGTCACTCATCGCGATTGCGCTGTACCACATCGCGAATCTGGCGCATTTCACCATGGGCTACACGGATACCGACGTCGTCCAGACGGCCCTCTTCGTCTTCGTCGGAATCGTGACGACGAAGCTGGCCGCGGATGGCCGTCGCCTGAGAGCGCTCGCGGCCACGGACGATCTCACCGGCCTGCACAACCTGCGCTCGTTCGAGGCACGGCTCGCGGTGATGGTCCGTGCGGCGCGCCACTCGGCACCGCCGATGGCGATGTTGGTGCTGGACGTCGACTGCCTGAAAGCCTTGAACGACGCCCATGGGCACCGTGCGGGGGCTGAAGCGGTTCGCCTGGTAGGACGCACGCTCGCCATGTGGCTTCCGGCGGACGCCGTGGCCTGCCGGTATGGCGGCGACGAATTCGCCATTGCGATCGCCAGTTGTCAGGAAGCCCGCGCGCGAGCAATCGCGGAGCAACTCCGTCGCTCGGTCTACGCTCTCGAGCCTGTCCTTGCTGGAGTCCGCTTTCCGATTCGAACGCTATCCATCAGCGTGGGCATTGCCTGTCTCGACGATGTCGATGCATGGCTGCCTGCCTCGTCCGATGGTGATGCACGGAGTGGTGAGACGCTGTTCGCTGCGGCAGACGAGGCTCTCTACATTGCCAAGAGGCGGGGTCGCAATCGCGTCAGCGCGCTGGCCTGACGCGCCGGGCGGACGTGTTCATGAAGAGGAGTCCGGCGGAGGCGCTTGACACACGGCCGCAGTGGCGAATATATTCGCGCAGCGCGAAAATATTCGCCTTACTGTCCCGATGGCGCTTCGATGAAAAAGGCGGCTCCCGTCCATCTCACCCGTCGCGAGAGCCAGATCATGGAGATCCTGCACCGGCGTCAGCGGGCGACCGTCGAGGAGGTCCGAGCCGGATTGCCGGACGCCCCGTCGCCCTCGAGCGTCCGCAAGCTGCTCGACATCATGATCGACCGCGGTCTGCTCGGCCGCGAATACGAGGGCCCGCGCCACGTCTACTTTCCGTCCGCGAAGCTGGAGGAAGCCAGCCGCTCGGCATTGCGTCAGCTCGTCGCCACGTTTTTCGACGGCTCTCCTGAATCCGCCGTGGCGGCGCTGCTCGACACCGCCGACCTGCGGCTGTCCGACGCAGACTACAAACGGCTCAACGCGATGCTGAAAAAGGCGCGCGAACAGGGGGACAGATGATGACGGCCCTCATGCTGTTCGCCAGGGCGTCGGTGCTCCTCGCCGCCGTCTGGCTGATTCTGGCGATCGCCGGTCGCCGCGGCTCGGCCGCGATGCGTCACGAGTGCTGGACGCTCGCGGCAATCGGCTTGCTCCTTCTGCCGATTCTCACGTTCGCGCTGCCAGCGTGGACTGTCGTTCGACTCGCGGCACCACCACGCATCGTCTCCGCGCCAACCATTGACCTCGAAACATCGTCTCGCAACGTCACATCCTCGACGCCACCGACACGGGTTGGCGCGATTGCCCGGACGCGCAGCGCCGCCGCAACCGTCCTGATGACGTGGCCGGCTGCGCTCGGCGCGATGTACGGCATTGGCGTGTTGTTGCTGTTGACGCGCCTCGGCTGGCAGGTATGGACCGTCAACAGACTCTGGCGTCATGCGATGCCTGTCGACGATGGGTGGAGCGTCCTGCTCGCGGAATGCACGCGCGAACTCGGGCTACGACGGCCCGTGCGACTGCTCGCGACTGCCGTTCGGACGATCCCGACGACCTTTGGCATTCTGAGGCCGACCATCATCATTCCTTCGGCCGGCGACGACTGGCCGGCTGAACGGCGCCGGGCGGTCATGCTCCACGAGCTTGCGCACGTCGAGCGTCGCGACTGCCTCACGCAATTGGTGGCCAGCGTGGCATGCGCGGTCTACTGGCCGCATCCCGGCGTCTGGTGGATGGCGCACAGGCTGCGCGTCGAACGCGAGCTCGCGTGCGACGATCTGGTGCTGTCGGTGGGCACGAGCCCGCGCGATTACGCGGGCCACCTGCTGGAGGTCGCGTATGCCCTTCGCACGTCGCTCGCACCAGCGTTGTCGGTCAGCATGGCGAACCCACGGCAGCTCGAGCGCCGGATGCTTGCGCTCCTCGATGCGTCGCGGAACAGGGCGACTCCGCATGTTCACGCACGGCTCGCCGTCGCCTTGCTGGTAGGCGGAGTACTCGTGGCCGTCGCGGTCTCGACGGTGTCAGCGTCAGACCCGGCCAGTCCCTTCATTGCTGCATCGCCCGACGCGACTGCCGCATTTCGGAGCGTGGGTCCCGGTGAGCCGGCGCAAGTCTCGCGGTCCGCGGGCGCCGAGTTGCGGCCTGGAATGTGGGAAATCCGTCCGGCCGAATCAGGCGAAGTGCATCTCAGGATGAGGGACGATCGCGGCTTTCACGGACACAACATCGCCATCGATCGCCTGAGCGGACTCGCCTCGTCTTTGCTGACCGGCGCGGGCGGAGCGACTGGCTTCAGCATCCGGCACGACGCCGGCACCTTCACGTTCGAAGGCGTTTTCCGCAACGGCGTGGGGTCTGGCACCTATACGTTCGCACCCGACAACGGCTTCGCGCAGACGATGGTGGCTCGCGGCTACGACCGGCCCACCACAAGCCAGCTCGCCATGCTGGCCCGGCAGGACGTGGGTCTCGCATTTCTCGACGAGCTCATTGTGCAGGGGTACCGCCGATCGACGCTCGCGCAGATCATCCGCGCCGTCGAACACAACATCGACAGCGGCTATCTCCGCGACATGGGGACGCTTGGGTACCGCGTGGGCACGATCGACACCCTGATCGACATGCGGGATCACGGCATCAGCCCGCAGTACGTTCAGGGAATCGCCGCGGAAGGGCTGACCGGCCTGTCAGCCTGGGAACTGATCAGAGCGCGCGACCATGGCGTCACCCCGGAATACATCAGGGACCTGGGACAGCTGGGACTTCGCCTCATCGCCCTCGACGCGCTCGTCAACGCCCGCGATCACGGCGTGTCGGCCGAATACGTCCGCAGCATGCGTGACGAAGGCTACACGCTGATTGTGGACGAGCTGATCCGCGCCCGCGATCACGGCGTGTCGGTGGAGTACATCCGCGACATGCGGAGCCTTGGCTACAGGCTCAGGGTCGACCAGCTCATATGGGCGCGCGACCATGGCGTCAGCGCCGAATACGTGCGCGACCTCCGGGGTCTTGGTTATCAGACGCTGACAGTAGATACGTTGATCAGACTCCGCGATCACGGAGTCAGTCCGGAATACATCGACGAGCTCTCCCGCATCGGCTACGTGCGGCTGACGGTCGACGAACTGGTCAGCCTGCGCGATCACGGCGTCTCGGCCGACGAAGTGCGGCGCGCGAACGCGCGTGCGGGAACGCGATTGCCGGTGACCAGGTTGCTGCAGCTTGCGGACGCCGGCTGGCGTCAGTCACGCCTGGAACTCCGCTTCACGTCGAAGCTCAGCTCTCTGCTGTAAGAGATCGACATGACGCGTGTCCGCGCATGTCTCTGTTCCGCCGGCAGGCTCGCGACAATCGTCTGCGTCACGTGTGCGCCGGCGACGGCGCAGAACCTGCCGGACACACCCCCTCCCGTCATTCACGCGGTGCGCGCGGTCATTCCGCCCGTCATCGACGGCCGGCTCATCGACGAGGCCTGGAACGCCGCGGAACCCGCCACGACGTTCAGGCAACGCGATCCCGACGAAGGACTCGCCCCGACTGAACGGACGGAAATCCGGTTCCTGTTCGATGATGAGGCGCTGTATGTGGCGGCGCATCTGTTTGACAGCGAGCCGGCGCGCATCACGCACCGGATGTCCACGCGCGACGCGGGGTCCGCCGATGCAGACATCATCAGCATCTTCCTCGACCCGATGCACGATCGCCTGACCGGCGCGATCTTCCGCGTGAGTGCCGCCAACGTCCAGCAGGACTCGATTCTCTTCAACGACACCTGGACCGACGGCTCGTGGGACGCCGTCTGGCAGTCGGCCGTGACGATTGACGAGGCCGGCTGGTGCGCCGAGATGCGCATCCCGCTATCGCAGCTGCGATTCAGTGCCAGCGATCGGCAGACCTGGGGTGTCAACGTCGAACGGCACATTCGCCGGAAGAATGAATACGACTGGCTGAACATGGTGCCCAAAAGTGAGAACGGCACCGCATCGCGAATGCTGGATCTGACCGGTCTCGACGGGATCAAGCCGACGCGCCGTCTGGAGTTCCTGCCGTACACCGCGGCGCGAGGCGAATTCGTGGCACCGGGGACCGGAAATCCGTTCAACGACGGCGCGCGCGCGTTTGCCGCCGCCGGACTTGACGCGAAGGTCGGCGTCACCAGCAATCTCACCGCGACGACGACGGTCAACCCGGATTTCGGACAGGTCGAAGTCGACCCGGCGGTGGTCAACCTGTCGGCGTTCGAAACGTTCTTCGAGGAGAAGCGTCCGTTCTTCCTCGAGGGATCGCAGATCTTCAGCAACTACGGCCGCGGCGGGTCGAACGACTTCTGGGGCTTCAACAACTCCGAGCCGCAGATCTTCTACTCGCGCCGCATCGGCCGCACCCCTCACATCTCGCTGGACGGCGACCATACCGATACGCCAGCCGCAACAACCATCCTGGGAGCCGCCAAGCTGACGGGAAAGACGAACAGCGGCTGGAGCCTCGGCTTTCTCGAGGCCGTTACCGCGAAAGAGAACGGTCGCACCGCCACGGCCTCCGCCACGACCCGCTCCATCGTCGAGCCGTCCACCAACTACGGCGTCGTCCGCGTGCAGCGCGATATCGGCGGACGCGCCGGCGTCGGCATGCTCTCGACCGCCGTGAATCGCCGCCTCGAAACGCAGGAATTGCGGGATGAACTGGCCCAGAGCGCCTTCGTGACAGGAGCGGATGCGTACCTGTTCCTCGACAACAAACGGGACTGGGTGATTGTCGGCAACATTGCCGGAAGTCGAGTCGCCGGATCGGCGGCTGCGATGAAGACGCTGCAGGAAGCCGCGCAGCGGTACTTTCAACGTCCCGATGCGCCGCACGTGCGGCTCGATCCCACGCGCACGTCGCTCTCGGGTTACACCGGCCGCATCAACCTGAACCGCAACAGCGGTCTCCTGAAAGTGAACGCTGCGCTGTGGGCGGGAAGTCCCGGTTTCGAGTCGAACGACCTCGGCTTTCTCTCCACCGGCGATCGCGCGGGCGCGCACGCGGTGCTGTTCTACCGCGACGTCACCACGCGCCGCTATTCCCGCTCGTGGAACGCCTGGATAGCGAAGTTCTACACCTGGAACTTCGGGCGCGAGCTCCAGAGTGACGGCGTCACCGGGAGTGTGAACTGGAATCTGTTGAACTACTGGAACATCAACACCAACGGCGGCAGGTACCGGCGCGCGCTGGACGATCGGCTGACGCGCGGCGGGCCGTCCGCGCAGGCACCTGGTGGAAGCAACTGGAACCTCAACGTGAACAGCGATCAGCGCAGGCGGCTGGCGCTCGGCGCGGGGATCAGGCTCCGGTGGTCTGACGCCGGCGCATGGAACCGGAGCGGGAACGCCAGCATCACGATCACGCCGTCGGATCGTGTCAACTTCACGCTGGGCCCGACGTTCGAGCGTTCCTACACCGTGGCGCAATACGTCACGTCGATTGAAGACGCGACTGCGACGGCCACGTACGGGTCGCGCTATGTCTTCGGCACACTGAATGAGACGCAGCTGTCGATGACGAGCCGCGTGAATGTGATTCTGACCCCCGCCGTGTCGATCCAGGTTTTCGCGCAGCCGCTCATCGCGGCCGGCGATTACTTCGGGTTCAAGGAGCTGGCCCGCCCGCGCACATTCGACTTCACCGAGTACGGTCACGCGATCGGTTCTCTGTCCCGTGACGCGTCAGAGGCCCAGTACGTCGTCGATCCCGATGGCTCCGGCGCCGCTGAATCCTTTACGTTCGACGACCCGGATTTCAGCCTGAGGTCTCTCAAGGTGAACGCCGTCTTCCGGTGGGAGATCAAGCCGGGCTCGACGCTGTATGCGGTCTGGACCCGCCAGCAGAGGAACGAGACGGATCCCGGCGTCTTCCGTGCTGCCCGCGACGTGCGCGCGATGCTGACGGCACCGGGCGACGATGTCATCCTGTTCAAGATCGCTTACTGGCTTGGCCGCTGAACGACGCTCAGCGTGCTTCGGATCCGGCCCGCCGCGGCGCGCCGTCGTACGTTCCCGGGACTATTGCTCCCGCATTTGCCGCAAGCTCACGTAGCGATGAATGGCGATGCCCGCATACGCCGGGCGTCCGACGAACACGTCGTCGACTGACCGCACCTCGGCGTCGAGCTGCTCCAGCGACTTGCCGGCGAACGTCACCTTTGCCGGCACACCCTCGCTGACCTTCTCGGTCTCGACCCCGACAAATGTCCGCGCGCCGTCGGCGTTGTCGGCGAGGTCTAGCGTCTCGAGCGCGCGGGTGACGATACCGTCGGGGCCGGCGGCGACGTTGCGGTAGGCCATAACGCCGACGATGTCGACGATCTTGAGGAGATGCGCGGTCGCCGACTTGCGGACCCCGCGGAACGTCGTGATGCTGACCGCTTCACCCGTCGCGGTGTCGATCGACTGCCACCAGAACGGAATGTCGACCCCGTACACGACCCCCGCGGCTCGTGCGCGCGCCGCCGCGCCCAGGTTGAGATCGAGATAGTCGGCCAGCAGCCGTTCCCGCGCCGATGGCTCTTTCCATTCGGGCAGGAGGTACGGCTCGATGTCAAGATGGATGCCATAAAAGCGCTCGTCGGGCGCGACCGACGCGTTGTAGGCGAGCACGGCATCGACAATCGACAGCACGGTGCCGTGCTCGGAGCGGAGCGCATAGTGCGGATCGCCGTCGAGCGCGTGCAGCCGCATGCCGCGCCGACGCGCCTCGCGGATCAGCGTCCTCCATTCCGCTGCGTTGTCGAGCCGCCGGCCCGCATCCGTGGCGCGCGTGAAGATTTCAATTCCCGCGACACCAATGTGATGCCGTGCGCAGAAGTCGAAGAACGCTTCGCGCTCGTGCGCGTCGTGCAGCAGCGGTGGCGAGTCCCACACCCACAGGCCGTGCTCGGAGGTCACCGTTTCGGCCGCCGCCAACGGCTGCGGCAGCGAAACGGCCAGAAGGACGATCGCGATCGTCAGCCTCGTCATGCTGGCAATCGATTCACGGTACGTGCCGCAACAATCGCGTCGAAACGCGGGCAGAAACGCGTCGCGTTGCCGGCTCAGCCGACGCGTCGGGGCGACGGCTCTCAGGCCACCGTTGGCGCGAGACGCCCCCGACGAACTTGGCGACCAACTGGTTGCCGGACTGTGATACTTCGATCGTCCGCATGCTCCCGGCGATATGTCCCGGTGTAGGCGCCGACGTATTTGGCAATCAACTTAGATAGCGTTTGAAAAAGGCGATGGCCCTGGTCCATGAATCCAGGGTCGCGACCGCATTCTCACCGAGCGTCTGCTGCTGCAGGTAGGCGTGTGTCACGTTGGGATAGATCTTGAATTCGAACATCTTGCCCAATCGCTGCATGTCCGGTGCGGCGCCAGACACCCTCGGTGCGAGCCCCGGATCGTCATCACCGGCGAAGGCCAGGACCGGCGCCTGGATTTTGGCCATGATGGCGGCGTCGGGAGGCGCGCCATAGAAGCTGACAGCGGCATTCAGGCCGGCGATCGCGGCGGTGCTCTCCCACGCCATGCCTCCACCGTTGCAGAACCCGGTGACGCCGCTCTTGCCGTTGGCCCGTGGCAGTTTGAGCGCGTAGTCACGAGCCGTTCTGACCAACTGCATCCTGTCAGCAGCCGAGCGGCTGCCAAGCGCCTTGGCGACATCATCTGAATACTGAAATGAATCGAAATTCCCTCCGCCGGGTCCCGTTCCCGACGCCAGGTCGGGCATGACGACGATGAAGCCTTGCTGGGCCACTTTGTCGGCCAGGGCACGCATCCAGTCTGCGCCTCCGCCCTTCTTCGGCGTGCCGCCGATATCCATCCCCGGGCCTGGATGAATGACCACCACGACGCCCGCCCTGTCAGTCCCGAGCGGTTCGACCACCCAGGTTCGCATCATCACCGGGCCCGTCGAGAGCGTCGCGGGAACGTCTATCCACCGGCCGTGGCGCGGCGATTGATCGGCAACTTTCCCGGGCCCATTCAGACCGCCCGGTGGGATGTCGTCCCGCTTGGCGATTTCCTGTTGTGCCGCACGCTGGCGGGCCGCCGAGGCCGTCAACGCCGCATCGTCTTTGAGCCTGGGCATTCCCGCTGTGTCGGACTGAGGTGCCGCCGCCGCGGGCGGGGCCATGTTCGTCAGCAGTGCCAGCGTGTTGTGCCAGGCGTGCTCGGTCGCGTCGAATCGGACAACGCGGCGCTGCGTTGGCGTGCTGATCGTCGTATCGATACGGCCCTCTCCCCAATTGAAGGAGATGGCCACGCTGTCGCCGTTCGAGCCGGGCTGGCTGGCGAAGTAGTCGCGGACCGCTCTCGTGCGCCGCTCGATTTCATGTGTTCCCAATCTGCTCAGCGCCTCAGCGACCGCTTCGCGACTGCGAAACGCGTCGGTGCCTCCTCCATCTGGCCCCACGCCGGACAGCAGATCGGGGACAACGGTGATGAACCCTTCATTGACCACCTGCGTTCCCACCGCGCGCGCCCAGTCGCTCATCGCCTGGTTTGGGTCCGTCACCACCGCGACCGGCAGCCTGCCGGAGAGGTCGGGATAGATGACGAATGTGCGGATCATGGAGGCACCCATTGGTACGTCGATCCACTGCGGGTGATGATGGAGGAGGGAAGCGCTCAGGACGGCCTTCGCCACCTTCGCGTCAGGCAATCCCAGCGGCATGACGCCTGGCGCCATCACCAACGCCCTCGCTGAGACCGTCGACGCTCCTTCAGGCACGAGCGCCGTCAAGATCCCATTGTGTTCGCGGACGCTGCCCAGACTACCAAGAGCGAACGCACTGACGCTCACTGCCACCGCGCTGAACAGGACTTGCCTGGAGGCCTTCGGCATCACGTGCTCCTTTGAAGGAACGGTCGTTTCTGGAACCTGCGCCGATAGAGTATCCGACAGAGGTCCGTCCTCGAAAAATGACCGTCAGCCATCGCCTCCGGTCGCATAACGAATGACTGGGGCCGTTCATCCCGTTCCCGTGATGGCAGAACCCTTGCTGAACCGACCGGTATAGCCTGACCTGAGCGGAGGATTTATGAGGCGTTCCCTGACGCTGGGGCTGGTGCTCGGCGCCGCTTTTGTGACCAACATCGCTCCCGCATACGCACAGCGCTGGGGCCGGGAAGCGACGCCGCGCGCCGGCGTGTGCTTCTACGAAGACATCAACTACGGCGGGCGCTACTTCTGCTCGCCCGTCGGCGGCACGAGTACGGACGTCCCATCCGCGATCAACGACCGGATCTCGTCGGTCCGCGTGTTCGGCAACTCGGAGGTGACGGTGTACCGCGATTCGAACCTGCGCGGGCAGTCGAGGGTCATCGACTCCAATCTCAGCGACCTGCGCTCGCTCGGCTTCAACGATCGCGTCTCGTCGTACGTGGTGGAGTCGTATCGCGCGAATTCGTCTCGCGCGGTCCCGCGCTACGGCAACAACGTTCCCTATGGGGCGGACGTTCCCTACGGGACCGTGCAGCAGCCTCGCGCGAACCGCTGGACCTACCGCGAGGCCGAAAGCATCGTGCGGCGAAGCTATCGCAGCGTGCTCGGTCGCGATCCGGATCCAGCGGGACTCCAGAGCTGGACCCAGCAGGTGATCAACAGCAACTGGACCCAGCAGGATCTGGAGTACGCGCTGCGCCAGAGCGACGAGTACCGCCAACTGAACCGCGCGCGACGGCGGTCTTGAGGCGACCCCTTCGCCTTCAGGCGAGGGTTGTTGGAGTCGAACGGGAACGGCTAGCCGCCCGTGAGACTCCAGCCGCACAATAGACGGATGTCCGATTCGCACCGCGATGCTGCCGCCTCGGGATCACTGTTCAATTGGACCCAGGCGATTTACGGCCTGCACGCATTCAGC
>Ga0209438_1000778_pt1 | contig 10129 bp, 7 predicted proteins | sample GraSoi_2013_20cm_FD_185825 | JGI IMG/M metagenome (GOLD analysis project Ga0209438, IMG submission 185825) | Grasslands soil microbial communities from the Angelo Coastal Reserve, California, USA - Sample 9_17_2013_20cm (SPAdes) (version 2) | ecosystem: Environmental > Terrestrial > Soil >...
GGCGGCTCGAGCGGCTCGTCGACGCGCTGGACGCCCTGCTGAGCCAGATCACCGGAGAAGGCGGGCGCGCGTGAGGCACGGGATGGCGGCGCTGCTCCTGGCCCTGGCGCTGCTCGCGCCCGCCGCGGAGGCAGCCACCCGCTGGGGATGGCTCGGCGTGCGCATCCGCGACCTGTCCGAGCAGGAGATGGAGGAGATCTCCCAGCGGTTCGGCCTGCGCGAGGGTTTCGGGGCGGTGATCGTCGAGGTGATCAACGAGACACCCGCGGCGGCCGCCGGCCTGCGCACCGGCGATCTGGTCGTCGCGTTCAGCGACCGCCCGGTGGTGGACACGCGGAGCCTGCAGCGCGCGATCGCCTCCACCGCGGTGGGCGACAGCGTGAAGCTCACGGTGCTGCGACGCGAGGAGGGCCGGCGGCCGGTGCAGGTCAAGGTCGGAGCGATGCCGGACGCGGTCGCGGCCGAGCGGGTGGCCGCCGAGTACGGGTTCCTGGTGCGTGACCCCGAGGGCCAGCCCGAGCTGGGAGGCGCGCGCCCGCCCGCGACGCCCTCGGTGGCCGCGGTCCTGCCGCGCAGCCGCGCGGAGCGGGCCGGGCTCCAGGTGGGCGACGTGCTCACCGAGGTCAACGGCCGGCCGGTGGTCACGCTCGACGCGGTCCGCGAGGCCCTGCTCGCGGCCGGCCCGGATGGGCCGCTGCCCCTGATCGTGCGGCGAGGCCAGGACCGGGTGATGGTCACGCTCGAGCCCGTGCCGGGCCGGTAGGGCGGCGCGGGGAACCCCCGGACGGCGTTCCCGGTTGGTTGTGCAAACATGTTGTCAGGCGGCGGGTAGGACAGGGTAAAATTCTGTCCATTCCACGATCCATCCTTCGTCAAAGGAGACGACCGATGAGCAACCAGCAGACACCAGTCGAGGCTCCGCGCCGCCGGTTCCTGAAGGGCGCGGCGGCCGCGGGCGTGGCGACGCTCGGCTTCCCCATGGTCGCCAAGGCACAGGGTCCCATCTCCATGCGCTGGCAGTCCACGTGGCCGGCCAAGGACATCTTCCACGAGTACGCCAACGACTTCGCCAAGAAGGTCAACGACATGACCGGCGGCGATCTCAAGATCGAGGTACTGCCCGCGGGCGCGGTGGTGCCCGCCTTCGGCCTGCTCGACGCGGTCTCGAAGGGCACGCTCGACGGCGGCCACGGGGTGCTCGTGTACCACTACGGCAAGCAGACCGCGCTGGCGCTCTGGGGCTCCGGGCCCGGGCTACGCCATGGACTCCAACATGCTGCTGTCCTGGCACAAGTACGGGGGGGGCAAGGCGCTCCTCGACAAGCTCTACAAGTCGATCAACGCCAACGTGGTCTCGTTCCCCTACGGGCCGATGACCACGCAGCCCCTCGGCTGGTTCAAGAAGCCGGTGACCAAGGCCGAGGACTTCAAGGGGCTCAAGTACCGCACCGTCGGCATCTCGATCGACGTGTTCACCGCGCTGGGCGCGGCGGTCAACGCTCTGCCGGGCGGCGAGATCGTCCCGGCGATGGACCGAGGCCTCCTCGACGCGGCCGAGTTCAACAACGCGAGCTCCGACCGCACCCTCGGGTTCGCGGACGTGTCGAAGGTCTGCATGTTGCAGAGCTATCACCAGAACGCCGAGCAGTTCGAGATCATGTTCAACAAGACCAAGTTCGACGCGCTCCCCGACAAGATGAAGTCGATCATCGAGAACGGGGTGGAGGCCGCGTCCGCCGACCTGTCGTGGAAGGCGATCGACCGCTACTCGAAGGACTACATCGAGCTCCAGACCAAGGACAAGGTCCGGTTCTACAAGACCCCGGATTCGGTGCTGCAGAAGCAGCTCGAGGCCTACGACACCGCCGCCGACAAGAAGGCCGCCGACAACCCGATCTTCAAGGAGATCTCGGAGTCGCAGCGCGTGTTCGCGGCCCGGACCGTGAAGTGGGACCTCGACACCAACGTCAGCCGCCGGATGGCCTACAACCACTACTTCAACAAGCCCGCGGCGAAGAAGAGCTAGCCGGTCCGTGACCATCGAACAGGCCGGTCGGCCGGCTCTTGCCGGGTGACCGGCCTGCTTCGTGTCCGGCCGGTGAATCCATGACCGCGCAGCGCTTCATCCACGCCATCGACCAGATCAGCTACTGGTCCGGCAAGGCCTTCGCCTGGCTGATCGTCGCCCTCACATTCGTGGTGTCGATCGAGGTCTTCAAGCGCTACATCCTCAACGCCCCTACCGCGTGGATGTTCGACTTCAACAACATGCTGTACGGCACCCTGTTCATGATGTGCGGGGCCTACACCCTGGCCCAGGCCGGCCACGTGCGCGCCGACTTCATCTACATCTACATGAAGCCGCGCGGCCAGGCCGCGCTCGACCTCACCCTCTACCTGCTGTTCTTCATGCCGTGCATGCTCGGGCTCATCTACGCGGGGGGCGGCTACGCGGCCGACTCCTGGCGTATCGGCGAGCACTCCACCGTCACCGCGGAGGGACCGCCGATCTACCACTTCAAGACGGTGATCCCGGTGGCGGGCGTGCTGGTCATGCTGCAGGGCCTCGCCGAGATCGTCCGGTGCCTGGTCTGCCTCCGCATCGGGGCGTGGCCGCCGCGCCTGGAGGACGTCGAGGAGATCGACGTCATCGACACCCAGCTCGGCCACAGCCAGTACGTGGACGAGGACTCGCGCCGGGCCGCCATGGAGGGCGCCAAGGCGATCGACGAGGCCGCGCGCCACCGGAGCGTGATGGAGGAGGGCGTGGTGCACGAGAAGGCGATCCGCGAGGACGAGAAGCGACCGTGAGCGATCCGTCCTTCGGCCTCCTCATGCTGGGCCTGATCGTGGTCGCGATCATGATGGGCTACCCCACCGCGTTCACCCTCATGGGCCTCGGGATGGCGTTCGGCTTCCTCGCGTTCTGGATCCCCGGGGCCCACTGGTACGACAACCGGGTGTTCGACCTGATCGCGCAGCGGACCTACGGGGTGATGACCAACGACACCCTGCTCTCGGTGCCCCTGTTCGTCTTCATGGGATACGTGATGGAACGGGCGGCGCTGGTGGACCGCATGTTCCACAGCGTCCAGCTCGCGTTCCGGCGGGTGCCCGCCTCCCTGGCGGTGACCACGCTGCTGGTGTGCGCGTTCTGGGGCATCGCCTCCGGCATCGTGGGGGCGGTGGTGGTCCTGATGGGCGTCATCGCGCTGCGGCCGATGCTGAAGGCGGGCTACGACATCAAGCTGGCTTCCGGGGCCATCACCGCGGGCGGGACGCTCGGCATCCTCATCCCGCCCTCGGTCATGCTGATCGTGTACGCGGCGGTGGCCGGGCAATCCATCGTCAAGCTGTACGCGGCCGCGATGCTGCCCGGCTTCTTCCTGACCTTCCTCTACCTCATCTACATCCTCGGCTGGGCGATCATCAATCCGAAGATCGCGCCCAAGCTCGCGCCCAGCGAGTACCGGGTCGCGGTGCCCGAGGCCCTGCAGCAGCTCGAGCGCGGGCCGAAGCGGCGGATCGTGCCCGGGCTGCTCGCCGCGCTCGTGAAGCCGCGCCTGGCCTCCGCGGGCTACCGCATGGTCGTGGCCAACGTGGCCGCGATGGCGGTACCGGTGGTGCTCACCGCCGGGACCCTCGGCGCCACGTGGTGGTACGTGGTGGTCTACAACGCGCCGGAGGTCGTGGCGGCGGCGCCCGCCGCGGCGTCGGTGGCCGCGGTCGCCCCGGCCGCGAAGCCCGCCGCGAAGGAAGAGCAGCCCCAGGCGCTGGGCTCGGCGTCATCCGAGAAGGAGGAGCAACCGCAGGAGCTCGGCGCGGCCGAGGAGTCGGGGTCCTCGCCGACCGCGCGGGCGAGCGAGGGGCCGCCGGAGGAGATGACCTCGGTGCGGGAGGTGCCCACCGGACCCGCGGTGAGCAAGGTGCCCGAGCGCTTCTTCGCCTGGTTCTGGGGAATCTCCGCCCTGTTCGGCCTGATCCTCCTGTTCTACTTCTGGCGGATGGACGGCGAGCAGCTCGAGATCCTCAAGCAGCTGATCGCCTCGGTGGTACCGCTGGGAGTGCTCACGGTGGTGGTGCTCGCGGTCATCCTGTTCGGCATCTGCACCGCCACCGAGTCGGCGGCGATCGGGGCGCTCGGCGCACTCTACCTCGCGGTGCTGGCCAAGTTCCGGAAGGAAGTCCTGTGGTGGAGCCTCGTGGGCGCCATCGTGGGGTTCGCGCTCGGGTGGTACGAGAACGAGCCCTGGATGTCCATGCTGGTGGCCGCCTCGATCGGAGGCACGTTCATCGGGACGGTCATTCCGGGGCTCTTGCACCTGCGCGACTCGAAGGAGCTGCGCGAGAACCTCAAGCAGTCCACGTTCCTCACCGCCAAGACCACCGCGATGGTGTGCTGGCTCTTCGTGGGCTCCGCCCTCTTCTCGGCGGTGTTCGCCCTGCACGGCGGCCAGTCCCTGATCGAGCGGTGGGTGCTCAGCATGAATCTCTCGCCCCTCGGATTCTTGTTCGTCGCGCAGGTCCTGATCTTCCTGCTCGGCTGGCCGCTGGAGTGGACCGAGATCATCGTGATCTTCTGCCCGATCTTCATCCCCCTGCTGAGCCACTTCGACATCGATCCGATCCTGTTCGGGACGATGGTCGCGGTGAACCTCCAGGCCGCGTTCCTGTCGCCGCCGGTGGCGATGTCGGCGTTCTACCTCAAGGGGGTGGCGCCGAAGCATGTGACGCTCAACCAGATCTTTGCGGGGATGATGCCGTACATGGTCATCGTGCTGATCTGCTTGGCGTTCATGTACATCTGGCCCGGCATGACGCTCTGGCTGCCTAACTTCCTGTATGGGAACTAGCTGGGGGCTGCTGGTGCGTGGTCCGCGGCCGGAGAGGGCCGGGGTGGGGTGGCGGGGGCATCTGACCACGACCCGCTGTTTCCATACCTGAGCCCGGGGAGTTCCCAATCTGGGTTGGTGAGGCGAAGCGATCCCCGGAGGGAACGGGTCAGAGTACCCCACCACCCCACCCCGGCCCTCTCCAGCCTCCCGTCGGCGGCAACCATTACAGCCGGCCGGCTCCGGATGCAGGCATGCCCTGCCTGGTTTCTATGTAGGAGCGCTTCGGCCGCTCTGATTTTTCTGGGGTGGGGTTGAACGTATACTGCGGCGCCATGGGGACTCGGGAGATCTGGGAGATGTCGGCGGCCGAGGTGGCTGGACTGATCCGGGCGGGAAAGGCCAGCTCGGTCGAGGTGGTGGAGAGCTGTCTGGGGCGGATCCGCGAGACGGAGCCTCGAGTGGAGGCGTGGATCTACCTGGATCCGGAGTATGCGCTGACCCAGGCCAAGGCTTCGGATGAATGGAGGTTATCGGGCCGGCCGATAGGCGGGCTGCACGGGGTGCCGGTGGGGCTGAAGGACATCATCGATACGGGGGACATGCCGACCGAGAACGGATCGGTGCTGCATGCGGGGCGGACGCCCTCGCGGGATGCGGCGGTGGTGGAGCGGCTGCGGGCGGCCGGGGCGGTGATCATGGGCAAGACGGTCACCACCGAGTTCGCCACGCGGACCGCCGGCAAGACGCGGAACCCGCACAACCCCGGACACACGCCCGGCGGATCGTCCAGCGGGTCGGCGGCAGCGGTGGCCGCGGGGATGGTGCCGCTCTCACTCGGGAGCCAGACCGGCGGATCCACGATCCGGCCGGGGTCCTACTGCGGGATCTATGCCCTCAAGCCCACGCACGGACTCGTATCGCGGCATGGGATGTTCCAGCTCTCGCGCAGCCTCGACCACGTGGGCCTCTTCGCCCGGACCGTCGAGGATCTGGGGCTCCTGCTCGAGGAGGTCGCCGGCTTCGACGAGCGCGATCCCGACACCCGCCCGCGCGGACGGGGCCCCTACCGGGCCCTCGCGATGGAGGAGCCTCCGGCCGAGCCGCGGTTCGGGTTTTTCCGGTCCGGGCGATGGGACCGGATCGCGGAGGACGCGCGGGCGGCGATCGGCGAGGTGGTGGAGCACCTGGGCGGGCGCGTGGAAGAGTTCGAGCTGAGCGAGAGCGCGGACGAGCTGGCCGAGTGGCACCGCGTGATCATGGACGCCGAGGTGGCGGTCAATCTCCGGCGTGAATGGGAGACCGGGCGTGACCGGCTGTCGGCGTCGCTGCGTGGGCGCATCGAGGCCGGGCACGCGGTGCGCGCGCCCGAGTACCTCGCGGCGAGAGCCGCGGCGGGCCCGCTCATGGCCACGTTCACCGAATTGTTCGAGCAGCGTTACGACGCGATCCTGACGCCCGCGGTGGACGGAACGGCGCCGGCCGGGCTCGAGTCCACCGGCGAGCCGACCTTCTGCACGCTGTGGACCATGCTCGGCCTGCCCTCGGTGAGCCTCCCGCTGCTCCAGGGCGCCAACGGCCTCCCGCTGGGCGTGCAGCTCGTGGGTCCGCGCCACGGCGACGGACGTCTCCTGCGCACCGCGCGCTGGCTCGCGGAGTCGGTGGGGGCGTAGAGGGCTGGGCGGTATACTACCGGGGACATGATCGTCCTCGGCATCAACGAGACCCACTGTGCGACCGCCGCCGTCCTGCGAGACGGCCGCGTCATCGGCTGCGCCTCGGAAGAGCGCTTCAGCCGGCTGAAGAACGATGCCGGGTACCCGCGGCGCGCGATCGACGCCCTCCTGCGCGAGCTGGCGATCACCCCCCAGGAGATCGACGTGGTGGCCCTCGCGGGCGCCCGCGCGGCCTCCCGGGAGTGGCTGAACCGGGTGATGCACGACGAGAGCTACGTGAAGGAGTACTACGGGGTCTCGTGGCCCTCCCGGCGTCGCACCTTCGAGAAGAAGGTGCGGAAGTGGGGCGCCAAGTTCGGTCTCATCGACGCCTCGCGCGGGAAGTTCGGCATCTCCCAGCGTGAGCGGCTGGGTTTCGTCACGGAGCATCTGGGCCTCGCGTCCGACCGCATCGTGTGCCTCGACCACCACACCTGCCACGCGGCGGCCGCCTACTGGGGCTCGGGCTTCGCGGGCCGCGACGCGCTCGTGCTGACCAACGACAACTCCGGGGACGGGCTCTGCGCGACCGCCTCCACCGGACGGGGCCTGGCCCTCGATCGGCACGAGGCCACGCCGAGCGCGCCGGGCTCGGTGGGCGCCTTCTACTCGTTCGTCACGCTGGCGATGGGGATGAAGTTCGGCGAGCACGAGTACAAGGTGATGGGCATGGCCCCGTACGCGCCGGAGAAGTACGCGGCGCGGGCGGAGGCAGCCCTGCGCGAGGTCTTCGATCTCGAGGACGGCCGGCCCGCCCGCTTCCGCTGGCGCGCCGCGGGCGAGCGCTACCAGCTCCTGCTGCGCGCCATGGTCGGCCTCCGCTTCGACTGGGTCGCGGGCGGCGCGCAACGGCTGCTCGAGGAGGTGCTGCTGCGCTGGAGCCGTCTCATGCACGAGCGCTACGGCGGCGGCCGGCTCGCCCTCGGCGGCGGGGTCTTCATGAACGTGAAGGCCAACATGCTGCTCGGGCAGGAGGAGTGGGTGGAGGAGCTCTTCGCCTTCCCGTCCTGCGGCGACGAGTCGAACGCGGTGGGCGCGGCGTACCTCGCGTACGTGCAGGAGTGCGCACGCCGCGGCCGGGCCGCGACGCCGCAGCCGTTCGGGGCGGCCTACCTGGGCCCGTCGGTGACCGACGAGGAGGCGGAGGCGGTCATCCGCGAGCGGCGTCTCGAGGGGCAGTACAAGGTCGCATTCCACGACCGGATCGAAGAGCGCATCGCGGAGCTCCTGGTCTCGGACGGCGTCGTCGCGCGCTGCGCGGGGCGGATGGAGTTCGGGGCCCGCGCCCTCGGGAACCGCTCGATCCTGGCGAATCCCTCGGATCACCGGGTGGTCGGGCTGATCAACCGGATGATCAAGAACCGGGACTTCTGGATGCCGTTCGCGCCGACGGTGCTTGCCGAGCGGGCGGGGGACTACCTCGTCAACCCCAAGGGCTTCGCCTCGCCCTACATGATGCTGGCGATGCCGACGCGCCCGGAGGCGCGCGACGCGCTCACCGCCGCGCTGCATCCCCAGGACGCCACCGCCCGGCCGCAGATTCTCGAGCGCGAGTGGAACCCGGTGATCCGCGAGTTCGAGCGGCGGACCGGCGTGGGCGCGGTGCTCAACACCTCGTTCAACCTCCACGGCGAGCCGATCGTGGGCGGCGCCGCCGACGCGGTGGATACCTTCGAGCGCTCCGGCCTGCCGCACCTCGCGGTGGGACACTGGCTCCTGTCCAAGAAGTAATGGCGCAACCTCTCACCCTCTCCCCTCAGGGGAGAGGGCAGGGTGAGGGGTGAGCGCGGTGTCGCTCCCCACCGTCGACACGCCCTGCTTCCTGTGCGGAGAGGCCGGCGCCGATCCCGTCTGGTCCACACCCGATCGAGCCTTCGCGGTGCCCGGCGTCTACACGGTCGCGCGCTGTCGGGCGTGCGGCTTCCTCTACCAGCACCCGCGGGTCCAGGACGAGCACCTGGCCGCCTGCTACCCCGATCACTACCCGCGCCATCAGGAGCCATCTCCCCGCATCCCCTTCAAGGGCTCGCCCGCGCGCATCCGCGCCGTGCGATGGGCGCTCGCCTCGCGCCTGGGATACGGATCGCTGCGCGAAGCGGGTGCGGGGCTCATGACGCGGGCGCGCGCCGCGCTCCTCTTCCGACGGATCAAGTGGGACTGCCCGCCGTGGCGCGGGCGAGGCGGTTACCTCGACGTGGGCTGCGGCTCGGGCGGCGCCCTGGGCGTGGCGCAGGCGCTCGGCTGGCAGGTGACGGGCCTGGAGGTGGACGAGGCGGCGGCGAGGAAGGCCCGGCGCTTCAGCACCCGCGTCCACGCGGGTGACCTCCTCGACGCGCCGTTCGCGCCGGGCGAATTCGACTGCGTGACCGCCTTTCACGTGCTCGAGCACGTGCCCGATCCGATCCGGGCCGTCCGGCGCATGCTCGACTGGCTCGCGCCCGACGGGCTGCTGATCATCGAGGTGCCGAACGCGGGCGGCCTCGGGGCGGGGCTCTTCGGGCGCGCGTGGTCGGGGCTCGAGCTGCCACGGCATCTCTCACACTTCACGCCGGAGACCCTCGGCGCGGTCGTGTCGCGGGCCGGAGGCCGCGTGGTCTGGACGTGGCATCACGCGAAGCCGCGATATTACCTCTGGAGCTTGAGCTTCTGGCTGCGTGATCGCGGGCTCGGAAGGCTGGCGCGACTGAGCGAGGGGCGGGCGGTCTACGGAGTGCTGAAGCTCGTCCTCGAGCTGGCGCTGCCGCTGGCGCGGTGGGCGGGGCGGGGGGAAGTGGTACGGATCGGCGTGCAACACACCGCCCCTCACCCTGCCCTCTCCGCTGAGGGGCGAGGGGTATAAGGAGGAACTGCCCTCAGTAGCCTCGGGTGCGGTCGACGAGGTGGCGAAGGGGGCGGTTGGCCGCGTAGCGGCGGAGGTTGTCGTTGAAGATGGGTCCGATCTCTCGCGGCGTGCTGGGGCCCGAGATGTGCGGTGTGACCACCACGTTGTCGAGCCCCCAGAACGGATGGTCGGCCGGGAGCGGCTCGGTATCGAAGACGTCGAGCACCGCGCCGCCGATGCGGCGCCCTCGCAGCGCGTCCAGCAGCGCGCGCTCGTCCACGATCGGCCCGCGCGCCAGGTTCAGCAGCCAGGCGGTGGGCTTCATGGCGGCCAGGGCGGCCGGGTCCAGGAATCCCCGGGTCTCATCGCTCAGCGGGAGGGTCAGGGCCACGAAGTCGGCCTGCGCGAGCGCGGCGCGGAGCGCCTTCGTCCGGTAGACGCGGGCGGCGTCGCGTGAGGCGCGACCGCTCCGCGTGACGCCGATCACGCGCATGCCGAGCCCGCGCGCGAGCTTCGCGATGCTGCGGCCGATATCGCCGAGCCCGACCACGCAGAGGGTCTGGCCGCGCAGCGGGATGGGATCCACCGGCGCCCACCGCCGCTGCCGCTGGCTCGCGCGGAATCCGTCCATCCGCTGCGTGACCCAGAGACACCAGCCGACGGTGTACTCGGCCATCCACGGCCCGAAGATGCCCGCGGCGCGGGTGACCCGGACGGCCGCCGGCAGCTCGGGCACCAGCAGGCGCTCGACCCCGGCCCCC
>Ga0209438_1000779_pt1 | contig 10122 bp, 8 predicted proteins | sample GraSoi_2013_20cm_FD_185825 | JGI IMG/M metagenome (GOLD analysis project Ga0209438, IMG submission 185825) | Grasslands soil microbial communities from the Angelo Coastal Reserve, California, USA - Sample 9_17_2013_20cm (SPAdes) (version 2) | ecosystem: Environmental > Terrestrial > Soil >...
GTCGCCGCGGGGGTGCCGGACGTCGCCGCGGCGGAGGCGGCCCGTCACATGGACCCCACCATGAAGCGCTGCATCCTCGCCCTCTACCGGTCGGCGATACACGTGGGCACCGAGTGGACCGGCGATCTGCGGCGCGTCACCGCGCCGGGCCTCGTGCTCTGGGGCGAGCGCGATCCCTATGCGCCGCCGCACTTCGGCGCGCGCCTGGCCGAGCGCACCGGGGCGCGGTTCGTCTCGCTCCCCGGCTGCTCGCACTGGTGGCAGCTCGAGCGGCCCGACGCCGTCGCCGACGAGCTGCGGCGTTTCTGGTAGTATCCCCGCGGCAGCTCCCGGCACGATCCCGACCCACCACCCGGCAAGGAGGCCCGAGATGGGAAGAGTCCTCGCGCTGATCACCATGGTTCTGCTGTGCCTCCCGATTCCCGCCGCGGCCCAGGACGCGCGGGCCACGCTCCAGGGCGCCGCCCAGGCGCTCGGCGCCGACAACCTCAAGTCGCTCACCTACGCGGCCAGCGGCGTCAACTTCGCGGTCGGGCAGAGCGCGGTGCCGGGCGCGGCGTGGCCGCGCTTCAACATCCCGACGTTCAGCCGCGCGGTGAACTACGAGACGGCCTCGCTGCGCGAGGAGCAGCTCCGCTCGCGGGCCGAGATGCCGCCGCGCGGCGGCGGCACGCCCTCGGTGGGTGAGCTCCGCGCGATCACGGTGGTGAGCGGGGACTTCGCGTGGAACGTGACCGGGGAGACGGTGGCGCCCGCGCCGGTGGCCCTGATCGAGCGGCAGCTCCAGCTCTGGGCCACGCCCCACGGGGTCATCAAGGCGGCCATGGCCAACAACGCCACCGTGCAGGGGCGCACCGTGTCCTTCGCGGTGCCCGGGCGCTACTCGATCAAGGCCACGCTCGACGATCGCGGCATGGTCGAGCGGGTGGAGGCGGTCCTCTCCAACGCGGTGGTGGGCGACATGCCGATGGAGGTGACCTACGCCGACTACCGCGACTTCGGCGGCGTGAAGTTCCCGATGCGCATCCACCAGGCCGCCGGCGGCTTCCCGGCCGCCGACCTGACCGTGAGCGAGGTGAAGCCCAACGCGCCGGTGGAGATCGCGGTGCCGGACGCCATCCGCGCCGCGACCATGCCCTACGCGCGAGTCGCCAGCGATCTGGCCGCGCCCGGCGTGTGGTACGTGACCGGGGGCAGTCATCACAGCGTGGTGATCGAGATGGCCGACCACGCGGTGGTGGTGGAGTCTCCGCTGAACGACCAGCGGGCGACCGCGGTGATCGCCGAGGCGCGCCGGCTCGTGCCCGGCAAGCCCATCCGCTACGTGGTCAACAGTCACCACCACTTCGACCACGCGGGCGGCCTTCGCGCCTTCGCGGCGGAGGGCATCACCGTGATCACCCACGAGACCTCGCGGGCCTTCTTCGAGGGGGCGCTCGCGGCCCCCGCGGCCATGACCCCGGACCGGCAGCAGGCCGCGCGCCGGAAGGTCACGGTGGAGGGGGTACGCGACAAGCGGGTGCTCACCGACGGAACGCGAAGCGTGGAGGTCCATCACATGGCGGGGAACACGCACGCCGACGGCATGCTGATGATCTACCTGCCGGGGGAGCGCCTCCTGATCCAGGCCGACGCCTTCACGCCCGGCCCGCCGAACGCGCCGGTGCCCGCGATCATCAATCCGCTGAGCGTGCAGCTGGCCGACAGCATCGCCCGTCTCAACCTCGGGGTGGATCGGCTCCTGCCGCTGCACGGGCGCATCGTGCCACTGGCGGAGCTGCACCGGATGATCGGCCGCAACTGAACCGACGCCGGCTGACCCGCTCGGGCCGGGAGCGCTAGCTCACTCCCGGCTCGAGCAGGGTGAGCGTGCCCGCGTCGGCGTCGAGCTCGGCCAGGCAGCCGACCGGGAGCGTGGTCTGATCCTCGATGTGGCCGACCATGATGCCGGAGATCGTGGGCACGCCCAGGGTCCGGCAGCGCTCGGCCAGGATGTCCTCGAGCGGCCGGTTCTGCAGGAAGAACTGCGAGGGGCTGCAGTTCGTGAACTTCCCGAACGCCACGCCCGCGACTCCCGCGAGCGCGCCCGACAGCCAGAGCTGGGTCAGCATCCGGTCGATGCGGTAGTACGCCTCCTCGACGTCTTCCAGGAACAGGATCGCGCCGCGCAGGTCCGGGAAGTAGGGCGTGCCACAGAGGTGCGACATCAGGCACAGGTTGCCCCCGAGCAGCCGGCCGCGCGCCTTGCCCGGCACGAGCGTGGCCACCCGGTTCTCCCCGTCCAGCCAGCCCTCGGCCCGCGGGAAGGGCGGGGGACCGCCGAGGCGCACCGGCGTCTGCGGAGTCCACAGCACGCGCTTGATCTCGCCCAGCGAGTAGGGCGTGAACGCGCGGAAGGCCACCGGCCCGTGGAAGGTGACGAGGCCGGCGTGGCGGTGGATCGCCATGTGGAGCGCGGTGATGTCGCTGTAGCCGATCAGGGCCTTGGGCTTCCGCTGCATGAGGGCGTAGTCCAGCGCGGGCAGGATCCGCGAGGCCCCGTAGCCGCCCCGCACGCACCAGATCGCGTCCACGCCATCGTCGGCGAACATCGCGTTGAGGTCGTCGGCGCGGGCCGCGTCGGAGCCGGCCAGATAGCCGTCGCGATCGAAGAGATGCGCGCCGGGTTTCACCTTGAAGCCGAGCGACTCCACCGTGTCGATGGCGAAGCGGATGCGCTCGGGATCGTTGGGCGCCGCGGACGGCGCCACCATCCCGATGGTCTGACCCGGAGCGAGGCGGCGCGGGCGAAGGAGTGGCATGCAGGCATCTTACCGCGCCTTGACTTTGTCCCGGGAGCGCGGCTAGTCTCGGCGCGCCACCTCCATGAGCGCGACCAAGCGCACCGCGATCCGGGCCGGTCACATCCTCGCCTTCGACGGCCGCGGCCACCGGCTCCTGCGCGACGGGGTCGTGGTGATGGAGGGCGACCGGATCCTCCACGTCGGGCCCCGCTTCGACGGCACGGTGGACGAGACGGTGGACGCCCGCGACCGGGTCGTCACCCCGGGCTTGATCTCCACCCACGCCCACATCGGCGGCTCACCGCTGGACCGCTCCTTCATCGAGGATCGCGGCACCCCGCAGTTCTGGTACTCGGGCCTCTTCGAGATGCTGCCGGTGCGCAGCGAGGGACAGGACGAGGAGGGCGGGCGCGCGTGCGTGGACTTCTCGATGGCCGAGCTGCTGCGCGGCGGGGTCACCACCGTCATGGAGATCGGCGGGCTCGGGGAGTACGTGGTCGAGCGCGCCGCCCACTACGGGATCCGCGTGTACATGGGCCAGGCCTTCCGGTCCGGACGCTGGCTCACCCGGGACGGCAAGCGCGTGGAGTGGGAATGGAATGAGGAGCAGGGCCGGCAGGGCCTCCGCCGCGCGGTGGAGTTCCACGCGAAGCATGACGGCGCCCACGGCGGGCTGGTGCGCTGCTTCTTCTCGCCCGCCCAGATCGACACCTGCTCGCCCGTTCTGCTCAAGGAAGCCAAGCGCTTCGCGGACGAGGCGCGCGTGCCGTACCAGGTGCACACCTCGCAGTCGGTGGTGGAGTTCAACGAGATGGTGGCCCGCCACGGCAAGACGCCGATCGCCTGGATGCGCGAGCTGGGCGTGCTCGGGTCCAATACCATCCTGGGCCACGCGATCATCGTGGGCGGCTCGTCCTGGACCAACTATCCGGCGGGGGATGTGGCGATCATGGCGGACGCGGGCTGCTCGGTGGCCCACGCGGTCTGGGTCTTCGCGCGACGGGGGGTGGCCATGGAGTCGTTCGCGGCCTACCGCGCGGCCGGCGTCAACATGTCGCTCGGCACCGACACGAATCCGCAGAGCGTGATCGAGGCGATGCGCTGGGCCGCGGTCTGCTCGAAGATGATGGAGCGCAATACCGAGGCCACCACCGCCGCCCACGCCTTCGACGCGGCCACCCTGGGCGGGGCCCGCGCGCTCGGTCGCGACGACCTCGGGCGCATCGCCGCCGGAGCCAAGGCCGACCTCGTCCTGTGGAAGGCCACATCGTGGCGGATGACCCCGCTGCGCGACCCCATCAAGAACCTGGTCTACAACGCGACCGACGAGGACGTGGATCGGGTCTACGTCAACGGGCGGATGGTGGTGGACGGCGGCCGCGTGCTCGCCGCTGACGAGAGGGCGATCCTGGCCGCGCTGCAGGCGGCCGGCGACCGGATGTGGCCGCGGATGGCCAAGGGGGACTGGGCCGGCCGCAGCGCCGACCAGCTCTCCCCGCAGACCTACCCGGAGTGGAGCGGCTAGGGGACTACCGGCGGCCCTTGAGCAGCCAGTCCACCGCGGCGGAGCCGTCGGTGGCGTCGGCGCTTTCGGCCGCGCGAGCCGGCTCGGCCGGGCGCGGAGCCGGCGGAGCGGGCGGACGGACCGTCTCGACCGCGCGCGGCGCCTCGGGGGCGCGCGAGCTGCTCTCCGGAGCCGATACGTTGCGCGTGGCCGGCGTGGTCGACGCGCGCTGGGGCGGCGGAACGACCTCGGCCGGCTGAGGCTTCGCGGCAACCGGCACGGGCTCGGGGCGCGGGGTCGGCCGGATCTCTGGCGCGGGGGTGGGCTTGGCCGCGGCAGTGGCCGCCGGTTTCGGCGCGGGCGCCGGCGGCGGGGTGACGACGACCGGCGCCGGAGGCGTCACCGGCGCGGCAGGGGCCGGCGCGGCGACCGTGGGCGCGGGGGCCGGCGTGGGCGCCGGAGCCGGTGCGGGCGCGGTCGGCGCTCGCTCGGCCGGCGCGGCCGCGTTCGCGGTGCCCCGGATCGATGAGCTGGCCGGCGCGGCCCGCCGCGAGCCTTCGTCCACCAGCAGCTCGACGCTGCGGGCGAACCGCCGGCCATGGTAGAGCTCGTAGGCGACTTTGACCTGGCCGCCGGGCCGGATGTCCTCGAACCAGCCGTCCTTGGCCCCGACCATGATCCGCGTGGTCTTGGTCACCACCAGCGGCACCACGCCGCCCCCGAACGGCCCGGAGTTGACGTGGATGGTGTTGGATTCGACCTTCGACACCCAGCCCACCGTCTCCCCGTCGGGCCGGTCGCGGCCCGGCGTGAACGCGTACTCACCCGGATCGGGCGGCCAGAGCATCAGCACCACCGCAGCCAGGAGCGCGAGGCTCCCGGCTGCGGCGCCGATCGAGAGAAAGCGGTTGCCGCCGGATACCACGCGGTTACTCGTCAAGAAGTCCTTTGATCGCGTTGAAGACCGGGTTCTCGTTCGCGGCGGGCTTGGTCGCGGTCGCAGGTGCCCCGGCGGCCGCGGTGCCGATATACTTCCGCACGCAGTCGTACTGCTCCCAGCCCTTCAGCGGATAGTTGAGATCGACCGCCTTCCACTTCGGGTGGCCGTTCTGGAGCAGCCAGGGCATCTGCTTCGACATCGTCTGGGCGAAGCGCCCGATGTTGTCGCAGTCCTTCCGTCGAAAATCGAACGAGACCAGCACCGCCTTGACCGCCACGCTGTTGACCGGCGTCTTCTGCCACTCGTAGACGTTGGCGGGGATGTCGGCGCGCGGATAGAACTCGGTGATGCTCTTGTTCGTGATCGGGATCAGCTCGAGACCGTCTTTCTCGGTGACGTCATCCTTGAGCAGCTTCACCGGGAACCCGGCCACGTAGAACATGGCGTCGATCCGCCCCGCCTTGAGCTCGGCCAGCGCCTCGCCGGTGTCGATCGGCACCATCTCGGCGGGGGCGACCTCGGAGAGCTTGAAGAGCAGCCGCGAGGTGAGATAGGTGCCGCTCCCGTCACGGCCGATGGCCACGCGCCTGCCGGCCAGATCGTCGAAGTCGCGAATGCCCTTCCGGCCCAGGAGGTGGACCTCCTCGTTGTAGAGCGGGAACACCATGCGGGTCTTCTTGGCGATGCGGCTCAGGACCGGGTCCGACTGCACGCGGGCCACGAAGGCGAGCACGTCGGACTGCACGATGCCCATCTGCACGCCGGGGCGCTGGTACACCGCGAAGATGTTCTCGATGGAGCCCTTCGACGTGTGCACCGTGAGGTTCACGCCCGCCGGCTTCGTCAGCTTCTGCAGATCGAGGCCGAACTGGTAGTAGGTGCCCTTGTCGCCGCCGGTGATGATCCCCATGTCCTCCGCGGCCGGGCTGAGGCTCGCCGCGACCAGGAGCATCAGGAGTGCGAGCGAGCTCTGAATGATCAGCTTCGATTTCGTCACAGGTTGTTCTCCTCTAGGCGAGAGTCACCCCGCGGGCTCGGAGAGGGCAAGCGTCGCACCAGTCCCTCTGATTCGAACGGAGTCCCAGGGGTTAGCACCGATAGTGCGATTCTTGCACAGGGAGATTTACCGAAGGACCGCGTACTCCGCTACCCAACCTTGCCTCCCGGGGACCTTTCTTCAGCCGGGCCCCGCTCTCGCGAACCCGGGATGAGGACGATGACATAAGGCTGGGAGCCAGTCAACCACGGCCGCGCGCTGCGTCATCGGGGCTGGGCTTGCGTGGAGCGTACCAGTCGGCGTAGAGTCCCGCTCCCGGAGGACACAAGATGCCCGAGCGCCCGCTGCCGACCGAAAAGGAAGTGCGTGCCCTGATCCACGACCGCCGCAACTGGGGGCGCTGGGGGAAGGACGACCAGGTCGGCGCGATCAACCTGATCACCCCGGCGAAGCGTGCGGCAGCGGCCCGGCTCGTCCGCACCGGGCGGAGCGTCTCGATGAGCCGCCCGTTTCCCAAGGAACCCGGTCCCAACAACGCACTCCCGGCGCAGCACTACATGCGCACGCTGGCGCGCGGCAAGGGGGGCTTCGCCGCCGATTATTACGGGATCTTCTACCACGGCATCGCGTCCACCCACCTCGATGCCCTCTGCCACACCTGGGACGAGGAGGCGATGTGGAACGGGCGCGATCCGAAGAAGGAGATCACGTTCGACGGGGCCACGTTCGGCGCGGTCGAGCACTGGGCCGAGGGCATCATCACGCGCGGGGTCTTCCTGGACGTGCCGCGCCACCGGGGGGTCTCGTCGGTCACCCACGACCGGCCCGTGCACGGCTGGGAGCTGGAGGACATCGTACGGGCCCGCGGGCTCACGCTCGAGCCGGGCGATGCGGTCTGCGTCTATTCCGGGCGGGAAGCCTGGCAGGCCGCCAACGGCGACAAGCCCTATGGCCGGCCCTTCGCGCTTGGCCCCATGGAGCGGCCGGGCCTGCACGTGTCCTGTCTCGAGTTCCTGCGCGACCACGACGTGAGCGTGCTCGTCTGGGACATGCTGGACCACCTGCCGATCGGGTACGACATCCCCTGGGCGGTGCACGCCGCCCTCTTCGCCTACGGGGTCGCGCTCGTGGACAATGCGCTCCTCGAGCCCCTGAGCCACGTCTGCGTGGAGGAGAAGCGGGACGAGTTCATGCTGATCGTCGCCCCGCTCCTGGTGGTGGGCGGCACCGGCTCGCCCGCCAACCCCCTCGCGATGTTCTGAGAGCCCGCGCTCAGCCCACGCGGTACTTCTTCTCGGCTCCCGGGGCGAGGGCCACGCCGTGGCCCGGGCGATCCGGGATCAGGAAGTCGCCGCCCTGCATGACCGGCATCTCGGCGAAGAGGTCCTCAGGCACCCAGTCGATCCACTCCACCAGGAAGCCGTTGCTCAACGCGCCGGCCACCTGCAGCGACAGCTCGTGCACGACGTGGGGCGAGACCGCGAGCTGGTGCGCGGCGGCGAGGCGGCCGATCTTGAGCGTCTCGCTGAAGCCGTTGGCGCGGCAGAGATCGGGCATCAGGTAGCGGGCGGCGCCTCGCTCGATGAGGTCACGGAACTCGAAGCGCGTGTAGTTGTTCTCGCCGGTGGCCACCGGGATGTTGATGCCGCGGGCCACCTCCGCGCAGGCGGCCAGGTCGTCGGCCAGCACCGGCTCCTCGTACCACACGAGGTCCAGGTCTTCCAGGAGCCGCGCCTGGCGAAAGTTGCCGAGCACGTCGAGCTTCTGGTTGACGTCCACCATGAGCCGGACCCCGTCGCCCACCGCCTTCTTCACCGCCAGCACGCGCTCCCGGTTGGCCCGCGGATCGGGGTTGTGGATCTTGAGCTTGTAGTAGCGGCAGCCCCGCGCCACGTAGGCCTGGGCTTCGCCGATCAGGTCGTCGAGCGAGTAGCTCGGCCATCCGCCGCTGCCGTAGGCGGCGACCCGGTCGGTGACCCCGCCCCAGAGCTTGTAGAGCGGCAGCCCCGCCGCCTTCCCGACGATGTCCCACAGCGCGATGTCGAGCGCGCTGAGCGCATAGGCCGCGACGCCCTGGCGCTTGATGCCGCGATCCGCGCGGTACATGCGCTCCCACAGCCGCTCGACCAGCGTCGGGTCCTGGCCCATCAGCAGCGGCGCAAGACGCGTGTCGAGGTAGGTCTGGATGGACTCGGCACCACCGCCGCCGAAGGCCAGGGTGTAGCCCAGGCCGGTGAGGCCCTCGTCGGTGCGAACGTGCGCGACGACCAGGCTGTGGTGCGGGAAGTCGAGCGCGATGGGCTTGCGGTTCGGAATGCGCAGCACGGCGCTGTCGATGGCGGTGATTTTCATGGCCGCCATCCTAGGCCGGGCAGGTCCGCGAGCGCAATGGGCGATGGATCCGCGATGGGTATCGGCTTGCCCTGAGTGAGCACCCGTGGACTCTCACCGGAGGCGGTGAGTCCCGCGCAAATCCTGCCGAGGTCGGGCGCTCTCTTCAAGTGCGTGAATCATGTGGCGTTTTTCCGGTTCCGCTGGTGGCATGGCCTTCGCTATTCCCTCCGGGCATGCAGGACGCTGAGTCTCTGCCCTCGAGCCACGGCCGGCGGGGTCTGATCGCCCTCGTGATCCTGCTCTTGATCCTGCTGCCGCTCTACCTCTGGCCGCTGCGTGGAGGCCTGGCTGGCCTGCCGGGCGCGGCCCTGCAAGGGTCCGTGCGCGATCCACGGAGCGCAGCGGCGGTCGCGCAGATCCCGGGCGATGTGTGGGACGCGCTCATGGGGCACCCCGGCACACCACCGTCCCTGCCTTCCCCGAAGCCGCCGCGCAACCTGACCATGATCACTCGCGACGAAGGCATCCCGGGTGGCGGTTTCGACGAGGGCTCCGGCGGCACGCCCTCCGATACCGCGGCGGCCTTCGCGCGGGGGATGCTCGCTCAGCTCGGTTCGGCGGATCTACCCGGCGCCAATCCCGCCGGGGGCGACACAGCCCCCACGCCAGGGGAGTTCTCCACCAGCAGTCCGGATGGCGGGTCCGGAGGCCCCTCGAGCGGCTTCGGTCCAGGGGGCTATCCCGGGTTCGGCAATCTCGGTCCGTGGCCCGGCGGCGGGTCCGGTGGAGCGCCACGTCTCACGAGCCTTGGACCGACGTTCGATCCAGGCGATCCGCGCGCCCTGCAGCCGACGCCCGAGCCGGCGACGCTCGCGCTGGTCGGCTCGAACCTCGCACTCCTGGGTGTGGCTGCGTGGCGTCGTCGCCGCCGCCGGTTGGGGATTCCTCCGCCCGGCTAACGCAATTTCGGGTGACAAGATTTGGAGCTTGAGCAACCAGCTTTTGGCGACGCGCCCCGGTTTGAAGCCCCTAACTACCTACTGATATTGCAGTCCTTCGATGGCACACGCGTTGCGTGGAACCGTCTGCGTAGCGCAAATCCTTCGAGGAGCGCAAAACTGTGAATGTCCTGGTTCTTGACGAGACCCTGGAGCTGTCGGCTCCCGTTCGTGGCCTCGCGACTCTATATGGGTGGGATCCGCACTTCGTCGGCTCGCTGCACGAGCTCGAACTGGCGGTCCGGGCGCACGGGCGGCCGGGACTGGTGATCGTGAACCTGCAGGCGCCGCTGACCGCCTGGGAGCTGGGCCAGCGGTTGCGCGGGCTCGAGGGTGATAGCCCGGTGGTCGTGCTGGGGCCGCGCGACAGCACGGATGCGCCCCCGCCGCTTCCCGGCGTGCAGTGGCTGGAGCGTCCCGCGGAGGAAGCCGAGCTGACCGCGGCACTGGCCCGCGTGGTGAGCCGCCTGGGCCTCGGAGGTCGGCGGATCGGGTCCGGCGGTGACGCGACGGCGCACGGGCTGGTGGGGCAGTCGGCGCAGCTGGCGGAGGTGCTGGCGAAGATC
>Ga0209438_1000780_pt1 | contig 10120 bp, 10 predicted proteins | sample GraSoi_2013_20cm_FD_185825 | JGI IMG/M metagenome (GOLD analysis project Ga0209438, IMG submission 185825) | Grasslands soil microbial communities from the Angelo Coastal Reserve, California, USA - Sample 9_17_2013_20cm (SPAdes) (version 2) | ecosystem: Environmental > Terrestrial > Soil >...
TGCCCGCGTCGATGCCGTGGGCCCGTCGCGCGCCGAACTCCATCACGCCGCGGCCGTCCGCCGCCTCGACAACGCGCGAGGCGCGGCTGGCGACCGAGGTGGGAAACATGATTTCCGAAATCAGCGCTGTCTCGATCAGCTGTCCCTCGGCCAACGGCGCCGTCACGCGCACGATCGGCTCCTGGGCGAACACGGGCGTCCCTTCTTCCATCGCCCACACATCGCCGGTGAAACGGAGAGCGGGCAGGTACTCGTCGAAGAACGCGCGCGGCAGCTTCGCGAGCGCGGGAACAGTGCGCAGGTACGCGATGTCGTCGGCGGTAAATCTCAGCGACTCCAGAAAATCGAGCGCCTGCTCGAGACCGGCGGCGACGAGGTAGGTACGTGTCGGCGGCAGCTGCCTGACGAACAGGTCGAAGGTCGCCCGGCCGGAGAGTCCGGCGACGTAATAGCCGCCGATCATCGTCAGCTCGTAGAGATCGGTCGAGAGGGCGGACAGCATCATCAACGGCCGGGATCGGCGTCGGCCAGCGCCTTCTGCGCGGCGAAATATCCGCACATGCCGTGGACGCCGACGCCGGGAGGCGTGGCGGCCGAGCAGAGGTAGAGGCCGCGTACCGGCGTCGAATACGTGCGCCACGTCGGGCGCGTGAAGAACTGCGACAGATCGCAGACGCCAGACCCGATGTCGCCGCCGACGAAGTTCGCGTTGCGCGCTTCGACGTCGGCCGGCGACGCGACGGCGCGCGCCACGATGCGGTCGCGGAAGCCGGGCGCGAAGCGATCGATCTGCGCCTCGATGCGCGGCAGCATGTCCACCTTCGATCCGGCGGGGACGTGGCAGTACGCCCACGCCGTGTGCTTGCCCGCCGGCGCGCGTGACGCATCGAAGAGTGACGGCTGCACGAGCAGGACAAACGGCCGCTCCGGGGCGACGCCCGCCCACGCGTCGTTCTCCGAGCGGTTCAGTTCCGCCATGGTGCCGCAGAGATGCACGGTCGACGCCCGCGCGCACGCGGCGGCGCGCCACGGAATCGGCGCATCGAGCGCCCAGTCCACCTTGAACACCCCCATGCCGTAGCGATATCGCTCGAGGCTGCGGCGGTACGCCACAGGCAGGCGCGAGCCGGCGATTCGAAGAAACGGCCGCGGCGACAGGTCGCAGAGCACGGCCCTGGCCGGCGGCAGCTCGTCGAGCGACGTCACGCGGCGGTCCGCGACGACCTGGCCACCCAGGGCGCGCAGGTGCGCGGCGAGCGCGTCGGTCAGCGTCTGCGCGCCGCCTCGCGGAATCACCCAGCCGACGATGTGTGCCATCGCGCCGAGCACGAGCCCGAAGCCGGCCGTCGGCGGCCGGTCGAGCGGCAGCATCCCGTGGGCGGCGATGCCGCCAAAGAGCGCGCGCGTGCGGTCCTCCGCGAACGTGCTCCTGGCGAACGCGTTCGCGGAACGAAGCGCGCGCAACCCGAACGTGGCCATGGCGAACGGATGGCGCGGCCAGCGAAGCGGGCCCAGCACCGACGATTCGAGCCGCGGCCACGCGCGCACGAGGCCGCCGAAAAGGCTCGCATAGCTCCCGCGATCCTGGCCCAGGCCGGCGGCCGTGCCATCGACCGATCGCTCGACGATCGCCGCGGTGCCGTCGTCGAACGGATGCGCCAGCATGGCGGGCGGCTCGATCCATTCGACGCCGTACTTCGACAGCGGAAGCGTCCGGAGGAACGGCGACGCGACGGCGGTGGCATGCACCGCCGAACAGACGTCGTGGACGAAGCCCGGCAGCGTCAGCTCGGCGGACCTCGCGCCGCCGCCGATGGTGCGCTCCGCCTCGAAGACCGTCACCTTCCATCCCGCTTGTGCGAGCGCGATCGCGGCGGCGAGACCGTTCGGTCCCGAGCCGATCACGATCGCGTCCGGTTGCGCCATCGATCTATATTGCGTCAAGTGAGCTACTGGTACTCGCGCTTCCTGTTCGAGCGCGCGCTCGCGGCGATGTACCTCGTGGGCTTTGCCGTCGCGGTCAACCAGTTCGTGCCGCTGCTTGGTGAGCGCGGCCTGCTGCCCGTCTCGCGCTTCACGCAGTTGGTGCCGTTCCGCTCGTCCCCCAGCCTCTTCTTCCTGTCCCCCACGGACACCGCGTTTCGCGTCGGCGCGTGGCTGGGCGTCGGCCTCGCGCTGCTCGCGCTCACCGGCTGGCCCCAGCAGCGCGGCACGGCCGTCTCCGCCATCGTCTGGGCGTTGCTGTGGGTGCTCTACCTGTCATTCGTCAACGTGGGCCAGACCTTCTACGGGTTCGGCTGGGAGACGCTGCTGCTCGAAGCCGGCTTCCTCGCGATCTTCCTCGGCGGCTGGTCCACCACGCCGAGCATGTGGCTGGTCTGGATGTACCGGTGGCTCCTCTTCCGCGTGATGTTCGGCGCGGGGCTGATCAAGATCCGCGGCGATTCGTGCTGGCGCGACCTCACGTGCCTCAATTACTACTTCGAGACCCAGCCGATACCGAACGCCTGGAGCTGGTACTTTCACTGGCTGCCGGAAGCGGCGCACAAGGCGGGCGTGGCAATCAACCACTTCGTCGAGCTGATCGTGCCGTTCGCCTATTTCGCGCCGCAGCCCATTGCCGGCATCGCGGCGCTCGTTACCGTGGGGTTCCAGGGCGTGCTGATCGTCAGCGGGAACCTGTCGTGGCTCAATTGGATCACGGTGGCGCTCTGCATCCCCGCACTCGACGATCGATTCCTCTCGTGGCTGCCCATCTCGCCGCCGGCGCTGCACGACCCGGACCTCGTGCACCGCGGCGCCATTTACGCGCTCGCCGCGGTCGTGGCCCTGTTGAGCGTCGCGCCAACGCTGAACATGCTGTCGGCGACGCAGGTGATGAACACCTCGTTCGAGCCGTTTCACCTGGTGAACACCTACGGCGCGTTCGGGGCGATCACCAGGACCCGCTACGAGATCGTCATCGAGGGGACCGACGAGGCAACCGTGTCGCCGAACACCGCGTGGCGCGAGTACGAATTCAAAGGCAAGCCCGGCGACCCGTCGCGGCGCGGCCCTCAGATTGCGCCGTATCATCTCCGGCTCGACTGGCTCATGTGGTTCGAGGCGTTCTCGCCGCAGCCGCAGGACGAATGGTTCATCGCGCTGCTGCGGCAGCTGCTGCGCGGCGATGCCGCGACGCTGGCGCTGCTGAAGACGAACCCGTTTCCGGACCGCGCGCCACAATTCCTGCGCGCGAGGTACTACCGGTACTGGTTCACGACGGCCGACGAGCGGCGGCAGACGGGACGCTGGTGGAACCGGGAGCTGGTGCGCGAATACGTGCCGCCGATCACGCTCGCAGCGTTCTCGCGATAGCCTGCGCGGCGACCCACGCCGACGACCACGCCCACTGGAAATTGAAGCCGCCAATCCGGCCGTCGACGTCGAGCATCTCGCCGATCAGATACAGGCCCGGGCAGGGCCGCGATTCCATCGTGGCGGGATCGACTTCCGACAGCGGGATGCCGCCCGCGGTCACCTCCGCGTAGTTGTAGCCGCGGCTGTCCCGGACCGCCAGCGGCGTCTGCAGCAGCGCCGCGGCGAGACGGCGCCGATCGTCGCGCGCGAGATGCGCCATCGTGGTCGCCGCATCCACACCGACGGCCTCGACCCAGGTGTCGGCGACAGCGGCCGGAAGCCGCGACGCGACGGCCGTGCGCACGAGCGCGCGCGGATGCTCCCGCTGCTGTTCCTGGAGCCACGCCTCGAGCGCGTCGAAGGCGACGCCTGGCAGCACGCTGAGGGACAGCTGCACCGCGCGATGTTCCAGCTGCGCGCGGAGCCAGTGGCGCGACGCGTTCAGCATCACCGGTCCGCTGACGCCGAAGTGTGTCCACAACATCGCCCCACCGAGGCGGACCGGCGCGGCGCCGTCAGCGCGGACCGTGACCGTGGCCGGGTGGGCGACGCCGGCCAGCGTCGCGTGCACCGAGTCTGACAGTACGAGCGGCACGAGCGCGGGCGTCGTCTCGACGTAGCCGTGACCGAGCGTGCGCGCGAACGCGTAGCCTTCGCCGTCGCTCCCCGTCTTCGGAAGCGATCGGCCGCCGGTGGCAAGGACGACGCGGCGCGCATCGTACGAAGAGCCGTCGGCGGCGTCCACGATAAAGCCGCGCTCGCCGCGTCGAACGCCCGAGATGCGCCGCGACAGGTGCAGCTCTGCGCCGCTGTCGCGCAGCGCCCCGATGAGCGCGTCGAGGACGGTCCGCGCGCGATCGGTGACCGGGAAGTATTTGCCGTCGTCTTCCTCGCGAAGCGATACACCGAGCTCTTCGAAAAACGCGGCCGCGCGCGACGACGGAAACGCGCGAAGCACGTTACGGATGACGCGTCGATCGCCGCCCCAGAAGTCGTGCTCGGTGACGACGCGATTGGTGACGTTGCAGCGGCTGCCGCCGCTCACGAGGATTTTGGCGCCGATCGTCTTCGCGCCGTCGGCACAGATGACCCGCGCACCGGCGGACGCGCGCGCGCAGAACACAGCCGCGGCGAGCCCTGCCGCGCCTCCACCCACGACCACGACGTCTGCCGTATCGCTGCGGCCCATTCAGCAGAGGCACACGCGATACGGACGCGGTCGTCGGGGCATACAAGATGCAATTTAGCGCAACGGACGCGCGGCCACGTGAGTCCGCGACCGCAAGACTTTGAACGGGAAGCAGGAGGACAGGATGAAACGATTCACATCAATTGCAGCTGCGGTCTTTACAGCGGCGTTCCTGGCGGCGGCAACCGGCGCTTCCGCGCAGGATTCCAACATCAACCAGCGCACCTTTCTCACCTTCAGCGGGCCGGTGCAGATGCCGGGCGTGACGCTGCCGGCAGGCAAGTACGTGTTCCGCCTCGCCGACACCTCGCTGCACAACGTGATGCAGGTGTTCGACGGTGACGAGAAGAAAATCATCGGACAGTGGTTCTTCATCCCGAAGAACCGCACCACCGAGGAAGCCAGCACGGCCAACGGCAAACCGGTCGTGATGTTCCGCGAGATGCCCGAGGGGATGACCCCGGCCATCCAGTACTACTTCTACCCGACCGATCTCACGGGTAAGGAGTTCATCTATCCGAAGGACCAGGCGCTGAAGATTGCGGCGGCGACGCACCAGGCCGTGCTCGCGACCGACTCGGACGCCACCACGAGCGGCGAAGCGCACGTCTTCCGGGTGGAGCCGAACGGCGCCGAGTCGCAGTACGACGCCAACGCGACCGCGTCGACGGAGAACACGAACGCCACGTCGGAGCCCAAGGCCTCGTCATCCACCGCCAGTCTGAACAGCCAGGCCGACGTGAACAACTCGCCGGCCTCCGGTCCGCCGGCGTATTCGACGGCGGCCAACGATCAGGGCGCGAGGGCGACGTCAGGCACCTCGTCCGAGAACAACCGGGCGACCGGCACGTCGGGCGCGTATGATCAGAATCAAAACGCGTCACCTCGTCAGCAGGCATCGGCCGAACTGCCGAGAACGGCGAGCCCGCTCCCGCTGTTCGGGCTCATCGGTTTGATGGCGCTTGCGGCCGGGTTCGGCCTGCGTCTGGCGCGCAGCACCTACTAGTCGTATCGTTAAGGAGGGCGGGCTACACGGCCTGCCCTTCCTTTCACGAACACGATTACGGGGGTTGCATGCGGCGATCTGCCCAGGTTTTCCTTGTCGCGGCGTGTGCCGCGTCGGTGCTCTTCATCGCGCGCGCAGCACAGGGCCAAGACGAGCAGGTGTTCAAAGCCGGGGCGGAGCTCGTCGTCCTGCATGTCAACGTGTTCAACGGCCGCAGTGACGCGGTGCAGGGCCTTCCGCAAAACGCATTCACGGTCTTCGAGGACGAGAGGCCGCAGGAGATTTCGTTCTTCAACGCCGCCGACGTCCCCGTCACCGTCGGCCTGGTCGTCGACAACAGCACGAGCATGATGACCGAACGCGAGCTGGTGACCGCGGGCACCGGCGCGTTCGCGCAGTCGAGCCATCCGGAAGACGAGATGTTCGCGATCGTGTTCAACGAGCACGTGCGCCGCGGCCTGCCGGACACGGTGCCGTTCACGACCAACCGCCTCCAGCTGCAGGCGTCGCTGGCGCGCTATCCCGCCGGCGGCAAGACCGCGCTGTACGACGCGGTCATCGAAGGCCTCGACCACCTCGACCGGGGCAGCTACCAGAAGCACGTCCTCGTCGTGCTGAGCGACGGCGGCGACAACGCGAGCCGTCATACCGAACAGGAAATGCTCGACAGGGTGGCGATGAGCAGCGCCATCGTCTACACGGTCGTCGATCCCGACGTGTTCTCGCCGGGGGAAGGGGATCGCGGCGTGCTGAAGCGGCTGGCCAGGCTGTCGGGCGGCGTCGCGTATTTCCCGAAAAACAGCCGTGATGTCGTGAAGGATTTCGAGGAGATCGCCGCCAACATCCGGCGGGGTTACAGCATCGGCTACGTGCCGGCCGCGGCACAGCATGTGCACAACCAGACCCATCGGGTGAAGGTGCTTGTGCGCGCCGCCGGCCACAAGGACCTCTCGGTGAGAGTCCGCCGTGAGTACATGGAGTCGGAATAGGCTGAGACGGATCGAAAGGGACGGCGACCCGGACGTCACGCCCCCGCGCCGCCGCACGTCGCGCGTCCGCCGCTGGCTCGAACGGCTGCTCGTCCTCATCGGTGTCGTCTGCCTCGGGTACTTCCTCTACGCGTACGTCGAAACGCAGCTCTACCAGTCGTTCGAAGATCAGCAGCTCGACGCGATTCTTCGCACTGAGATACCTGCCGGCAGCGCCGCCGCGGCGCCGCGGCGTCGCGCGCCGGCGCCGGGCTCGACGATCGGCCGCATCGAGATCCCGCGCCTCCGCGTCTCCGCGATAATCCGCGCCGGCAGCGACGCGCGGACGCTGCGCCTGGCGGTCGGGTACATCGCGGGCACGGCGTTGCCGGGCGAGAAGGGCAACGTCGGCCTCGCGGGGCATCGCGACACGTTCTTCCGCAAGCTGCGCGACATCAATCCCGACGACGAGATCCGCGTGACGACGAAGGACGGCGTGTTCCACTATTACGTGCAGCGGACCAACATCGTCCAGCCGAAGGACGTCTGGGTGCTCAACGCGACGAGCTATCCCGCGCTGACGCTGGTCACCTGTTATCCGTTTTGGTACGTCGGATCCGCGCCGCAGCGCTTCGTCGTCCGAGCCACGCTCGCGATGCCCGCGCGCGCCGCCGCCGCGGCCCCCAGACAGCTTTCTTTCCTGAATTAAATCCGCGCATAATTGCGCGCTCCGATGATCCTCGCGATCCACAACCCGAAGGGAGGTTCGGGCAAGACGACCACGGCCGTCAACATCGCGACCGAGCTGGCGCAGCGCGGGCGATCCGTGCTGCTCGTCGATCTCGAGGCCGATATGGGCGCGTCGATCTCGCTCGGCGTCGGGCCGACCGACAAGCGCCCGTCGATCTACGAGCTGCTGCTCAACCAGCGGCGGCCGGGCGACGCCGTGCGGCCCGTGGCCGGCGTCCCGAACCTGCACCTCGTCGCGGGATCGCCCGCGCTGGCCGGCATCGCCGCGGCGCTGCGCAACGCGCGTCAGCCCGAGCGTCGGCTCGCGGACGCCATTCGCCCGCTGGCCGCGTCCGTCGACGACGTGGTGATCGATTCGCCGAGCAACTTCACGGTGCTGTCGCTGAGCGTCCCGGCCGTCGCGCAGCACCTCGTCGTCCCGATTCGCGCGGACTACCTGTCGCTGGAGTCGCTTGCACACTTCCTCCGGTGGTATCGCGACCGCGGCGCCGGGCGCGCGAACCAGGCGCGCATCCTGGGCATCCTGCTGACGATGGTGGACTACAGGCGCGAGGCGACGCGGGAAATCATCGAGATCATCCGCGTGCACAACCGCCGCGGGGTGTTCCGCACGGAGATTCCCGACGATCCCCGCGCGTCGGAAGCGCCGTCGCACGGCGTCCCGCTGATGCTGTACGCGCGTTCGCGGGCGGTGAGGGCGTACCGGCGGCTGACCTCGGAAGTCCTGCAGCGCGTCGACCGGCGCGCGAAGTAGCCCGTTTAGCGCTTGCACGCGTTCCGCGAACTGCTCTAGGATGTGTTGCCGCGCTCAGACTGCAATTACTTACGTAATAATTGAAGGGCACCCCCGTCGGCAGGTCCGGCGCCTGGAGCGACTCTGACATGGCAATCCGACCGACGGGCAAGCGTATCGGCAAGAGCGGCGACGACATTTTCGTTCCCATCGAGGCGGCCAACGCCGACAAGCCGAAGAAACGGGGGCGCCGTCCCTCCCACACCGAGCACTGGACGAAGGTCACCGTCGTCCTGTTCGACCGGCAGATCGTGTTCCTCGATCGGCTCGGCGCCGACATCCGCGCGGCCAGCGGCGTGGCGATCAGCCGGGCGCACGTCATCCGCGCGCTCATCGACGCGCTGAGCGAGTCCGACCTCGATCTCACCGGCACGCGGTCCGAAGCGGACCTGAAGGCGATCCTCACCGCGAGGCTGGGACGGTATCGAGTATAAGATCCGCCGGCCTGCACCCGACCAGACAAGACATCATCGGAGGGGTGACGACGTTTCTCACGATGTCCTACATCGTGGTCGTCAACCCTGCCATTCTCTCCAGCAGCGGAACGGGCATGCCCTTCGCCGGCGTGCTGAGCGCGACGGTGCTCGTCGCCTTCAGCATGACGCTCATGATGGGTCTCTACGCGCGGCTGCCATTCGCGGTGGCGCCGGGCATGGGGCTCAACGCGTTCTTCGCCTACACGATCGTCCTGCAGGACAAGGTGCCGTGGCAGACGGCGCTCGGCATCGTGTTCTGGGCGGGCATTCTCTTTCTCGTCGTCTCGGCGACGCCGCTGCGCGAGCGGATTGCCACCGCGATTCCCGCGACCCTCCGCCTCGCGACCGCCGCCGGCATCGGGCTGCTCCTGACCTTCATCGGCCTCCGCAACGCCGGCCTGATCGAACCGGACGCCGCGACGATGGTCCGCCTCGGCACGCTCGATTACCGTTCGGCGCTCCTGCTGCTCGGCCTCGTCATCGCGGTGGTGCTGATGCGGCGCGACAACCCGCTCGCCTTTCTCGCGTCGATCGTCGCCGTGACGCTGCTGGCGTGGGCGCTCGGGTATGCGAAGCCTCCGGAACAGGTCGTCAGCCTGCCCGACTTTTCCTCGGTCGCGTTGAAGCTCGACGTGTTCGGCGCGCTGCGCCCGGGCCTGCTGCCGGCGATGGTCTCGATCCTGTTCACCGATCTGTTCGACTCGCTCTCGACCTTCATCGGCGTCGCGACCGCCGCCGGCCTCACCGAAGCCGACGGCCGCCCGCTCAACCTCCGCCGCGGCCTCATCGTCGATGCGTTCGCCACCTTCGTCGCGGGGCTCGCGGGCACGTCGTCCGGCACCGCGTACGTCGAAAGCATCGCGGGCATCCGGATGGGCGGGCGCACCGGCGCGGCATCGGTCGTCACCGCCCTCTGCTTTCTGCCCTGCCTCTTCGTCGCGCCGCTCGCCTCCGCGGTGCCGGCGTATGCGACCGCGCCCGTGCTCGTGCTCGTCGGCGTCGCGATGTTCCAGATGGTGTCGCAGATCGATTTCACGCGCGTCGAGGACGCGCTGCCGGCGTTTGTCACGCTCGTGCTGATCCCGCTGACGTTTTCGATCACGCAGGGCATCCTGTGTGGCTTCGTCCTCCAGGCGCTGCTCTACGCGTGCGTGGGGCGCGCGCGCGAGGTGCCGGTCGCGCTGTGGCTGCTCGCCGCGCTGTCCGCCGTGCTGCTCCTTCTCCGATAAGATCGTGTGGAGCCGGGTCCGGAAGGACCCGGCCTACACTACATTCGCTTGAACATTCGTTTGAACGCGACGAACCCCACCGATCCGACCGTCCTGTGGCGCCTGACGCGCGGCCGCTCGACCGCGCACGCCACGATCTTTCCCGGCGGCACGCAGACCACGATTACGTGGTTTGTCGACGACGTGATGGATCGGGCGGAGAACTACGACTCGGTGGAGCTCGCGCTGGCGCGGGCCGACGAGATTCGCGGCGTCCTGGTGCGTGACGGCTGGACGCCGTCCGACCGTCCGGTATGATGAATCGAATGCC
>Ga0209438_1000782_pt1 | contig 10101 bp, 8 predicted proteins | sample GraSoi_2013_20cm_FD_185825 | JGI IMG/M metagenome (GOLD analysis project Ga0209438, IMG submission 185825) | Grasslands soil microbial communities from the Angelo Coastal Reserve, California, USA - Sample 9_17_2013_20cm (SPAdes) (version 2) | ecosystem: Environmental > Terrestrial > Soil >...
GGACGGAGGTCCGCCGGTTGTCGATCGTCTACGACGAGGGGACGGACACGCCGGGTGTCGAAGACCCGCGCGGCGTGGGCCTCTCGGTCCTCGACAACATCGACGTCAACGGGCGCCTGATTCGCAGCGGTGCCGGCATCGCCGACGCCACGAATCGCCGCCGCGACGAGGATCGTGACGAAGACGAGAACGATCACGACGATCACGACGACTGACGTTCACGACGAACATGGCCGCGGCCGCGCAGCGGTCGATTGAAAGGCCCAGGACGTCGGCGCTGATTGAAACGCGTCGGTCGTGATCCAGACGCAGTGCAGCAACGTGCTGCCGATGTTCGTCCAGAACAGAATGACTACGCCTCGCCGGGGCTCGGTGTCTGCCGGGCCCCGAGGCGCACTTCGCCCGCAAGGGTCGCCAGATAGGGCCGCACGATCGGCAGCGCGGCAAGAGGCGGAAGCAGGTTCCGCGTCGACATCAGCAGTCCCAGCGCTGCCGCCGACTCCGGCCTGATGTATCCCTTCATGAGCACGACCAGCGCCACGTCGCGCGCGCCAAGGCCGGCAAAGGTGAACGGAAGCTGGCCGAGCATCAGCGCCACGGCGGAGAGGCTGGCGGTCACGGTGAACGGGACCCGCACGGAGAGCGCGACGGTGAACATCCAGATCTGGATCACGTGAACGAGCCACAACAGCAGCGAGAGCAGAATCACGCCGGCCCGGCGCCCCCCGAGCTGGTGCAGAAGGCCGGGCCAGCCGTCCGCCAGTACCTGCAGGCGTTGAAGACGGCCTGCGAGCACGCGCGACGACAGTCCGGCGGCGACTCGCGCGACCGTCGCCGACGAGATCAGCACGCCGCACAGCGCCCCGAAGATCCCGAGGAGCGGCCACAGCGCCGATGGGACGCCCGCCACGACCGGGCGCGCGACGAGCCATCCAAGAGCGCACCAGGTGATGAGGCCGAAGAGATCGCACAACCGCTCGTAGACGACCATCGCCACCGAAACGCCCGCCGACGCCCCGCGACTCTTCGTCACGAAGTAGCTCTTGATGAGATCGCCCGACTTCGCGGGCATGAAGACGTTGGCTGCCGACGCGACCAGCGTCAATCGGAGCGCTTCGGCAATCCCGGGGAGCGAACCCGGCGGCGCCACCTGGTAGAACCGGATGGCCCTGAGCAGCGTGATCGGCACGATCATGCCGACCGAGACGATCAGCCACGCCTTGTCCACGCCTCGCAGCTCGCGGACGATCAGGCGGATATCGACGTTGCGGTACAGCGCGGCGAGCAGCGCCGCACTCATCGCCAGGCTGAAGAGGGTTGCCCCGCGCCGTCTTCTGCGCGAACGCGCGTCGCTGTCAGACACCGGCGTCGGGTGGGGTGCAGTCACGGAGGCGCTCGATTGCAGTCCGCACTTCACGGTCGATCGCCGTCTGCGGGCGCGCGTACGAGGCATCGTAGCGCTGGAATCGCGCCACCCAGCCGTTCGAGAAAAACGCAGCCAGCGTGTCCGACCGCATGTCGCGGATCGACGGGACCGCCGGCGGGACGATGTGATCGCGGACCAGGCCGTACATGTCGGTCCGGGTCTCCGGGTACCGGCCCAACTGCCTGACCGCGATGGAAGGAATGCCGAGCTTCAGCACCGCCAGGTGCACGCTGCTGTTTTCGTCGGCGACGATCCAGTCGCACTGCCGCGCGACGTCCGCCAGCGTCGCCGTTCGCGGCGATTCGACGATGCCGGACAGGTCGGCGAGCCGATGTGACAGCCGCGGCGGCTCGAGCATGCTCGGATGCCACCGAATCACGATCTGGCGCGCCCGGAAATGGCGCCGGCAGTCGGCGATGACGTCGGCCAGGGTGTGCCAGGACACTGCCTTGGGTGCAAAGACGCCGATGATCGGCTCGCGCCGGTCGAACTGTTCCACCTCCAGCGGCCTCGAGTCCCCTTCCAGCCCGACGAGCAGGATCCCGCCGCCGATGGGACCGTGTCTGCGGCGCGCCTCGACCTCGGCTTCCCCTCCGAGAAGCGAGAGGTTGAAGGCAAGCGGCGGCGAGAACGGCGTCGGGTAGGCATGCGAGATGAAGACGCTGGGAATCGCGAGCGCGCGAGCCGCTGCCGTGAAGCCGACCTCCTCGGGATTGGTGTCGCTCGACACGAGCACGGCGTTGCGCGGCTGCGCGCCAAGCACCGCCTTGCCGCGCGCGTACCACGCGATCGCGCTCGCCGCGCGGCAGGCCACCAGAAAGCCGTGCCGGCGATCGATGACGCGCACGACGCGAAACGCCTGCACGAACGATCTGCCCGACGTCAGCAGCGCGAGGCCGGTCTGGACGATTCGACCGGGCAGCGCCCCGACCCGTGTTTCCAGCCGTTCGCACTCGCCGGGCCCGAGCCAGGCGGCGACGCGACCCACCTGCCGCCGCGCGTTCACGTGCCTGGCGACCGCGAGCACGCGCGCGTGCCGGTTCCGCGGCGCGGTCACCGCCAGAAACGTGGCCAGGCCGTAGCCCGAGACGAGCAGCGCCGACGCGGCGGTGTTCCTGATTCGCTCGTGAAACGAGAACACGAGCCGCACCAGCACGTGCGACTCCTTGAGGTTCGCGAACAGCGCCTGGCGAACAGGGTCCGAATCGGCGCGGACGACGATCCGGATCGCCCGGAGCAGGCAGGTCTGTGGGATCAATGAATTCGGGCCAGGAGGCCCGCTGATATTACTGCGACTCGACGCGCACGTCACCACCGCGCGTCGCCGTTGCACGATCCCGTACCGGAGCGACTCCTGGCGGATGCGGAACGCGTCAACCCCTCAACGCGCGGTCGGCGTCGCGTCCAAGCCGCGCAAGCAGCGGCAGCAGCGCCTCGATATCCGCCAGCGACGTCCGGAAGTTCACGATGCACGCGCGGAGCGCAAATCTGCCGTTGACGGTGGCCGTCGACAGGAACGCCTCGCCGCTCCGCTCGACGCGCGTCAGCAGCTCCTGGTTCAGCCGCTGCAGGTACGTCTCGGTCTCGGCCGTGGGCGCCACCGGCCGAAGGTCGCGCGGGACGTACCGGAACGTCGTGATGCTGAGATGCTGCGTCATCGCCTCGAAGTCCGGATGCTGCTGCACGAGCGTGTGCAGCTGCCGGGCGAGCCGCATGTCGTCGCCGATCATGGCGAGATACCCGGCCAGCCCGACCTGGCGCAGCGCGAGCCACACCTTCAGTGCCCGGAACCCGCGCGAGTTTTGAGGACCGTAGTCGAAGTAGTTCGTCACCTCGTGATCGAAGTTGTAGTAGCTCGGATGGTACGAGAAGGCGCGCAGGAGATCGTCCGGGCGCCGCACCAGCACACAGCCGGCCTCGAGCGGCGCGTAGAGCCACTTGTGCGGATCGACGGCGACGGAATCCGCATCGCCGAGCGCGCGGAGACCGTCCGGCGCTCCCGGCACCCGCGCGGCGAGCGCGCCGTACGCGCCGTCGACGTGAAACCAGATGTCGTGACGACGGCAGACGGCGGCGATGTCCGGCAGGGGGTCCACCACGCCGGTGCCGACCGAGCCCGCGGTACCGACGACCAGGAACGGCACCCCGCCGTTGTTCCGATCGATGGCGATTTGCTGCTCGAGGGCGGCAACGTCCATCCGCTGTTCGGCGTCGATGGGAATCCATCGAATCGCATCGGTTCCCAGCCCGAACAGGTCGGCGGCCTTCTGGATCCACGTGTGCGTTTCCATCGAGCCGTACGCGAGCAGCGGCCCGGAGCCGGCTCGCAGGCCGCCGGTGCGCGTCTCCGGCGCCTTCGCGGCGCGTGCGGCAAGGAAGCAGACGAAGTTCGCCATGTTGCCGCCGCTGACGAGCAGCCCGCCGCAGCCGGCCGGAAATCCAGTCAGCTCCGCGATCCAGCGAACGGTCTGCGCCTCGATCTCGGTGGCCATCGGCGAGAGACGCCACGCGCCGACGTTCTGGTTGATCGCCGACGCGAGCAGATCGCCAAGCGCGCCGATCGGCGCCGGGCTCGACGTGATGTAGCCGAAGAATCGCGGGTGGCCGTTGAAGAGCGAATGGTCGAAGAGCAGCTGCGCCGCTTCGTCCAGGAGCGCCTGCGCATCCATGCCCGTCTCGGGCAGCCCGCGGTCCGCGCGCAGCGCATCGCGAACGTCGGCGGGTGATTCGTCATGCGTCACGCGGCCGCTCGCAAGCGTGTCGAGCCAGCCGGCGATCTGGTCCACGAGGCGATGTCCCGCCGTGCGGAAATCCGCGGCGGTCATGTCCAGCGGCGCCGTGCGCCCCCTGAGCGTGTCGATGTCCGTCGTCGGCATCATCGCAGTCCTTCGAAAAGATCCGTTTCGCGCGCGCGCCCGCCGTTGACCAGGCTGAAGGCGCGATAGAACTCCTGTCCGCCCCATAACGCCCGATGGTGGTCCGGCGCCAGCGCGCCGAGGTTCTTGTAGACGCTCATCTGCGTGCGGTGACACTGCACGGCCCGCCACACGGCCGGCCAGACCTCGCTCGTGTCGATCCGCGTCGTCACCGCCCACTCCGGTGCCGGAACCACCCGCCGCTCGACGCCGTCCACGGTGCTCGTCAGCTTCTTGAACGCCGCCTCGTAGGCCGCCCACGTCGTCGCGCTCCAGGCGATGTAGTACAGCTTCGAGACCGCGACGCCGCCGGCGGACGCGCGGCAGGCGGCGGCGGTGGTCAGCTGCGAGATGGCCACGTGATCGGGATGGCCATACGCACCTTCAGGACCGAACGTGATCACGACGTGCGGCCGGACGCGGCGGAGATGCTCCGCGATCGCTTCCTGCGCCACCGCCGGATCGACGGCATCGAGGCCGCCATCCGGGTACCCGAGAATGGCCACGTCACGCAGGCCGAGCTCCTTCGCCGCGGCGTGGAGCTCGGCCTCTCGCGTCCGGCCGACGATCTCGTCGGCCGGCCGCTCGCCGCCGTCGCCGAAGCGGCCCCGTTCGCCGCGCGTCGCGGTGACGAGATAGGTCTCGACACCCTCCGCCGCGTACCGGGCCAGCGTCCCCCCCGTCCCCAACGATTCGTCGTCGGGGTGGGCGAGGACGCACATCAGCCTGAGCGTCTTCACCGGATGATGACGGTTTCGAGATATTCCCCCGGCACCACCAGGCCCCCGGCGCCCCCGCGATCCGCGCGCCGCAGCAGCGCGATCAGGTCCGCCTCGAACGACGCCTGGCCATCGGTGTCGAGCGTCGCGAACGCCTTGTGCACGGGCCCGTAGAACTGCCGGAAGATGTCGATCCAGTGCGCCGGCGATTCGTATCGGAACGCGAAGTACCGAACCGTGTGCTCGATCGACACCGCGTCCGCAAACAGATCCTGGACGTGGGCCCGGGTGCCCCAGAGCAGCGGCGAACGCACCCCGGGCGGCGGCGGGACGTACGTCGCGACGACCCGAAGGAGCTCGCCGAGGAAACCTTCCGGTGTCCAGGACGCGAGCCCGATGCGGCCTCCCAGCCTGCAGACGCGCCGCAGCTCGCTGGCGGACTGCGCGTGGTCGGGCGCAAACATGACGCCGAAGGTCGAGAGCACGACGTCGAAGGTTGCGGATGGATAGGGGAGCGCTTCCGCGTCGGCGACCTCGAACGTGACGTCGAGTCCTTCCGCCCCGGCCCGCGCCCGTCCGCGCTCGAGGAGCGCCGGGACGTAGTCGGTCGAGGTCACGCGCGCAAAGCGGCGCGCGGCGGCGAGCGTCGCGTTGCCGTTGCCCGCCGCCACGTCGAGCACCCGCTCGCCCGCGCGCAGGTCGATCGCTTCGCAGAGGTTCTCCCCGACGATCTGCAGCGTCGTGCCGATGACGGCAAAATCGCCCGACGCCCACATGGCCTGCTGCCTGGTCTTGATCGATGGCGCGGGGCCGGACGCCGTCGTGGTGTTCGCGATGGTGGTCATGTCGTCTCCTTGCGCCGCTACGGCCGCACCGCCCGCCGCAGGCGGGCGAGATGGTGATAACTGTGCCGGACCGCGTGATCCTCGAGCACGAACTGGCACGTGAGCGGGGCATCGCCGTACAGCGACACCGGCGCCGCCTTGGCGAGTTGCTCGTCGCTCAGCGTGCGAATCGCGGCCACCGCGGCCGCGCTGTTGGCTCGCAGAAGCTCGAGCGCCGCCTGCCTGGTCACCGCCGCGTGCTCCGCGGCGTGCTGTGCGTTCATGGCGTCGATGTCCGCCATGGTCACGCCGGTCACCGGCTTGCCCCCGGCGACGGTCTGCGCGAGCTGGATCTCGACCGGGTAGACGCTTGCGACGTGATGGACGATCACGCCGACGGTGCGGCCGTCGTGCGGCGTGCGGGCCGTCCACTCCGCGTCGGTGAGGCTGGTGGCAAATGCGGCGAGCGCGCGGGCCCCCTGTTCGAGGCGATCGGCCATGGCGTCGGCGCGCTGGCTGGTGACACGCGCGGGCGTGTCGGGATGAAGTGATGTGTGTGTCATGCCGCCAATCTACCGGAGGCCCGGTGGACGCGCTTCCCCGGATCCGGTCATTTTGCGGAGGCATCCAAAATGGCCCGTTCGGGCCATGGCTACAACAGATCGTAGAGGCGGACCTTCAGGTCCGCCTGAAATTACAGCAGCCCTAGCCGTGCGGCGCAGGCGACGGCGGCCGACCGCGACGGCACGTCGAGCTTGGACAGAGTGTTGGCGACGTGCCGGTGAACCGTGTGCTCGCTGATGCAGAGGCGCTCGGCAATCGCCTGGTTGCTGAGGCCGCTCGAGATGAGCAGGAGCACTTCGACTTCGCGCGGCGTCAGCACGGCCGTCTCGACGGGCGCGGCCCCCCTGGGACGTTGCGGAGACGCCAGTCGATCGCGCAGCGCCTGCGCCGACGACATGGCGAAGCGGGCGTCGAGCCGCGTCAGCTCCGCGAGCGCGCGACCGGCGTCGGCGACGGCCGCGTCGGTGCGACCGAGCCGGTCCATCACGGAGGCCAGCTCGAGCCGGGCGCGCGCCGCTTCGAACGGGGCGCCGCTCGCATCGAACAGATCGACCGCGTCCTCGAGCGCCGGGCGCCCGGCGTCGAGGTCGCCGGCGGCGACCGCAACGAGCCCGGCGGCCAGGCGTGCCGACGCCAGCAGCGGCGCGGTCTGCGCGTCCGTGGCGATGCCGCGGAGCTCTTCGAGCGCCGCGCGTGCGCGCTGGAGATTGTCGTCCTGGCCGAGCGCGGCGTGGGCGCGGATCAACAGCTCGAGCGCGGCGGCCCGTTCGGTGCGGTTCCTCGCCGGCAGCCGCCGCAGATGCCGCTCGGCGAGCTCCGCGGCGCCCTGCGGATCACCGCGGTCGAGGGCGATGGCGGCGCGTCCCAGTGACGCGATGGGATGTCCGCCGCTGCGCTCGAACAGCGAGGCGGCCTCGTCCATCCGACCCTGGCGGCGCCGCAGCTCGCCGAGGCGCGCGAGGCCGTCGGTCGTCATGCCCGGACGGCAGATTGCCAGCTCGTCGCACGCGCTGGTCAATTCGCGTTCGGCCTCCTCCCACGAGCCGCGCCACATGCAGACCGACGCGTACTGCGTCCGGCAGACGGCGAAGAGCGGCTTGAGGCCCCATTTCCGGCTGTGCTCCTTGATGCGGTCGCACCACTGCACGGCGCGCCCGTGGTCGCGCACGCGATCGCACGCCCCGATCAAGTAGCAGCCGGCGAGGCCGATGATCAGCCGATCGGTCAGCTCGCCTCCCAGGATCGCCGCGCTGACCTCGTCGAGCTCGCGAAGCCCCTCCGTCACGCGGCCGGTCGTCACCAGCGCGAAGCCGCGCAGCGACCGTCCGAGCATTTCGTAGTCGATCGTGCCGAGCAGCTGTCCGATGCGAAGCGCCTCGACGGCCAGCGCTTCGGCGGCTTCGGGGTCGCCGTCATCGAGAAGGGCGAACGCGGCGGCGCGCGCCGCAAGAAACGCATGCTCCGGCGATTCGGGTTGCCCGTCGAGCAGCCGCCGGGCACGGTGAAGCCATCCCTTCGCGACACCTTCTTCGCCGCGGAACGCGGCGCTGTCCCACGCGATCCAGACGGCGATCCGCGCGGCCGACACCAGGTCGCCGCGGTTGCGATACTCGCGATAGGCACGCTCGCGCGAATCGAAGACGACGCCGGCGAGGTCCAGCCACCACGCCGCCAGCCCGAGACCCTCCAGCGCCTCCGGCGTCTCCTCGGTCGCCAGCGCGCTCTCGAAGGCGTGCTGCGCCTGCTGCCAGGCTCCCGCGTCGAGGGCGGCCTGGCCGGCGGCAAGATCGTCGATCGATCGAGAGGGCGGCACCTTGCGCGATTATATCGGCGCGCCGTCGGGGATAGGCCGTCGCTCAGGGCACCCGGAGTGGAACCGTCTCCGTCCGCGGCAGCGAGCGCGATGATCGCGCCAGCTTCGTCCGGACCACGCGGTTCCACCACATCACGACGCCGGTCACGAACATCGTGGCCGGCGCGAGCCCGAACACCGCCCACGTCAACTTCGTTGCCTGGTCGCAGAGCCCGGGGCCGCTGCACGGGATGCCTATCCCGTTGATGCGGCCGAAGTGCAGGTACGCGAGCCAGTAAATCACCTTGTCGACGGCACGCTCCACGTCAGCGGCCTCGGTGGGCGGTTCGATCCAATCGGCGAGACGCTGAAACGGCTCGGGGTTGCCGAGATACGCGCCGCTGAGCGCAAACAGCAGGATGAACCCGAACGTCCAGAACCCCATCATGCTGTGCAGGTCCCAGGTGAAGCGCCGCCACCCGGCATGGCGGTGAATGGTCAGGCTTCGCCGCCACGTCCTGATTCCGGGCCACCAGACGACGAGGCCCGTGCACGCGAGGAGCACGATCAGCAGCGCGGCGACGCCGTTGACCGAGCGGCCCGTACGCCCACCAAGCAGATCGTCGTGCAGCTCCATCAGCTTGGAGACGAGCCAGATGCCGAGCGGCACCGAGTCGCCCAGATCCTCACCCGTGTAGGGATTGAACAGACGGTTTTCGACGTCGGTGCCGCGCCTGACGGACACGGTCGCTGGCTGATCGGTCTGCAGGCTCCGGCTGATCCCGGTGATCACGTATCCGGGATACGCACGTGCGACCGCGGCCCGCAGCTGCTCGTCGGTCAGCCGAGGGCCCGACGCGGTCACGACGATCGGGTCGGGCGTGGCCGCCCTGTACAGCTCGTTGCGGTAGACGAGGACGCTGCCCGTGACGCTGACGAGCAGCACGTACAGGCCGATGCCGATCCCGCTCCACAGGTGAAGCTGGAAGATCGCCCTGCGCAGCCACGTGGTCTGCGGCTGCCACATCCATTGCCGCCAGAACGTCATCCGTTTCCCGGGCCAGATACTACCAGACGCGTTGTCACCTTTCGCGCCCTCCGCACTCTGTCCAGGTGAGGGCGAAAGGAGCGTGCGGCAATGCGACTGATCGGTGCTGGATCACTGGTGTATCTCCTCGCGGTGGCGTTCGTCATGTCGGGGTTCGCCGACACGGATCCGCAACGGCAGGGACAATCCATCTTCCGTTTCGACACGTTCGGCGACGAGCAGCTCTGGACGAACGTGCTGCGGATGCACGAGGTCATTCCGGCGGTGAATCCGGCGACCGCGCTGGCCGTCGGCCTCAAGGTCGATCTCGACGCGCTTCCACCGGCCGTCGTCGACGCGCTTCGAGCGGGCGCCGTCGACCTGACCGATCCCGCAGTGACCGTGGCGTTGCTGCGCTTGAACGCGGTCGTCGGCATCAAGGGAACGGTCAACGAGGCGGGGCAGCTGACGAAGGTCGGCGTGACCTGTGCGCTCTGCCACTCGTCGGTAGACGACTCGTTCGCGCCGGGCATCGGCAGGCGGCTCGACGGGTGGGCGAATCGCGACCTGAACGTCGGCGCGATCGTGGCGCTCTCACCCACTCTAGACGAGGCGACGAAGGCGGAGTTCAGGACGTGGGGGCCCGGGAAGTACGACCCGCGGCATCACGCGTTCGACGGAACCAACATCGTTCCGCTCAACAGTCCATCGCTGCCGATCCTGATCCCTCCCATCTACGGGTTGAAGGGCGTGGGCTTCGAGACGTACACCGCCGATGGTCCGATTTCGTACTGGAACAGCTACGTCGGCGTCGGTCAGATGGGCGGCCACGGC
>Ga0209438_1000783_pt1 | contig 10093 bp, 7 predicted proteins | sample GraSoi_2013_20cm_FD_185825 | JGI IMG/M metagenome (GOLD analysis project Ga0209438, IMG submission 185825) | Grasslands soil microbial communities from the Angelo Coastal Reserve, California, USA - Sample 9_17_2013_20cm (SPAdes) (version 2) | ecosystem: Environmental > Terrestrial > Soil >...
CGGATGCAGCACAAGGCTTTCGGCCGGGTTGAGCAGGTCCCGGCTGCGTACACGTCGCAACGTTGCTCCGCTTGTGGGCATGTCGCATCCGGTAACCGCAAGAGCCAAGCGGTCTTCGAGTGCGAATCCTGCACTGCGGGTCGGTGCAACGCCGACATCAACGCTGCACGCAACATCGCCGCCGGGCGGGCGGTGACAGCACGGGGAGACCTCGCCGTTGGGCGGTCTGAGAACCGTGAACCTCAACTCGCTACTCCTGGCGCCTAAGTCGTGGGTGGGACAGGGTTGAAATCCCCGGACATCAGTCCGAGGAGGACGTCAACGGCTCCAATGCTGCCATGCGGCCTCAGCCGTCGAGATCGCTGTCCTTCTCTGCGGCGGCCGGCCGGGAGTCCGTCCCGGACTCACGGGCGACCAGGTACGGCGGCCACGGCCGCGGCGTGATGCAGCGCGGGATCGCCGGCTGGGTTCCGCCCGGCGGGTTGTCCCAGTCGAAGTCGACGTTCTTCCACTCGGTGGGTAAGACGAACGACGCGCGCAGGCATTTGAACACGGCCGAGCCGAATGATGTCTTCTCGCTGGAGAAGCCGACTCGACGAAACGAGACGTACTCGCCGACGAACCTTGCGTCGTCGAATGACGTGTCCTTGCCGGTGAAGGTGGCCCCTTCAAACGAGGCGCTGCGGGCCCGAAACGTCGCGCCGGCGAAGGTGGCGTCGGATTCGAAGCTGGCCCCGCCGAACGAGACAACCTCGGCGTTGAAGTCCACGTCCTCGAACGAGGCGTTAGGGCCGAAGACGGCCCCGTCAAACCACACATGCCTGCCGCTGAACCTCGCGCCTGCGAACCATGCATCCTCGAACAACACACCGGTGAGGTCGAAGTCGTTGCCGGACCAGCTGGCGTCGGCCGTGCGCGCGAGCCGTTGCACCAGGACCCGAACGATCGTGTCGCGCACCTCGCGGTCGTTCTGACGGACCGCCTGGCGCCGCGTCTCCTCGATGTTGACGGCCGGTGGGGTCGCCGACCACGTTGTGGTGGAGACGAACTCGCTGAGGTGGTTGGCGCCGGAATCCGGATCGTAGGGCAGACGCAGGTAGCCACACAGCACGTCGATACATTGCTGGCGCCGCGCGAAAATCGCGCCTTCATCCGCGGCGGCGGCCATCGCGTACACACCGGCGATGCGCACCGCCGTGTCCGAGTCGCCCAGCTGGGTAGACGCCGAGCCAAACCGCTGCGCGAATTGCGCTCGCTCCGTGTCGTTTTGGCGCCGATACACCACCACCAGCGCGACGGCGATCACCGCGCCCGCGATCGCGGGCAGCGCGGCCTTGACCACGTCGACATCGCCGGCTCGGACGGCGTGTGTGAAGACCGCACCGCTGATGATCCAGGTTGCCAACGCGGCGAGGCCTACCCCGATGACGACCGCTGCGGTGAGCGATCCGAACAACGGAATCCGTGGGGTGCGACGGCGCGCGGTGGTACCCCAGATGCGCGCTGTGCGCCGCAGGGTCTGTGCGGGCCGGAACGCCCACGCGAGCAAACCACCGACAATGATGCCGACAACCGCGGCGGCCGCGACCCGGACGGGCAGGCGCCCCGCAATCGACAGGCCGGGGCGCTCCGACACCGCACTCAGGCCGAGTGCCCAGAAAACCGCCCAGCCCGCGGCCACCGCGGCGGCAAGGACGATCACCGCCACCACCCACGCCGGGGTGTTGCGGATCAGCCGAGGTCGCCGCAGGGCGGGGTCCGCGTGGATTTGGGGTTTTTCTTGCTGGTCGCCGCGGTTGGGACGGGCGATTTCCTCGATGTCGTCGGCGACCCGCTGGGGCATCATCACATCGTCTCATTTCGGCTGCGCCGGTCGCCCGCCAAATCGGCGCGCCTGCGCACAGGCCTGTCAAGATGGTCTAGCGTCAAAAAGCATGACCACCGCCGAACCGACCCAGTTCCGTGAAGCGGTGGCGGCCATGAATGCCACCACCGTGCGGCCGGAAATCGAGCTCGGCCCGATCCGTCCGCCGCAGCGTCTGGCGCCGTTCAGCTACGCGCTCGGCGCGGAGGTCCGGCACCCCGAGACGGCCATCGTCCCCGAGCGGTCGGAGGGCGACGCATTCGGCCGGCTCATCCTGTTACACGACCCGGACGGCGCCGAGGCCTGGGACGGCACGATGCGGCTGGTCGCCTACATCCAGGCCGACCTCGACTCCAGCGAGGCCGTCGACCCGCTGCTGCCCGAAGTGGCGTGGAGCTGGCTTGTCGAGGCGCTGGGGGCGCGGGCCGAACACGTCACCGCGCTGGGCGGCACCGTCACCGCCACCACGTCGGTGCGCTACGGCGACATCTCCGGGCCGCCGCGCGCCCACCAGCTGGAGCTGCGGGCGTCGTGGACCGCTACGACGCTGGAGCTTGGCCCGCACGTGCAGGCGTTCTGCGAGGTACTCGAACACGCGGCAGGTCTACCCCCGACCGGGGTCACCGATCTGGGCTCCCGCACCCGCGCCTGACGATGGCGGACCCCGAGGAGGCCGCCGAGACGGCTGAGCCGGAGGCCACGCCGCTGCTGACGCCGAGAGACGGCGTTCCACAGCTGTCTGTGACCCGGACCGAAATTGCCAGGGCTGCAGAGCTTTTGGCGTCCGGCGATGGGCCGTTCGCGGTCGATGCCGAGCGGGCGTCCGGCTTCCGGTACTCCAATCGCGCCTATCTCGTACAGATCCGCCGCGCCGGGGTGGGCACCGTTCTGATCGATCCGGTCAACCACGGCGACGACCCGCTGGCGACACTGGCGCCGGTCGCCGAGGTGCTGGCCACCAACGAGTGGGTGCTGCACGCGGCCGACCAGGACCTGCCCTGCCTGGCCGAGATCGGCATGAGGCCACCGAAACTGTATGACACGGAGCTGGCAGGCAGGCTGGCCGCCTTCGACCGGGTGAACCTGGCCGCAATGGTGCAGCGGCTGCTGGGTCTGCAGTTGATGAAGGGACACGGTGCGGCCGACTGGTCGAAGCGTCCGCTACCGCACGATTGGCTGAACTATGCCGCGCTGGATGTCGAGGTGCTGCTCGAGCTGCGCGACGCGATCGCCGACGTCCTGCAGGAACAAGGCAAAACCGACTGGGCGGCACAGGAATTCGAGTACGTGCGCACGTTCGAGGCCACACCGACGCGGCGCGATCGGTGGCGACGTACGTCGGGCATACACAAAGTACGCAACCCGCGGACGCTGGCTGCCGTTCGGGAGTTGTGGCAGACACGCGATCAAATCGCCCGCCGCCGAGACATCGCGCCGGGGCGGATCTTGCCCGACTCCGCGATCATCAACGCCGCCACCGCCGACCCGGACACGGTCGAAAAGCTCACCGAGTTGCCGGTGTTCGGCGGGAATCGGCAACGCCGCAGCGCGCAGGTTTGGCTGGAGGCCCTTGCCCGCGCCCGCACGGCGGACCCACCGGAGGCTCAGGAGCCGTCGACCGGGCCGCCGCCTGCGTCGCGCTGGAGCCGGCGCAAGCCCGAGGCGGCCGTCCGGCTGGAGGCCGCCCGAACCGGTCTTGCCGCACTGTCGCAACAGGTTTCGGTTCCGACGGAGAACCTCGTCTCCCCCGACGTGGTGCGCCGGTTGTGCTGGGATTGGCAGTCTCCCGAAAACCCAGAGGACAGCACGGGGGCGATCGAAGACTTCCTACGCGACGCCGGGGCGCGGCCGTGGCAGCGCGAACTCGCGGTGCCCGTGTTGACCGCCGCGCTGGAACAGTCCGTCTGAGGGCTGCGCTACACCGCCTCGGCCCCTTGCGCCCCGGCTTCGGCGGCGGCGGCGAAAAGTGCTTCTGCGACCAGCGAGTTGGGCTCGCGGTCCAACACGATCAGGCCGACGGCGGGGCCGGGCCCATGCGCGACCATCGGTCGCATCGCCAGCCCGTCGGGTACCCCGAACGCCTGCAACCAGGTGTGCGCGACGATGCTTGCCAATCGCAGGGTCTTGAGGTGCGCATATATCGCCGTCACGGTGTCGGCCTCCATCACGGGCCGGAACTGAACTCCGTCGGCGGCCATGTTTGCGTCGACGATGCGGCGATTACGCATCGTCGTGGTCAGCGCGCACAGTGGAAGCTGTGCCGCCTCCGACCAACGCACTACGTCCTGCTGCATCACCGGGTGCGTCGGGGGCGCGACCAGCACGTAACGCTCGCGGTACAACTCGACATGCCTTGTACCAGGAGGTGTTTCAGCATCCAAATAGGTCAGGCCGGCGTCGAGCTCGAACTCTCCCAACCGGCGGGCGATCTCACGCGATGACAACGACTCCACCTGGACGGTCGCACCCGGATACCGCTGCAGGAACCTGCCGGTGACCAATGAGCTCGCCGGAACCGAGGTGGGAATTGCGCCGATCCTGGCCGTCACCGTCAGCCCGCCGCGCATTCGCTCGATGTCCGCCAGCAGCTCGTTGCGTTCAGCCAGGATCCGATGTGCCCAGGTGACGACGCGCTGGCCCTCCGCCGTGAACCCCTCGAACCGCTGTGCCCGTAGCACGATCACGACGTCCAGTTCGTGTTCGAGCCTGCGTATCGCCACCGACAGTGTGGGCTGGCTGACATGACATGCCGACGCAGCGCGGCCGAAGTGGCGCTCACGGGCAAGCGCCAATAGATACTCCAGTTGTTGGATCGAGACCTCGCCGTGCATCAGTTCCACTCCATAGTCCAGTGATAATAGCGAATGACTATCAGCCCATGTCAGATCGCAAAGATCCAGGCCTTGTCAGCCAAGACCTGGCGTCGTTAACCTCGTTGTGTCGGCAACTAGCTACCGCCGACACCAGAGCCGGTCTCTCCCTCGGAGAGGCAGACGTTGGCTGTTGACAAACTGTTTCACGGCTGAGCAGGCAAATACGCCGAATGAAAGCCGAGGGCCGCCGTCGGCTGGGGCGTTGCCTCAGGGGCGCCTGATCGATGCAACTACAAGAAGGGTAATCACAGAAATGGCCAAAGTAGTCTGCGTGCTCTACGACGATCCGGTCGACGGCTATCCCAAGACCTACCCGCGTGACGGGCTTCCGCACCTCGACCGCTACCCCGACGGGCAATCGCTGCCCACGCCGTCGGCGATCGATTTCACGCCGGGTTCGCTGCTGGGCAGCGTCTCTGGTGAGCTGGGCCTTCGGCGCTATCTGGAGGGCCTCGGCCACGAGTTGATCGTGACCTCGGACAAGGACGGCGAGAACTCCGTATTCGACCAGCACTTGGCCGATGCGGAAATCGTCATCTCGCAGCCGTTCTGGCCCGCCTACCTCACCGCAGAGCGGATCGAGCGGGCGCCCAAGCTCAAGCTCGCGGTGACTGCCGGAATCGGTTCGGACCACGTCGATCTGGACGCCGCGATCAAGCACGGAATCACCGTTGCCGAGGTCACCTTCTGCAACAGCATCAGCGTCGCCGAGCACGTCGTGATGATGATCCTGTCCCAGGTGCGTAACTACCTGCCGTCCCACAAGTGGGTCATCGACGGCGGCTGGAACATCGCCGACTGTGTGCAGCGCTCGTACGACGTCGAAGGCATGCACGTCGGCACGGTGGCCTCAGGCCGGATCGGTCTCGCTGTCCTGCGCCGGCTCGCGCCGTTCGACGTGCACCTGCACTACTTCGACAAGCACCGGCTGCCCGCCGAAGTCGAGTCCGAGCTCAACCTGACCTATCACCCGAACGTGCGCGACATGGTGCCGCACCTCGACGTGGTGACCATCAACGCGCCCTTGCATCCGGAGACGCGCGGGCTCTTCAACGACGAGCTGATCGGCACGATGAAACGCGGTGCGTACCTGATCAATACCGCGAGAGGGCTCATCTGCGACCGCGACGCCGTCGTTCGCGCTTTGGAAAGCGGTCAACTGGCGGGCTACGCCGGTGATGTCTGGTACCCCCAGCCAGCTCCGGCCGACCATCCGTGGCGGACGATGCCCCACCACGGCATGACCCCGCACATTTCCGGGTCGTCGTTGTCGGCGCAGACCCGCTACGCGGCGGGCACGCGCGAGATCCTGGAAAGCTACTTTTCCGGCAGCCCCATCCGCGACGAATACCTCATCGTCGATGGCGGCGCGCTCGCCGGTGTCGGGGCGCGTTCGTACACGGCCAACGCCTGACGGGACGTGGTGGTGTGCCGGGCGAGCACGGCCCGGCACACCGCTGCGCTGACTACTGCTGCGCGGTAACGCGCTCGACGTGGTCCATGAAGTGGGTCAGCACTGCGGCGGGTGCCTCGATCTGGGGCCAGTGCCCGATCGTGTCGTCGAGCATCACGACGTCCGGGTTCGGGATGACCTCTTGGTAGCGCTGCGCCATATGTCGGCCCGAGTTCGGGTCGACGGGCCCGTCGATCAACCGCATCGATACGTCGGTCTGCCGCATCGCCCGGACCCACCGATTGCGGTGGGTGTAGCGGTCGTTGACGAACCTGCCCACCTTGTGGGTCACCCGCTGGCCGTCGTTGTACTCGAGGATCTCGTGAAACAAGTCGAGCATCCGTCGCGACGGCTTGGTGTTGGGCCCGAACAACTCGTTGAGCGTCGGCTCGATCAGACGCCGGGACAACGGGCTGCCCTGCAGTGGACTCATGATGTCCCCCAACGGTGTTCGCGACAGCGCCTTCTGCATCAGTCGCGGGGTGTATGCCTCGTTGAAGAGGCCCCCGTTGAGCCACGTGATCGATTCGATCCGCAGCCGGCCGTATGCCTGCTCGGAGAACTCGTGGCGGGCCAGCATCTCCTGGCCGACCGAATCTCCGATATCGTGGGCCAGGACGTGCGCGGACTCCACGCCGAGGTGAGCGAGCAGCGCCTCGTGCATATCGGCGTGATCGTGCACCGTGTACTGGTACTTCACGGGTTTGTCGGAGAACCCCATGCCGAGCATGTCGGGCGCGATCACGGTGAATCGCTGGGTCAACCTGTCCCAAAGCGGCGCCCAGTCCCACGTATTGAACGGATAACCGTGAATGAGCAGCAGATGGGGGCCGTGGCCCTCGGCGCGATAGAAGATGTTGAAGCCCAGATAGTCGAAGTACTGCCCGGCAGACTTCCAGCGCTCGAGTTCGGCGTCCATAGCGATCTAGTCGAGGCGCTCGCTGACTGCGGGTTCGGCGACCGTTGCGCCGAGTGCGGCCACCCAGCCGGTGATCTGGCGGGCGATGTTGCGGTCGGTCAGACCGACATCGGCGAGCACCTCGCCGCGCGACGCCTGCGCGAAGAACTCCTGCGGCAACCCGACGTCGCGGCACGGCACATCGATCTCGGCGCGCCGCAGCGCCGCCGAAACGGCAGAGCCGACACCGCCTGCGACGCCGTTGTCCTCGATGGTGACCACCAGCTTGTGCGCCTGGGCCAACTCGCCTATCGCTTCGGGCACGGGCAGCACCCAGCGCGGGTCGACCACAGTCACGCCGATGCCCTGGTTGCGCAGCAACTCGGCGATCGCCAGCGTCATCGAGGCGAACGGCCCGACCGCGACCAACAGCACGTCGTCGGACAGCCCCTCGGCGGGCACCGCGAGCACGTCGACGCCACCGCGCCGCTCGAGCGCCGGAATATCTTCGCCCACATCCCCTTTGGGGAAACGCAGGGCGGTAGGACCGTCGCTGACGTCGAGCGCTTCGCCGAGCTCCTCGCACAGCCGCGTGCCGTCACGCGGCGCGGCGACGCGCATGCCCGGCACGATGCCCAGCATCGACAGGTCCCACATGCCGTTGTGGCTGGCGCCGTCGGGGCCGGTGATGCCCGAACGGTCCAGCACCATGGTCACCGGCAGCTTGTGCAGCGCCACGTCCATGATGACCTGGTCGAACGCCCGGTTCAGGAACGTCGAGTAGATGGCCACCACCGGATGCAGGCCACCCATCGCCAGCCCGGCGGCCGATGTCATCGCATGCTGCTCGGCGATGCCGACATCGAAGAAGCGGTCAGGGAACCGTCGCCGGAACGCGCTCAGCCCGGTCGGGCCCGGCATGGCGGCGGTGATCGCCACCACGTCGCGTCGCTTGGCGCCGTAGGCGATCAACGCCTCGGAGAACGTCGACGTCCAGCCCGGGCCGGGCACCGACGTGGCCAGCCCGGTCTCAGGGTCGATCACGGCGACCGAGTGCATCTGCTCGGCCTCGTCGTTCTCGGCAGGCGGATACCCCATGCCCTTGCGGGTGACGACATGCACGATGACCGGCGCGTTGAAACCCCTGGCGTTGCGCAGCGCAGACTCCACCGCGTGCTCGTCGTGGCCGTCGATCGGGCCGACGTATTTCAGGCCGAGGTCGGTGAACATCACCTGCGGCGACAACGCGTCCTTGATGCCTGCCTTGATGCTGTGCATGCACTGGTAGCACATTTCGCCGATGAGCGGCACGCCGCGCACCACCCTGCGGCCCTCGTCGAGCACCTTCTCGTAGCCCGGCTGCAGCCGCAGCCCGGCCAGGTGTTCGGCGAACCCGCCGATGGTCGGGGCATAGCTGCGGCCGTTGTCGTTGACGACGATCACGACCGGCCTGCGCGCCGCGGCGATGTTGTTGAGCGCCTCCCAGCACATCCCCCCGGTCAGCGCGCCGTCGCCGACGACCGCGACCACGTGCCGGTTGCGGTGCCCGGAGAGCTCGAACGCCTTGGCCATCCCGTCGGCGTACGAAAGCGCCGAGCTGGCGTGGCTGGACTCCACCCAGTCGTGCTCGCTCTCGCTACGGCACGGATAGCCCGACAGCCCGCCCTTCTTGCGCAGCGTGTCGAAGTCGTGGCACCGGCCCGTCAGCATCTTGTGCACGTAGGCCTGATGGCCGGTGTCGAAGATGATCGGGTCGTGCGGCGAGTCGAACACGCGGTGCAGCGCGAGTGTGAGCTCCACCACGCCGAGATTGGGGCCCAGGTGTCCGCCGGTTGCAGCGACCTTGTGGATCAGGAATTCCCGGATTTCCTGTGCCAGATCGCTGAGCTGCGACTGCGTCAGGTGCTCCAGATCTGCGGGACCGCGGATCTGTTCAAGCATTAGGTCAGTGTACGCACGGGCCCACGCCTCAGTCCTGTCGAGACTCGTAGATATCGGGCACACCGTCGTGGTCTGCGTCCGCAGTTTCGAATAGATGTATGCGCCGATAGGCCGCGTTGCGGCTCAACAGCACAAGCGAAGCCAGCACACCTGCGATAACGGACCCGACGAGGACGCCGATCTTGACGTCGTCGCCCGTCGGGGTGCCGTGTCCGAACGCAAGTTCACCGATCAATAACGACACGGTAAAGCCGATGCCGGCCAGGAGTGACACTCCGAGCACGTCGCGCCACGCGAGGTCGTCGTCGAGGCTGGCATGAGTGAACTTCGCCAGCAGGAATGCCGTCAGCCACACGCCGAGAGGCTTGCCGACCACCAGTCCTGCAATGACGCCATCGGTGACGGAATGCAGCAGCGAGTCACCCAGACCGGACCAGCCGCCGACCGTCACTCCTGCCGCGAAGAACGCGAACACGGGCACCGCGAACCCTGCGGACACCGGCCGCAGCGTGTGCTCGAACAGTTCGGCGGTGGGGTGGCCGTACCTGCCCAGAACCGGAACGGTGAAACCCAACGCGACCCCCGCGACCGTGGCGTGCACGCCGCTGGCATGCACCAGCGCCCAGGCCACCACGGCCAGCGGCAGCAGCAGCCACCAGTGATGGATCCCGCGCTGCACCGCCAGCCCGAACAGTCCGATCGGGATCAGCGCGAGCGCGAGCGGGCCGAGGGACAAATGATCGGTATAGAAGATCGCGATGACGGTGATGGCGAGTAGATCATCGACGACGGCAAGCGTCAGCAGAAAGGTGCGTAGCGCCGTCGGCAGGTGGGTGGACAACACCGCGAGCACGGCGAGCGCGAATGCGATGTCGGTGGCGATGGGCACCGCCCACCCGCCGAGGTTCTCTGGGTGCCCGACAGACAGGTTGATACCGATGAAGATCGCGGCAGGCACGATCATGCCGCCGATGGCCGCGGCGATCGGCAGCGCGGCCCGCGCGGGGTCACGCAGATCCCCGGCGACGAACTCCCGCTTGAGTTCCAACCCGACAACGAAGAAG
>Ga0209438_1000784_pt1 | contig 10086 bp, 11 predicted proteins | sample GraSoi_2013_20cm_FD_185825 | JGI IMG/M metagenome (GOLD analysis project Ga0209438, IMG submission 185825) | Grasslands soil microbial communities from the Angelo Coastal Reserve, California, USA - Sample 9_17_2013_20cm (SPAdes) (version 2) | ecosystem: Environmental > Terrestrial > Soil >...
CGCCGAACACGTCGAGCGCGTCGTCATAGCCGAGCGCGTTCTTGACCACAGTGCAGAAGAACAGGCAGACCACGCCGACCACCAGACCGAGCACGATGGCGCCCATCGGGCCGGCGTAACCGGCCGCGGGCGTGACCGCCACGAGTCCCGCCACCGCGCCCGACAGGGCGCCGAGCACCGAGGGATGGCCCTTGATGATCCACTCCGCGAACATCCACGACATCGCCGCCGCCGCCGTTGCAACGAAGGAGTTGGTCATCGCGAGGGCTGCGCCGCCGGTGGCTTCGAGGTTCGATCCGGCGTTGAAGCCGAACCAGCCGACCCACAGCAGCGAGGCGCCGATCATGGACATGGTAAGCGAATGCGGAGCCATCAGGTCCTTGCCGTAGCCGGTCCGCTTGCCGACCAGCAGCGCGCCGACGAGACCGGCGATGCCCGAGTTGATGTGCACCACGGTGCCGCCCGCGAAGTCGATCGCACCCTTCTTGAAGATCCAGCCGGCGTCGGCGTCGAAGGCCTCCTTTGCTTTTGCGAAGGCCGCAGTCGCCTCAGTCTTGGCGGCGCCGTCTGCTGCCGCCTCGACCGCCTTTAGCGCGGCGGTGATGGCGTCCGGTCCTGCCCAGTACCAAACCATGTGCGCGATCGGGAAATAGATCAGCGTCACCCAGAGCGGGATGAACAGCGCGACCGCCGAGAATTTCATGCGCTCGGCAAAGGAGCCGACGATGAGCGCGGGGGTAATCGCCGCAAACGTCATCTGGAAGCAGACGTACACCAGTTCCGAGATGTTGGCGTCGGCGGTAAACGTCGCCGCCTTGGAATCAGGCGTGACCCCCATCAGGAATGCTTTCGAGAAGCCGCCGATGAAGTCGGAGCCGCCGGTGAAGGCGAGGCTGTAGCCGTAGAGCGCCCAGATGATGGTGACGATGCAGACGGTGTAGAAAACCTGCATCAGCACCGAGAGCATGTTCTTGGAGCGGACCAGGCCGCCATAGAACAGCGCAAGGCCGGGAATGGTCATCAACAGCACCAGCACCGTCGATGTCAGCATCCAGGCATTGTCGCCCTTGTTGACAGTTGGCTCTGCATAGGCAGCGGTCGCGGCAAACAGGCCGACTGCGAGGGCCGCCAATCCCGCGCCATGGGGACGTTTGAACGTCATTTGTTTTACTCCTGATTGGAAAGGGTTGAGCGCGAAATCAGAGTGCCGCGGCATCTGCCTCTCCCGTGCGGATGCGAACCGCATGGTCGAGGTTGATGACGAAGATCTTGCCGTCGCCGATCTGTCCGGTTTTTGCAGCTGACGTGATGGCGTCGATGGTCTTGTCGACCTGGTCCGAGGCGACAGCGACCTCGATCTTGATCTTGGGCAGGAAGCTCACGGCGTATTCAGCGCCGCGGTAAATTTCCGTATGGCCTTTCTGCCGGCCATATCCCTTGACTTCCGTCACCGTGAGACCGTGAACGCCAATGGCGGTCAAGGCGTCACGGACTTCTTCGAGCTTGAATGGCTTGATGATCGCCATAACGATTTTCATGGGTCCTATCCCCGCTTGGGCCCAGGCCGGACGCGACCGGGCGTTCTCGACTGAGGTTCACCACGCGGAGAAAGTTCACTACGCGGGCACAGCCAGCACCCGTAGAATCAAATGCCGTGCCAGATCGGTCTTCTTCCCTAACGGATTATGAACGCGGACCTTTTCGGGTTTTCCCGGAATCGCCCCGACCTGCGTTATTCGGTCGCGCCCAAAGCCTAGTCATATCTGCCCAAAACAAAGGCACGACAGACTCCGGACATAATCGTGCTCACGGCGAGGGCAGGAAAACGGTATTTGGATGGGGAATGTGCGGGGAATCCAGTGCAGGCCCCGCCGCGCTGCAAAAATATCGCGGCCCTGCTGCTCGTGTCCGCGCAGCGGACTCACGAGCGAGAGCAGCAAACAGGTCCGCCGCCTGGCCACGCCGGGTGACTGCGACGCCAGGTCGATTGCACGCCAGGCGCCGGTGCCGGATGCGACGGAAGTGGCAGAATTTAGAGCGCGTCGCTGTCGGTTTCGCCGGTCCGGATCCGCAGGGCGTGATCGATCGGCGTCACAAAAATCTTGCCGTCGCCGATCTGGCCGGTGCGCGCGCTCGAGGTGATGACGTCCACCGCCTTGTCGGCAAGATTCGACGGGACGGCGATTTCGATTCTGAGCTTCGGCAGAAAATTCACGACATATTCGGCACCGCGGTAGATCTCGGTGTGGCCCTTCTGGCGGCCGTAGCCCTTGACCTCGGTGATGGTCATGCCGGTGACCCCGATCGCGGTGAGTGCCTGGCGCACCTCGTCAAGTTTGAATGGTTTGATAATGGCAACAACGAGCTTCATGGTCAGGCCTTCTTCTCAGAATTTTCCGCAGCGCCGGTTCGCGCCTTGATTTGCCTTCATGCAAGTCTGGCATCTTTCTGTGCAAATGGCACAAAAAGTTTGCAGCCCGACCGAAAAACAATTGCCGTGGTCCGACCCCGCTCTCTAGCCTCCCCGCAGGGGCAACGGCATGATCCGGCAACATGCGGCTCATTGCCGGCGGTCGTGTTGGCCCACCCGCTCCAACCCCTAAGGGGATGAAATGTCGAACCGATCCTGGTTTTTTGCGTCCCAAGGCAAGGAGCAAGGTCCTTACCCGGAGGCGCAGCTACGAGAGTTCATCGCGAACGGCACGGTGACGGCGGAGACGCTGGTCTGGAGCGAGGGCATGGCGGGCTGGCAGAAAGCCGGGGATATTCCGGGACTGCTCGCGGGCGCCTCGGGCTTGCCGCCCGTTCCACAACACGGCGGCCCAATGACAAGTGCCGGCGGCCATGGCGGCAGGCCGCTTTCGATCGAGTTCGGAGTCTGGGAATTCACCTGGCGGTCTCTGGTTCTTTTCATCGGCATTTTGTTCGTCATCCCTGTGCCGTGGGTCATCGTCATGTACAGCAGGTGGATCGTTTCCCGCACGAACGTCCCGGAGCGGCCAAATCTGGCCTTCACTGGCCGGCCGGTCACTATCCTGTGGTGGTACTTGGGAGCGATCGTCCTTTCCGTCGGAGTTTCCCTGACTGGAATCCAGTTTCTCAATGCCCTCATGATCTTCGTGCAGATTGGGCTGTATTGGCTCGCAATCAAATGGTTCGTTGCCAACATCGCGTCCAACGGTCAGCCGCTCGGCCTTGGTTTCTCAGGTTCGTACTGGGGCTATCTGGGCTGGAATATCCTGGCGTTCGTTTCCGTAATCACCATTATCGGCTGGGCGTGGGTTTACACGGCTCAAATCCGATGGATGTGCCGTCATGTCGAAGGCACGCGACGCGAGATCGTTTTCAACGCCACAGGGTTGGAATTTCTGTGGCGCTCGCTCCTCACCGCGCTAGGCTGTTTGTTCATCATTCCGATTCCCTGGGTGATGCGGTGGATCATCCGCTGGCAAGCGTCGCAAGTTGTATTGGTTGAAAGAGGTACGCTCGCCAACGCATAGCCCCGTCACCTGCGTTCGCGGACCGAGCCTTCCTGTGCCACCGAGGCCACCAGCGTGCCGTCGGGCTTGAAGATAAGCCCGCGGGTCAATCCGCGCCCGCCTTGCGCGCTCGGGGAGTCCTGGACGTAAAGCAGCCATTCGTCGGCCCGGAACGGGCGGTGAAACCACATCGCGTGATCGAGGCTCGCCGGCATCATCCGCTTGTCGAACAAGGTGCGTCCGTAGCGTGCCATGACGGCGTCGAGCAGCGAGAAATCCGAGGCATAGGCCAGTGCGCACATATGAAGCGCCGGATAGTCAGGCAGCTTCGCCGCGGTACGGATCCAGACATGGATGCGGCCGTCGTCGATCCTCTCGCCGAAATAGCGGCCGAGCTCGACCGGGCGAAGCTCGATCGGACGGTCGGATTCGTAATAGCGGCGGATGAAATCCGGCATCTCGCGGAACATCGGCTGTTTTGCAATTTCTTCGGCGGTGAGTTTTTCCGGCGGCGGCACATCGGGCATCTTGTCCTGATGATCGAACGCGCCTTGCTCCTCGACATGAAATGACACCATCATCGAGAAAATCGCGTGGCCGTGCTGGATCGCCGTGACCCGGCGCGTCGAATAGCTCTTGCCGTCGCGCAGCCGCTCGACCTCGTAGATGATCGGAATCTGCGGATCGCCGGGCAGGATGAAATAGCAATGCAGCGAGTGCGGCAGGCGGCCTTCGACGGTGCGGCATGCCGCCACCATCGCTTGTCCGATCACCTGCCCGCCGAACACCCGCTGCCAGCTGGTCTTCGGGCTGTTGCCGCGAAACAGGTTCACCTCGAGCGGCTCGAGATCGAGAATCGAAATCAGGTCAATCAGGCCTTTGGACATGGAAGCGCCTTCGAGTCGTTTAGCAACAATGATAGCCGTCATTCCGGATCGCGAGTGTAACGAGCGAGTCCGGAATCCATAACCACGATCGGGAGTATGGATTCCGGGCCTGCGCCAAGAGGCGCATCCCGGAATGACGAGTGCTTGGGGAACCTGTTTCGCCCAGCTATAGTCAGGTAGCAAGTCTGGTCTATGACCTCTCAGTTAAGGGTGCGGCATGCCGGCACAGCGTAGCATTGTCATCGGCGGCGGCGCGTTTGCCGGACTGGCGCTGGCGCTGGCGCTGCGTCAGGGTCTTGGCGCCGAAATTCCTGTCATCGTCGCCGATCCGGCGCTGGCGACGCGGCCGAGCCGCGATCCGCGCGCGACCGCCATCGTCGCCGCCTGCCGCCGGCTGTTCGAGGCGCTCGGGGTGTGGGACCTGGTGGCGGCGCAGGCGCAGCCGATACTCGACATGGTCGTCACCGATTCCAGACTGCAGGACGCGACCCGTCCGGTGTTCCTGACGTTTGCGGGAGATGTCGAGCCCGGCGAACCGTTCGCGCACATGGTCGAAAATCGGCATCTGATCGATGCGCTGGTCAAGCGCGCGGCGGCCGAGGGCGTCGATCTCCGCGCCACATCGGTGACGACCTTCGATTCGCGCAGCGATGGCGTTGATGTGACGCTGGCCGACGGCAGCGTGGTCGAGGCGAGCCTGTTGGTTGCGGCCGACGGCGCGCGCTCGAAATCGCGCGAGCGTGCCGGCATCGTCACCTATGGCTGGGATTACGATCAATCGGGCATCGTGGTCACCGTCGGCCACGAGCGCGATCATGGCGGGCGTGCCGAAGAGCATTTCCTGCCCGCCGGCCCCTTTGCGATCCTGCCGCTGACGGGCAAACGCTCGTCGCTGGTATGGACCGAGAAGCGTGACCAGGCCGCGCGCATCGTCGCGCTCGGCGAGGATGAATTCCATGGCGAGCTCGAGCAGCGCTTTGGGCTGCATCTCGGCGAGATCAAGGCGCTCGACAGGCCGCGTGCCTTCCCGCTCGGGTATTTTGTCGCGCGCTCGTTCATCGGCGAACGGCTGGCGCTGGTCGGCGACGCCGCGCATGTGATTCACCCGATCGCGGGACAAGGCCTCAACATGGGGCTGAAGGACGTCGCAGCGCTCGCCGAAGTGATTGTCGATGCGGCAAGGCTCGGTTTGGACGTAGGGCAAGCCGACGTGCTCGAGCGCTACCAGCGCTGGCGGCGGTTCGACACCATGGCGATGGGGCTTGCCACCAATTCGCTGAATCTCCTGTTCTCGAACGAATCGACACTGCTGCGCGTGGTCCGCGATATCGGGCTGGGACTGGTGGACCGCGCGCCGCCGCTGAAAAGCATGTTCATCCGCCAGGCTGCGGGACTTGCGGGCGAGGTGCCGCGGCTGTTGAAGGGCGAGGCGTTGTAGGCGACCCAGTCGCGCACGGCCATTCCATACATTGCCGTCGTCATCCGCGAAAGCGGATGATCCAGTAGTCACTGTCGCCAGTAATGAAGGGTGGTGAGTACTGGATACCCGCCTTCGCGGGTATGACGACTCGGGCGAGGAGCGAGGCAGCCCCCTGTCACTCGATCTTCCTCGCTTCTTCCGGCAGCATGATCGGGATGCCGTCGCGGATCGGATAGGCGAGTTTGGCGGACCGCGAGATCAGTTCCTGCCTTGCGGCGTCGAACTCCAGCGGACCCTTGGTCACAGGACAGACCAGAATTTCCAGAAGTTTTGGATCGACGGTGCCTTCAAGGCGTTCTGGCGGGGATGTCATGATCCTGGTCTCCTGCTTCTCGATCGACGCTGTAGCATATCCGATCGTAATGTGTATCCGCGCAAATCTTATCGCGAGGCCATCCGCAGCAATTCATCGAGCACCGCCCGCTGTCTCGCCCGGGGCAACGGTTTGTCCGAGCGCGCAAAGCCGACAAACGCCCAGTAGAAAATCTGCGCTCGCGCTCGCGCCACGCCGGACGAAAGCCCGGCTGCCCTGAGCATGCTTTCGACATAGCTCAGCCGGCGCCGGTCGATGGCCTGAACGGCGCTTCGCGCCGCGGGTTCGACGGTTGCCCAGGTGCGTACCGCGTTCTCCAGCGAAAGCTTGCCGCCGAACGCCTGGCGCAGCAGGAGCGGCAGCCGGTCGTGGCTATCGGAGGCGGCCTCGAGATTGGCGATGATCTGCTCGGCGGCCACCTCACGCCAATGCTTGAGGATCGCGGCGTGGAACGCGCCGATGTCGGCGAAATGCCAGTAAAAGCTGCCGCGCGATACCCCCAATGCCTTCGCCAGCGGCTCGGCTTTCAGGGCCGTGAAACCGCGCTCGGCGAGCGTCTTGAGGCCCTGATCGAGCCAGTCCTTGGCGGAAAGTTGGTCGCTCATTTTTCCTTCGCGAGGGCATCCTACCATACACCACTGTATTGACAACCGTCTGTGGCCGTCCTAGAACCATACAGTCATGTATGGAGCCGCTCCGATGCGCGACCTCTTGCTGCAATGTTCCGGGCTGGCCGCGATTGCGGCGGCACTCATCCACGGCGTGCTCGGCGAAACCAAGGTATTCGCGCGCGCCACCATCGAGCCGCCGCGCCTGCGCAAGCTAATTCGCCTGGTCTGGCAGGCCGGCACCGTGGCCTGGATCGGCGGCGGCGTACTCTTGATCGCCGCACCCTTGATGGCCTCGGAGCCGGCGCGGCACTGGATTATCGCAACATTCGCGTGCGTGTTTGGCTTTGCCGCGCTGGCTAACGCCTGGGCGATGCGCGGCCGCCATTTCGGATGGGCCGTGCTCAGCGCGGTGGTCGCTCTCGCGGTCGCCGGATATTAGCGTGGCGATCCAGAAGCTCCCTTCGATCTCCGCAGCGGATAGGACCCTTCTGATCGCCCCCGAGACCTTAGAATGTCTCTAGTTTAGAGGGAGTCTTTTTGCCGATCCGGCAGCAAGCCGCTAGCTGACAGCATCAATCCTGAAAGCGGAAGCGGGCGATGCGAGCGCGGATACGGCCTGGACGGCGTCATGGCATTGTGCTCGGTGCGGTCGGATGTCTTTTTTGGGCGAGCGCCGCCGCGCGCGCGGAGGATGCGAGTTCCTGGCGCGATATCGAGACCAAATACATTTTTGGATTTACCACCGGTTCCGGCATTGGCCTTGAAGGCGAGAAGGAATTCACCGTCGACAGCATCGGCCGGTTCGGCAAGCGCGATGGCCACTACGCGGCGACCGAGACAAAATACGAATTCGAATTTACCCCGAGCCAGTTCATTCAGATCGAATTCGGCGCGCTCGGATCGACCCACAATATCGGTGGCGTGAGCGACCTCGATGACCGGCGGCAGGTCGCCTTGAGCGGAGGGTTTGCGGAATTCCGCTATCTTGCGCTCGAGCGCACCTCGAGCAATCCGCTGGCGGTCACGCTGGCGTTCGAGCCCACGGTGCGGCGGATCGACGAGACCGGCGGCGAACGGGTGCACAATTATGAATTCGAAACCATTATCAACGCCGATCTCGAACTTCTGAAGAATCGCCTGTTTGCGGGATTCAATTTGCTCTACGAACCCGAGATCACACAGACTTTGGCCGGCGACACCGAACGCGAGGCCAAGTTCGGCGGTTCGGCGGCGCTGTCGCTACGGATCGCGTCGAATGTCGTCATTGGCGGCGAGGTCTGGTATCTCAGGCATTGCGACGCCGCCAATTTAACGGCTTTCACCGGCGACGCCGTCATGCTGGGACCGACGCTCTATGTCCAGTTCACCCCAAAGATGTTCATGACGGCGGCGTGGAACACGCAAGTCTGGGGACGCGAGATCGGCAATCCCGTCTCTCTCAATCTGGTCGAGTTCCAGCGCAATCGCGCCAGGCTTAAATTCGCCGTCGAATTTTGACCTTCATCAACCCGGAAAGGCTGACAGTGGCTGCTATGGCTATCACAATGAGAAAACTGATCCTGGCCGCGCTTTGCGCAATCGCGGTGCTGCCGATATCCCCCTCTCAGGCGCAACAGGCGACTGAGGTTCAAGTGACCTATTCCAAAGGCCAGTTTCAGCCGAACGAGCTGCGCGCGCCGGCCGACAAACCCATCACGGTCCGCGTCAAGAACCTCGACGCCAAGGCGATGGAGTTTGAAAGCAAGTCGCTGCGGGTCGAAAAGGTGGTCGCCGCTAATAGCGAAGGGGTCATCAATGTGCGGGCCCTAAAACCCGGACGCTACGAATTTTACGACGACTTCAACGAAAAGGCGCGCGGCGCCTTGGTCGTGCAATAGGCGAGGTTTCCGTGCTGGCCGCACTCATCATCGTGTTTCGCGAAGTCTTCGAGGCCGGATTGATCGTCGGCATCGTGCTCGCGGTGACCGGCTCGGTTCCGCATCGCAATCGCTGGATTGGCGGCGGCGTGCTGGCGGGGGCGCTTGCGGCCTGCATCGTCGCGGCGTTTGCCGGCGCCCTATCGCAGCTATTTGCGGGCATGGGGCAGGAGTTGTTCAACGCCGCGATCCTGGCGGTCGCGGTGACCATGCTGACATGGCATAACGTCTGGATGGCGCGGCACGGCAGGGAAATAGCCGGAGAAATGCGCGCGGTCGGACAGGCGGTCGCGGACGGAACCAAACCGTTGCTGGCATTGGCTGTGGTGGTCGGCGTTGCGGTCTTGCGTGAAGGCAGCGAGGTCGCGCTGTTCCTGTATGGCGTCGCCGCGTCCGATGGCGGGTCGGCCCTAAGCCTCGCGCTTGGCGGGATCATCGGCCTGGGACTTGGCGGCGCCGTTTGCCTGCTAACCTATTTTGGCCTGATGCGCATTCCGCCGCGGGCATTGTTCGCGACCACGACGGTCCTGATCACGCTGCTCGCGGCCGGCATGGCGGCGCAGGCGGTGGCATTCCTCGAACGTGCCAATTGGCTCACGCGACTCGATACGGTGGCTTGGGACACTGGCTGGCTGCTTTCGGAAAAGAGTATCGCCGGCCGGGCGATGCACACCTTGATCGGCTATACCGATCAGCCGACGGAGATGCAGCTTTTGGTCTATCTGGGCGTGCTTGTCGTGACCGTCATGCTGATGCGGCTGACGGCGCCTGAACAGAATGCCCGTGCCGCCGCAACCGGCTGACGAGCCGGCCGGGGCACCCGGACTAATGCCAATATGGCTTTAATTTTCTGAAATCGCGGTAGGCATGCTCTGCCGCCGCCAGCAACGGCTTGAAGCGGGCTTCCTCGTGCCCTGTCAACAGGCCGGCCGCGAATACGCGTCGGGACGGCCTGGCCGATCGTTCAATCGACGCCTTGGCGATCCCGGTCGTGAGCTTCTCGTGCACGGTGACGTCGTTCAAATCGCCGAAACAATCCTGCATGTCCTTCAGCGCCGACAGGAAGGTCTCGCGACGCCTCTCCTTCTTTTTTCCGCGAAACACCGTCTTATAGAACTCCGCCGCGTAACGTAATTTCTTCGCCTGGATCCGAAGCCTGTGCCGCGCGTGAGCGTCGAGTTTCGCCAGCATGCGGCCTCGTTTGCGAATCTTCTTCCAGCGTCGCGTCAGTTGTGCGCGAGCCAGCGTCTCGATCGGCTGCTCGCGACGCCGGCGCGAGAATTCGCTTCGCGGCTCGCGCCGGCCGCCGCCGTCGAGCCATGCGGCGAGGTTCAGCGTCAAGTCGCGAAATCGCCGCGAACGAACCGCCGTCAGTGCGCGTGCTACGGCGGCGTCACGCC
>Ga0209438_1000785_pt1 | contig 10085 bp, 7 predicted proteins | sample GraSoi_2013_20cm_FD_185825 | JGI IMG/M metagenome (GOLD analysis project Ga0209438, IMG submission 185825) | Grasslands soil microbial communities from the Angelo Coastal Reserve, California, USA - Sample 9_17_2013_20cm (SPAdes) (version 2) | ecosystem: Environmental > Terrestrial > Soil >...
CGGGCCTGATCGTGCGCGCGCAGCAGCCCCTCGACATCGCTCGGGACAGGGCGTCCGCCGACCTGATTCTCACCAACGGCAAGATCATCACCGTCGACGAGAGGTTCACGATCGCGCAGGCGGTCGCCATCAAGGGCGATCGGGTGGTCGCGGTCGGGACCAACCAGCAGGTCGCGCAGCTGGCCGGGCCGGCGGCCCGGCGCATCGATCTGCGGGGGCGCGCGGTGGTGCCCGGCCTGATCGACAACCACATGCACCTGCTGCGCGCCGGCACGACATGGACGCACGAGGTGCGGCTCGACGGCGTCGAATCGCGCAAGCAGGCGCTGGATCTGTTCGCGGCGCGCGCGAAGGCGATTGCGCCGGGCGACTGGGCCTACACGATCGGCGGCTGGTCGGTGGACCAGTTTGCCGACAGCCGCGCGAAGTTCACGCGCGAGGAGCTCGATCGCCTCGTCCCGAACCACCCGGTGGCGATCCAGGAGTCGTACTACCGCACGTACCTGAACAGCCGCGGGCTCGAGGCGTTCGGCATTCGCGACGGCGCGCCGGACCCGGCGGATTTTCCAAAGGGATCGATCGTGCGCGACGCCTCGGGCCGCGCGACCGGCATCGTCGAGGGCGGCATGGGCGCGGTGCGCGCGATCGCCGCGAAGATGCCGCGCGTCCCCGAGGCCGAGGTCGAAGCGAGCACGCTCGCGATGATCAAGGACATGAACCGCGCCGGCCTCACGGCATTCGGCGTGGCGGGGTGCGACGCGAACCTGCTGCCGATGTACCGGAAATGGGAGGCGCAGCACCAGCTGAACGTCCGCATCTTCTGCATCGACGGCATCGGAGCGGGGACGCCGGAGCAGGTGGACCGCGCGCTGCCGCGGATCGCCGACATCAAGCTGTTCCAGGGCGACGACTTCGTGGACAGCGTGCTGTACGGCGAGAGCGTCTACGGGCCGCTGCACGACCCGATGTTCGACTCGACCTCCGACCCGAAGCCGGAGCAGCTCGCGCAGTGGCGGCGGCTCGCGATGGAGATTGCGAAGAACCGGCTGCCGCTGCACGTGCACGCGGAGCTGACGCACACCATCGACGCGTTCCTCGATCAGATCGACGCCGTCAACAAGGTGTATCCGGTGAAGAACCTCCGCTGGATGCTCGCGCACTTCAACCAGTCGAACGCCGCGCAGCTCGAACGGATGAAGCGGCTCGGCATGTACGCCGCCGTCCACCCGTGGAACGTGATCAACGGCGGCATCATGCACGAGATCTTCGGCGACGACTCGTACGATCAGCCGCCGCTGGCGACCATCCAGGCGAGCGGCATCATGTGGGGCTTCGGAAGCGACGGCAGCGCCGCCAACCAGTACATGCCGTTCGTCACGCTGCACTACGCGGTCACCGGGAAGATGACGAGCGGCCTCAAGGTGATGCGCCAGACCATCAGCCGCGAGGACGCGCTCCTCGCCTACACGCGGCACAACGCGTTCTTCGTGTTCCAGGAAGACAACCTCGGCGCGATCCAGCCCGGGAAGCTCGCGGATCTCGTCGTGCTCGATCGCGACTACCTCACGATTCCCGCGGATCAGATCAAGGACGTCAAGCCGGTGCTGACGATGGTCGGCGGCCGCGTGGTCTACGACGTCACCACCGTCACGGCAACCAAATAGGGAGCGCGGGACACGCGAACCCACAGGGAGGGACGATGACCGGACTCGCTCGGCGGGTACTTCTGGCTGCTCTGACCCTCGCTCTTCCGGCTGCTGCGTTCGCGCAGGAGGCCGTCCTCACCGGCACCATCACCGATTCGACGGGCGCGGTCCTGCCCGGCGTGACCGTCACCGCCGTGCACGATGCGTCGGGCAACAGGTTCGTCGCGGTGACCGACGAGCGCGGCATCTACCGCATTCCCGCGCGGGTCGGCGCCTACCAGATTGCCGCGGAGCTGCAGGGGTTCGCCACCGCGCAGCGCGCGGGCGTCGAGCTGCTCGTCGGGCAGACGCTCGTCATCAACCTCCAGATGGCGCCGAGCGGCGTGGCCGAAACGGTGACGGTCAGCGGCGAAGCGCCGCTCATCAACGTCGCGACGTCGCAGCTCGGCGGCAACATCGATCCGCAGCAGGTGCAGGAGCTGCCGGTGCAGGGGCGCAACTGGATGGCGCTCGCGATGCTGGCGCCGGGCAGCCGCATGACGTCGGACACGGCGAACACGCCGATCGCCAACCGCGGCGCGTCGGGCGACGTGCGCCAGTACCAGTTCAGCCTCGACGGCCAGCAGGTGACCTCCGAGATGGGGTTCGGCAACCAGCCGCGTTACAGCCAGGAGTCGATCGGCGAGTTTCAGTACATCTCGAACCGCTTCGACGCGACGATGGGCCGCTCGGCGGCGGTGCAGGTGATCGCGGTCACCAGGTCGGGGACGAACCGGTACGCGGGATCGGTGCGCGGCAACTTCCGCAACACCCGCTTCAACGCGCCGGACCCGGTGCTCCGCCGGGTCGTGCCGATCGACAACCAGCAGCTCGCCTTCACGCTCGGCGGCCCGATCCGCAGGGACCGGCTGCACTTCTTCGCGCACTTCGACTACGAGCGCGAGCCGAAGACGAGCATCTGGAACACGCCGTACCCGGCGTTCAACGTGGAGCTGCACGGCCCGGAGACGGTGAAGATGGGCGGCACGCGGCTCGACTACCAGCTGTCGTCGAGCATGCGGCTGATGGGGAAGATCACCGACGCCGAGCACTGGCAGCCCTTCACGCCGGGCAACACGAGCCATCCGGCCGCGACGGGATCGACGCTCGAGACCAACCGCGAGTACGCGGGGCAGTTCACGCACGTGCTCAGCAACCGCGCCGTCAACGAGATCAACGGCGGCAAGACGCGGTGGATTTTCGAGAACGCGAACCTGACCCACTGGTCGAAGCACTGGCAGGCGCCAAACGGCGTCACGACCGGATCGCCGCGCATCACGTTCAGTAACTTCGCCATCGGCGGCAACACGTTCTATCCGCGCTTCGGCGCGCAGGACAACTGGAGCCTGCGCGACGACTTCACCTATTCGTACGACGCGGGCGGCCGCCACGACGTGAAGGCCGGCGCCGATACCGTCGTGATGGTCGACTCCGGCAACAACTGCCAGTCCTGCATGGGCACCGTCGACGCGCGCGGCGGCACCCCGTCGGCCGCCGACATCCAGGCGTGGTTCCCGGACCCGTGGAACGCGGACACGTGGAACATGAACGCCATCTCGCCGCTCATCCGCACCTACAGCATCGGCGTCGGCAACTACGCGACGCGCGACACGCGCCCGCAGTACGGCGCCTGGTTCCAGGACGACTGGCAGATCTCGAACACGCTGACGCTGAACCTCGGCGCGCGCTACGACCTGAGCGTCAACGCCAACGGCAACAACTACGCCGTGCCGCCGTTTGTCGACAAGGGGAGGCCCGCGGACAAGAACAACATCCAGCCGCGCGCCGGGTTCGCCTATCGCGTCACGAACAACACGGTCGTCCGCGGCGGCAGCGGCGTGTACTTCTCCACCCCGCTGCAGATCGACACGTTCTTCATGGCGCAGATCGATCGCCTCGTCGTCATCCAGTACACCAACGACGGCCGGCCCGACTTCGGCGCCAATCCGACCAACGGCCAGCCGCTGCCGGGCGTCTCGCAGGGACAGCAGCAGTTCTGCCACGTGCGCAACACGCCGACCTGCCTCCGCCGCTCGCTGCAGGAGCTGGTCGCGCCCGAGGAGTACTCGACGCAGCTCGGACGGACCTGGCAGAACTCGATCGGCTTCCAGCACCAGTTCGGCGCGACGACGGCGGTCGAAGCCGACTACGTCTACAGCCAGGGACGCAACGAGAAGGACATCATTTCCAACATGAACCTGACGATCAACCCGGCGACGGGCGCGAACTATCCGTTCTCCGACATCGCGCACCGCGCGTACCCGGACTTCGGCGCCATCTCGATGCTCGTGCGCATGGGGCGTTCGAGTTATCACGCGCTGCAGACGGCGGTGACCAAGCGCTTCAGCCGCCGCTGGCAGGGGTCGGCGACCTACACGCTCTCCGGGCTGTGGGATGCGTTTCCAGTCGCGTTCGCCGGCATCAACCCGGCGCCGATCAAGACCACGCCGGACCTCGGCGGCGAGTGGTCGCTGTCGTCGGGCGATCTGCGGCACCGCGCCGTGCTGAACGGCATCTGGGACGTCGGACGCGGCCTGCAGGTGAGCGGCGTGTTCTACACCGGCATCGGCGAGCGGGCGACGACGACCTACGGGACGGACGTGCGGAACATCGCGGGCGTCGGCGGTCCGGAGTCGTCCAGCCGGCTGCGTGCGCGCGCCGACGGCAGCATCGTGCCGCGCAACGGCTTCGTGCAGCCGCCGCGGCGGAAGGCCGACCTGCGCGTGCAGCAGAAGATCACGCTGCCGCACCGCGTCGCGCTCGAGGGGATCGCGGAACTGTTCAACGTGTTCAACTCGCCAAACTGGACCATCACGACGGTCGAGACCAGCCCGCAGTACCTGCAGCGGACGTCGGGCCAGAATCGAACGGCGCAGGTTGGCTTCCGCATTACTTTCTGACACGAGTGCCAGATACGCACTCTCAACGGCCAACTCCCAGGCAACTCAGCATTGCAACATGAGGCGCGTTGGGAGTTGGTAATTGGAGGTTGGGAGTTGGGGCCGTGATTGCATGACCTCGCAGCCCAGGAGGCAACGCAACATGGCTCTTCGAGACAAATACAACCACGCGATTCAGACCGCGAAGAATCTCCGCTTCCAGGGCGGTGCGGACGAACGCGACGGCAAGCTGTATTTCAAGGGCACGGTGCAGACCCAGGACGAGGCGAACAAGATCTGGGACGCGATCAAGACCATCCCGACGTGGCAGCAGGAGGTCGTCGCCGAGATCCGCGCGACGGGCACCGCGCCGGCCGGTGCGTCGACCGGTGGACAGGCCGAACGAACTTACACGGTGAAATCCGGCGATACACTCAGCAAGATCGCGAAGGAGATGCTCGGCGACACCAACGCGTACATGGACATCTTCAACGCGAACAAGGACCAGCTCAGCGATCCCAACAAGATCAAGCCGGGCCAGGTGCTGAAGATCCCGCAGCCAGCGCACAAGTAACACGATAGCGGCCTTCGGCCGCACACCCGAAGACCACGAAGACTCTTGAAGTCGTCGTGGTCTTCGTGCACGTCGCGGACGCGACGTTCGTGGTCATGCGGCGCCGTGGTGTCCACGACTCCTGCGTTCGCGCAGGCACCGGCCGATCCGCGCGGGGGCGGCGAGGTCGGCGCCGGAATGGCGTACCTCACCGTGCCGAAAGGCGTCTCGCGCAGCATGGGGTCGGCGACGTCCCCACCCGGCATCGTTCGCTCGCCGTGTTCGTGGTCGTCGGATGAGCGCGTTCAGCGCTCGTCGAACCAGCGCATGATCGCGGGGTCTGCCGCGCGCGACGGTTTCGGCGCGATGTACAGCGTCGTGATCGACCAGAGGCGGGTCGCAGGAAGCTTCGACAAAGGGATCTTCCTGATCCTGGGCTCGCTTACCGGGAACTGCGCCGCTTCGTACAACACGATCGGATGCCGTGCGTCATAGTGCCTGCGGAGGACCCGGGTAAGACGCTCGAGTCGTTCCCGACGACAGGGCACCTCGGTGGGGAAGCTCGGTTCGCCGAGCACGCCCACCTGCCACAGGACTAACGCGCTCGTTGGATCGAAACGGCGGCGGTAGGCGAGGAAGTCGGTCGCCTCGAAACTCTGACATCCGCTCTCTGCCGGATCGACGCCGAGATCGGCGAAGAGACAATCTTCGGTCGAAATACCGGGCAGCATGCGCGCGCGAAAGCCCTCGCGGCGCGCACGGCGGATGGCCTGGTGCCCTGGGTTGACAAACACGCCGGGATGTCCGTAGAACGCTGCGCAGACGTACGCACCGGCTCGCACAGCCAGCAGTATCCGCTGCACCATTTCGCGGTACGACAACTCCCGCGGCTTGCCGGCCGCATAGCAATCGCGCAGCGTTTCCGCCGCCCGGTTGAGCCGACGCAGCCACGTCTCGGTTGCCGGATCCGTCACCAGGTAGAGAAGCCTGTCCGCCCGCGTGATGCAGTCGAGCGCCTCGGGTGTAGTCTGGACGACGAGCCTGATGCCGGTCCCGACGACCACGAGCTCGCCGGCGCTCGCGGATGCGCCCAAGGCCGCGCTAATTCTTCCTTTTCGACTTGCCGCCACCCTTTGACTTTGGCTTGGGCTTTCCCTTCGCAGGTGGCCTCTTCGCCATAACCCCCTCGGGAAGTGCGGCCTGCCACGGCGTGATGTGAAGCGCGGTCCGGATTCGTGCGCCGTCGCGCGTCATCACGGCCGCCTTTTCGTCCTCGGTGAGCAATGACTCGTTCAACGTGCGCAGCGGATCGGCCAGGAACGCGTCCAACCGCGCGGGGTCGGACGCAAGATCGACGAGGAAGTTATTGAGGTTGTCGCTCACCAACACCTCCGAGGGGGAGAGCAGTGTGAGAATGGGAATCCGACGGCCGCCGATGCTACTGTGCCAGTCCGACCGTTGCAAGCAGTTTCGCGAAACGCGCGTCGCCGCGCAGCTTGTCGAGGCGAGGATCCACTTTCAGTCGAAGGATGACGGGGTCGTACGATTGCCTGGCCTGATCCAGCCACACGAAGGCCCGGTCGCGGTCTCCGAGCGCCGCATACACGGTCGCAAGCGCTCCCGCGGCCCCATCCGCCCGTTGCCGCTGCAGCACAAGCAGTTGGTCGATCACCGTGCGCGCGTCACCTTGCCTTCCGGCGGCGCCATAGGTGTATCCCTTTTCGGCGAGCAGTTGGATCTGTTCGCCGCCAGACTCGGGAGTCCTCTCCAATTCCGCGAGCGCCGCGTCGTAGTCTCCTTTGAGGGCCAGCGCCTCCGCGAGCTGGAGATAGGTCCTGTCAATAGCCGCGCCGGTCGCGATGAACTGCCGCCGCGCAAGGATGGCATCGTCGTAGCGGCGCATGAGGACGAGAAGCTCGCCGAACTGTCCGTTCACGCCGACCGACAACGGGTCGAGCGCGAGCGCCACGTTGATCTCCGACATCGCCTCGTCGAATCGTCCCTGTCCAGCGAGGTACAGCGCATACCAATGATGTCCGGTGGCGTACGAGGGGGCGAGTGAGACTGCTTTCTCGAGGTCCGCTTCAGCGGCCTTCCAGTTGAACTCGTCGTGCGAGACGTAGCCGCGCGAGGCGTAGGCCTCGGCCAGCGACGGATCCAGTTCCAGGCCTTTCGTGGCCGCGTCACGCGCGAGGCGGCGTGCATCGGTGCCTGGCATCACGCCGTAAATCCCCAGCAGGTGGTACGAGTCGGACAGCCCCGAGTATGCGGGCACGTACCCGCGGCTGATGGCTTCCTGGAAGTACTGGACGCTCTGCTTCAGCGACTCGGGCGTCCGCATCGCCCAGTAGAAGCGCCCCTTCAGGTACAGGTCGAAGGCGTCGAACGACGCGGCGCGCTGGGCCGCGGGGACGACGGCGTCGCGCGCCGGCGTCAGCTTCGCGTTGATGCCGTCCGCGATCGCCGCGGCGACGTCGCGCTGCAGCCTGAAGACGTCGCCCGCGACGGCCTCGAACGTCCGGTCCCAGAGCTGCGTGTCGGTGCCGGCGCGAATCAGGCGCGCGTTGATGCGAAGCCGTTCGGGCTCGCCGCCCGCCTCGCGCCGCGCGCCCGGCGACATCAGCACCGATCCCTCGACGACCGCGTCCACGTTCAGCGCCCGCGCGATTTCCGGGACCGTCTTCCCGCTTCCCTTGAACTGCATCGACGAGGTCCGTGAAATCACGTTGACGCCGGCCAGCCGTCCGAGCGTGCCGATCAACTCGTCGGTCATCCCGTCGGCGAAGTACTCCTGCGACGGATCGCCCGAGAGGTTCGCCAGCGGAAGGATGGCGATGGAGCGGATCGGCGCTCCCGCCAGCGTCGCCAGTGTCTCGCGGCCGCGCAACGCCGGCAGCGCGAGCAGCGCCACCGCGACGACCGCGGCGGCAATCCCGGCGATCGCCGCGATGGCCTTGACGGGGCGGCGTGACGGAGGGCTCTCCGGAGCAACGGTGTGACGCGGCCGCTCCACCGTCAGCTGCGATGTATCGTCGTCGATCGACTTGCGCAGATCGGCTTCGAGCGCGCCGGCGGTGAGGTATCGATCGGTCGGGTTCCTCGAAATCGCACGATCGACGACGGCGACGAAGACGGTCGGCAGGTCGGCCCGCGCATCCCGCAAACGAATCGGCGGCGCGTTTCGGTGCTTCGCCTTCAGCTCCTCGACGGTCTTCGCCCAGACGGGGAACGAGCCGGTGACCAGGTGATACAGGAGCACGCCAAGGCTGTAGACGTCGGTCGCTTCGCTGGCGGGCGCACCATCGAAGACCTCCGGTGCGATGTACAGCGGCGTTCCCGCGAAGTCCGGCAATCCCGGGCGCGCATTGCTGTCGATTTCGCGTCCAGTCCCGAGGTCCATCAGCACGATGCGGCCACCCTTTTCGCGGATGACGTTGTCGGCCTTCACGTCCCGGTGGAGGAGGCCCGCGGCGTGCAGCGCCGCAAGCGCACGACACAGATAGATGCCGATGGGCGCGGCTTCGCGCGCGCCGAACGCGCCGCGCGTGTGCAGCAGCTGCTCGAGCGTCTGGCCGCGCAGCAGCTCCATCCAGAGGCCGACGCGCCCTTCGTGCACGTCGACGCCGTGCACCGTGATCACGTTGGGATGGCGCACGCGCGCCAGCAGCCGCCCCTCGCGGGTGATGCGCGAGGTCTCGGGGTCGTCGCCCCCGCCTGCGCCGCGAAGGAGCTTCAGCGCGACCTCGCGTTCGAGCTGGCGGTCCCATGCGCGGTAGACCTCGCCGTAGGTGCCGCCACCCAGCCGCTCGAGCAGCGTGAGATGCGCCCACGTGCCAATCGCGGGCGTGGCGTGGCTGCGCCGGGCGGCGACAGGCGCGACGGCCGGCCACGGCCCCTCTGCGAGCGTGGTGTGGACCTCCGTCAGCTTCGCGAGGATGCGCAACTGCCGGACGAACGCCTGGTCTTCAGGGGCGGCCTGGCTTGCGGCTGTCTCCCAATCGACCGACGTACCGTCGGCGACCGACTCGGCGAGCGGAAGCAGCGCTTCACGCATCGGCGGCCTCCATTTCGCGGGCGAGACGCATGAGCGCCCTGCTGACGGCCATCCGCGCGGCTTCCGGCGTCGGCTTGCCGAGCGCCTCCGCAATCTCCTGGTAACTCAGTCCCATCTCGACGCGCGCGACAATCGCCTCGCGTTCCTCGGTGCGCAGGCGCGTGAGCGCCGCTTCGTATCGTTCCAATGCTTCCTGTCCGATGGCCTGTTCGAGCGGCGTCGCATCCCGGTCGGCGTGACGGTCGTCGAGATCGGTGTGCGCGGGCGCGCGCTTGCCGCGGCGCACCTCGTCGCGCACGCGGTTGACGATGGCCTGCCGCAGGTAGCCGTGCAGGGCCCCCTCGTGGCGCATCTCGAACCGGTTGATCCCCTTCATCACCCGGATGAAGGTTTCCTGCACCAGATCGTCGGTGCTCATCAGGTCGCGCGTCCACTGGGGCAGCCGGCCGCTGGCCCAGCGCCGCAGCGCGGGCAGGTAGCGCGTGAATATCCGGTCGAGAGCCTCCGCGTCGCCGGATTTCACCCGTTCCACCAGCTCGAACGTCGTATCCGCGCGCGAAGCTCCGCCGCCCTTGGCCTCGGACATCAAAGGTGCCGCATGATACGGGTTCACGTCAGTCCCCTCAACTTCCACAACGACCAAACGCGCCCGGGCGAACAGCCGCCGGCTATTTGCCGACTGAGCCGGCGACGATCCGCCATTTGCCGTCTTTTCGCGCCCAAACTCGAAGGAATTTCAGCGTGAACGTCCCCTGCGGGCCCTCGAACGTGCCCGTGCACGTGACGACGGCGGCCACCCCGTGATCGACGATCTGCACATCCGTGATGTCCACCCGGGTGAATTTCGGCCCCCGGCCCGGCCGATGTGCCTCGACCACCTTCTGCTTGGCGAAAAAAGGACGTCCACCCCCAGC
>Ga0209438_1000788_pt1 | contig 10076 bp, 9 predicted proteins | sample GraSoi_2013_20cm_FD_185825 | JGI IMG/M metagenome (GOLD analysis project Ga0209438, IMG submission 185825) | Grasslands soil microbial communities from the Angelo Coastal Reserve, California, USA - Sample 9_17_2013_20cm (SPAdes) (version 2) | ecosystem: Environmental > Terrestrial > Soil >...
ATCCGGCCCGGGACAATCGGCACCACGGCCCATGGGGCGGCGTTGGCGATCGCAGGCGCAAAGCGGCCGACGTAGAACACCATGACCGCGGCGCTCGTGGCGATCGCCCCGGAGAATCCCGCGACAAACGACGTCCAGCCGGTGAGGAACGCCGCCGGCTCGCCGAACGCTTCGCGCAGATACACGTACTCGCCGCCCGCACGGGGGCGCAGCGCCGCGAGCTCCGCGTAGGCCATCGCGCCGGCGAAGGCGAGCGCGCCGCCGGCCACCCACGTGGAGAGGAAGAACACCGCGTCGGGCACGAGCATCGCGACCTGCGGTGGCGTGAAGAGGATGCCGCCTCCGATGACGTTGGAGACGATGATGGCGGCGGCGTCGAGCGGACCGAGACGCCGCTCGAGCGTGGAAGAGGATGCCACCCCGCGACTCGCGTCGCTCACTCCGGGCAAGGCTACTGCGTCAGCAGCTGACGATCGATCTTGTATTCGCCGAGCTTCTGCCAGCTGGGCGACCGGTGCTTGCCGAAGATGTCCACATGGGCGTCGACGAAGTTCCGGTTCTGGAGCATCTGCAGCCGCGACTCCGTGCCCGTGTAGCCGAGGTTCGAACGCAGGACGAGAAAGCCCGGCGTCGTCTGTCCGGCCGGCAGGCCGTCGCGATCGATGCCGGTGGCGAAATGGTCGCCCCACGACTGTGTGTCGCCGAGCTGCCGGAAGACCGCCATCACCTGGACGCTGTCGACCGGCTCACTGGACACGTTCTGCAGCCTGAACGTGATGCTGGGCACGAGCTTGTTCTTGCCGTCCTGGATGCCGGCGTCGTACCAGCCCGTGTGGACGTCGGTGATCTTGACGGATTTTTCGACGTCGAAGTTGTGGCCGCAGCCGGCAATGCAGAGAGCTGCGGTGATGGAGAAAACCACCCGCGTCATGACCCAATTGTAGCGCCGCGTCAGAATTGGTTCACCTCCACGTGCGCCCGCGTCTCCTCGAGGGTCATCCGTCCCGCGCGAAACGCGGCCAGGTCCGCGCCCTTGATGCGGAAGACGACGCTGCTGATGTTCGAGATATCACCTGGAACAAGGCGGTTGGGACGGAGGTTGTCGCGCGCCGCCACCGTGAGCCATTCGTTCTCGGCAATCGGCAGCGGGCCGCTGTTCTCGATCATCGCGTCGATGATCGCCGCGCTGACCTCGCGCGTATACGAGCCGTTCGGATCCGTGATCACGGCCAGATCGACCTGCGGTGCCGCAGGAGCAATCGTCGCCTGCGCAACGGTCGACGCACCGACCGTTCGCGCGGAGGCGTCCTGCGGCACCGGGCCGACCGGACCGACCTGCAGCTCGAGACGGCGCAGCGCGCGATCGAGATTCGCGCGCTGCCGCGGATCCTGCACCGTCTGGATGTATGCCTTCAGCTGATTCACGGCCGTCGCCGCGCCCAGGCCGCTCTCGTCCACCATCTGCCGCAGCGTCCACGCCATCGTCGGACGGAACGTCGGCACCTCGACATCGAAGAACACGCCGTAGCCCTCGAGGCGGAATCCGCGAGCCGATGGCGCGCCGGTCATCATCAGCGCGTCGGGCGGCATCACGGCGCGCACCGCGCGCATCAGGCTGTCGGCGCCGTTGGCGACGGCGCTCTCGAGCACGCTCTCCATCATCGAGATCTTCTGCCGCGCCTTGACCTGGTCGGCTTCCGAGGGGGGGCCCTGCGCGAACGCGGCCGGCGCCGGTCCAACGACAGTGCTTCCCAGAACAACGGCGACCACACACAGATTCCGTTTCATCACTGTCCTCGCTGCGAGACGCGCATCAGGTAGTTCAACATCTGGCGCTGCTGGACGACTTCGGCGCCCGTCGTACCGTCCATCTGGCCGAGCGTCCGCTCGATGCGCACGAGGTCGTCGCTCCGCTGCGCGTCGAAATCGCGCACCATCTCGGTGGTGCGCAGGGCGAGCTCGCGGCGCTGCCGCTGTTCGCTGTCGTCGATCATCGCGCTGACCCGCTCCAACACGCGCGCGTCGGCCGTCGCCGCCGGGCTGGTGGTGGCGCGCACCTGCGACATCTCTGACCGCAGCCGCTGTTCGAGCGCGGCCAGATCGGCACGCGTCACGGGCGCGCTGGTTGCGGCAGTCGCCCTCGCCTGTAGCGCGGACGCTTGCGGTCCGCGCGCCGCGGACGGCATCGGTCCGCGCACCGTGCCGAGCGTCATGCCGGTCGTGAAGATGAGCGCGGCGGCCGCGGCCTGCGCCCACCCGGGCATCGGCTTCTGCCACCACTGCGGCGGACGCAGCACGTTCGACCCGGGCGCGTCCGAGACAATTCTGAACCCGAGCTCCGCGTCGGGCGGCGTCCACGCCGCGAGCTGCTCGCGCGTCGCTGCGAGGGTCCCCAGTTCCTCCGCGCACGCGCCGCAGATGGCCACGTGCGCAAGGACCGCACGCCGTTCGGCCGGCGTGCATTCGTCGTAGAGATACGACATCAGCGCGCCGTGATCTCCGCAGGTAAAAGTCTCGCTCATGATCGTTTCACCAATCGCGGCGTCATCGCTCCCTCGACGTTGCTCGACAGCCGCCCGTTCTTCTCCAGATGCCGCCGCAGGACCGTCAGGCCCTGATACAGGCGCGTCTTCACGGTGCTCAGCGGGCACCCCTGCATGTCGGCAATCTCCTGGAAGGTCATGCCGTGGTACTCCTTCAGGATGATCGCCGTCCGCTGCTCCTCGGGGAGCAGAGCCATCGCTTCTTCCACGACCGCGCTCAGTTGACGGCGGCCGACCAGATCCTCGATCGACTCCACCGGCCCCTGCTCGGCCATCAATTCGCCCGGGTCGACGCCTTCGGGCATCTGCATGACCGGCGCGCGCCGCTGACGCCGAATCCAGTCGCGGCACAGATTCAGCGCAATCCGGTAGATCCACGACGAGAACTTTGCCTGCCTCTTGAAGCCAGGCAACGCGCGGAACGCGCGGAGGAAGGTCTCCTGACAGACGTCCCGCGCATCCTCCTCTCGGCCGATCACCCGATACGCCAGGGCATAAATCGGCCGTTCCCATCGGAGGATGAGCTGATTGAAGCTCTCGGCGTCGCCGCCCATCGAGCGGGCGACGAGCTCGTCGTCGGTCAGCGTCATTCTGGAACCGGGGGCCCTCCGGTCCGGTCACCCTGTAAGACGGCGGGTGCGGCCGGACGGCCGTATCGCCCATGATACGCACGGGATTTTGGCAAATGTATGACGTGTCGAAGTTTACTCTCTGGCAGCCGAGGCGATTATTTACTACTCACCTGACGGGCCGCATCCTGTCATTGCCGGACAGGGTGGTAAACTAACGGGGTCTTGGCCCTGAATTTCCCGACGGACGAAGTCTTCCTGACGACGGAAGAAGTCTTGGAGTACCTCCAAGTCAACCTCCGCACCGTCTACCGGTTGATCAAAGCCGGAAAGATTCCCGCCGTCAGGGTCGGCCGCCAATGGCGGTTCCGGAAGCGCGACATCGATGCCTGGCTCGACAGCCAGCGGCCGCGGGGCGATCGTCCGGCGGCGGCCGCTCCGGCGGCGCCGGTCCGCAGTGCGCGTCAACGGGTGCTCGTGGTCGATGACGAGGCGAGCATCCGCGATCTCCTGTCGAAAACGCTCGCCCTCGCCGAGTACGACGTCGACACCGCGCCCGATGGCACCGCGGCGCTGGATCGGATGCGGCAGTTCAACTACGACCTGCTGATCGCCGACCTGAAGATGCCCGGCATGGACGGCCTGACGCTGATCCGCCAGGCCAAGCGCATCAAGGCGGACCTCCCCGTCATCATCATCACCGGCTTCTCCACCGAATCGAGCGCCATCGAGGCGGTGAATCTCGGCGTGGCCGGGTACCTCACCAAACCGTTCAGGGTTCCGCAGGTGCTTGCCGCCGCGTCGAAGGCGCTCGGCGCCCCGGCGGCGTGATCCAGCTTTCCGACCTCAGTAAAGCGTTCGGCGACCGCACCCTGATCGACCACGTCACGTGGCAGATCTCGGACGGCGATCGTGTCGGCCTGTGCGGCCCCAACGGCGCCGGCAAGACGACCGTGCTCAAGATGCTCGCGGGCATCGACGAGCCGGACGATGGCGCCATCGTCAAGCCGGCGGACCTGACGATCGGCTATCTCCCGCAGGACGGGCTGACACACGCGGGGCGGACGGTGTTCGAAGAGGCCAGCAGCGCGTTTCAGCCGCTGCTCGACATGAAGGCGGAGATGCACGACATCGAGCACCGGCTCGGCGACGCGTCGATTCCGCAGGACGAGCACGACGCGATGCTGGCGCGCTACAGCGAGCTGCAGGATCGCTTCCGCCTGGCCGAGGGCTACAGCATGGACCTGCGGATTGCGACGGTCCTCCGCGGCCTCGGCTTCACCCCCGACGACGCGCAGCGTCCGGCGGAGACGTTTTCCGGCGGGTGGCAGATGCGCATCGCGCTCGCCAAGCTGCTCCTCGGCCGCCCGAACCTGCTGCTGCTCGACGAGCCGACCAACCACCTGGATCTCGAGGCGCGCAACTGGCTCGAGGAGTATCTCGGCGCCTACCCGTTCGCGGTCATCCTCGTCTCGCACGACCGGTACTTCCTCGACTCGGTCGTCACCCGCATCACCGACATCCACCTGCGCAAGCTGACCGATTACGTCGGCAACTACAGCCGGTACGTCGCGCAGCGCGACGCCATGCTGGAGCGGCTGCGGCAGGCGAAGAAGGACCAGGACGAGGGTACCGCGCGCGTCAAGATGTTCATCGATCGGTTCCGCTACCAGGCCACCAAGGCCGCGCAGGTGCAGAGCCGCATCAAGCTGCTCGAGAAGGTGGTGCCGATCGAGGTCCCGCCCGAGCGGAAGCGGATTCACTTCACGTTTCCCGCGTGCCGGAAGAGCGGCCGCACGGTGCTCGAGCTGAAGCACGTGCGCAAGGCGTACGGTCCGCTGACGGTGTTCGGGGATCTCTCGCTGCACATCGAGCGCGGCGATCGGATCGCGCTCGTCGGTCCCAACGGGTCGGGCAAGTCGACGTTGATGCGCATGCTCTCGGCGGAGGAAACCCCCGACAGCGGTACGCGCACCGAGGGGCACGAGGTCGTCACCGAGTACTTCGCGCAGGACGAGGCGACGCGCCTCAATCCGACGTTGACCGTCTACGAAACGCTCGCGTCCGGGTCGCCCACCGACATGGTGCCGGCGATTCGCAACATCCTCGGCGGCTTCCTGTTTTCGGGAGACGACGTGTACAAGAAAGCGGGCGTGCTGTCGGGCGGCGAGCGCACGCGCCTCGCGGTCGCGCGCATGCTGCTGCGGCCCTCGAACACGCTGCTGCTCGACGAGCCGACCAACCACCTCGATCTCGACTCGAAGGACGTGCTGCTCGAGGCGCTCGAGGACTACGGCGGCACGCTGATCCTGGTCTCGCACGATCGCTACTTCGTCGAGAAGCTGGCGACGAAGATCATCGAGGTCGGGCACGGGGACGCCCTGGTCTATCCAGGCACCTACACCGAATTCCTGTGGAGTAAGGAGCACCAGGGAGAAGCTCGGGAAAATCCCAAAACCCAAATCCCAAAGCCCAAATCCCAGAAGAGCCCGAAAGCCGAAGCCCACTCAACTCCCAGGGCCCAGCTTCCAACTTCCAAGGCGGCCGGATTCCGGGTCCCGGATCCCGGATCCCGGCCCGAATCCGGGCCCGAATCCCGCGAAGCGCGCAAGCGCGAGGAAGCCGAGCGGAAAAAACGCCAGCGCGCGGCCGACGCCCTTCGGAAGCGCATCGCGGACCTCGAATCGCGCATCGCCGAGCGCGAGGCGGAGGTCAAGGAGCTCGAAGCGACCATGGTCACTCCCGGTTTCTACGAAAACCTCGAGGCGGCCAGGCCCGTCACCGACCGCCACCAGGCGCTGATGTGGGAAGTCGGCGACCTGATCGCGCAGTGGGAAGCACTCCAGGAACACGCCGCCGGGCAGCCGTCCGAAACGTAACCTCCGAAACGTAAGCGAAGCCTTTCCGGCTCACGTTTTCTGCGGTACGATTACAATATCGTAATGGCAGATGGTAGTACCCGGGACATAAACACTGCTCTACCTGTAGTTTCCGCCGTTTCCTCGCTGTTCAGCTCGGGCACGTCGTTTGCCCCAGCTCCGCGGCGGTTGGGTTCTGCTTGCGGAGCCGCCGATGCCGATGACCAGCTCTAGCCGCCCCGTTCCCCGTCGCGGCCGTGCCGCTGGTGCCAGCCGGCCGGCCCATGCAGACGCCTTCTTCCGGCAGATTGTCGCCGGCATGCGCAACGGGGTCCTGGCGATTACGCGCGCCGGGGCGGTGGCGCTGCTGAACGAAGAGGGTTACAGGATTTTCGGCGTGGAACCGCACCCTGACGACCTCGGCAAGCCGGTCGCCGAGGTGCTCCGCGCCCACCCCGAGGTCGTGCGGCAGCTGCTGTCGGCGTTCGACCTGCACATGCTGCCGAACCGCGCGGAGATGCGGCTGCGGCCGTCGGGAAAGGTCCTCGGGTACACGTTCGCGTTCGTCAGGGACGACGAGAACGAGATCGCCGGCGTGGCGATGTTCTTCAAGGACCTGACGCGCGTCGAGCAGCTCGAGGAGCGGGAGCGGCTTCGCGATCGGCTCGCGGCGGTGGGCGAGATGGCGGCGGCCATCGCGCACGAGGTGAAGAACCCGCTGGCGGGCATCGAGGTGATGGCCGGCCTGCTGCGCAGGAAGTTTCCGGACATTCCGGAAGCGCAGGCGGTGCTGACCAACATCATCGAAGAGGCCAAGATGGCCAACGCGATCGTGCAGGAGGTGCTGGAGTTCGTCAGGCCGATCCGGCTGCAGGTCGAGCACACGGGAATCGCCGAGGCGCTGCACGCGGCGGTGCAGCTGGCCGATACGAAGGCGGCACGCGGATCGATCGTGGTGGCGGTGAACGTCCCGGAGGAGCTGCCGCAGATCCAGGCGGACCATCACCAGCTGGCGCAGTTGTTCACCAACCTGCTGATCAACGCGTACGAGGCGATGGACGGCAGGGGGCGCGTCGCGATTGGCGCCTGCCGGGTGCAGCAGGACGACGGCGGCGAGGGGCGCGAGGCGGTGCGCATCGAGCTGCAGGACAGCGGGCCGGGCATGTCGCCGGACGTGGCCGAGCACGTGTTCGATCCGTTTTTTACGACCAAGGCCCAGGGCTCGGGGCTCGGGCTGGCGATCGTTCGAAAGATCGTGGACGCGCATGACGGGCAGATCGACCTGCGCACGTCCGCGGGCAGCGGGACGCTGATTCGGGTGACGCTTCCGGTTTCGGTGGCGACGGACTAACGGGTCGATTCGTAAATTTCAGAGGGAACGTTTATGGGCCGCATTCTCATCGCAGACGATCACGATTCGCTCCGACGGGGGCTTGCGCAGGCGATTGCCGAAGCGGGGCATGACATCGAGGAGGCTCCCAACGGCAACGCCGCCATCGAGAAGCTGCACGAAGGCTTCTTCGATGTGGTCGTCAGCGACCTGAAGATGGGCGGCAGCACCGGTCTCGAGGTGCTGAAGACGGCCAAGCAGCTGCACCCGTCGTGCGCGGTGATCCTGATGACCGCGTTCGGGTCGGTCTCGACGGCCGTCGAGGCGATCAAGTCGGGCGCGTTCGACTACGTGCAGAAGCCGTTCGAGATCGAGGAGATGGAGGTCAAGATCGAGAAGGCGCTCGAGATGCGCCGGATGCAGCACCAGATCGACTACCTCCGTCACGCGCAGGGCGACATCTACGACTTCGAGCGCATCATCGGCAGCAGCGGCGCGCTGGAGAAGGTGCTCGGGGTCGTCCGCAAGGTGGCCAAGAGCAACACCACCGTGCTCGTCCGCGGCGAGACCGGGACCGGCAAGGAGCTGATCGCCGGCGCCATCCACCACAACTCGCACCGCGCCGCGCGGAACTTCGTCAAGGTGAACTGCGCCGCGCTGCAGGAGAACCTCCTCGAGTCCGAGCTCTTCGGCCACGAGAAGGGCGCGTTCACCGGCGCCGACAAGCAGCGCATCGGCCGCTTCGAGCAGGCCGACGGCGGCACGCTGTTCCTCGACGAAATCGGCGACATGAGCGCGAACACGCAGGCGAAGATCCTGCGCGTCCTCCAGGAGCACGAGTTCGAGCGCCTCGGCGGCACGCGCACGCTGCGCGTCGACGTCCGCCTGATCGCGGCGACCAACCGCGACCTGCCGTCGATGGTCGAAGCGGGGACGTTCCGCGAGGACCTCTACTACCGGCTGAACGTCGTCACCATCGAGATGCCGCCGCTGCGCGAGCGGAAGGACGACGTCGCGTCGCTGGCCGGCTTCTTCATCCGCCGCTTCGCGGGCGAGCTGAAGAAGAAGACCGAAGGGCTCGATCCCGACGCGCTGAAGCTCCTGATGCGCTACAACTGGCCGGGCAACATCCGCGAGCTGGAAAACGCCATCGAGCGCGCGATGCTGCTGGCCGAGCGCCCGCATATCGGGGTCGAGGACCTGCGCCTCGGCGACACGAGCACGACGGGCGCGTCACGGGAGGCGTCCTCCATCGTCAAGATTCCGCCGACGGGCATCCCGCTCGAGGAGGTCGAGCGGCTGGCGCTCATCGAGGCGCTGAAGATGTCGAACTGGGTGCAGAAGGACGCGGCGGAGCTGCTCGCGATCAGCCCGCGCGTGATGAACTACAAGATCAAGACGCTCGGCATCGACTTCCCGCGCGGCCGCCGCGCGCAGGTGGTGCAGCCGTCGGAGTCGTCCGCCGCGGCGGTCGTCTAGCAGGCTGCTGAAAAAGTAAGAAAAAGGCCCCCCGCCAGTCCCTTCCGCACTCGGCGCACACCAGTCGTCCGACAGTCGTCTTCATGACGAACAACACGATGAGCGTCACGATGAAGGCCATCGCCGCGCCGTCGTACTCGCCCCGGTAGATCGCCCATCCCATCAGGCCGCCGCCACCCGCCAGCACCAGGCCGGTGAACGGCGCGAACGTGCGCGCGTGCGGGCTGCCGCACCAGGCGCATTTCTCCTCGTGGTCGACGCCCTCGGACGCATCGGGGCGCGACGCGGGCAACAGCGCGAGCGCGCTCTCGACCTGGCTTTCCGGCACCCGCACTTCTCCGATGTCGTGCCAGCGATAGGTCCTGATGTACGCGTCGAGGCCGGCGTCGATCAACAGGCGGCAGTCGGCCACCGCGGGCGCAGTCGATGAATACCGGCGTATCGTGACGAGGCGTTCCGGGATCAATCCGCCCGCTGGCACCTGTCCTCGCTCCTACTGGAACACTTTTTCCACCGGCACGACCGTCACGTCCGCGGGCTTGACGTCGATCCGGTACGCCTGGATGACGGCGTCCTCGTCCATGACGTCCTTCGGCTTCGGCGAGTTGTACGTGATGGGCGAAGGCGTGTTCCTCGCGACCGCCTCCCGGAACGGCTTCGGGTCCTTCGTGATGATGACGATGCGCATGCGGTTCGGCGCCAGGTGCCGCTGGATGGCGCGGTTGACATCGTCGACGGACAGCTTCGCCAGCGCGTCGCGCAGAGAGGTGTTGTAGTCGCCGATGCGGTAGTAGCGGCTGTCGAGCGCGTAGCCAAGCCGCGCGCTCTGCGTCTGCGTCAGGATGTTCGAGTACTTCGTCAGGAACTCGCGCGTCGCCTCGAACGCCTCGCGCGACAGGCCGTCGTGCACGAGCTTGCCGTATTCGTACAGCGCGGCGCGCAGGGTGAATACGCCGGTGTTCACTTCCACCGGCCGAATCCAGATCTGGAAAATCTGCTGCTGGCGCGCGAGGTTCGGATCCGGCGTGAACTGGAACATCCCGCGCGGGAAGTACTCGACGTACGCGTAGTCCCCGTAGTTGAGCCCGCGGGCCTCGCGCAGCCGCCCGTACAGGTAACTGTTGGACGACCGGTGCTGGCCGAAATAGGACGCGACGACCGCGAGCGCCGGCCAGTCAGGCGACGAGCGGTTCACGTCGATCGGGAAGCCTATCGAGATCGCCGTCGATCGCGTGTCGCGCGTCACGATGGCCAGCGTGGAAGCGGCTGGCGCGCTCGGCGCGTCGAACGTCTTCCT
>Ga0209438_1000791_pt1 | contig 10042 bp, 8 predicted proteins | sample GraSoi_2013_20cm_FD_185825 | JGI IMG/M metagenome (GOLD analysis project Ga0209438, IMG submission 185825) | Grasslands soil microbial communities from the Angelo Coastal Reserve, California, USA - Sample 9_17_2013_20cm (SPAdes) (version 2) | ecosystem: Environmental > Terrestrial > Soil >...
CCCACGACCGCCGCAATCGGGTACCGCTTCGCGAACAGCAATGCCTCGGTTGCGGCGCGCGGGGGATCCTGGAGCGGGAGGGTGAGGAGCCCGCCAAGACTGGCCGCCTGCAGCGTGCTGGGCTCTTCAGAGGCGACGGTGAGTTCCACGCCGATCTGCCGCGCAGCCTCCACGAACGCCGTCGTGCGGTAGGTCGTGGTCGGCAGCAACAACAGAAGGCGGGGGGCTATTTCTTGGAGGCCTGGAAGTAGGGGTTTGCGCCGGTGGCGTGATCGGTGATGTCGACGATGCCCCGCACCGCGGGCACGAACTGCGCCAGCATCCCCTCGATGCCCTGGCGGAGCGTGACGTCGGCCATCCCGCAGCCCTGGCAGCCGCCGCCCATCCGCAGCATGACGACGGCGTCCTGGACATCGATGAGCTCGACGCGTCCGCCGTGGCGCGCCACCATCGGGTTCACCTGCTCATCGAACACCTTGGCGACCTGCTCGTACAGCGCGTCATCGTTGACGGCGCCGCCGGCCGCGGGGGCTGCCTTCGCGGCCACCGGAGGGGCTCCCGACACGGCCGCCGCGCGAATCGCCGCGCCGACCGCCTTCCCCACCGCCTGCCACGGCCCGGGGTTGTCCTTGACGACCGTGACGATGTTGCCCGAAACGATCACCTCGGTGACGCCGCCTGCGGGAATCGCGAAGATCGCTTCCGCCAGCGGCGATCCCTTCGCCTCGTCGGCGGACGCGAAGCGCCGTACGCCCGTCGCGTGCAGCGGCTGGCTCACGACGAACTTGCAGCGGTGATTGTCCACCGGCTCTGCGGTGATGCGTATCTCACCCTGACTCATGCGCCCAACCTAAACCCTCACGGCGCGTACGCCAAGTTCGCCGCCAGCCAGCGCTCGATTTCTTCAGCCGCCATCCCCTTCCGCGCAGCGTAGTCGGCCACTTGATCCCGGCCGATGCGTCCCAGGCCGAAATAGTGCGCTTCGGGGTGCGCGAAGTACCAACCGCTCACCGAAGCCGCCGGCACCATCGCGCACGATTCGGTCAGCGTGATGCCCGCGGACTTGGGCACGTCGAGCAGATCGAACAGCGTCCGCTTCTCGGTGTGATCGGGGCACGCGGGGTACCCGGGCGCCGGCCGAATCCCGCGGTACCGCTCCGCGACGAGCGTCGCGACGTCGTTTCGCTCGGCGGGTGCGTAACCCCAGAACTCCGTGCGCACGCGCTCGTGCAGGCGCTCGGCGAGCGCTTCGGTCAAGCGGTCGGCCAACGCCTTCGCCAGGATGCTCGAGTAGTCGTCGTTGTCGCGCTCGAACGCGGCGCACACGGCGTCGAGCCCGATCCCCGCCGTCACCGCGAAGGCGCCGACCCAGTCAGGTCTGCCGCTGTCCTTGGGGGCGACGTAGTCGGCGAGGCACAGGTTCGGACGCCCGGGGCCTTTCTCGGACTGCTGGCGTAGCCCGCGCAGCGCGGCGCGAACTCTGGAGCGGTCCTCGCCGGCGTAGACCTCGATATCGTCGTGCCCCACCGAGTTGGCCGCGAAGAGGCCGAGCACCGCGCGCGCCTTGACCAATCGCTCGGCGACGAAACGCTTCAGGAGCGCCTGCGCATCGGCGAAGAGCTTCTGGGCGGCGTCACCGACCTTCGAATCCTCGAAGATCGCCGGGTAACTCCCCTTCAGCTCCCACGCCTGGAAGAACGGCGTCCAATCGATGTACGGGACGAGCTCGTCGAGCGGATAGTCGTCGAACGTGGTGACGCCCGGGCGGCAGGGACGGGCCGGCTCGTACGCGCTCCAGTCGAGCTGCAGGCGCCGCCGCCGCGCTTCCTCGAGCGTGATGATGACGCGCTCGGCATCGCGCGCGCCGTACTCGGCGCGCAGACGCTCGTACTCCACGCCAACCTCGTCGAGGTAGGCACCCCGGCGCTCCGCGGACAAGAGCTGGCTGACGACGCCCACGCCGCGCGACGCATCGAGCACGTGGATCGTCGGGCCGGTGTAGCCCGGGGCGATCTTGACCGCCGTGTGCGCCCGCGACGTCGTCGCGCCGCCGATGAGCAGCGGCAGCGTGAAACCCTGGCGCGTCATTTCCTTGCCCACGCGCACCATCTCGTCCAGCGACGGCGTAATGAGACCCGACAGGCCGATCACGTCGGCGCCTTCCTTGCGCGCCGCGTCGAGAATCGTCTGCGCCGGCACCATCACGCCGAGGTCGATCACGTCGTAGTTGTTACAGCGCAGCACCACGCCTACGATGTTCTTGCCGATGTCGTGCACGTCGCCCTTCACGGTCGCGAGCACGATCTTGCCGGCGCGGCGCACGCCCCCCGCCGCCCGTTGCTCGGCCTCGAGGAACGGCACGAGGTAGGCGACGGCTTTCTTCATGACGCGGGCGCTCTTCACCACCTGCGGCAGGAACATCTTCCCCGCCCCGAACAGGTCGCCGACGACGTTCATCCCGTCCATGAGCGGCCCTTCGATCACGTCGATCGGCTGGGCGGCTTTGCGCCGTGCTTCCTCGACGTCGGCCTCGACGTGGTCCATGATGCCTTCGACCAACGCGTGTCGCAGCCGCTCGATGACGGGCAGCGAACGCCACGCGGCATCGGCCCGGGTGACGACCGTGCTCTCGCGGTGCTGCTCGGCGAGCGCGGTCAGGCGCTCGGTCGCGTCGGCGCGCCGGTTGAACAGCACATCCTCCACCAGCACGAGCACGTCGGGCGGGATGTCTTCATAGACGGCGAGCTGGGCGGCGTTGACGATGCCCATATCCATCCCCGCCTTGATCGCGTGGTACAAGAACGCCGAGTGCATCGCCTCACGGACGTGGGCGCTGCCGCGGAACGCGAATGACAGATTGCTCACGCCCCCGCTCACCAGCGCCCGCGGCAGCGACTCCTTGATGCGCCGCACGGCGTCGAGATAGCTGATCGCATACGTGTTGTGCTCTTCGATCCCCGTTGCCACGGCGAAGACGTTGGGATCGAAGATGATGTCCTCGGGCGGGAAGCCGGCCTGCTCGGTCAGCAGTGTGTAGGCGCGCGCGCAGATCGCCACCTTGCGATCGGCGGAATCGGCCTGGCCCTCTTCGTCGAACGCCATCACCACGACCGCCGCGCCGTAGCGGCGGACGAGCCGCGCCTTGGCGAGGAATTCCGCCTCGCCTTCCTTGAGACTGATGGAATTGACGATCCCCTTCCCCTGGAGGTTCTGCAGCCCCCGCTCGAGGGCCTCCCAACGGGACGAATCCACCATCACCGGTACCTTCGCGATGTCCGGCTCGGCGGCGACCAGTCGCAGGAAGCGCTCCATCGCGGCAACCGCGTCGAGCATTCCTTCGTCCATGTTCACGTCGATGATCTGGGCGCCATTTTCCACCTGATGGCGCGCGACCTCGAGCGCGGCCTCGTAGTTCCCGGCCTTGATCAGTCCCGCGAACCGCGACGAGCCGGTGACGTTGGTGCGCTCGCCGATGTTCACGAACAGGGTGTCCGGCCGGATGTTGAGGGGCTCGAGACCAGAGAGCCTGCAAATCGGCGCGACCTCAGGGAGCGCGCGCGGCGGCACGCCGGCCACCGCTTTGGCGAGCGCCCGAATGTGGGCGGGCGTCGAGCCGCAGCAGCCGCCGACGACGTTCACGAACCCCGATCGGGCGAACTCGCCCACCAGCGCCGCCATTTCGGCGGCGGTTTGGTCGTAGCCGCCGAACGCGTTCGGTAAGCCGGCGTTCGGATGGCAGCTGACGTGGAGATTCGCCAAACGCGACAGCTCTTCGATGTAGGGTCGCAGCTGCGCAGCACCCAGCGCGCAGTTGAGCCCGACGGTGAAGAGATTCGCGTGACGGACGGAGTTCCAGAACGCCTCGACCGTCTGTCCCGACAGCGTCCGTCCGCTCGCGTCCGTGATCGTCCCCGACACCATCAATGGGACATCGAGCCCGCGCTCATCCAACAAGCTCCGCACCGCGAAGAGCGCAGCCTTGCAGTTGAGCGTATCGAAGATCGTCTCGACCATGAGCAGGTCGACCCCGCCCTCGAGGAGCGCGTCGGCCTGAGTGCGATAGGCGGCGGCGAGCTGCGCGAACGTGACGTTCCGGAAACCCGGATCGTTGACGTCGGGCGAAAGCGACGCAGTGCGGTTCGTCGGCCCGAGGACGCCGATCACGAAGCGTGGCCGCTCGGGCGTGCGCACCGTCATCGCGTCGGCTTCGCGGCGCGCGAGCTGCGCCGCGGCCACGTTGAGCTCGTACACCGCGTCTTCTGTCCCATAGTCGCTCTGCGAGATCACTTGGGCGTTGAACGTATTGGTCTCGAGCAGGTCGGCACCGGCCTCGAGGTAGCCGCGGTGGATCTCGGCGATGACGTCGGGCCGCGTGATGGACAAGAGATCATTGTTGCCACGCAAATCCTTGGGATGCGCGCGGAACCGCTCCCCGCGGAAATCCTTCTCCTCCAGCGCGTACGACTGGATCATCGTGCCCATGGCGCCGTCGAGGACGAGGATGCGTTGCGCGAGCGCGTCGCGAAGCTGGGTAAGGCGTTCCCTACGATCGGTCATTCTGAAAAAAAAGACCCCCGTCGCCAATGCGGACGGGGGAGTGCCCCGGCTTTTTAGCGACTTGTTTAACGTGGCTGCAATAGGCCGTAACTCACCACGGACTGTCCTCAATTGTTCCGGAAACTTAACCTGCAGGCACCGCGCCCACCAGCGCGCGCGTCGAAGATCGCCGTTAGGGGTGGGGCGGCGGCGTGGGGTGTGGCGGAGGATTACCGCGGCCGGGCGGGGGACCGTGCCTGGCCTGTGCCGCTGCCGCGCGCTCGAGGCCGGCGGCCGCCTGGGCGGGCGTGACGCCGCGGGAGATTTCGGCTTGGACTCGCGCCGGCACCGACAACAGATCGCCTGCCGGCTGGCCGGACCGCAGTTTCGCGCTGATCAGCCCGATATTCTCCGCCGACGGAACACCCATGGCGCCCAGTGTGCCGGCAACGCGTAGCCCGACGGTCAGCGCCGCGACGCTCGCGCCGGTGCGCGCCAGAGCCGTGATATCGTGATTGCTGAGTCCGGCGGAAATCGCGAATTCACCAGCCGCGATGACCAGCGTGTCGGTGACGACTCCACCCTCACGCAGGGCGGCCGCTGCCGTATCCAGCTGCATCGCCACCCAGCTCACTGCGGTGACAACGCGCTCGGAGGGAACGCCTTTCGCGCTGCCCTCGATGGCCTTTTGAATCAGCGGATCGACCGGCAGGCCGCGGGCAGATGCCGCGGTACCGAGCCGCTCGACCAGCGTCGCGATATCCGGTGACACCCGGCCCGCCAACCGTGCCGCGATGCTGTCCTGCTGTTGCATGCCGAGCAGCGTGAGCGGGATGACGAGCAGTGAGACGATCACAGCGTCAGGACGCTGTTGCGCCGGCCGAAGCCGTCGTCGACGGCGGGGGCGCCCGGATCCGGCACCCAGCGCACGCCATCGACCACGAAGGCGTACTGGTGTTGGCCGGCGGGAAGTGTGAGCGTCGCGGTCCAGACACCCGTGGGGCCGCTACGGACCAGCGGCGTGGCGTGCGCGTCCCACCGGTTGAACGTCCCGGCCAGACTCACGTCATGCGCGTCGGGTGCGACGAGGACAAAGCGAACCGTCACGAGCGCGGGCGTCGCAGGCTTCGCGGGCAGGATCCAGAGAATCAGCGCGGCAGCCAGCGCGAGGGCGGGCGCGAGCAGCCAAGGACGGACCCGGCGACGGCGACGTTCGAGCCCCGCCATCACGCGCCATGTCACCGCGGGTACCGACACGACGCTGCGATCGACGGCCGCGAGCAGACGCAGCGCCTCTTCCCCTTCCGCGCGCAACTCGGGCGGCAGGGCGGCGAGTGTGATGTCGCCGTCGAGGAGCTGCTTCACCAGTGGATGAAACTCGTGCTCGCTCATTTGTGCTCTCGCAGCTCCTCACGCAGTGTATCGTACGCCCGATGCATCCGCATCTTGAGGGACGGGATCGAGGTGCTCAGGCGCTCCGCGATTTCCCCGTACGACAATCCTTCCACGTGCTTCAAGACGAATACTTCTCGCTGATCCGGCGTCAGCTCCAGCAATGCGAGCTGCAGTGCTCTACGACGCTCTGCCGTCTCGGCCCCACCATCCGTCCGATCGCTCGCGGCCACGCCTGCGGCGTCTTCCAGCGACGCCTCGGTACGATTGCGGCGCCGCTCCGCGAAGCAGCGGTTGCGCAGGATAAGGAAGAACCAACCGACAAACTTGTCGGGCTCCTTACACTGGGACAGCTGATCGAACGCGCGGACGAACGCGTCCTGCACTGCATCTTCGGCGGCATCGGCCGAGCCGAGCATGCGCGCCGCGTAGCGCGCATAGCGGTCGCGATACCGTTCGACCAGCTGGGCGTAACGCTCACGATCACCTGCGAGCACCGCCCGAACGATTTCGCCGTCCGCCTCGGGTCCAGGGCGCAACCAATTCCTCCGCTAAAGAGTGCCGCCGCAGTCGATTGGTAACGCTTTATGCCATGTTGCATTGTGACTTGCGTTACCTCCATGCCCCTCCCCGAATCTTTACCAAGCCATGAGCACGATGCTAGGCCCTCAGCCGCCCCGACGCCCCCTGGTCGCCGACGCTGACCTGCTCCAGCGGGTCGTCCGGCGGGATTCCACGGCGCTGATCGAGCTGGAGCGACGCCATCACACATCGTTATACGCCCAGGCATATGCGATTCTGATGGACTCGATGCTGGCGGACCGCGTCGTCGGCGAAGTGTTCGCGCAGCTGTGGTATGCGGCGGGGCGCTTCGTGCTGCGGTGCACGCTGTGGAGCTGGCTGCGCGAGCGGGCCAAAGAGCTCGCGCGCGCCGAGCTCATGTTGCAGGAACCGAGGTATTCGCAATATTCTTCGTCCCTAAGGAGAGATCATGACGCGCATGCTGTCGCTCATTCCGGCGCTCGTACTTCTGCCGGCACTCGCTCTGGCACAGACGGAGGGACCCGGGAAGTCGGGAACGATTCCGAACTCCCACGCGTCCGATATCGCCAAGGCGAAAGTAGCGGCCGCGATGGCGCGCCGCGCGACGCATGTAGTTGGTGAAGCGGTCGGGCTGGATAACCTGCCGGTAGCCGTGGGCACGCCGGCGCCGGCGACGAGCGCCACACCCGCGACACCGCATCCGGGCGAGGGTCCGGCAACGCCGGCAACTCCGGCGACGCCGTCCGCGAATTCACACCGGCCGGACCACGCCGGTCAGGGCGGGCAGGGCCGAGGCAACAACCCCCGCCGACCCTAGAACCCGACACCTTCCCGCCTCGCTGTATCTTACCGGTCCCATGCGCATGGGACCGGTTTCGTTTTCAGCGTTGCTCATTGCCTTGCCGCTCACGCTCGCCTCGCAGCGGCAGGCATCGCTCGGCGTTGGCGCCGGTGTCGTGCGGTACTCCGGCGGGTCGAGTTTTAGCGCATTGAGCGTGGCGCCCGCCGGTCAGTGGGTGTCCCCATCCAGTTATCTCGACGCGAACGGAGCAGTCTCTCTGCTCGAGGCCGGGGTCTGGGCCGGCCAGGGCCGTGTCGATGTCTGGGCCGCGCTTTCTCGGCCCGCCGCGAACACCCGCCTCGCCGTCAACGCGACGATCGCGGCGAGCACCAGGTCCGATGGCCTCGCCGCCGGGTCGGGAGTCGCCGTCCTCGAAGCGGTTCACGGCATTGCGGGAACGAAAGGAGACGGTGGCGCCGCGGTCGGCGCGGGACCGGTCACAGGTGTCATCGAGAATTTCCCCGGCGTCGGCGCGCTGCGCCTGCGAGGCCGTGGCTGGTGGCGGTTTCGAGACTCTCCGGCGCAGTTCTCGCTCACGCTCGAGGGGACGCGCTTGCTCGGCGCGTGGTACACGGATGGCGTCGCTGGTGTCGTGCTCGATGAGCGCCGCGTCGTCGGGTCGCTGTGGGTGAGCGGCCGTGTGAGTCAAGCCTACACGTCGAGCGCGGCTGCGAGTGTCTCCCTGCAATACTTCGCGACTCCCGCCATTGCAGTTGAGGCATCCGGCGGCAACTATCTCCGTGATCCGTTCCAGGGTTTACCCACCGCCGGATTCGTTACGGCCGGAGTCCGATTCTTCCGTACACCACGCGCGTCTCGGACCACACACTCGTCGTCCGCTCCTCAGCGACCACTCCTTGGACCGCTGGTGGCCACACACCGCGGTGGCGACACCGTGGTCGTGCGCTTCCGGATGCCTGCGGCGCACGGGGTCGCGATCGCCGGCAACTGGAACGCGTGGACGCCCGCGCCATTGCAGGGCCTGGGCGAGGACATCTGGGAGGCGGCGCTGCGCCTCCCGCCCGGCACCTACTACTTCAACCTCGTAGTGGATGGCCGGGAATGGGTTGTTCCAGGCGGCGTGGCCACGATTCCGGACGGGATGGGGGGGCTGATCGCGGTCCTGAACGTCTTGTGACTTGACGATTCTGCTCCGATTCCCTACCGTGGCGGCGGCAGGTTGGCTCCGGTTCGATGCTGTCCTCTCGCTTGAGGGGGTGCTCGATGGGGAAGATCAACATGCAGAAGGTCCTGGTCGGTGGTTTGATCGCGGGCGTCGTCCTGAATGTGGTGGACTCGGTGTTGTTCGGCGTCGTCCTGAAGGATCAGATGGCCGCCGCCATGACATCGATCAACCGGCCCGCCATGACGAATGCGCAGATCCCATGGTTCGTGTTTCTCGACTTCGTCGCGGGCGTGTTCCTCGTGTGGTTGTATGCGGCGATCCGGCCGCGCTACGGTGCGGGTCCGGCGACCGCGGCGAAGGCCGGCGTGGCGGCCTGGTTCCTCGGCAGCTTGCTCGTCACGCTGTTCATGTGGCCACAGCATCTCATGCCGACGAACCTCACGATCACCATATTGATCGTTACGCTGGTGGAGTGGCCGGTGGCGGCGGTGATCGGCGCCAAGTTTTACACAGAGGGAGCCGGCAGTGGAGCGGGAATGGCGGGCGCGGGAATGGGTGCGAGGATGTAGCCGCAGATCACGCAGATCGGCAACGGATTCTCGCGGACAAAGAAAACCGCCGGGCGGCGTACTGCCGTCCGGCGGTTTTGTATTCTGCCTACCTCAATAATTGAAGCGCAGCGTGACTCCGATGGTCCTCGGCTGGTTCGTCAGGTACCCAACGCGGGCGCGCCTCCCCCGCTCCCGATCCAACGCAAGGAGGGCTCGTTCGTCGGTCACGTTGTTTCCGAAGAGTGCGAACTCCCACGCGTTGCGGACGAGGCCGACGCGCAGGTTCACCAAGCTGTATGCCGGCAGCAGCGGATTGAAGGTAAAGTTAGGCTGCGTCAGCGGTCCGCCGATCGTGTTCGCCCCAAACGAGGTTATGCTGAAGGTGCCGTAACCCGGTGACTCATCGTCGATCAGTGTGAAGCGCGAGCCCACATACTGGTAGCTGCCGCTGACGAAGGCGCGCGACCCGCCGGCCATCGGCCATCCGTAGGTGAGCCCTGCCGTCCCTTGCACCTTCGGCACGCTGGGCAAGCGGTTCCCTGACACGATGCCTGGAAGTACGGTCCCCGTTCCATCTCGTAGGGTCGATTGCAGTTTGCCATCGGCGTAACTCGCCGACAGAGACACATCGAGGTGCTGGTTGGGGCTCGCCGCGAACTCCGCCTCGAGGCCCTGGCTGCGGGCCTTCGGCGCGTTCAAGATTAGCCGCGACGAGCACGAGCCCGCGGTCACCGTCAGCTGGAGGTCGCTGATGCTCATATAAAACGCGGACAGATTCAGCGTACCCCGGCCACCCAGAATTCGCGACTTCGCACCCACCTCGTAGTTCCACGCCTTCTCGTCCTTCCAAGCATTGTGACCGCTGAACGTGGCAGAATCATTGCCGATACACGACGGATAGTTGAGGGGATCGTTGATCCCGCCCAGCCGGAATCCCTGCGACGCCTGAGCGTTCACGGTGAGCGCATCAGATACCTTGTAGCTGGCGATAAAGCGCGGCGCAACGCCATTAGCCTTGGCGGCTCCGGGTTGAGTCACCAAGGAGTCCCCGGT
>Ga0209438_1000797_pt1 | contig 10017 bp, 9 predicted proteins | sample GraSoi_2013_20cm_FD_185825 | JGI IMG/M metagenome (GOLD analysis project Ga0209438, IMG submission 185825) | Grasslands soil microbial communities from the Angelo Coastal Reserve, California, USA - Sample 9_17_2013_20cm (SPAdes) (version 2) | ecosystem: Environmental > Terrestrial > Soil >...
CGACCAGGCCATATTTCCTGATGATGTCCTGCTTGGAGAAGCCGGCGGCCTCGAACATGATCGAAGTCGAATCGTCGAACATCTCGAAGTAGCGCGGGTAATAGACGATGTTGGCGGGGTCGCAGTCACCCCACTGGATCTGCACATCCCTGCGATTGACGAACATGCAATATGCCTAGCGCGGCGCCATGCGCAGCGCGGCATCAAGCCGCACCACCTCACCGTTCAGATAGGGATTGTCGATCATGTGCAGCGCCAGCGAGGCGAACTCGTCGGCCTGCCCGAGCCGGCGCGGAAACGGGATCGACGCGGCCAGGCTGTCCTGCGCCTCCTGCGGCAAATTGGCGAGCAGCGGCGTCAGGAACAGCCCCGGGGCGATGGTCAGCACGCGAATGCCGAACTGCGCCAGTTCGCGCGCGATCGGCAGCGTCATGGCGACGATGCCGCCTTTTGAGGCCGAATAGGCCGATTGCCCGATCTGGCCGTCATAGGCCGCAATCGAGGCAGTCGAGATCACGACGCCGCGCTCGCCGCTGGCAAGCGGCTCCAGCTTCGACATCTCCGCGGTCGCAAGCCGCAGCATGTTGAAGGAGCCGATCAGATTGACCTTGATCACCTTGTCGAAATCGGCGAGCGGCATCGCGCCCTCGCGGCCGATCACCCTCTTGGCGACGCCGATGCCGGCGCAATTGACCAGCACCCGCGCCGGACCATGGGCCCTGGAGGCGCTGGCGATGGCGGCTTCCGCGGAGGCTGCGTCGGAAACGTCGCAGACCACCGCGACGCCCTTGATCTCTGCGGCAACGCTCTCCGCGAGCCTGGCGTTGAGGTCGCACACCGCGACCCTGGCGCCCTGCGCCGCGAGCCGCCGCGCGGTCGCGGCGCCCAATCCCGATGCGCCACCGGTGACGATGGCGGCCTGATCCTTCAGCTGCATGTTCTTCTCCCTGAAATCTGCTCTTTCGGTTAGCTAAAGCGTTATCACGTGTGCGGCCGGCGTTGGCGAATAAAGCTCTTCGATCAGGCGGCTGCGGTGATCCAGCACCGCGCGCTGATTGATCGAGCCCTTGTCGGTGACTTCACCGCGGTCGATCGACAGTGGTGAATCGATGAGGATCGCGCGCGTGATCCTGTTGGAAGACCCCGTCGCCGCCGCCAGAAATTTTGTCAGCCGCTCGCGAAACGCGTCGCGGATCAGGGCATCGGATGCCGCCGCGGCGAGGTCGTCGGCCGATAGCGCCGGATTGACAACACGGCAGCCGTCGAGATCGAGAATGACCAGCGCCGACACCTCGTCGCGGTTGATGCCGGCAATCACCACGTCCCGAACCAGCGGCGCGCAGGCCGCGATCAACCGCGCGCGGAGCGGACCGACGCTGACCCAGGTCCCGCTGGCGAGCTTGAAATCCTCGGCAATCCGGCCGTCGAAATCGAAACCGGCGCTGAAATCCTCTGAAACCACCGGCTTGATCGCATCGCCGAATTTGTAAAAGCCTTCATCGTCGAACGCGGCGGCCGTGAGATCGGGCTGGCGCCAGTAGCCCGGCGTGACGTTCGGCCCCCGGGCGCGAACCTCGAGCTTGCCATTGTTCGGAACAAGCTTGGCCTCGTTGCCCGAGACGGGAAGCCCGACATGGCCGGAACGGCTGGTGGCAGGCCTCACCGACATGAAGAACGGCGCGGTCTCGGTGGCGCCGAGGCCGGTCAGCACAGGCACGCGAAAACCGGTTTCCTGCACCGCGAGTTCGTCGAGACTATTCCAGACATAGGGCGACAGCGCCGCACCGGAGAAAAACATCGCATGCAGCCGGTGGAAGAATCTTGCACGCAAGCCGCTGTCGTCGCGCAAATATGGCAGCAGCGATTCATAGCCCTTCGGCACGTTGAAATAGACGGTGGGCGAAATCTCGCGGAGATTACGCACGGTCTCCTCGATGCCGCCGGGCATCGGCTTGCCCGCGTCCAGATACATCGATCCGCCATTGTAGAGCGTCAACCCGATATTGTGATTGCCGCCAAAAGTGTGGTTCCACGGCAGCCAGTCGACGATGACAGGCGGTTCGTCCTTGAGGAATGCCAGCGTCTCGCGCAGCATCACCTGATTGGCGCAGATCATCCGCTGGGTATTGATCACCGCTTTCGGATTGCCGGTCGAGCCTGACGTCAGCAGGAATTTTGCAATCGTATCCGGGCCGATCGCGTCATGCGCGGCATCGAGGCCGGGATGCTCCGGTGTCACCAGCAAATCGCCGAGCTTTGTCAGCTTGCGGCCGGGCACCTCGCCGCGCGAGGCGGCGATTTCGATTTCAGCCGGAACATTGGCGGAGAGTGCCTCGGCGAATTTCGTCGCGTCGTCGGCAAAGACAAGGCCGGGCGTCAGCAGCTTCATCACAAAGCCGAGCTTGCCGTAGTCTTTGGAGATCAGCGAATAGGCCGGCGAAACCGGACAGAACGGGATCCCCGCATAAAGCGCGCCGAACGCCAGCAGCGCGTGGTCGATCGAATTGCCGGAGAGAATGACGATCGGCTTCTCAGTGGAGAGACCGCGCGCGAGCAGGCCCGAGGCGATATGCCGGCTTGAGGTCAATAATTGCGCGTAGCTCATCTGCCGCCACAGGCCGCCAGCGTCGCGCTCCGCCATGAAGATGCGGTTCGGCTGCGTCTTCGCCCAATGGTGCAGGCGGTCGGTGAGCCGAAGGGGATATTCGCCGAGCGCAATCTTCGGCCGCAGGTAAATGGTGCCGTCGTCGCGGCGATCGATCGATACGACGGGATCGCCGAACGAGATCGGGCGCAGCGGCGCGTCGCTGCTCGCGGCCGGGACCGAGATGTTGGGCTTTGCGCTCATCTCAGGCGGGTTTCACCTTTGCGGTCTTGCGGTCGAGGAACGCGCGGATACGAAGTTTTGCCTCCTTGTCGCTCTGCGCCACGGTGGCCATCAGCGACTCCATCAAGAGGCCGGTCTGCGGATTGGCTTCCGCGATCATCGGCAGCGCCTGCAGCACGGCAAAATTCGTCAGCGGCGCATTGGTCGCGACCTTGGTGGCGAGCTCTACCGCCTTGGCCAGCGCGTTGCCTTCCTCGGTAAGGTACTGCGCAAAGCCGTACGAGGCACCCTCGATCGCGGAATAGACTCTCCCGGTCAGCATCATGTCGGTCATCCGGGCGACCCCGATCAGGCGCGGCAGCCGCACCGACCCGCCGCCACCGACGAAAATGCCGCGCTGTCCCTCGGGCAGCGCGAAATAGGCCGAGGGCTCGGCGACGCGGATATGCGCGGCGCAGGCAAGCTCCAGCCCGCCGCCGATCACGGCGCCCTTGAGGGCGGCGATCACAGGAACGCGGCAATACTGAATCCGGTCGAACCCGCGGTGCCACATCTGCGAATGCCGCAAACCTTCGGTGGCGTCGTGCTCGGTCAATTCCGACAGGTCGAGGCCGGAGGAAAAATGATCGCCGATGCCGTGGATCACCACCGCGCCGACGTCGTCGGGGATGTTCGAAAAGCAATTTTGGATGGCGAGGATAATGCCGTCGTTCAGCGCATTGCGCCTGGCCGGCCGGTTGAGGCCCACGGTCATTACCGCGCCGATTTGCTCGAGCTTCAGCAGCCCGGATTGGTCCGAAGTCGCGGCGGCGGCGTTTCCCATTGATATATTATGTCCTCGGTAGAATAGTTATACATTATAACTATTTGAGAGGGAGTCAACCCGCAAACCTCAAGGGTCGTCCCGGCGAACGCCGGGACCCATACGCCGTGCCCTATGAAAAAGGCACTGCGGTAGCCGCCTCCCTCCACCACGAACGCCTGTGGTGATGGGTCCCGGCGTTCGCCGGGACGACTCGTGGCTACAGCACCTGATGCACGTCGATCTCGACGCGATCGGGGTGCCGGGCGCCGACGCCGACGAACAGGTTCTCCATCAGCCAGCGGTACTTTTCGGCACCGGTTTCGAATTTCGGCACCGAGCGAAAATAGATCAATGCGGGATCGACAATCTCGCCTTTGGCGATCCGGTCCAATAGCTCCTTCGGGCCGAAGCGGATGCCGACATTCTCGATGTAGACGATGGCGCCGTCGTCCATTTCGAAGGCGTATTTTGCCTCGAGCTCGGTAAAGCCGTGCGGTCGAATGGTCTGGAAGTCCGCACCATAGGGCAGGATCGTGCCCTTGATGCCCTCGCCGCGAACCTCGCCGCCAAGGATCGGAATGATCCGCCTGACACCATAGCCGAAATCGCCAGCGACGATCGGGGCGCCGATCCTGATGGCGAGGCTGAAGACGTATCTGGTGTAAAGCGCGGGTGCCATGGATTGCCAGAACCTTCTCGTTTCAGCCGAAGAAAATTAGCGCATCTTCCAGTTCAGTGGCTTCGCCCTTCGAGACGCGGCCAACGGGTCCGCGCGAAGCGCGGCCCGATGATAAACTTCGACGCCGCTCCTCAGGATGAGGTCTTGGACCCTCATGGTGAGGAGCGCGGCAACGCCGCGCGTCTCGAACCATGTGGCCCTGGATATGCGATCATAATTCGAGTCAAGCGGGGATACGGCCTAGTGAGCCATCATGCGCGTCGGGAGCCAGGTCGCCAGCAACGGAAATGCAATCAGGATCACCAGCCGGATCAGGTCCGTCGCCACGAACGGGATCACGCCCTTGAAAATCGTGGCAAACGACACGTCCTTGACCACGCTCTTGATGACGAACACGTTCATTCCGACCGGCGGATGGATCAGGCCGAGTTCCACCGTCATCACGATGATCACGCCGAACCAGATCGGATCGAAGCCGAGGTGGGAGATCACCGGAAAGATGATCGGCACCGTCAGGATGATCATGGCCATCGCGTCCATCAGGCAGCCGAGCACCAGATACATCACCATGATGAGGGCGAGCACGCCGTAGCTGCCGAGACCGAGGCCGGTGAGAAACTCGGTGACCTTTTGCGGGGTCTGCGTCACCGTGAGGAAATATCCGAAGATCAAGGCGCCGATCAGCACCGTGAACACCGCGGCGGCGGTACGGGTCGCCTGCAGCAACGCGGCGAGGATCTTGTCCTTGTCCAGCCGTCCGGTGAGCACGCCGATCAGGAACGCGCCGGTCGCCCCGACGCCGCCTGCTTCGGTCGGGGTGAACCGCGGCAGGAAGGGCAGGCCGTAAAGCCCGCCGATGACGAATACGAACAGCAACACCGGCGCCCAGATGTCCTTGAGGCCGGTAAATCGCTCGCGCCATGTGGTGTACGTCCCTTTGGGCAGGAAGCCAGGCCGGAAATAGCCGATCAGCGCGATGGTCATCATGTACATCGTCATCGCCAGCAGGCCGGGAATGATGCCGGCGATGAACAGCTTGCCGATGTCCTGCTCGGTAATGATGCCGTACACCGCGAGCACCGTCGATGGCGGCAGCATGGCACCCAGCGTGCCGCCGGCCGCGATCACGCCGGTGGCGAAAGATTGCGGATAACCGAACCGGCGCATTTCCGGGTAGGCAACGGCTGAAAACGTCGCGGCGGTCGCCACCGACGAGCCGCAGATCGCGGCAAAGCCGGCGCAAGCCGCTACCGTGGCAATGCCGAGCCCGCCGCGCAAATGGCCGACAAAGCCATTGGCGGCGCGGAACAGTTCGCGGCTCATGCCGGAATTGCTGACGAAAGTCCCCATCAGCAGGAACATCGGAATCACGCCGAAGGTATAGTCGGTCACCGTGCGCATCGAGGTCTGGCCAACCATTTTGAGCGCCGCGGAGCCGCTGACCAGATAACTGAAGCCGCAGACGCCGACGAGGCCCATCGCCATGCCCACGGGCACGCGCAGCAGCATCAACGCAAACAGCGCGATGAAGCCCAGGACGGCGACGGCGTCGGTGCTCATCCGGCCTACTCCACCGGCTTGATCGTGGGATCGTGCATCAGATCCGGATAGAAAATCAGCCGGTAGGTGCGGATCGCGATCAACAGCACCGCGGAGACGTCGCCGGCCCAAGCAACGGCGAAAAACGGCCAGGCCGGCATGTGCAAATCGAAGGTAAGGACATTGTCGTTATAGGTGCCGCGGACCTTGTCGAACAGCGTCCAGGTCTGCACCGTCACGACGAACAGCAGCACCAGCGTCGCAAACACATCGATCATGCGCTGGTATTTCGGACCGACATTGGCCCAGACCAGATCCACCGTGATGTGTCCGCCGCGATAGCTGGTGGCGGCGATGCCCCAGAAGATCAAGATTCCAAGCAGCATGCGCCCGATATCGAAGGAATCCGGGATCGCATAGTTAAGCGTGTTGCGTAACAGCACCGAGATGAAGATGTTGGCGGCAACGATGCCGACAATTCCGGCCGCGATCCATTCGATCGTGTCGATGAAACGATCCATCGAGGCGCGCATGTTCACTCCGCACGGCCTTGGGATTAAAAGGGGAACATGACGGCAGGAGAATCCCGCCGCCATGGCGGTACGTAACAGGTTCTTACTGCGTCAAGGCGTTGTATTTGCCTAACTCGGCACGAAGCTCCGCCATCGCCGCGTCAGGGTCGGTACCGGATTTCTTGACGGCTTCCGCCCAGGTCTTGATCAACGGCTCGGAGGCTTTCTTCCAGAGCGCCGCCTGCTCCGGGGTCAGTCCGTAGACTTCGTGACCGGCCTCTGCCTTCACCTTGTCAACGCCGGCGTCTTCGAACTTGCCCCAGGGTTCGCCGACGCGGCCGGCGGCCTCGGTGTTGCAGTTGTCGTCGATCGCCTTTTTCTGCCGGTCCGACAGCTGGTTGTATTTGTCCTTGTTCATCACGAAGGCGAAGGTCGTGACGTAGAGCGGCGCCTCCATATGATATTTCGTCACCTTGTCGATGCCGAACAGCACCAGCGATCCCCACGGGAAGGTGACGGCGTCGGCGACGCCGCGTTCGATGATGTCGCGGACTTCCGGCGCCGAGGACTGCACATTGGTGCCGCCGAGCAGCGTCACGAAATTCGCCATGGTGGCGTGGGCGGGACGGATCTTCAGGCCCTTGACGTCATCCGGCACCATTATCTTCTTGGTACGCGAGTGGAACGACGAGGGCGAATGGATGAAGGCCAGGCAGAACTTGACGTCCTTCATCTCCTTCTCGGCATATTTCCGATACCAGGCGTCGAGCGCCATTGAGCCGCCCCTGGCGTCGGCCATCAGGAATGGCAGTTCGCCGGCGCTGATGATCGGAAAACGGCCGGGCTGGTAGCCGGGATTGACGTAAGTGACGTCGGCGATGCCGTCGCGCGCCATGTCGTAATGGTCGAACGCCTTTCCGAGCTGCTGCGCCGGGTAAACCTTGTATTTGATGGTACCGCCGGAGGCTTTTTCGACCGCAGCGCCCCAGTCCTCCAGCGCCTTTTGCAGCGGATGCGACGCCGGTACCCAGTGCGACAGTTTCAGTTCGAAGGTCTTTTCCTGTGCCAACGCAGGCGTCACACCGGCGGCCAGCAGCAACGCCAACAACGTCTTCCTCATCGACAACGTCTCCCTTTATAACATCAGGGCTTCAATGGCCCTTTGCGCGCATTGTTATATGATATAATTATCAAAGCAAGAACTGCGGCGACCTCCGCGAGCGGCTACGTTCAAGCCTATAATAATCAGGGGAGCAAGTATTGCGGACAAAAGTGGCAATCATTGGCGCGGGGCCGGCGGGATTGCTGCTGGGACAGTTGCTTCGCGGCTACGGGATCGACAACGTCATCCTTGAACGCCAGACCCCGGACTATGTGCTCGGCCGCATCCGCGCAGGGCTTCTGGAAGAGGGAACGGTAGCTCTGCTCGATGAGGTGGGCGCCGGCGAGCGCGCGCACCACGAGGGGCTGGTCCATCACGGCATCGAGCTCTCCTTCGGCGGCGCGCGCCATCGCATCGACATGACGGCCGCCACCGGCAAGACGGTGATCATCTACGGCCAGACCGAAGTGACGCTCGATTTGATGAATGCGCGGCGCGCCGCCGGTCTCACCACGATCTATCAAGCGGCCGACGTCAAGCCGCATGATTTCGACACCGATCATCCGCGTGTCACTTACGTCAAGGACGGCGTCGGCCACGAGATCGCCTGCGATTTCATCGCCGGTTGCGACGGCCAACACGGCGTCAGTCGCGCCAGCGTGCCGCAAGCAGCCGCCCAGACATTCGAACGGATCTATCCGTTCGGCTGGCTCGGGATTCTGTCGGAGACGCCGCCGGTCAGCCACGAATTGATCTATACCAACCACGAAAGAGGTTTCGCGCTTTGCACCATGCGCTCGATGCACCGCAGCCGCTACTACGTGCAATGTCCGCTCGACGATCACGTCGATCAATGGCCGGACGAAAGGTTCTGGGATGAATTGAAGCGGCGGCTCGACCAGAAGGCGGTCGATAACCTGGTCACCGGGCCCTCGATCGAAAAGAGCATCGCGCCGCTGCGCAGCTTCGTCGCCGAACCGATGCGGTTCGGCCGGATGTTCCTGGCCGGCGACGCCGCCCACAACGTGCCGCCAACCGGCGCCAAGGGCCTCAACCTCGCCGCCAGCGACGTGCACTTTCTCTCCCACGCATTGCGCGAATATTACGTTGAAAAATCTTCCGCCGGCATCGACGGCTATTCGGCAAGGGCGCTGGCGCGGGTCTGGAAGGCGGTGCGCTTCTCCTGGTGGATGACCTCGATGCTGCACAAGTTTCCCGACCAGGGAGAATTCGGCGCGCGGATTCAACTGGCCGAGCTGGATTACCTCGTGAGTTCGAAGGCGGCGACGACGTCGCTGTCGGAGAATTACGTGGGATTGCCGTATTAGCGGTTCTTGCGGGGGGCGAGAGTAGGCCCCTCGCAACAGGGTAAAACCCTCATGGTGAGGAGCGAGTCTTCGCGCGTCTCGAACCATGAGGCCCGCGGCCCATCCTTCGAGACGCGCGCGACTCCTCAGGATGAGCACAGTGTCTGTTGCTAGATTGGGTGGCCACGCTCACACTCTATTTCGCGCCGGGCACGAGTTCGTTTGCCGTGCACATTGCGCTGCACGAGATTGGCGTGCCCTTCGAGGGCAAGCCGATGTCGTTCAAGAACGACCTGCGCTCGCCGGCCTATCTCGCGCTCAACGCGGAAGGCAAGGTTCCCACGCTCCTGGTCGACGGCCGTCCGCTTACCGAAGTCGCGGCGATCCTCCATTATCTTGCAAAGCGCTTTCCCGACGCCGGGCTGTTGCCGCGCGACGACATCGAGGCCGACGCGCAGGCGCTTTCATGGATGTCCTTTGCCGCTTCCACCCTGCATCCCGCGCGCACACGCGGACTCGACCATGCCAGGGAAGTCTGGGGAATTGCCGATCGGCGGCTGGGCAGCGGCTGGGCGCTGGGCCGCTATTCGATCGCCGACATCCATCTGTTTCGGCTCTATTGGCGGTTCGCCAATTCGCTCAAGCCCGCGCCGGAAACCTTTCCCAATCTCACCGCGCATTATGCCCGCATGATGGTCCGTCCAGCCGTGCAGCGCACGATCGAGATCGAATCCGCGATCGGATACGAACTGCCGGCGTGATTGCTTTTGTCATTCCGGGATGGTGCGTTAGCTAGCACCAGACCCGGAATCTCGAGATTCCGGGTTCGATGCTTCGCATCGCCCCGGAATGACACGCAGTTTGGATTGCTTCGTCGCTTACGCTCCTCGCAATGACGAAGGCGGGCGCACTCCGTTTCAAACAGACGCCAAAATCCCGTTTTAAACTTTGTATGCGGTGCATTTCTCGCAGTGAGCGCGTTCAATGGCGGAATGTATCGCCAGCACGCGAGCGCTTCGCATGACCGCTATCAGCACCGATATCCCCATAGGTTTCGAACCCCACTTCCGGAAGAGTCCGCTCACCGATCCCTGGGAGCCGCTATATTCGAAACGAACGGACAAAGCCGTGATCATCGGATTGCGGCTTGCCAAGCCGCATACCAATGGCCGCGGCCTGATTCATGGCGGGCTGATTGCAGCCCTCGCCGACAACGCGATGGGATATAGTTGCTTGCAGGTGATGG
>Ga0209438_1000798_pt1 | contig 10016 bp, 8 predicted proteins | sample GraSoi_2013_20cm_FD_185825 | JGI IMG/M metagenome (GOLD analysis project Ga0209438, IMG submission 185825) | Grasslands soil microbial communities from the Angelo Coastal Reserve, California, USA - Sample 9_17_2013_20cm (SPAdes) (version 2) | ecosystem: Environmental > Terrestrial > Soil >...
GGGGGACCGGGTCAAGCCCCTCCTGCGGTCCCGGCTGCCCGCCCGCTCAGGCCGGGGGAAGCTTCACCCCGAGCGCGCGGGCGGTGGCTGGGCCCACCTCGCCGTCGATCACCAGCCGGCGGGAGGCCTGGAAGGACACCACCGCGGCGTGGGTGGCCGGCCCGAAATCGCCGTCGACCGCACCGGGGTTGAACCCCTTCTCCCTCAGCTTTCGCTGGATCTCTCGCACCACCGGCCCGCCCATGCGCGGGATCGTCAGCCGGTAGACGAGGACCCTGGGCTCGACCCGCTCCGGGATCGTGTCGCGCTCGGAGTACGCGATCTGGGGGACGAGGATGCCCATGTCCCAGCGCCGCTCCGACAGGGTCGACGCGATCACTCCCATCTTGGTCGAGTGAGCCTCCACGGTGCCTCCTCGGCCATCCGAGATGACGATGTGCCCGACCGCGCCGGGCTGGGGCCGGCGCAGGACGGCGGCTCCCGCCGTTCGCGCGGCCTGCTCGACCGAGATCCGGATGCCCAGGCGTTCGGCGTCTCGGGCCCAGTAGCCCGTGTACGCATCCGCGCTGGCCGGGTCCTCCGCGTCGGACGCGCATCCGTACAGCCGGCCCGCGGTCTGGAACACCAGCCAGGAAGCGAACTCGGCGCAGTCCCACGGGCCGGTCCACTTCGGGTTGCTCTTCGGCGCGAGCGCGCCCAGCACGTACGGCTCCCCGATGTGGCGCCGACCGAGCTGCACGAGGCGCGCTCCGGTGGCGTTCACGCGACCTCCAGCCAGTCGCGCCGGACGTCGGGGGCGCCCCGCAGGGCCGCCGGGGTCCCCTCGAAGACGATCTGGCCGTGGCCCATGACGTAGACGCGCTCGGCGACCCGGAGCGCGATCGTGAGCTTCTGCTCGACCAGCAGCACCGCGACGCCCTGCCGGCAGATGTCGCGCACGACCTCGGTGACGACCTCCACGATCTTGGGCGCCAGACCCTCGGTCGGCTCGTCGATCAGGATCACGCGGGGATTGCCGAGCAGCGACCGGCAGATGGTCAGCATCTGCTGCTCGCCCCCCGAGAGCATGCCGGCCTGGGTGTCGCGGCGCTCCTTGATCTGCGGGAAGTAGCCGTACATCTGCTCCGGCGTCCACTGGGGGGCGCCGCGCCGCGCGGTCTGCATGCCGATGCGCATGTTCTCGTCCACCGTGAGGTTGGCGAAGATCTCGCGCTCCTCGGGGACGTAGGCGAGGCCGGCCCGCGCGATCCGGAAGGCCCGCACCCCCGCGAGCTCGGCCCCGTCCAGCCGCACCGAGCCGGCGCTCGGCGGCACCAAGCCCATGATCGCCTTGAGCGTGGTCGAGCGCCCGGAGCCGTTGCGCCCGAGCAGGCTTACGATCTCGCCCTTGCCGATGGTCAGGTGCACCCCGCGCAGGATGTGGCTCTTGTCGTAGTGGGCGTGCAGGTCCGCGACCTCGAGGAGCGCGCTCACGCGACCTCCTCGCCCAGGTAGGCCTGCTGGACCTCGCGGTTCGCGCGGACGGTCTCGGGCCGGCCGCTCGCGATGATCTCGCCGTAGACCAGCACCGAGAGCTGGTCACAGAGGGTGAACACCACGTTCATGTCGTGCTCGACCACCAGCAGGGTCTTGCCCTCGGTGACGGTGCGGATCAGCGCGACCATGTAGGCGGACTCCTCGCGCGACATGCCCCCGGTGGGCTCGTCCAGCAGCAGGATCTCCGGGTCGGTGGCCAGCGCCATGCCGATCTCGAGCGTGCGCTGCTCGGAATAGGCGAGCGCGCCCGCCGGATCGTCGCGGCGCCGGGTGAGGCGCAGCTTCTCCAGGTACTCGTCGACCTCGGCGGTCACCCGGGCGAGCCGGCTGATCGGCCGGAAGAGGGTGAAGCGGTGATGATGCCGTCCCATCACCGAGATGCGCAGGTTCTCGGCCACGCTCAGGCGCGGGAACAGGTTGGTGAGCTGGAACGAGCGGGACAGGCCGCGGCGGTTGATCGCGTGCGGCGTCAATCCCGCGATCGGCTGATCGTTGAGCAGGATCTGGCCCGCGCTCGGCACGTAGTGGCCGGAGACCAGGTTGAACAGGGTCGACTTTCCGGCCCCGTTGGGGCCGATCAATCCGTGGCGCTGACCCCGCTGCACCTCCAGGTTGACCCCGCGGATGATCGCGGTGGCGCCGAAGGACTTGTGCAGGTCCCGCAGCACCAGGACGGGCCCGCCCGCGACCGGGGCACTCACGCCGTCTTCTCGAGAAGCGCCTGGCTCCACCCGCGGCGGGTGAGCCGCCGGGCGATCGGCAGCAGGGCGGCCCCGGCCAGGATCGACCCCACCGGAATGGCCCAGGTCCACGGCGACCACGGGTCGAACTGACGGCCGAAGAGCGGATACGGCACCATGCCGCCGCCGTTGGTCCGCCGCAGCACCGCGTAGGCATCCGACATCACGACGTGCACGCTCTCGACCGTGAAGACGACGCCGATCATGAGGAGCACCCCGACGACGAGACACAGCAGGTACGGCACCGTCAGGTGCCGGATCGCGGTGGCGCGCAGCCGGCGCGCGTGCAGGGAGATCAGGCCGCCGATACCGTCCGGCACGAAGAGCATCACGATCACGAAGATGACTCCCTGGTACAGGAGCCAGGAGCGGGTCAGGTCGGAGGTCACCCGCGCGAAGAACGTCATGACCGCCGCCCCGAGCGCGGGGCCGAAGAAGGTGCCAGATCCCCCGATGAACGTCTGCAGCACCACGTTGGCCGAGGCCTGGGCGCTGAAGATCGTGTAGTTGGTGGCCTCGTTGGCGATCGCGAGCAGGGACCCGGCCACCCCGGTGAACATGGTCGAGATGCCGAAGATCACGGTCCGGGCCCCGTGGGTGTTGAAGCCGAGGAAGCGGACCCGGTGCTCGTTCTCGCGGACCGCGAGGGCGAGCCGCCCCATCGGGGTCCGGGTGAACGCCCACAGGCACCACGTCGAGACGACGACCCAGGCGAGGGTCAGGTAGTACACCCCGGTGTCGGTCGCGAAGTTGATCGCCCACGAGTTCATCCGCATCGTGGAGATGCCGGACTCCCCCCCGAACACCGAGGTCCAGGTCGGGGCCAGCGTGAATAGCAGCTCGGCCAGCGCGAGCGTCACCATCGCGAAGTAGACCCCGGTGCGCTGGGTGGCGAGCCAGCCGAACACGAGGCCGAAGAACAGGCCGACCACCGCGCCGGCCAGCGGCAGCAGCGGGGTCGGCCACGCCAGCAGGTGGCCCTCGACCGCCTTCATCAGGTGCAGGGTCGCGAAGGCGCCGAGGCCGTAGTACGCGGAGTGGCCGAAGGACAGCATGCCGGCCTGCCCCATCGCGAGGCTGAACGACAGCGCGAACAGCCCCGCGATCATCATCTTGATCGCCGCGTTGATCAGGTTGGGGGTGAGCGGCAGCGGCAGCACGATCAGGATCGCGCCGAGCGCGAGGAGTCCCAGGCGGCCCCACCGGCTCACTGGCGGTCGCCGAAGAGCCCGGCCGGACGGATCAGGAGGACGAGCAGCATGAGCAGGAACGGCATGCTGGCCGCGATGGTCGAGAGCTGGAGGGTCAGGATGCCGCCCACCGCTCGGGCCCAGTCGCCGAGGCCGACGAGGGCCAGCACGTCGGAGAGCGACCAGCTGAAGCCCACCGAGAACGAGATGAAGAGCCCGATCATGAGCGAGGCGACCAGCGCGCCCTCGAGCGAGCCGAGGCCGCCGACCACCACCACCACGAAGACGAGCGTGCCGAAATCGACCGCCATGTTCGGGCCGGTCGGGAAGAACGCGCCCGCGACCGCGCCGGCCAGCCCGGCCAGCCCCGCCCCGGCCGCGAAGACCCCCATGAAGACGACCGGGAGATTGTGGCCGAGCGCCTCGACCATGACCGGGCGGTAGGTGGCGGCGCGCACGATGATGCCGACCCGGGTGCGGGTCAGCACCACGTAGAGCACCGCGAACATGGCGAGGGCCACGATGCCCATGAACAGCCGATAGAAGGGATAGTTCGTCTCGTAGATGGTGAAGGCCGCGAACTTCATGTAGGGCGGCATCGCGTAGTTCACCGGGAAGTCGCCGTAGAACAGCTTGATCACTTCCTCGATGATGAAGGCGAGGCCGAAGGTCAGCAGGAGCTCGTGGGCGTGGCCGTACTTGTGCACCCGGCGCAGCATGTACCGCTCCACCAGCACCCCGCCGGCCCCCGCGATGATCGGGGCCGCGATCAGCCCCGCCCAGAACCCGACGGTGCGCGAGAGCGTGAAGCCCACGTAGGCGCCCAGCATGTAGAACCAGGCGTGGGCGAAGTTGAGCACGCCCATCATGCCGAAGATGAGCGTGAGGCCGGCGGACACCATGAACAGCAGGAGCCCGTGCACGACCCCGTTCAGGACCGAGACGACGAGGAATTCCACGGCGCGCGCTCCGGGTGCGGAGCCCGCGTCAGGAGCCCGGGCGCTCCATCTTGCACGTCGACTGCACCGGGCTCGCCGCGTCCTTGCCCGAGACGAGACGGATCGGCTTGAAGCCCATGTCGGTGCCGTCCACCTTGTACTTGGCCTCCTTGGAGACGGTGGCGACCACCAGCGGGAGCAGCGCCTGGTGATCCTCCTTGCGCATGGCGACCTCCCCCATGCTCGTGTTGAAGCTGACCGTCTCCATCGCGAACGCGAGCTGCTTGACGTTGACCTTGCCGTCGGCGGCGGCCTTGATCTTCTTCAGCGCCTCGCCGAGTCCCCAGATGCCGTGCACGGTGTGGCCCTGGATGAACACGGGATACTGGCCCATCTTGGCCTTGAAATCGTCGGCGAACTTCGCGGTGGCGTCCCCGTTGGCCTCGGGATAGTAGCTCGAGACGTTGTAGTGGCCGACCGCGGTGGCGCCCGCGTTCGCCACGTTGCCCGGCTGGTCCATCCAGTAGGTGGCGAACCGCACCTTGAGGCCGGAATCGCCCGCCGCCTTCATGAGGAGCAGGAGATCGCTGCTCCAGTTGCCGGTGATCACGGTGTCCGGGCCGGCTTCCTTGATCTTGGCCACGTAGGGGGCGAAATCCTGGATCTTGTTGACGTCGTGGATCACGTCGCCCACCACGGTGTAGCCACCGAACGTGGAGTATTCCTTCACGAGCCGCTGCACGTCGTGGCCCCAGCTGTAGTTCTGGCCGATCACGTAGACCTTCTTGCCGAGGGCGTTGGCGTCCTTCATCGCGGTCAGCAGCGCGCGCAGCCGGATCTCCGCGTTGCCGTTCCACCGGAAGTGGTAGAAGTGGCAGCGGGAGCCGGTGAACTCCATCGCCTCCGCGCCCACGTTGAAGTAGATGATCTCCTTGCCCGGGTTGCGGAGGTTGTGCTTGCGCACGTCGTCGGTGATCTGCCCGCCGATCGCGGAGGAGGCGCCCTGGATGATGATGTGGGCGCCGTCGTTGATGGCCGCCTTCACCTTGTCGGCCGCTTCGGAGGGACCGCCCTGGTTGTCGTACTCCAGGACCTTGATGCCGTCCGGCCACGCCTTCTCGGTGTTCAGCTTGATGAGCCCGTAGTTGATCGCGGTCAGGAACATCTTGCCGACCGCGGCCTGCCCGCCCGACAGCGTCTCGATGATGGCGATCTTGACCGGCTCGGCCTCCGCGGTCCCCCCCGCCGAACCCCGCCCCGGCCAGCGCCAGTGCCACCCAGAACTTTCTCATCGCGCCCTCCCTCTTTGATCGACCCACGACGTTGTGCACCGCATCGCGAGGGAGGACTCGGTGCGCCCTGCCCGCCAAACCCAACGATCGCCCGCGCGCGGGCAGCATCATGCTCCGCCCGGTGGCGTATCGTCAAGGAGGGGAGTGAAACGGCGAGCAGGCCGGGTCGGGATTCGCCGACGCCGGCCTGCTCGGATCAGCCGCGGCCCCCGCGCGAGGCGGAGGGCGATCGCTGCGCTACGCGTTCACGCGATGGATGTAGCCGTAGCGCTGGTTGCTCCGCATGCCGCCCAGCCGGACGTACTCGTCCTTGATCGCGGCCACCTTGTCTCCGGTGATGTCGCCCTGCGCCATCTTCACGTCGATTCGGTAGAGCCGCGCCGCGTTGCGGGAGAAGATCGCGGTCTTGACCGGCCCCTCGGCGGGGCCGAGCGGGGCGAAGCTGTGCTTCTTCTGCATGTCGGCCGGGATCTCGAGTCGGCGCATCGCCTCGATCTGCCACTGGGGCGAGCCGTACCACAGGGAATCGGTGCCCCAGAGCACGTGGTCGGACCCGAGCCCGCGCACCAGCGTGCCCACGAAGGCGGCCGCGAAGCGCGGGTTGGCCACCGCGGAGTTGGCGAACGCGGTGCCCACCTCACCGTAGACGTTCTTGACGCCGTACTTGGCCGGGATCTCGGCGAGGTCGGTCGCCCACTGGATGCGGCCGGTCTTGTCGAACTCGGCGAGCGCGTCGTCGGGCTTCTCCAGGAAGGGCCGGAGCGCCCCGTGGTAGATCACGAAGTTGAGCTTCGGCCAGTCCTTGGCCGCCTTGCCGACGTCCCAGACCGTGTTGTACTCCCAGACCCCCGGCCACGACTTCTCGTAGTCAGCGGGCAGAAGGCCCTTGTGGATGCAGACGGTGTTGATGCCGGACTTGCTGATCTTCTCGTAGAACGGATACATCAGCTTGTCGTCGTCGAGCCGCCAGTACGACTGCTGCTTGGAGGGGAACAGCGGATCCCCGATCGTGTAGCCCTTCCAGGAATCGGGCTTGACGGTGGCGATGCAGCGGTCCACCTCGTCCAGCCAGCCCGCGCGCTTCGGGGTGAAGACCGAGTGCCCGAGGAGACGGCGCGAGCCGCTGATCTTGTTGATCGACTTGCGCGCCATCGCGATCTGGTCGTTGCTCAGGAGATCCCACGTCTCGTCGTCGAAGGGCGCCCCCGAGAGCAGCGCCACCTTCGTGTCGCTGTCGACGAAGATCTCCTTGATGTAGTTCTCGAACTTGTAGCGGGCCAGGGTGTTCTCACCCCAGAGGGCGGGGTTCCAGTTCTGCTTGGCGTACTTGGCAAGGTCGAGCAGGCCCGCCTGGTTGAAGTCGTCGCGCACGAAGTGGGTCTGGGCGTCGATGATGAACTGCTTGGAGAGCGCGCCCGCCCGCTGGTTCGCCGCGCCCGGCGTCTGGGCCTCGGCGGGGCTGACGTCGAAGACCGGGCCGAAGACCTCGTTCATGGCGAGAAAGGCGGCGGCCATCCCGGCGCTCGACGCCAGGAACTGGCGCCGGTTCATCCCGTGTCGGGGGCCGAGATCGTCCGCGAGCTCCTTGATGCGGGCCTCCACCCGCTGCTGCTCGCGCGTCTGGGGCAGCGGGTTGAACTCGCCGTTGGACACGATCTGGGTGGGGACGGGGGAGGCGAATGATGCGACCTCGGCCGGCGCCGTTCGGGTGAGCTCCTCGTCACTGAGGTAGTGGGCCATGGCGGACCTCCTTCAGGTGAAGGGGTTGGGGTCGGGCGGCCACAGGTTCCTGCTCGGCCCCGAGCCTAGTCCGATCCGCGCGCTTGTCAAGCGCTGGTCGGACCGGTCACGTCATCAGGCCGTAGAACTTCCCCGCGTTCACGCAGACGATCTTGCGCACGGTCGCGGCGGGCAGGTGGCCGAACTGCTCCTCGATGTACTTCGAGGACTCGGGCCAGACCCCGTCGCCGTGGGGATAGTCGGAGCCCCACATCAGGGTGTCCTCGCCGATCTCGTGGATCATCTGGGTCCCGATGCGGTCGAACTGGAAGGTCGCCTTGCACTGCCGGCGCCAGTAATCGCTCGGCTTCATGCGCAGGCCCAGGTCGCGGAAGCGATCCTCCCACTCGAAGTCCATGCGATCGAGCGCGTAGGGGAGCCAGCCGATCCCGCTCTCCCCGAACGAGATGCGGATGTTCGGGTAGCGCTCGAGCACCGCGCTGCCGATCACCGCGGCCAGGATGTTGATGAGGTTCATCTGGAAGCCGGAGACGCTCGTGAACATGGCGGCGCGCTTGGTGAGACCAGTCGCCTTCTCCCGCACGCTGGGCGGCATGGTCGGGAAGGTGTGGAAGTGTAGCGGCAGGCCGACCTCGTTCACCGCCTGCCAGAGCGGCTCCCACGACGGGTGCCACATCGGCTCCATGTCCCACGAGCACGACAGCTCGATCCCGCGCAGGCCCATCTTGGCCACCCGGTGGATCTCGCGCACCGCCGCGCCGACGTCGCCGTAGGGCAGGCAGGCCAGCCCGACGTGGCGCGCCGGGTAGTGATGGCAGAAGTCCACGAGCCAGTCGTTGTAGATACGGAACATCTCGGCGGCCGCCTCGTGATCGCCGAGCCGGGTGGCCGCGCCCAGGATGCCGAAGATGACCTCGGCCTGCACCCCGTCGCGCTCCATGTCCTGGATCCGGAGATGCGGGTCGGTGGGACGGCGTATCCCCTTCCGGCCGTCATCGTAGAGCCCGGTCGACGCCATCACGTCGGCGCGGTAGTGGAGGCCCGGCACGTACTTCTGCCCCGAGGGCCCGACCCCGCCGACCAGTCCGAACGCGGCCCCGCTCCGCGCCGTCCAGCGCGGCCCGTCGGGCCCGTCGGTGACGAACGGCATGCGGTCGCGCAGTGCCGCCGACGCGTTGGCGGTGAAGAGATCGGGCGGCATCCAGGGCATGTCGATGTGGCAGTCGGCGGAGATCCGGGTGTAGTCCATGGCGTCCCCCTCTGGCCGGTCATGATAATCTATCGCCGGCCGCAATGCTCGGCCCGGCCCTTGACACCGGCGGGCTCCCCCGCCACCGTTGTCCGATGCGCGCGCCCTCCTCGACCGATCCCTCGAGCCCGGCCCCGACCCGCGCCGGCCACCGGTGGGCGATGGAGGTCGGGCCCCTCGCCGCGATCGTCGTCCTGCTCTGGGCCAAGCTCGTCTACTTCAGCGCGCTCCTGCCCAGCGAGTGGTGGGCACCGGAAGAATCGATCATCAAATGGATGCGCCCGGCCTTTCACGCGGTGAGCGCGGTCCGGGCCCACCCCGAGGTCCTGATGGCGACGCTGGCCGCCCTCCTCCTCCTGGTCGCGACCTTTCTGCTCCTCCCGCGCGTCCCTCGCGTGCTCGCCCTTCTCGCGCTCGACCTGTTCCTGACCTCGCTGGCGATCACCGACCTCGTCCACGTGCGCTACTACGCCGATGTCGTCTCCCTGTCGGACGTGATGATGGCGCCCATGGTGCTGGGGGTGCTCCCGCGCGTCTTCGAGTCGCTCTCCACCCTGAACGCGCTCTACTACCTCGACGTGGCGATCGGCCTGCTCCTCCTGCCCTGGTACTGGCGGGCGGGCCCGCCCCTGCCGCGCCCCACCCGCATCGGGCTCGGGCTCGGCGTGCTCGGCGCCGGACTCGTCCTCGCCGTCCCGACCGCGCGGCTGGCGTGGCGGAACGGGCCGGCGTTGCTCGGCTACTCGAGCCCGCGCATCGAGCTCGCCGCCGCGATCGGCATCCTGCCCTACCACCTGGGCGATCTGGCGCTGCGTCTGGCCGCGAAGAAGCCGAGCATCGGGGAGCCCGAGCGTCAGCGGGTGCTCCACTTCCTGGCCGATCACGCGCGGGCCGCGCAGGGCCCCTCGCCGCTCTTCGGGATCGCGCGCGGCAAGAACGTGATCGTCATCAACGCCGAATCCCTGCAGGCCTTCCCGCTCGACCTGGTGATCGACGGCCAGCCGATCACCCCGCGCCTGTCCGCCTTCGCCCGGGAGAGCCTGCACTTCGTGAACTTCTTCGATCAGACGCATCTCGGCACCACCTCGGACGCCGAGTTCGCGGCCATGCACTCGCTTCATCCCCTCGCGGTCGGCGTGCTCTCCAATCACTTCAGCTACAACCACCATCGGGGCCTTCCGCGCATCCTCTCCGAGCACGGCTACGCGACGGTCTCCGCGTGCGCGGCCCAGGCCGACTTCTGGAACATGCGGGCGATGCACGCCGGCCTCGGCTTCCAGCAGTCCTTCTTCGAGGACCGGTTCCGGATGACCGAGCTCATCGGTCCCTGG
>Ga0209438_1000799_pt1 | contig 10013 bp, 12 predicted proteins | sample GraSoi_2013_20cm_FD_185825 | JGI IMG/M metagenome (GOLD analysis project Ga0209438, IMG submission 185825) | Grasslands soil microbial communities from the Angelo Coastal Reserve, California, USA - Sample 9_17_2013_20cm (SPAdes) (version 2) | ecosystem: Environmental > Terrestrial > Soil >...
GCGCTTCGCGCACTCCTCGCGGCCGCTGAAGCTCCAAATCAGCCTCTTCGCTCCGGTCCCCCGCTGCGCTTCGGCCTTCGGTTCGACCCGCCGCCTCCAGCTGTGGTCTAGGAGCTCGCTCTCAAGAATTGGATACGGGATCGTCTCCCGCCCGTAACGCCGCTCCAGTCGGAGCCTCCCGTGATCCGCTTGCGCGGGAGGGCGAGGCCGATCGCAGACAGCGCGGCGCGGACACGCTCGCGGCTTTCCGCCACCGCTTTGTCGGGCAGGCCGACGATGATGGACGCCGGCAGGCCCGGCGACAGTTGGACCTGGCCCTCGACCGCGCGTGCTTCGAGGCCGAGATAGGCGACAGTGGCGACGGTCGCGGCCATCAGGCCCCGCCCCCAGGACATGCCCCGCTGGTCAGAATTCCCCCTAGCTCGGCGGAGCCACGCTAGGCATCCGAGGCACCCGACCGCAAGCCGTCTTGCGTCAACACCAGTGTGTCACCACATCAACACGCATGATCTCGCGCGAACAATGGCGGAAGTTTATCGACCATCCCGTGGTCGAATGGGGTCTTTTCGTTGTCGGTGTCCTGCTGCTGTTGGTCTCGCCGCTGGTCGGTGCGATCCCCGGCCCGGGCGGAATCATCGTCGCCGGCGTGGGCCTCGCGCTGATTCTCAAGACGAGCACCTGGGCGCGGCGCCATTACGTAAAATTCAAGCGCTGGCAGCCCAAAGCCGGCCGCTGGACCGATTGGGCCCTGCGCCGCCCGTCGGCAAAGCGGCGCGCGGCGATGCTCAAGGCCGATGACGAACAAGTCCCCGAAACGGATGGCATCGTAAAGAAAGCCGAGATCAATACCCACCTCACCGATCGGTTGGGTCGTTGACTTCCCGGAGCGCTTTCTCTAACGGCGCACGGGACGCGGCTGCCTCTTTGGCGGCCCTTTTTCTTTGAATTTGAAGGCATGAGCGATGAAGCGCACTTTTCAGCCGAGCAACCTGGTCCGCAAGCGCCGGCACGGCTTCCGCGCGCGCAGTGCGACGGTGGGCGGCCGCAAGGTTCTGGCGGCCCGCCGCAACCGCGGCCGCAAGAAGCTCAGCGCCTAACCACGATCAAGAAGCGCGCCGACTTCCTCGCCGCGAACAGCGGCCGTCGTGTCGCGACTCCCGGATTCGTCCTGCTCGTCCGCGACCGCCAGGATGCGGACCTCGGCATGCGCGTCGGCTTCACGGTCACCAAGAAGATCGGCGGAGCGGTCGTGCGCAATCGACTGAAGCGCCGTCTACGCGCGCTTGCCCGTGAAATCGTCCCGGCCAAGGGCTGTGCCGGTTCCGATCATGTGATGATCGGCCGCGCCAAGGGCGTGGAGCGGGAATTCGCCTTACTCCGCGATGAGCTTTCCGGCGCGCTGGACGGCCTGCGCAAATGATGGCTCGGTTGCTGATCCTGATCGCGAGGGGCTGGCAGAAGGGCCCGTCGCAAGTCCTGCCGCCGAGCTGCCGCTACCAGCCGAGCTGCTCGGCCTATGCGATCACCGCAATCGAACGCTATGGGGCGCTGCGTGGCGGGTGGCTGGCGCTGAAACGCATCGGCCGCTGCCATCCGTGGGGCGGAGAAGGCCCGGATCCCGTACCATGAACTGGCCCGTGCCATGACGAGGATGTTTAAGTGAACGACAGCAAGAATATGATCCTCGCGGTGGCGATCAGCGCCCTCATCCTGCTTGGCTGGACGTGGGCGTCGAACCGCTATTTCCCGCCGGCCAACCCGCTGGCGAGCACGAAGGTCGTCGATGGCAAGCAGCAGCCTCTGCCTCAAGCGCAGCCCGCCGCGAATGCTCCCAAGGCTTTGCAAAGCCGCGCCACGGTGCTCGGCGCGACCCCGCGGGTGCGGATCGAGACGCCGTCGCTTCAGGGTTCATTGAATCTCAAAGGCGCGCAGATCGACGATCTGCTGCTGCTCAAACAGCGCCAGACGATCGACAAGAATTCGCCGCCGGTCCGGCTGCTGTCGCCGCTCGGCGCGCCCGGCGCTTACTTCGCGTCGTTCGGATGGAGCGGAACGGCGGGAGAGCTGCCTGGCGCCGATACAGTGTGGACCGCGAGCGCGCCCGTTCTCAGCCCGGGTAAACCGGTGACGTTGAGTTGGACGAATGCTGCGGGCGTACGGTTCGAACAGCTTATCTCGATCGACGACAATTATCTGTTCACGGTCAAGCAGCGTGTCGTGAACGGCAGCGCTGCGCCCGTCGCCGTACGGCCGTTCGGCCTCATCAGCCGCGCGACGAAATCGGCCGACCCCGACAGCTGGACGGTTCAAGTCGGACCGATGGCCTTTCTCAACGACAAAGCCAATTACAAGATCGACTGGAAGACGCTCGACCAGGCCGGTCCAGGCGGCGAGCAATTCACGAGCAACGGCGGGTGGCTTGGCTTCACCGACAAATATTGGCTGACCGCGCTCGCCCCGGTTGGGAATTCGGCAATCAGCGCTTCGCTGCGCAAGTCTCCAAGCGGCGGCTACCAGGCGGATTACGCCGATGCGCCGGTCGTGGTCGCGCCCGGCCAGACCGTTGAGCAGGATGTCCGCTTGTTCGCCGGCGCCAAGGAGCTCGACACGCTCAAGAGCTATGAGAATGCAGGAATTCCGGGGCTCACCCGCGCGATCGACTGGGGATATTTCCGCTGGTTCATGATCCCGATCTTCCAGCTACTGGTCTGGCTGTTCCACGCCGTCGGCAATTTCGGTGTCGCGATCATCTGCCTGACCTTGATCGTGCGCGGGATCATGTTCCCGATCGCGCAGAAGCAATTCCAATCGATGGCCGCGATGCGCAAGGTTCAGCCCAAATTGAAGGCGGTCCAGGAGCGGTTCAAGGACGACAAGGCCCGCCAGCAGCAGGAAATCCTGAAACTTTATCAGGAGGAGAAGATCAACCCGGCGGCGGGCTGCCTTCCGATCCTGCTCCAGATCCCGGTATTCTACGCGCTCTACAAAGTGCTGATGGTCAGCGTCGAAATGCGCCACCAGCCGTTCGTCGGCTGGATCCGGGATCTGTCGGCGCCGGACCCCGCAAGCCTGCTGACACTGGCGCATCACATGGGCTGGACCTGGTTCCCACCCTTCCTTGGCCTGTCGGTGCTGGCCTTCCTGCTTGGCGTGACCATGTGGCTGCAATTCAAGCTCAACCCGCAGCAGATGGACCCGACCCAGCAGCAGATCTTCGCGATCATGCCGTGGATGATGATGTTCATCATGTCCCCTTTCGCAAGCGGGCTGCAGCTCTACTGGGTGACCAGCAACGTACTGACGATCCTGCAGCAATGGTGGCTGTACCGGCGCTTCGGCCTGCACCTCAGCGACACCCACCCGGTCCACACGTGATGACCGAGGCTAGCGACGTCACAGAGCGGGCGCGCCGGTTGTTCTCCGGCCCGATCGAGTTTCTGAAGTCCGCGCCGGAACTCAAGTTCCTGCCCGATCCGGACTTCCCGGAAATCGCCTTCGCCGGGCGCTCGAACGTCGGCAAGAGCTCGCTGCTGAACGCGCTGACCAACCGCAACGGCCTCGCCCGCACGTCGAACACCCCGGGGCGGACACAAGAGCTCAACATCTTCGATGTGGGCAAGCCAATCCGGATGCGCCTGGTCGACATGCCCGGATACGGCTTTGCCGAGGCGCCAAAGGATATGGTCAAGCGCTGGCGCTTCCTGATCAACGATTACCTGCGCGGACGGCAGGTGCTCAAGCGCACGCTCGTGCTGATCGACTCGCGCCATGGCTTGAAGCCGGTCGATCACGACGTAATGGACATGCTCGATGCCGCCGCGGTCAGCTACCACGTCGTTCTGACCAAGGCCGACAAGGTGAAACCGACCGAGCTCTCCAAAATCCTGGAAGCCGTTACCACTGCGGCAGCGAAGCATCCTGCGGCGCATCCGACGATCTTCACGACATCGAGCGAGACCGGAGACGGTATCGCCGAATTGCGAACCGCGATCCTGGAAGCGACGCTCTAGTCAGTCACCTCGACCACGGTGCGCTGGGCCGCCCGCTCGCTGTCGAACCGCCAGATTCGAATCGCCGCGCGCTGGCTCGTCGCAGGACTTACGAACGCGGCGGACCAGCGTCCGTGCCCCAGCCACGACCCAATTAAGCGCCGCTGCTCCGCGCCGCATTCGCTTTCGACCAGCCATGCCCGGCGAAACGCGGGCATCGCGGCGGGACGCGCGGGCATTACCGTCGGCTGCTTCATCAGCGGTCGCATCTGCGGCTCGAAGAACGCGCGGAAATAATTCCGGACCCATGTGTCGCCATGGCCAATTGATCGTTCCATCATCACCATCCGGTCGCCGAATAGAGTCACGACCGACGCATCGAGCGGAACCGTGATCGCGTGGCGCAGCGCTGGATATTTCCAATCCGGGCACGCGACGATCGCGTCGCCTGGCCGCACATTGCTCTTCAGGACCGATGCAACCGCGTTCCAGTCTTCCTTCGGGCGCACCGGCCCGGTCAGGATCAACGAGACAGCGAACAGCAGCACCAGCGCCGGCGCGAGCCACGGCTTGCGCTCCAGGTGAACGACCAGCGTGAGCAGCAGAATGAAGCCGGCGACTCCGAGCAGGATCGTGCGCGGCATGAAGATCGGCACGAGGACAATGCCGATCAACCAGACCCCGATCGGCGCCACCAGCATGATCGCGATGACTCGCGCGCCGACCTCATGCTCGCGGCTCCACGCGCGCCATCGATCGCGATGTACCGCAAGTCGCCAGGCGATCAGTGCGGCGGCTACGAACAGGATCGCGACCAAGAGCATTCGATCGTCGAACGGCCCTAGCGGGAGCAGGGAGCGTCCCCACGTTGCGAGCGCGTCTATCGGGCTCGCCTGGGTCAACCAGGCAAAGCCGCCACCCAGCGAGACGCGCCACAGGAGTCGCTGCACCTCAACGCCGGCGCCGAGCGCCATCAAGGCGGCACAAACCAGAAACAGCCTTTTCTGCGACGAGGTGCCGCGCCGGACCGTCGCCCAGAACGCCAGCGGCATCGCCGGAATAACCCAAAAGATGCTCACCAGATGCGCCGAGAAGGCGAGGACCGTGGCGATCGCGAATGTCGCGAGGCCCAGCCCGCCGCCGGCTCCGCCGAGCCGCCTCACCCAGGCAAGCAGGCCCGCGGCCGACACCAGAACCAGCAGGATTTCAAGCGCGTAGACGCGAGCTTCCTGGCTGTAATCGACCAGAGCAGGCGACAAGGCGAGCAAGGCCGCGGCGAGCAAGCCGGCAGAACGGTCGATCGCCAGGCGCCCGATGGCGTATATGGCCGGGATCGAGAGCGTGCCCGCGACGATCGAGATTGCGCGAATGGCGGTGAGGCTCCCGCCGTCCGGGATCAGCCATTTGTGGAGGAGGTAGTAAAGTCCGGGCGTCGGATCGACTGGACGCACGAGCAAATCCTCAACCGGCCATTTGGCGATGACCAGCGTCAGCGCCTCGTCGCTCCACAGGGATTGCTGCCCCGCCCACACGACCCTCAGCACCAATCCGGTCAGAGTGATCGCCGCGAGGACCCACAGCGCCCGTTGCGACGTTAACGCCGATCTGCTGAAGGGAACCGAACCGTGCACCGGGCGTGCTTAAAGCGTGATTGGTAACAAGGGATCAATATGTTCAAGCTGATCATCGGCAATCGCGCTTATTCGAGCTGGTCGATGCGCGGCTGGCTCGCGTGCAAGCAATCGGGCGAGCAGTTCGAAGAATTGGTCGTGCCGATGTTCGACGACGCCTGGGAAAAGCGGCGCGAAGGCGACGAATTCGCGCCGTCGCTCGGCAAGGTGCCGATCCTGTGGGACGGCGAGTGCGTCGTGTGGGACAGCCTCGCGATCATCGAATTCCTCGCCGATCGCTACGGGGATGATCTGTATTGGCCCGAGTCGGAGATCGCTCGTGCGGTGGCGCGATCGATGTCCGCCGAAATGCATTCGGGCTTCGCCAACCTTCGCCGCGAATTGCCGATGAATGTGCGCAAGAGCTTCCCGCCGAAGGAACTGACCGACCCGGTCCGCGAGGAAATCGACCGCATATTGCAATTGTGGGCGCAGGCGCGGGCGCGGTTCGGCGGCACCGGCAACTTCCTGTTCGGCGACTGGTGCGCGGTCGACATGATGTACGCACCGGTGGTCACCCGTTTCATTACCTACGGCGTGCCGGTCCCGTCGTTCGCCGCGGTTTATATGAAAGCGGTCCTGTCCCACCCGCACGTCGCCGAATGGATCGACAAGGCGCAGGACGAGCCGTGGGTGATCGAACAATATGAGGTCGACGAGGCCGCCTAGGCAGGCCGTTTGGTGTCCGAATAGGGTGTCCCGTCCTTGTGGGTGTAGGTCCCCTCGGACGTGAACACGAGGTCGATGTCGTTGTAGCCGCCGCCACTGTTCACGCCCCCGCCGACCACGATGAACCGGCACGGCGCGGTGGATTCGTTGATCAGATGGTGGCCGTTGGTCGATCCCTTCGGCCAGGCAGCGCAGTCGCCGGAACGCCCGTCATCCTCGACCAGCACCGCCTCGCCCTCGATCATCACCAGGAACTCGTCCTCGCCATCGTGCCAATGACGCTGGCTCGACCAGGCGCCGGGCTCGAGCATGACTTCGCTCACCCCGAAATCGGTCAGTCCGCTCGGCGGGGCGAGTCGGCGGTACCAGCGGCCAGCCACAACCCGATTGAACGGCGGCGGATAGCCAGTGCGGTTGGACTGTTCGATTGCGGCGAGGTCGAGCTTGGGCATGGCCGCGCTCTAGCAGCGGAGGCCGGGGGCTAGAAGGTGCCTTTCAGGGACATGCTGAACAGCGGCCCGACCAGCTGATTCTGCCTCTGGTAGAAAGCTAGCGGCGTCCGGTCGCGATAGCCTTCGTAGACGTGGCGGTAGAACAAGTGGCGGCCGTTCAGGATATTGTCGACCGAGACCCGCAATTTCATGCCGAGCACGTTCTTGTGCTCCACGTAGAAGCCCGAAATCCATGGCAAGTCGAGGCCGTGGTAAACCTCGGTCAGGTAAAAATTCTTCCCGTAGTGCTGGTATTGGGCATAGGCGCTCCAGGCGAGCGGAGTGCCCGGGATGTCGTGGCGGACCTGGGCGCTGAACCAGGCGTCCTGGACGCCGCTGATCGGCCGCTTCTCGCGGGTGAGCGGATCCTTGACCGAGGTCCACTCGCGGCCGAGCGTTAGGTCGAGCTTTGCGCCCTTCCAGCCGAGCGGATCGAAATTCAGCGTGCTGACGCTCTCTGCTCCGTAACGGATGGCCCGGGGCAGATTGCCGATGCCCTGCCCGTCCTCGCCGATCGGGATTACGTCGATGATGTCCTCGACGCGATAATACCAGCTGCGAAGCCGCGTCTTGCCCCACAGGCCGAGATCACGCGAAATCTCGGTCTCGGCTTCCCAGCTTTGCGGCGGCACGAGGTCGGGATTGCCGGCATTCTCGCGATCCTCGCTGAGCTTCGGCTGGGCGAGGAAATCGTAAAAACTGATCTGACCGACCCGGCGGCGGAGCTTGAGGCTGACATCCCAGACTTTCGCCGGCCGCCAGCCGAACGTGATACTACCCTTGGGACGGAAGAATTTGCGCGCAGCCTGGTCGTCGTCGACACGGTCGAGATGCGAAATCTCGCCTCCCGCGGCAACCTGCAGATCGAGGTTCGAAGTCAGCGAACGGCTAAGCGTCACCACGCCCTCGTAGCGGGTTTCGGTGACCTTGCCGGTGCCTTCCGGGAACGGCACTTCAACGAATTCGCCGGCGGAATCCAACTCGAACAGACCGCCTTTCTGGTCGAGCGAGTTGAACGCCCGTTCGATCGAAATTTGCCAATCGTTCTTGCCGCTTTTCCAGTGATATTCACCGCGCCCGATGGTCTCCCCGAGATGGGTGTCGCGGACGAACCGCGTGCCCTGGCTGTCGGCGCCACTGGTGTCGAAGGTAAGGATGAGCGTCTGGACCAAAGGCTCATGTTCCCAGTGGCGGACGCCGATCAGCTTCAGCCGGCCGGGCCCGAGCGCGAAGTCATAGTCGGCGCTGATGTCGGCAAAATAACCATTGAGCTTGGTCCGAATGTCGCGACTGCGCTCTTCGCCTGTGGCGAGGACGCGGTGATCGCGCCGCACGCCGGGGTTCCAGTAGGGCGTGTAGCCGAGCGTCAAATTGCCGACCGACGAGCCGGCCCCGTCGAGGCCGAGCTTCAGCTGGAAGTTCGCCCGGTCAAATTCGGAATGATAAATTTCCTTGCGGGTTTCGGTGACCACGCCGTTAGCGTCGTAAATCCAGATCGGCCCGCCGAACGCCCCGCGACCCGGATCGTTCTTCAGCGATATGGTGTAGTCGACCGGCCCCTTCTTGCCCGAGTAACTGATCGACCCCGAGACGAAGTCCGGCTTGGCATAATGCGCGCGGAAAATCGGATTATATTCGAACTGGCCGGATGCCTTGGTCGCCGCGTTTAGGATGACGTTGGCGACCTGCCCGGACAAGCCAGCGATGCCGAGCCCGGCCGCGTCGACGATCTCGATCCGCTCGACATTGGCGGCGGAGACGCGCTGCAGCTGGTCGATCGCTCCGCCCGACTTGTTGGCGATGCGCTCGCCGTTGATCAGCACATTCTCCGACGCCTGGCCGAGCCCGCGCTCGCTGCTCGCGCCGCGGATGGTGAAGCTCGGCACCTGAACCAGCATGTCGTAAGCGGTCTTGGGCGCGAAGCGGGCGAAGTCGGCGGGCGTATAAATGCGCTTGGTCGCCGTGGTCGCTGGAGCGGTGGCTCGTGCGGCAACGGCCGCCGGAACGACCAGTGCGGCTGTCGCAAACAAGGTACGCAACACGAGCACCGGTTTTTCCCCTCAATTCCGAAGCACATGCTCGTGCTACATTTGTAGCGTGCTACATTTGTAGCGTTAGCGCAAGCCCCGTTCGACGAACCGACGAACCGACGAACTGCCGCGACTGGCGTGACAGTGCCATAATACTGTATTACACTTAGCTCAGGCTTGTCCGGACACATAACCGTGCCTGATGGACCGCGTTTCGACTTCTATTGGACCGGACCCGACCGACTGGAGAAGATATGCCCATGGATGCCAGGATCAGCAGCAAGCCGCCCGCCCCGATGGATCCGTTGGAGCTCAGCCGGGAAATTCAGCAGCCGTATCACAATCGCCGGCTCGCCGCGGTCAACGACCATGAGGTCCGAATGAGCGTGATGACCCACGGCTTCCCCTGGCATCACCATCCCGATTCCGACGAAAGTTTCCTCGTCGTCGACGGGGAGCTGGTGATCGAATTCGAAGACGGTGAAGTCGTGCTTCAGCCAGGGCAGTTCCTGACCGTGCCAGCGGGACTCCGCCACCGAACCCGGCCGGGCGGTGCGCGATCGGTCAATCTCACCTTCGAGAAGCTCGGCGCCGAAACTATCTTCGACTGACCGTCACTCCCTGCTACGCGGCCCCATGACCATCGATCCCGTCGCGCTCGCCACCGCCCTGATCAATGTCCCGAGTGTCACGCCGGCCAGCGGCGCGGTGTTCGACGTGCTCGAGGCGGCGCTCACCCCGCTCGGTTTCACCTGCGACCGCTGGGTGATGGGCGATCCGCCCGACGGACCGACCGAGAATATGGTTGCGATCCGGGGCGAAGGCGGCCCGCATTTCGGCTTTGCCGGTCACCTCGACGTGGTGCCGCCGGGCGATGGCTGGAGCGGCGACCCGTTCGCCGCGCAAATCGTCGACGGCCACCTGATCGGACGCGGCGCCAACGACATGAAGAGCGCGATCGCCGCCTATGTGGCCGCGCTGTCGCGGATTGGGGAAACGAACGGCACGCTATCGCTGCTGATCACTGGCGATGAGGAGGGCTATGCCGCTTACGGCACGCCGCGGATCATCGACTGGCTCAACGAACGCCAGATCCGCCCCGACATGATCCTGATCGGCGAGCCGACGTCGGTCGACCGGCTCGGCGATACGGTCAAGATCGGC
>Ga0209438_1000801_pt1 | contig 9984 bp, 8 predicted proteins | sample GraSoi_2013_20cm_FD_185825 | JGI IMG/M metagenome (GOLD analysis project Ga0209438, IMG submission 185825) | Grasslands soil microbial communities from the Angelo Coastal Reserve, California, USA - Sample 9_17_2013_20cm (SPAdes) (version 2) | ecosystem: Environmental > Terrestrial > Soil >...
CGTGACATGGACGGGCATCATCGTCGTCTCCGTCGCGGCGGTGGCGCTGGCCATGACGGCCGCCTTTCGCGCCTGGCGACGCTTGCCGGCGGTGATGGCGATCGCCGCGGCGGCGCTACTGCTGACGGTGCAGTTCGGCGCGTTCGCTGGGAAGCGGCCTGAGGCCGTCGAGGAGATCGCGGCGATGATTCACGCGAACCGGTCGGGGGGCGAACCAATCGGCGAGTACGAAACGTTCGTGCGCAACCTGCCGTTCTACACACACCTCCGGCAAGTGCCGATCGCCGATGACACGGCCGCCATCACTTTCCTGAAATCGGATCAGCGCGTCTTCCTCGTGCTGCATCAGGACGACCTCGAACGGCTGAAGACCCTCAGCAACGTTCCGTTGAAGACGATCGGCACGGTCACCTACTGGAACACCGCGGCCGTCCGCCTTCGGACGCTGCTGGCGCCGCTCCCCGAGCAGGACCTCGATACGGTCGTTCTGGTGTCGAACCGGTAGGCGGACCTGAAGGTCCGCCTCTACGGTTGGCGTCGGATCACCAACGGACGTTCGACTGGCGTCGGATCACCACGGACGTCGACTGGCGTCGCGTCACTAACGGCCGTGGACTGGCGTCGCGCCACTAACGGACGTAGAGGCGGACCTTCAGGTCCGCCTACGGAAAAATCTTCCCGGGGTTGAGGATCCCGTTCGGGTCGAAGGCCGCCTTGACGCGCTTCATCAGCGCAATCTCGTCGGCCGACAACTCGATCGGCAGGTACGGCGCCTTCGCGAACCCGATGCCGTGCTCGCCGCTGATCGACCCCTCGAGCGCCACGACCCTGGTGAACAGGAATCGCTCCGCCTGCTTCGCGCGCGCCGCCTCCGCGGCGTCGCCGGGCTGCAGCAGCAGGTTCACGTGGATGTTCCCGTCGCCGGCGTGTCCGAACGACGCGACGCGGAGGTTGTAGGTCCGCTTCAGTTCCGCGATCACGTCGAACAGCTCGGGGACGCGGCCGCGCGGCACCACGACGTCGTGGTTGATCTTCACGAGTCCCAACGCCTTGAGCGCCACGGACGTCTGCCGCCGGAGCGACCAGATCGTGTCGCGCTCCGCCTCGCTCCTCGCGCGCGAGATCGCCCCGGCGCCGACGCTGCGGCACGCCTCCGCGACCGCATCGAGGTCCTCCTCGACCCCGCGCCCGGTGCCATCGACCTCGACGATCAGCGCGGCGCCGGTCCCGGGAGCGACGAGGCCGCCGCCGAGATTCCGCTCGATGGCCGCGAGCGAGTCGCTGTCGATCAGTTCGAGCGCCGCGGGCACGACACGCCGGCGAATGAGCTCGGAGACCGCATCGACGGCGCCGCGAATCCCGTCGAAGGTCGCAAGCAGCGTCGCGTTCGCCAGCGGCTTCGGCACGAGCCGCAGGGTGATTTTCGTGATGATCGCCAGCGTCCCCTCCGACCCCACGAGCAGCTGCGTGAGGTCGTATCCGACGACGTTCTTGACGGCCTTCGAGCCGGTCTCGATCACTTCGCCGGTCGGCAGCACCGCCTCGAGCGCCAGGACGTAGCGCTTCGTCGTCCCGTACTTGAACGCGCGCGGTCCGCCCGCGCATTCGGCGACGTTGCCGCCGATGGAGGATTGATTGAGGCTTGCCGGATCCGGTGGGTAGAACAGGCCGACCTGCTCCACCGCGCGCTGGAGGTCGGCGTTGATCACGTTGGGTTCGACGACCGCGAGAAGGTTCAGCTCGTCGATTTCCAGGATGCGAGTGAACCGCTCCATCGACAAAAGGACGCCGCCGCACGTCGGCACGGCGCCGCCGGTGAACCCGGTGCCGGCGCCGCGGACCACCAGCGGCACGCGCTCCGCGTTGCAGAGCCGCGCGACTGCGGAGACTTGTTGTGTGTCGGCCGGAATGACGACGACGTCGGGAGGGTGGCCCTTGCCGAGGGCGTCGACGCCGTACGTCTGGAGCGCGACGTCATCCGACCTGACGTACTCGTCGCCAACGATGTCGCGCAGATTGGAAACGATGCGCTTAGCTGGTTGCTGCGACATTCACAGAAACGGGCCACGGAGACACGGAGTCACGGAGATTCAATTGTATTTCCCGTCTCCGTGTCTCTGTGCCTCCGTGGCTCGTGGTCAGCGAATGGCGCTCGCCTTCGGTTGCAGGCTCTCCGCGAGCCGCAGGATCCGCGTCGCCCCTTCGCGGAGCTGGTCCATCGACGTCGCGTACGAGATACGCAGGTACCCCGGCGCATCGAACCCTTCGCCCGGCGTCAGCGCGACGTGCTCCTGCTCGATCAGCTTCTGCGCGAAGTCCGATGAGCTCTTCACCTCGCCGCCGAGCAGCTCGGAGATGTCCGGGAACAGGTAGAACGCGCCGCGCGGCTTCACGCATTTGATCGCCGGGTTGGCGGTCAGCCATCCGTGTATCGCGTCGCGGCGGCGCCGATACTCGTCGAGCATCACCTTCACGCCCTCCTGCGGCCCGTTGAGCGCGACGACGCCGGCCTTCTGGACGATCGACGCGATGTTCGACGTCGTGTGACCCATGATCACGTTGAACGCGGCGGTCAGCTCCCTCGGCGCAATCGTCCAGCCCGCGCGCCAGCCCGTCATCGCGTACGTCTTCGACAGCGACCCGCAGATCACCGAACGATCGCGGTGGCGGTCGAACAGCAGCTTCGGCAGGTTGTGGTTCACCTCGTCGTAAATCAGGTGCTCGTAGCAGAGGTCGACGATCACCCAGATCCCGCGCGCGGCCGCCGCGTCGACAATCGGTGTCATCGCCGCCACGTCGGTCAACGACCCGGTCGGATTGCAGGGCGAGTTGAGGATGATCGCCTTCGTCTTCGGCGTAATCGCCGCGATGATCTTCTCTGGATGAACCGTGAACCCGTCGTCCGGCTTCGTCTGGACGATGACCGGCGTCGCCTGGGCGATCTTGATCTGCTCGGGAATTGTCGGCCAGTACGGCGCGTGCGTGATCACCTCGTCACCGGGGTTGAAGAGCGCGAGCGCCGTGTTGAAGAGCGCCTGCTTGCCCCCGTTGGTGAGCACCACCTCGGCCATCGTCACGTCGATGCCGTAGTCACGCGTGTACTGCGCAGCGACCGCCTCGCGGAACTCGGGAATGCCCATCGCGTTGGTGTAGCGCGAGAAGTTCGCGTCGATGGCCGCCTTCGCCGCGTCCTTGACGTGCTGCGGCGTCGGGAAGTCGGGCTCGCCCGCGCCGAAGTCCACGATCTGATGACCGGCACGCTTCAGGCGGTCGGCCTCGGCCGCCACCTTCATCGTTGCCGAACCGGTCACATTGGCGAGACGCTGCGCGAGTGCGACGTTAGACATTGTTCGTCTGCCGAATCCGAAAGGACCCGGCCTCCACTACTACGCGCCGACAGCGGAATGCTTGCGGCGCATCCACTGCTCAACCGTCGATGGCACCAGCCCGCGAACCTCCCCACCGAGGCTGAACACTTCCTTGATCAAACGCGAGCTGAGATAGGTGTATTGCTCCGCCGGCATCATGAACACGGTCTCGAGCGTCGGCTCGAGGTGGCGGTTCATCAGCGCCATCTGGAACTCGTATTCGAAATCCGACACCGCGCGCAGGCCGCGAATCAGCGCGCTCGCCCGGCGGCGCCGCGCGTATTCGACGAGCAGGCCGTCGAAGGTGTCGACCTCGATGTTCGGGTATTCCTTGAAGACCTCGCGGATGATGACGACGCGCTCGTCCGCGGAAAACAGCGGGTTCTTCTCGGCGTTCACCAGCACGGCGACGATGATCCGCTCGAAGAGGTGCGCGCTGCGGAGAATGATGTCGACGTGGCCGTTCGTCAGCGGATCGAACGAGCCGGGAAAAATCGCGAGTCGACCCTGCGGCGGAACACCGGGCATCTCATTCTCCTGGCGGCCCGTACAGGACCGCCCTACACCGAGCGCGAATAGAACGTCAGCGTGCTGTCGCCGGACTTCACGTCGCGCACACGGTGCAAGGCCGCCGATTCCGCGGGCTCGCGCCGCGTCGCGCGCTCCAGCACGACGAGGCCGTCGCCTGCAAGACGACCTGCCGCCGCATCGAGTGCGGCGCTTGCGTTGTCGATGTCGTACGGCGGATCCAGCAGGATCAGATCGAATGCGTCGGCGGCCGGCAGGCCGTTCAGCGCGGCGACCACGTCCGCGCACTGGATAGTATAGCCTCCCTTCACGCCGCAGGCCTGAAGGTTCTCCTCGATCAGCGCCACCGCGCGCCGGTTGTTCTCGATGAACGTCACGTGCGCCGCGCCGCGGCTCACGGCCTCGATGCCGACGGCGCCCGTGCCGGCAAATCCGTCGAGCACGCGTGCTCCCTCGACGCGCGGCGTGAGGATATTGAACAGCGTCTCGCGCAGCTTGTCGGATGTCGGTCGAAGGCCCTCCCACGTCGGCGCCTTGAGGCGCCGGCCTTTGAACCGCCCCGCGATCACACGCATCGCATGTGAACCACGAAGGCCTGCCGGCTGGCGCGCGCAGCGCGCCTTCGTGGCGATCCCTCCGTTATCCAACCTCTATCAGCCCGAACTGCTCCTGCCAGCGCTGCTGCACGAACTGCAGGAGCTCGCCCGACAGCCCGCCCTGGTCCACGAGCGCCCGCGCCTCGCGGTGCGCGGCCTCCATGATGTCGCGGTCCCGCACCAGGTCGCCCGTGCGCAGCTTCGGCAGCCCCGACTGCCGCGTGCCGAAGAAGTCGCCCGGCCCGCGCAGCTCGAGGTCGCGCTCCGCGATCGCAAAGCCGTCGCTGGTCGAGGCCAGCGCCTTCAGCCGCTCTCGCGCGTCATCGGTCCACGGCGCCTGATACATCAGGAAGCAGTGCGACTCCCATTCGCCTCGTCCGACGCGGCCGCGCAGCTGATGCAGCTGCGACAGGCCGAATCGCTCGGCGTGCTCTACGACCATGATCGACGCGTTCGGCACGTCGACGCCGACTTCGACGACGGTCGTCGACACGAGGATGTGCACCTGCCCGGCCGCGAAGGCGTGCATCACCTTGTCCTTCACGTCCTGCTTCATGCGCCCGTGCAGGAGCGCGACGCGATAGGCCGGGAAGATTTCCGTCTGCAGATGGTCGGCCATGTCGGTCGCGGACTTGAGGTCGATCTTCTCGGACCCCTCGACGAGCGGGTAGATGATGTACGCCTGGCGTCCGGCGTCGAGCTGCTCGCGAATCGCGTCGTAGATCTCGTCGCGCCGCGATTCCGGCTTCACCCACGTCCGCACCGGTTTCCGCCCGGGTGGCAGGTCGGGGATCTTCGAGACGTCGAGCTCGCTGTAGTCGGTGAGCGCGAGCGTTCGCGGAATCGGCGTCGCCGTCATCAGCAGCACGTCCGGCTTCAGGCCCTTCGCGCGGAGCGCGGCACGCTGCGCGACACCGAAGCGGTGCTGCTCGTCGATGACGACGAGTCCGAGCTTGTGGAACGCGATCGACTCCTGGACCAGCGCGTGCGTCCCGACGATCAGGTTCGTCGTCCCGCGCTCGATGTGTGCGTGCAACGTGTGCTTCTTCAGGCCGGGCGTGCTGCCCGTGAGGATGTCCACCCGGAAACGCGACTGCGACAGCAGCCGGGCGATGTTGCCGAAGTGCTGCGCCGCCAGGATTTCCGTCGGCGCCATGAACGCCGCCTGCAGGCCGTTTTCCATGGCGACAATCGCCGCCAGCAGCGCGACGATCGTCTTACCCGCGCCGACGTCGCCCTGCAGCAGCCGGTGCATCGGCTGCGGCCGCAGCATGTCCTCGACGATGTCCTTCAGCCCCTGCTTCTGCCCCGGCGTCAGCTTGAACGGCAGGATCTTCGCCGCAGACGCGCGGATGCGATCGTCGACCTTCGGCACGTACGGCTTCAGCTCCATGCTCGTCGCATGGCGCCGCCACGCGTGGCCCACCTGGAAGAGGAAGAATTCCTCGAAGATCATCCGCCGCTGCGCCGACGTCCTGAACGCGTTCAGCTCGTCGAGCCGTGCCTCGTTCGGCGGAAAGTGCGCCTCTTCGATCGCGACGCGGCGCGGCACGAGCCCGAGGCGCGTGCGAACGTCCGGCGGCAGGAGGTCCGGCACGGTCGCGGGCAGCTGTTCGAGCGCCTGCCGGACGATGCGCCGCTGCATGTTCGGCGTGACGACGCCGGTCTTCTCGTAGAACGGCACGATGCGCGCGGTCCGGACCGACTCCAGGTCCTCCGACATCAGCTCGTACTCCGGGTTCATGAAGTGCAGGCCCGTCGAGTCGAGCTTCACGTCGCCGAAGATGACAACCGGGAGGTGCGGCTTGAGGACGTCCTGCAGAAACGCCTGGTTCATGAACGTGCAGCGGATGGCGCCGCTCGTATCGCCGACGACCGCGTGAAAAATCCTGAAGCCGCGCCGCGTGACCGCGAGGCGCGCGCTCTTGATCTCGCCGAGCACCGCCGCGCGCATCCCTGGACGCAGCGACGCGATCGGCTGCATGTGGCTGCGGTCTTCGTAGCGGAACGGCAGCCGGTAGAGCAGGTCTTCGACGGTCGCGAGGCCGGCGCGTTTGAGGTCCGCGGCCTTCCGCGGACCGACGCCTTTGAGGAACTGAAGAGGGGTCTCGAGGAGGTCGGCCAACTACTGGACGATCACGGCCTGGCCGTCGCCGACGTCGATCTGGCGGATCGACGCGGGGAGCTCGAACGGATCGTCAATCCTCACGCCCTGCGGATGCGCGGGCGTGCGCGAGTAGTAGCTGACCACTTCCTGCAGGAACGATTTCGGCAGCGGGAGGCCGGAGACATCCGCGCTCTCGACCAGGAACGTGCCGACGCCATCCTTCGTCCGCAGGGTCCCGGCGACGTTGACAGGCACTTTCCCGCCGACGAGGTTCCAGACGTCGAATGTGCCGCCGCTCTGCTTCTTCTTGGCAATGGCATCGAGGTCGACGACCGCCTGGCCGGCGACCTTGCCCTTGCCGACCAGCGTGATGCGCGGGTCGGTCACCCCCGCAGGGAGCAGCGGCGTCGCGCTGTAGGCGAACCACGAGTTCAGCTCGTTCTCGCTCACCTGCGTCTTCTTCGTGCCGGGCTTCTGAACCGAGTCGCCCTGGACGACGATCTGCGCGACCTTTCGCGAGAACAGGTCGGCCTGCTGCTTTGAAATCGACGCGGCCTCAACCGATGTCAACGCGGCAACGACGCCGAATATCGCGGCGGTTCGTGCAGTCATGTTCTGTGAACTCCACCTGCTGGCTGGCATTTTCGAGTGTAAAGGGCTACCTGCCGCCACGCAACGAGGCTTGATCTTCGCCTTCTGTTCGCATTATAGTCTCGTCCACCTCGTCCTAAAGGCGGCGACCCCACCGCGCCTGAGGCGGCGGGGGGCCAACAGGAGGAACGAAATGCTCCCGCTCACCAAACGGCAGCGTGAAATCCTCGATTACCTGACCGAGTTCATCCAGAACCACGGCTACGCGCCGAGCCTGGAGGAAATCGGCCGGCGCTTCAATCTCTCCTCGCTGGCGACCGTCCACAAACATCTCTCGAACCTCCAGGAGAAGGGGTTCATTCGCCGGGCGTGGAACCGCAGCCGTTCGGTTGAGCTCGTGCCGACCCGTTCGGGCGGCCGCGCGCTCGAATTGCCGCTGCTTGGTTTCGTGGCCGCGGGCGCGCCGATCGAGGCCGTCGCGGGCACCGAATCGATTGCCGTCCCGGAAATACTCGCCGGGAAACGGGACTCGTACGTCCTTCGCGTCAAGGGCGACTCGATGATCGACGAGCAGATTCGCGACGGCGACTTCGTGATCGTGGAGGATCGCAAGACCGCCGACAACGGCGAAATGGTCATCGCGCTGCTCGGCGGGACCGATGTCACGCTGAAGAAGTTCTATCGGGAGAACGGCCGCGTGCGGCTTCAGCCCGCCAACCCGGCGATGCAGCCGATGATGGTCGACCCGGATCACGTGCAGGTCCAGGGCGTCGTGGTCGGCGTGATGAGAAAGTACTAGCCGGTCTAAACATTTTCGCCGCCTCTCTCGTATTCCATCCATATGGACCCCGCCGCGATCTGCGGCGGGGCGACCTCGGCTTCATACATTCATTCCCGGGGCACTTCGCGTGTACTACCGGTGGGCACTCATTTCCCTCGTCGTCGTGGCGGGCTGTACGGGCGCTGCAGGCCAGCCGCGCCGTGACGCCGGGCGATCCTCCGCGATAGCCGTTTCGACGGCTCCCGTTCAACACATCTCCATTCAACGGACCGTCGATCTGGCGGGCACGCTGATTTCTCCAGACCAGGCGAAGGTCAGCGCCGAGGCGCCCGGCGTCGTGCAGAGCGTCGCCGTGCGGCTGGGCGACGACGTGGTCCGCGGCCAGGAGCTCGCGCGGCTCGCGCCGCGGGAGCTCGAGCTCGCGCTCGAACGGGCGCAGAGCGCGCTTCGACAGACCGAGGCGCAGCTCGGGATGTCCGACGAGGAGAGCCAACCTCTGCCTGACGATCGGATCGCCGCGATTCGCACGGCGGCGGCCAATCTCGAGGATGCCCGGACACAGAACGTGCGGGCCGAACAGCTCTCGGCGCGCGGCCTGCTCGCCGGCGCCGAGGTCGAGGCGACTCGGACGAAGCTGAAGGTCGCCGAAGCCGGCTATGAATCGGCGATCGAGACCGTGCGCAGTCTCAAGGCCAGCCTGCAGGACCGCCGTGCGTCCTATCAGCTGGCGCAGAAGAAGCTGAACGACGCGGTCATCCGGGCGCCGATTGCGGGCGCGGTCTCCGAGCGCCTGGTGCAACCGGGCGAGTTCATCAAGGAAGACACGCCGGTCATCACGCTCGTGGAGATGGACCCGCTCAAGGTGAGCACCGCCGCGCAGGAGAAGTATGCCGGCGTGATCAAGGCCGGCATGGCCATCCAGTTCAGCGTCGAGTCGTACCCGAACGACACGTTCCGCGGCCGCATCGTGTCGGTGAGCCCGGCCGTCGATCAATCCACGCGGACGTTTGCCGTCGAGGCGGAGCTGCCGAATCCCAACCATCGCTTGAAGCCGGGATTCTTCGCGAAAGGCGTCATCCTCACGCACGTCGACGCCAGCGTGATCGCCGCGCCCGACGATGCCATTTCGACGCTGGCCGGTGTGTCGACGGTGTTCGTCGTCGAGAACGGGAAGGTGCGGCCGCAGACCGTCACCATCGGGGTGCACCAGGGCGACCTGATCGAAATCGTCGAGGGCCTGCACGGCGGCGAGACGCTCGCCACCTCGAACCTGAGCCAGCTGTCGGCCGGCGTCGCGGTCGCGGCGCGGCGGAGCACGCCGTGATCATCTCGCGCGTCAGCGTTCAGCGGCCGGTCTTCGCCATCATGATTTCGGCCGCGATCGTCGTCGTCGGCTGGTTCTCGTACCGCCAGCTCGGCCTCGACCTGATGCCGAAGACCGACGTGCCGATCGTCAACGTGCAGGTGCAGCTGCCGGGCGCGAGCGCCGAGGAAGTCGAAACCCAGCTGACCAAGCCGCTCGAAGAGGCGGTCAACACGATCAACGGCATCGACGAGCTGCGCGCCAGCTCGGACTCCGGCCGCGCGAATCTCACCATCTCGTTCGTGCTCGAGCGCGACATCGAGAGCGCGACCCAGGACGTCCGCGACAAGATTGGCGCCGCGGCGAGGAACTTCCCCAGGGACACGCTGCCGCCCGTCATCACGAAAGCCGATCCCGATGCGGCGCCCGTCCTGACGCTCGTCGTCTCGGGCTCGCGCTCGCCGAAAGAGCTCACCGACATCGTCGACAAGCAGATCAAGCAGGTGCTCGAGACCGTCGAGGATGTCGGCGCGATCACCTTCATCGGCGACCGGCACCGGGAGATCGACCTGCTGCTGAACGCCGACCGGCTGAACGCGTATGGCCTGACCGTCGATCAGGTCCGGTCGGCGGTGCAGCGCCAGGACGTCGAGGTGCCCGGCGGCAGCTTCATCTCGGGCCCGGCGGAGATCGACCTGCGGACGATGGGC